>Ga0180429_10002973_pt1 | contig 13802 bp, 11 predicted proteins | sample SS_ome_FD_132428 | JGI IMG/M metagenome (GOLD analysis project Ga0180429, IMG submission 132428) | Hypersaline lake sediment archaeal communities from the Salton Sea, California, USA - SS_1_S_1 metaG | ecosystem: Environmental > Aquatic > Non-marine Saline and Alkaline > Hypersaline > Sediment ...
AAATCCTTTCATGCCATGCTGTATCCGCCGGCGCATGAAAATTTATTCGGGGACCACTTCCACTGTAATTTCGGGTTCGACTTCTTTGTACACCCGGATGGGCACCTGAAAGGTCCCTAGATTTTTAATGGCTTCGGCCAGCAGCACCATCCGCTTTTCCACCTGGATGCCCTGATCCGCCAGCCCTTTGATGATATCCCGCACGGAAACGGATCCGTACAGCCGGTCCTCCTCGCTGACCTTGGCGGTGACGGTGCAGGTGATGCTTTTGAGCCGCTCCGCCAGCTCCTCCGCCAGCTTCTTTTCCTTGGCGATCTGCAGGTTGAATTTGGCCTTTTCCTGTGCCAGCCGCCGCCGGTTCTGGGGCGTGTCTTCGACGGCCTTCCCCTGTGGCAGCAGATAGTTGCGGGCGTATCCCTTGGCCACCTCGACCTCGGAGCCGATGATGCCCAGTGAGTTGATGGTTTCGGTTAGGATCACTTTCATTTATGCCTCCCGGATTCATATGGAAATAAAATATTTTATCATGTTGTACAGCGTGTCTGAACCATGTGCCGGGCATCCCGCTGCGGCGGCCCTGTTATTCCGCCGACGAACCGATCTTGCGAAAATTCAGCCACATGTCAAAAATGCCGAGCCCGATGACAAACAGAAGCAGGATCTGCTGAACGGCGATCAAGCTGTAGAGCAACAGGCGCAGCAGGCGCGGAAAGCGTTTTTTTTCAAAAAAATAGCTTACAATGGCGATTCCCTGAAAAAAGTACACCGTCAGCAGAATCAGCAGGCCGTTGAGCCCGAACAGTTTGAGAAAACGGCTCGGAAAAAGCAGCAGGACCCCGCACCCGATGAGGCCCCAGATCAGATAGTCGGGGGCCTTCCACAATTTAAGGGTGCCGAAAGCGGGATACGAGAGGCCGCTTTTTTTGAAAACCGGTCTGGCGATCAAAAGATTGGTCCAGGTGACGAACAGGGTGGATGCCACCACCATGGCTGGAACAATGCGCACCAGTACATACTGAATTTTATCCAGCGAGTTGGAAAACAGATGCAGGTTCTCTTCCGACATGCCCATGCCTTCATAGAGGGCCAGGGTCACCTCGAGGTTTTTGGCGATGTAGTCCGAAATCAGGCCGCTGACACCCCGGCCGCTGATGCTGCTGAAAAAAAGCAGTCCCAGAACGCCGGAAAGGATGACGCCGCCGCAGGCGAGCAGCACCGTTTTTTCGACGGACAGCTCCATTTCGAACAGCTCGCTCAACAGAAAACCCAGCAGCAGCAGTTCAAAGAAAAAAACGATGTCAATCGTCAGCCCGCCCAGGGCAATGACCATGATGACCAGGCCGCCCCCCGGCACGATGAGTCCGACCCTGCGCCCCAGCTTCGAGCGGTAGAACAGCACCGGCAGCGGCAGCAGCAGTGAGCAGAAAAACCCGATGATCGGCATGTAAACGGACAACGTGAATATCAGAAGCGTAATGGCAATACCGGTGATGATGTCCTTTGACGTGCCTTTTGTCTGCAATGGCTGCTCGCTGTTCATTTGCCTACCGCACAGGCACCCCTTCCGCCTTGACGATCCAACCTGTTTTCATCAAGATCGGCGGCGCGCCCGCCGTCGATGCCTGCACCCGTGCTTCAACCGTCCAGCGTTCCCACGTAGGGCAGCAGCGCGATGGCGCGGGCGCGTTTGATGGCCAGGGTCAGCGCACGCTGATGCTTGGCGCATGTACCGGATATTCTTCTGGGAATGATCTTGCCGCGCTCGGTGATGAAATACTTCAGCTGCTTGGGATTCTTGTATTCGATTTCAAGGGAGCTGTCAGCGCAGAACCGGCAGACTTTGCGGCGATGGTAAACTCTTCTTTTTTTCTTGAATTTTCCGCGCGGACGCGAATGAAAAGCCATTTGTTCTACTCCTTCTGCTGGGTGTCATCGGTTGAAGCGGCGGCGGCCTCCACCGTGTCGGCGGCGGGCGCTGCGGCTGCTTCCGCCGGGGTCTTTACGGCATCATCTCCGGCGGCGGCGACATCCGCACCGGCGGCGGTTTCATCCGCACCGGCGGCGGTTTCATCAACGGCTGCTTCCGCCGGTTCCGCCTCCTCGGCTTCACGGGCCTCTTTTTCGGCCAACTCCGCCCGCAGCGCCGCAACATCGACCGCCTCATCCAGCAGCACCGTCATGTACTTTAAAATCCGGTCGTCAATACGGAAAGAGCGTTCTATTTCATTCACCAGCGCACCCTCGCCGCAGAAATCAATCCGGAGGTAGTAGCCCCTGTTTTTTTTCTTGATTTCATAGGCCAGCTTGCGGCTGCCCCACTCGTCAAACGCAACCAGTAGCCCCTTTTGCTGCTGGATCATGCTGTCCAGCCGCTCGAGAATGGCCGCACGATCGGTTTCCGTGAGGTCGGCGTCCATGATCACAATGGTTTCGTACCTGCGCATTTTGCCTCCTTTTGGCTGTAAAGCCCCGATGAACAGGCCCATCGGAGCAAGGATTGAACAGGCCCTGAAAGACAGCTTTCAAGGCCCTCTTCATGGCGTTGACCGCCATACATTAAAATTTATTTTTATATTTTGAGAACCCGTGGCTTGTCAAGCAAATTTTGTAATTTCGGCTTGACGAAAAAACAGCCGGCTCTTAAATTCGTTGACGGGCGGATAATTCTGAATTTGCAATTGAAAGAACATGACTGTCAGCGGTTAGCTGTTAGAATGATGCCGGCCATTGGAACGTAAATGCAGCAAAATCGAACCCAACGAACCCAATGAACCCAATGAACCCAATGAACCCAACAAACTCAATGAACCCAACAAACTCAATGAACCCAACAAACTCAACAAACCCTTGAACCCTCAACAATGCATTTCAGACAAGGAGCAATACACGCATGATCACCCTGACCCGTTTTCAAAAAATCCTGGCCCTGGGCGCCGTTGTGTTCGTTGTCTTTTACATAGGCGCCATCGCCCTGACCGTACAGTCCCGCCTGAAACCGGATGATCGGCCGCCGGTCATCACTTCAGACCACGGCATTGAGGAAGAACGCTATCTGATCCTGCCCGAACTGCTGCTGCCCATGGGCATTCTGCTGGCGCTGTCCCTGAGCTACTATGTCGTCAAACGCCGCAACCTCAGAGCCTACCGCCGCCTGGACGACGAACCGATGCCTGTCCCCGGGGCACCGGCGGACGAAGACCATGTGGAAAAAAATGTCTGATGCGCTTGTGATGGTCTTTTGCTTGACGTCTTGAATTTTTTCCCCCGCCGAAAAGCCCCCCGGCCCAGCGAACGCCGGACCGGCATTAAAAATTCAGCCCCACACTGGCAATACCGATGAAGGTCCGGCTGTCGTAAAAATCGATGTTCGCATCTGTTAAAACATAACCTGCCCCGGCACTGGCAAAGAGCGGCTCCATACCGAACAGGTTCAGCCGCATCACCTGGGCAAAGGTGAAAATGCCGGCTTCTTGACGGGTCTTGTGAAACAGGGGATGGACCTTTTGGTACTGACGCTGAAACCCGGACACAAGTCCCGTGAACACCCAGGGCGGCCGGGCCGCTTGCAATTGCAGCCCTAATTTTATCTCATGATAGCGGTTGCTGTGACCCTCGAAATCACCGTAGGTATAGCTCAGTTCAGGACTGAAACCGACCCCTTCCTGCAGCGGCAGGGTGTACTTGGCTCCTATTTCATGGGTCCAGCCGTTGCGTTTAAGGTCATTTATTCGTTCACCGATCTCATCGTCCTCAATTTCGATACGGTCGCTGCTGCCGCTGACTTCCCAGCTGCCGCCGGCGATTTCCTGCAGCTGGACGCGCAGCCCATAGGCCTCTGCGTCGGTTTTGATGCGGGAGTCGACGGTCTGATACGGATTCTTCCAAACCGAACTGGCCGGCAGCCAGGTCGCCGCCAGGTCCAGCCGGCTGCCGGCGATGGGCCGGATCAGCCCGGCGGCCACAACGAGATCCTCGCCGATCTCCAATGGATTGCCGGCATATAGCACGCTGCCCCCCGCAAACTGGTAGCGCAGATCAATGGCGGCCAGTCCCGCGATCTCCGCGTGCGTGTCGTCCGGACCTTCGAGGTCGTTGATGCGGCCGTTTTCGTCTTCGGTATACAACCGGCTGTCGGTCTGCAGATAATACGCGCCGCCCTGCAGACTGCCGGACAATCCGGCGCCTGCTCCCTCGGCGCCCCGGGCGCAAACCGGCGCCGCGCCAATGATCAAAAAAAGCAACATCAGTCGTTTCAAAATGCAGTATGCCATGTTTTTTCCTTTCAATGCAATCCGTCGGATGCTGATCGCCGCGCCGCGGTCACAAGGACCGCGGCCAGTCGGGTTTCCATGTTTTTGATGATCGGCCTGGATTCATCCAACATGCCGATATCCGTGTTGATTTGAAAAGCAATCGTGATGCCGTGGTCCGCGTAGTATTGCAGGCTGGAAGTGTATCCCGGTATCCAGCCACGATGACCGTAAACCGGGCCGAAGGGACCGCCGCGGCAAACCGCAATGCCGGCGCCATATTGAATATCCGCCGGTTCCGGGCCGATGGGAATTGAATCGAGAAGATCGATGCGATAATCGCCCGGCATCGCATTACCGCCAAAGAGCGCCGCGCCCCAGCGGGCCAGATCAAGGGCATTGCTCACCAGGCCGCCCCCGGTCCATTCAAGACCGGGATGCCACGCCAAAACACCCGCCGCGGTCGTTGTTTTGGATGGAAATCCAAAGGCGTTGTCCCTTGTCGTGTATCCGGCCACGAGTCCGGGCAGCGCACGGCGATCCGCCGCAGTGGTCAGCGTCAGGCGCTGCGGCGTTAAAAAACGCGCTTTGATTTCAGCGAAGCAGTCACGTTGAATGACGGCTTCGATCACAAGCCCGATCAGGATATAACCGGTGTCCGTATACGCCCAGCCCTTGCCGGCCGCAAAAAGCGGCGGCCGATCCACCACAAATCCAATCAAGTCCGGCGGCGTAAACGGATTGTTTTCCACCGGCCGGCGGCGTCTGACCGCCGCCGCAAAGCGCTCTGAATGCACATGGTCCGGCAGGCCCGCGCTGTGGGTCAGAAGGTGGCGCAGGGTGATGTCACGCTGATTGGGCAAACGGCTGAACCACGGCCGATCGCCGAGCCATTTTGATACCGGGACATCCAACGCCAGCCGGCCCTCGCTTACCAGCGCCAATACGGTGGCCGCCACAAAAGATTTGCCGATACTGGCGGCCAGCATCCGTGCCCGCACCGTCATCGGCGCGCCGGTTTCCCTGTCCGCAACCCCGGCTGCGGCAACGGCGCTCGTTCCGTCCCGGCGCACACAGGCGGCGGTTGCACCCGGGAAGCCGTATTCCTGCTGCAGGGCGTCCAGCGCCGATTGAAAAGCGGCGGCTGTTTCCGAAGCGGCCGCGCGGGCCGGACCCGGCGGCACGATTTCCGAATATGCCGCCGGTCGATTCAGCAGCGGGAGAATAAAACAGAGCATCCATATCAGGCGCTTAAGATAAAATTCCGCGCGGTTGTTCAACATTCGATTACCGTATGTGGACATCTTGGTCTGTGCTTTCCTGTTAGGGGTTATGCGCCTAGACAATGGCGCCGGCCGGCAAAGCCGACGGCATCACCCGGTTGCGCCCAGGCGGGACAACCACTGTAACAGCCCCCTGGCGCGTGAACATGGCTTTTCGATTCAGCCACACAATCGGAACCGCGGCCATAATGAGTAGATACGTGTCATACGGTTGAGCGTCGGGCAGGACCGGATTCATCACCGCAAAATGAAATACCGCCGACAGCAGAATGCTGCCGCGTGAAGCGTTAAACAATGCGGTGGCAATCACACTTAACCCGATACAGCCGACAAAAAAGGCGGCAAAGGACCAGTCGCTCTGCTGGGTCCCGCTCAAGAAAAAGGCCGGCAGATGCCACAGTCCCCAGATAACGCCTAGAATCAGCCCGGCAAAAAAGGGGGCGAACTTGCGCTGCAGCAGCGGAAGCGCCAGACCCCGCCAGCCGAACTCCTCCATCGGGCCTTTGACGGCCGCCAATACCAAGGCAGCCGACAAAGACGAAAAAGATGCAAACGGAAACGGTGCGGTCAACAGGTTGCCCTTCAGCGCCGATCCGGCGACAAACAGCAGCGGGATACCGACAATCAAAAAGACATACCAGAACGGCGCACAGCGCCAGAGCAGAAACCGGGCAAGGTAGTGCCGCAATCCGCCGGCGCCGGCCCTATAGGCAACGATAATGAAAGCGGCAATGGCCGGTGCGTAGACCGCCAGAAAAAAAAGCGGATGCTGACCGGTCAATTCGCCGAAAACACCGTGCATCTGCTGCGGCAGAAAGATAAAGAGTGCCAGAATTCCCCACGCCAGGCTGAAAGCCATCAAGCCAAAAGGCGCCAGGGCTGAAAACGGAATCCGATGATCGGTCTGGGCAACGGATGATGCGGTCGTCATAATCATATTCTCCTTTAGTAATGGTATTTTTTTCGATCAACGACCAATGTCGGCCTGCTTTTTAAGCGGCATGGCAGGGTTTCCGCAACGCCGCGCTGCCAAGGCCTTCAGCAAAAGGCATGCCATCATAAAGATCAGCGCCGATCCCCTGCGTATCCGCCAAACAGCCGTGGCAGCCCCGGAAAATGCCGGACGGATAATCGTGTATTTACGAAATTTCGTTGCGAAATCGCCCTGAATCGATTACAGACGACGCCATGAACCAACCCGCCCGCCAAATCAAGACCGCAAGACAGGGGTAAGGCAATGCAGCGACTCGCAAATAAAGCGCCTGACGGCTGGCGCGAACCGCATCCGGCCACGATTCTGGTGGTGGATGACCGACCGGCCAACATCCAGCTGCTTTTCGAAGCCTTAAAGGATACCGGCTACCGGACGCTGGCGGCGGTCAGCGGCGAAAGTGCGGTCCGCCAGGCGGAACTGGGACGGCCGGATCTGATTCTTATGGACGTATTAATGCCGGGCATTGACGGATTCGAAGCCTGCCGGCGCCTGAAAAGTAATCCGGCAACCCGGCATATTCCGGTGATCTTCATGACCGCCTTGCACGAAACAGATGCGAAGATAAAAGGCTTCGAGGCCGGCGGCGTGGATTACCTGACCAAGCCGCTGCAGCATGCAGAGGTCCTGGCGCGGATTGAGGCGCAGATGAGCCGGCACCGCTTGTGGGCCGATGTGGAAATTTATACCCAAACGCTGCTGAACATGGGAGCGGCGGACACCCCTGAAGCGGCGTGGGAGACTTTGAAACCGCTGGCGCAGAAGCAAAAAGATGTGGCGGGTCTGGCGGTCTGGACAGCGGATGGCGACGGACTGAAACTGTGGCATGGCACCGTTTTGACCGCGGACCTTCCTGCAGCATGGCAGCCGGAGGGCGCACCTTCGCAGCGCATACCGGCGGCGGCGCTGATCGGTGAAGCGTATAAAAAGCGCAGACAACTCAGCGCCCTTGACGAGGCAGCGTGGCATCCCTATCCGGCGTGGGCCCGCGCCGCCAAATTACAAGGCCATATCATCACCCCCATCTGCTGCCATGAGGCGTGCTACGGTGTACTGGCGGTTTTTTTTGCCGCCCCGGTTACCTATGCGCCCAGAGAACAGCCGCGCTGGCAAAAGATGCTGGCCAACAGCCTGGGCAATGTCTTTTACCACGCCCGTTCGTTTGAAGCCATTGAGCGATTGAGCCGGCAGCTCAAGCTGGAAAACGAAGGGCTGCGGGCGGAGGTGAGCGCCGCCGCCGAATCCAAAAGCATGATCGGCCAAAGCATCGCCCTGCGCCGGGTCCTGGATCAAGTTGACCTGGTCGCTCCCACCGAGGCGGCCGTGCTGGTGCTGGGAGAATCGGGTACCGGCAAGGAGCTGCTGGCGCAGGCCGTCCATGCACGCAGCCGCCGCAGCGGTTCAGCCATCATCCACGTCAACTGCGCCGCCATCCCGCGTGAACTCTTTGAGAGCGAGTTTTTCGGTCACGTCAAAGGTTCCTTCACCGGAGCCCTCAAAGATCGTGTCGGGCGTTTTGCACTGGCCGACGGCGGCACGCTTTTTCTGGATGAAATCGCCGAAATTCCAATGGAAATGCAGGGAAAGCTTCTGCGCGTGCTGCAGGAGGGAACCTTTGAGCGCATCGGCGATGAAAAAACCCGCCGCACCAATGTCCGCATCATCGCGGCCACCAATCGCGACCTGCAGCAGGCGGTGGCCGAAGGACATTTTCGCCAGGATCTGTATTACCGCCTCAGCGTTTTCCCATTGACCCTGCCTCCCCTGCGCGAGCGACGGGAAGACATTCCCGCGCTGACCCGTCACTTCGCCGCCCGCATCGCCCGCAAAATGGGCCGACCCGTGCCGGAAATCACCCGCGACATGCTGGCGCCTTTCATGGCTTATGCATGGCCGGGCAATATTCGTGAACTACAGAACGAAATCGAACGCGCCATGATTCTCTCCAAGGGACGGCCGGCGGCTTTTACCGCGCCCGCACCGGCATCCGCAGCGCCGGATCACACGGCATTTGAAGATGCACGCGTCATTCGCGAAGAAGAATGGGAGGCCCTGCAGCGCAGCAATATCCAGCGGGCGCTGGAACGTACAAAGTGGCGCGTCGACGGTCCCGGCGGCGCCGCAGAGCTGATGGGCCTGCGCCCCACAACCCTGCGCTCGCGCATGAAGGCCATGGGAATTAAACGGCCTGTGTGACGGTCCTTGGAAAAAGAATTAAGGCGGCGGCCCTTCCAGCAGGTGCTGCAGCGCTTGAACATCGAAGTTTTCGGCCAGTTGAATGATGCGGGCGATAAATGCGCGTTGCACGGGTAAGCGTTCTTTCAGTCTGGCCGCTTCGCACAGCACTTCCTGCAGATCACCAATGCGGGCCGCCTCCCGCAGAGGCAAAAAATCCGGCGGCAGCGGATATGGCGCCGCGGCGGCGGCGGGCGGACGTTGGCCGGCTGCCGTTTCCACCCAATTAAGATCAAGATGCCGCGCAAGGATGGCGCGCAAGGCCGCCATCTGGACCGGCTTGGCAAGGAAATCAACGCAGCCGGCGTCCAGGCTCTCGGCCCGCGCTTGATCAGAAACGCCGGCGGACACCGCCACCACCGGAATACCGGCCTTCTCCGGATCGGCCTTTAAGCGCTGCACCGTCTCAAGGCCGTTCATTTGCGGCATGCGCAAATCCATAAAAATCAAATCCGGCCGGCGCCGCTCGACCTGCGCCAGCACCTCGATTCCATTGACCGCCTCAAGGATTTCAAAGCCCAGCGGTTTGAGCATGTCACTGAGCACCGCTCGATTTTCCAAACGATCATCGGCCACCAGCAGACAGTACGATCCGCGAACGCGCGCCGCCGCTGTATTATCCGCGGCGGCCGCTGATATTTTCGGTTTTGCCACGACACAGGGCAGTTCGAGACAAAACAGGCTGCCTTTGCCGGGGGTGCTTTGCACCCGCACATCTCCGCCCATCTTGCGGGCGATTGTGCGGCTGATGGTCAGACCCAGACCGGTGCCCTCAAGATTTTGCGCCATGGTCGCCACCTGCTGAAAGGGCTCAAAAATGCGCTTGAGATGCGCCTTTGCGATACCGACGCCGGTGTCGCTTACCCGAAAAACGAGCCGGTCGTTTTGCCCTAAAGCATCCAGCCGCACGCTGCCCTGTCGGGTGAATTTCACTGCATTGCTGAGCAGGTTCAACAGGATTTGGCGCACTCTTTTTTCATCCGTCAGGACCCACTCAGGCAGCGAAGCGCACGAGCGGCACTCAAAGACGAGATCTTTGGCCGCGGCCCGCGGGGCGATCATGTCGGCAAGGCCTTTTATCATAGGCGGCAGCTGCACCTCTGCGGATTGAATTTCCAGCTTGCCGGCTTCGATTTTCGAGATATCCAGAATATCATTAATGATAAGCAGCAGATGTTCGCCGCTTTGCTGTACAATGCCGGCGCGGGCCTTTTGATCCGTCGACAGCCCGGCGTCGCGCTGAAAAATCTGGGCATAACCTAAAATGGCATTCAGGGGTGTCCGCAATTCGTGCGACATATTGGCCAGAAATTCACTTTTGGCACGATTCGCGGCTTCGGCGGCCCGGGTTGCCAGCCGTAGCTCGGCGGTTCGATCCGACACTTGTTGTTCAAGCTGCTGCTGATGCCGCTGAAGCGTGTCGGCCTGCGCGCGCAACCGCCGCTGCGCATCCCCGGCGGCGCGCTCCTGCCCCAGCGCCAGGGCGCAGATCAGCCCCAGCATGCCCAGAGGATACAACTGGATGCCGGCCATCGCCGGGAAAAAAGCACTGACGATATCAAACAGCCCAGTGGTGCTGAAAATGAGCACTCCGGCGGCAATGACGCGCTTTAATTGCTGCCCGGCATATAAATGCCGCAGCCCTTCCCCCGCACCCACAAGCATCTGAAAGCCGAGGGCGCTGTTGCCCATCACCTGGCCCAAACGGCCAAAGGGCAGCCATTGGAAAAAATCAGCCGGCCAGATAAGAAGCACGACCGCGATTTGCAGCTGCCAGCAGCGGCGGATCAAGCCCAGCCAGCCGGCGCCGAGCGATACTTCGGTAAAGCGCCACAGCCCGACGGGAAAAAGCAGGACGGTCAGCAGCCCGACATAATAAAACCAATCCGCCGCATCGGAAGCCATGAGCATAATGTGATGGGAAAACAGTTGCGACAGCCCCATACAAATGCTCATGAAGGCAAACCACGGCGAAAAGGAAAGGCCGTAGCGGCGTCTCACAAAGTGCGCAAAAAGGGCGTAAATCCCCACAAACAAAAACAGATAGCCCAGCGACTGTTCCAGCCAGGCACCGGCCCTGATATGCCGCATCAGCTGCGACTGGGAAGCATACACAATCACCGGTTCGGGGGGCGGCAGACGGTCCGGTGAGACGCCGTAAAAAAGGATGTGCAGCTTGCGGCCCGCTGTATCGCTGGGCAGGGGCAGGATAAAAAGGCGGTTTGCGGGCCGCCGCAGCTGCCATTTGCCTGTCCATGCACCGCTGCGGAAAAGCAGCGCCCCATCCAGAAAAACGGCAATGGCATCAACCTCAAGACCGGCCATCAGCAGGGCTTTATCGACATACGGGGCATCCGGTATCACCCGCTGCAGCCAGAGGCGGTTGGCGCGGCCCGCATTGGCCGCCGGCGTGTGCCATTGCCAGCGGCGCCATTTCACCCGCTCATGGTCACCGGGCGGCAAACCGCCGTCCGGTTCCCGGTCCGCAGATAAACGGCCGTAATGATACTGCCACCCGTCGCGCAGATGCCGCGCCCAATTTGGCCCTTCTGCCGCTGTCACTTCCCGCCAGAGCCGCTGCACGGCCGCTGGGACATGCCCGGCCTGGGCTGTGCCGCCACCCGGTCCATGCATGACCAGCGCCGCCAGTCCCACCAGCAGAAAACAGCGGGCGATACAGGAGCCGCATGCAGACAGCGCCGTCATCCGTTGTTAAACATGGCCCGGGCCGGTCCGGCGACGTCGGGATCGTCGTAACTCACAAAACGCCCGCTCATGGACGTCGGCGCCGCCAGCGCCAGGTAGGCGATGGCGCGCGCCGGCACTTGCGGTGCGATCAGACGTCCCTCTTCTTTCAAACGGCGGTAAAAATCGGCCGTGGCCGCGGGCATGGCCGCGGGACCCTGCCGGCGCAGCTCTTCCTGCATGCCGGTGTCCACCACGCCGGGCCGCACCGCCACACACACCACATCGGGCTCTTCGGCCGCCAGAACGCGGGTAAAATGGTTCAAACCGGCCTTGGCCGTACAATAGGCGCCGGCCGCCTCGATGACCGTTTCGGCGGCGCCGCTGCTGACATTCACCACCCGTCCCCGGCGCCGGCGCAGGTCGTCAAGGCAGGCGCGCACCAGATAAAACGGCCCCAGCAGATTGACCGCGATGCTGTAGCGCCAGGCGGCCGGATCCGCTTCCGCGATCGGGGAAAGCGGTGCCACCAGACCGGCGTTGTTGACCAGCGCGTCCACCCGGCCGAAGTGTTCCCGCGCCCGTGCGAGGATGCGCTCGCCGGCATCCGCATCGGCCACGTCGGCCGCAACCGAAAGCGCCTGACCGCCGGCCTTTCTGATGCGCTGTTCAACCGTTTTAAGCGCGTCTTCGGCGCGCGCCGCCAGGACCACGCCCACACCGCTGGCGGCCAGCAAACAGGCGGTTTGCGCGCCCACCCCCCGCGACGCGCCGGTGACGATGACCACTTTGTCGTTTTGCATACGACACCTCTTATGCGTGTTTGGTGAAATTGATGGCTTTTTTTATTTTAACCATTTTCAAACGTTGAAAACAAGCCACAATGATGAACACAATTGGGGACGTTGTTGTCTGAGTTGAACAACTATTTACCCCGATTTATTTTTTCCATAGCATCCTTTTGTCAATATAGATAACAACGTCCCTGGTTCCATAGAGGGTTTTGCAAATAGAGAGCCGTCGAGGTTTTTTTATGCGTATTGCGTAACGAAAAATCTTGCGTGTTGCCAGCCTGTAACCGTATTTTCAGGCACGTAACTGTTTTGCTTGCTGAGACAAGAGGGATCAGCCACCGAAACGTAATTATTTTTCTTGACTAATACCAAAATATAATAATAATTTTTGTACAGCAATCGTTTTTTTGGAGAAAGTCATGATTGGAAACGAACAGGATAAATCGATATACCGATCCGCAGGGTATGCGGCGCTTATCGAAAGGTACGACCTCGATGTCATGCCGAACTGGCACAAATCCCTGGTGACTATCAGCGGAATCCACCGGATCCAAGCGAACGGGGGTATTGTTGAGGAGGTATATCCACCCAAGTACTGGCCGGGGGACACGCTTGGCGACCATCTCGAATTTGCGCTCAAGTATGACGGGACGAACCTCGCAATCCTCAGCATCTTGTTCCAGAAGATTGAGGAGGAAAATCTCTTGATTCATGTGCGGTCTAAACCGACCGGCAAGTATGCCAGGCGCTTGTGGTTCCTGTACGAATTCCTGACCGGTAAAACACTTCCGCTTGATGACCTGAAGCGTGGGAACTATATCGACCTGCTCGATACGGATGAATACTATACAATCAGCCCGGCGCGCCGGGTCCGGCGGCAACGGGTCAACGACAACTTGCTGGGCGACAACCGGTTCTGTCCGGTGGTGCGCCGCACCGATACGCTTCGCGACCTAGAAAAGGCCGATTTACCCGAACGCTGCCGGCAGGTGGTGGCGGGCTACCCTGCTTCAGTTTTGAAGCGGGCGATTGGGTACCTTTACACCAAGGAGACAAAATCGTCCTTTGCAATCGAACATATCAAACCCACCTCGACCAGAACCGAGCGCTTCGTGGCCCTGCTCCAAACGGCGAAACAAGAGGACTTCTGCCGAAAAAGGCGATTGATCGAGGTTCAAAACCGCGTTGTCGATGCACGATTTCGAGATTCCGAGTACCGGTTGCACCAGAACTATGTCGGCGAAACAGTCGCCTGGCAGAAGGAACGAATTCACTTCGCAGGTCCGAAGCCAGAGGCCCTGGCAGGCCTGATGGATGGCCTGACAGCCGCCCATGAGCGTATGAACGCCGGAGGCGTGTCCGTGGTGATTCACGCCGCAGCCATCGCCTATGGATTTGTCTTTCTGCACCCGTTTGAAGACGGCAATGGCCGCATCCACCGCTTTCTGATCCACAACATTCTCGCACGACGGGGTTTCACGCCGGAGGGTGTCATGTTTCCCATATCAGCGTCCATGCTGAAAAACCCGGCCGACTATGACGCATCTTTGGAAGCGTTCTCACG
>Ga0180429_10002979_pt1 | contig 13789 bp, 13 predicted proteins | sample SS_ome_FD_132428 | JGI IMG/M metagenome (GOLD analysis project Ga0180429, IMG submission 132428) | Hypersaline lake sediment archaeal communities from the Salton Sea, California, USA - SS_1_S_1 metaG | ecosystem: Environmental > Aquatic > Non-marine Saline and Alkaline > Hypersaline > Sediment ...
CTGGACGACTGGGCGGTCTGCCGACCGCTCGAGCCAACTCTGGCTTGCCGAACTCGATCTCGACGCGATCGACACCGCCCTCGACGCCACCACCCCCTGAGGGGCAGCACGCCTCATGAGCGAACCTGCAGCCGACGACCACATCACGCTCACAGGCCGCCTGCAGCTGGGATTCATTGGCGCGGGCCAGATGGCCCTTGCGCTCGCCTCGGGATTTTGCCGGAGCGGCCAGCTCGATCCTGCTGCAGTCCATTTCTTTGACCCTTCTCCAGAAGCCGGAGAGCGTTTCCGCGCAGCGGTGCCGTCATCGACGTCGTGCCCCACCGCTGTTGAGGCGGCGGCCGAAGCCGACCTGATCGTTCTGGCCGTCAAGCCGCAGCATGCTGAAGGAGCCTGCCGCAGCCTGGCAGGCAGACTGCCCGCGGGCAGCACCGTGGTGTCGGTGGTCGCAGGGCTGCCGCTCTCGCAACTGGCTGCCTGGCTGGATACACGGCAGGTGATTCGCGTGATGCCCAACACCCCGTGCCTCATCAGCCGCGGCGTGTTGGCGATTGCCGAAAACGATGACATTGCAGATGCACGGTTTGCGCAGGTCGAGCACCTGCTATCGACGGTCGGCCACGTCCATCGGTTGCCCGAACGCCTGATCGATGCCGTGACAGGTCTCTCCGGCTCGGGGCCAGGTTTCGTGGCCATGATTGCAGAAGCGCTGGCCGATGGCGGCGTGCTGGCAGGACTTCCACGCCCCCTCGCGCAGCAACTCGCTGTGCAGACCTTGGCTGGCACCGCGGCACTGCTTGAGGCCACCGGTGATCACCCTGCGGCTCTCAAAGACCGTGTGGCCAGCCCTGCCGGCACCACGATCGCCGGACTTGCCACCCTGGAACGCATGGGGCTGCGGGCCGCCGTGATCAGCGCGGTCAAGGCCGCGGCAGACAGGGCCACAGCCCTCGCCAACCAATGATGCCCTGCCATCGCATGCTGGCGACGCCATGTGCTCCCGCCTGGCCCCCCGCTGCAGTCGCCCTAGCCGCGACGGCCTTTGGCAGCGGCCTTCTTCTTGGCTGACTTCTTCGCAGCAGGCTTTTTGGCAACCGGCTTTTTGGCCGCCGACTTCTTCGCCGCCGCCTTGCCCGACCGCTTGCCGCCAGCTCCGCCAAAGATGGCCTCCCAACCTTCGGCATAACTGCTGGTGGAACCGACTCGAATGATGGACATGTTTGGAAAACTCCCAGACTCGGCGGCCCGAGACACTCCGCGTGTCCTCGTTCGCCGCTGCTGTGCGTCGTCGTATCCCGACAAGCCGGATGACGTCAAGCGTTGTTCACGTCGCATCCGTCCACAATCTGCAAGAGCACCTCACCGAAGGCGGGCGGGAGTGGCGCTCGCCCAGTTTCAGGTGGTGGGGCCAGTTGCGGGTGCGGCGCCAGTTCCAGCCGGTTCCGCGACTGGAGCTGCGACGTGACCTCCCATGCCCAGCGGTCGGGCTCGGTCCGATCAGCCGCCCCGAGCGGTGTGCCGTTGAGCTGCAGGATTGGCTCGCCTGTTTGCCCCTCCAGCACCAGCCAGACCCGCTGGCCGCCATCGATTCCGGCAGGACGGCCGAAGTGGCGTTGCCAGCCGGCCGCCTCAGACCGCTCCCATGCCGCTGTGAGCCGAATCGTATGCCCCTCGTCAGCCATGCCAAACCGCCTTCCCTGCTATACTCACAGACGTTGGGCAACCGCCTCACAGCGGCCCCGCATACCAGATAGCCAGTACGCGATACCGAAGTAAAGGAGAGCCAGCGGATGGGGAATGCCCTCGAGTTCACCGACGACAACTTTCAGCAGGAAGTGCTCAGCGCTGACGTGCCCGTGCTCGTCGATTTCTGGGCGCCATGGTGCGGCCCCTGCCGAATGATCGGCCCGACGATCGACGAACTCGCCGCCGAGAACGAGGGAACCTGCCGTATCGGCAAGGTGAACGTCGACGAAAACAGCCGCACGGCCATGGCCTACAACGTGGCGAGCATCCCGGCGATCATGATCTTCAAGGGCGGCCAGCTCGTGCAGCAGTTCATGGGCGTCCAGCCGAAGGAGCGTCTTCAGCAGGCGTTGGATGAGGCCAAGGGCTAAGCGGAGCCCGAGAGCAGAGCTTGGGTGGGGCCAGTTCTCGGTCGAACACACAAAGGCGGGCAGCCGAAGTCGGTTGCCCGCCTTTTTTCGTGGCGTGTCCTGCGGGATGCGGTGCCGCTAGCAGCCTGCGGCCACAGGCTCGTGGTCGAGATGCTCCGCCAGGTGGCCGTCGACACTCGGGTCGCGGAGTTTCTCAACCGCTTTGGCCTCGATCTGCCGCACCCGCTCGCGGGTCACGCTGAAGATCGAGCCGACTTCCTCCAAGGTGTAGGTGTAGCCGTCGGCCAGACCGAACCGGAGCCGCAGGATTTCCCGCTCGCGGTAGCTCAGGCCTGCCAGGGCCTTGCCAATCGAGCGCTTCAGGGACTGCTGCTTCAGTCCGAGCAGGGGATCGTCTTGCCGGGGATCTTCGACGACATCGCTAAAGGTGGCGGTCTCTTCTTCTCCTGCCGGCTGGTCCAGTGACGACGGCTGCCGTGACATCCGCCAGACACACAGCGTCTCCTCATGCGAGAGCCCCGAGATCTCGGAGAGTTCCTCGACGGAGGGCTCACGTCCGTTGGCCTGAAGAAAGTCGCGGGTCAGGTTTCGCAGCCGCGTCATCGTGTCGATCATGTGCACCGGCACCCGGATGGTGCGGCTCTGGTCGGCAATCGCCCGCGTGATGGCCTGTCGGATCCACCACGTGGCGTAGGTCGAAAACTTGAAGCCGCGGGCATGCTCAAACTTGTCGACGGCCCGCATCAGCCCGGCATTGCCCTCCTGGATCAGGTCCAGAAAGCTCATGCCGCGATTGCGATACCGCTTGGCAATCGACACCACCAGCCGGAGATTGCCGGCAGCCAACTCCCGCTTGGCCTTGTCGTAGCGGCCCTGGAGATCATCCAGCCGAGCCAGGCGGCGGACGAGGGTGGGGCGGGTTTCACGGGCGTGCCAGAGCAGGCGTCGCTGGTCTGCGGTGACGATTGCGTCGCCAGCCGTTGAGCCGGCGGAGATGCCCAGCCGCCGGCCGATGTCCCGCAGCTGCTCCAGCAGGGGATAGAGCCGCTGAATGCGGAGGTTGAGTTCCTCCACCAAACGCACCGCCTTGTTGCGTTGCCGCACGAGCCGCCGCCAGGCCTTGCGGCGGGAGGTGAGGGGGGCCTTCCGCGAGGTCGCAAGGCGAAACAACTCCCGGTGCTCTGCCTCCAGTCGGTGCAGCGTGCTCAGATTGGGGCCGAGCCTGGCGAGAATCCGTTTCTTTTCCTTGGTGTCGGTCACCGCCACCTCGATCGTGCGATCGAGACGAAGCGTTCCCTGATGCACCCGCTCAAGCAGCCGAATCGCTCCCCCCCGGACAAAATCGTTGGTCAGCAGCGTCTGCCGAAATTCCTGCCGCCAACGCTCAATCTCGCGGGCGCTGGCCACTTCCGTTTCGCGAGTCAGCAGCGGGATGCCACCCATCTGGCTGAGATACAGCCGAACCGGGTCTTCGGTCACGCCAAGAGCTTCAGCATCGCGGGTGCGAGCCCGAGCAACAGCGGCAACAGACGACGGGGCAGCAGAGGTGACGGGCATGGCAACGGAGTCTCCAGGGAAGCGCTCAACCACCCGTGCGACACGACCACCGCCGGGTTCAGCGTGTCCCCACCCGCAGATGCCGTGCCAAAACGGCGTTTCTGCGCAAAGATTGCGGATCACGGCGGATTTCAGGCCCCCGCAAAGATCTCCCAAACCACCCCGTTGCCGCAAAGTGTCGCCCGCCGGCGACACCGGGGAACACGGCTGTCGCCGGGAGGCAACAGGGCACGTCCGCAACAAGGGCGGGAGAAAAAAGTCTTCGATCTGTGGGAAAACCGGAAAAAACGGCCTCCCAGGGAAAGGGGGGGGCATGGCTATACTCCTTGGCCATGCCTGCTGGTGACGGCGGGCCTGGCGAACCGCTCTCGCGTTCAGGGGTTTTCCATGACCTATGTCATTCTCGCGATCATCGGCATCCTTTTTCTGGCCGCCCTCGTCTTCGTTGGCGTCGGCGCCAAGGGCTGGAATGCTGGCACGATCACCGCCGCCGTCCTCGTGATTCTTTCCTCTCTCGGCTATCTCGTGCTGGTCAGCATGGTGGGAGAACGGGAGAAGGCCTGGCGAGAACGCGTCAACACGCTGCGGGCCGACGTTGCCCGGGCGCGAGATGGCCTGCTCATCAATGACGATGGCTCCACAACCCCGCTCGGCGACTGCGGCATCGACAGCCTGCAGAACTGTTCGGTTGAAGACCTCGCAGAGCTGCGGGAGCGTTGGCTCCGTCAGCGGGACCGGGTCAACTCCTGGCGGGGCATCTGGTGGCGGCATGCTCAGTTCACGGCCCCGCAGAATGGTCAGCCCGGCACGCTGGAGATCACCGCCTCGGAAAGCCCTGCCATCAATGAAGGCGCCCCGGTCTACGTCTTCGACGAGGCCATCGAAGGCCAGCAGGGCGTGTATGTGGGAGCGTTTCAGGTGACGTCGGTCGACGGCAGTTCGCTGGAGATCGCTCCGCTGGTTCCCCCCGATGAGACCGACCTCCAGCGGTGGAGTGCCCCGCACGACGATGTGCTCGTCTTGGAGAGTTTGCCGGTCGATCGCTGGATGGCGTTTCATGAAACTGACCAGAACTCCGAGGATCGCGTCTGGCCTGAGGCTCAGCCCGTTGAAGGGGCAGAGGCCGTCGAGCAGATGGAGACCGACCTCGCCGAGTTCACCCTCGAGGGTGGCGGTGTTCCCCTGATCGCGGCTGACGCGATCGACGCTGGCAGGGCGTACGAAGCCCTGCTCACAGCCCCAGAGCCGCCGCCGGGCGTCGAATGGGCCGAAGTGACTTTTGGTGAAGGCTTCGATTTCACTTGGCCAGACGGAACGGTGACTTCATTTCAAGCCGGCGAGGTGGTGCCCGCGTTCCCGGCGGAGCAGCTCCCCCAGCTGCTCGCGGATGCCGGCCAGGTTGCCTACGAGTGGGTGATCCCGCCCGGCCTGTACTGGGCGGAAGTTCGCTTCCAGGAGGCTTTCACCCACCAACTCGATCCCAACGACGAGCCGATTGTCTTTGAGGCGGGAAGCACCGCCGTCCTCGAACTCGCTGATGCTGAGCAGAAAGCGGCCAACGGCACGACGGAGATCACCCGCCGGTTTTTCCGCCGACCACTGACCGACGGACAGACGCGGATGCTCGGGGCCGATGCGATCACAGAACGCGTGGGCAACGAGGAGCCGAATCCCGTGTTTGAGAATCTCCAGGCGCTCGGCCTCTACCGCATCCGCCAAGATCTCGAACGGACACTGGCCAACTCCGTGGCCAGAACCGAGGCCCTCACGAAGGCTTCGGAAAATGCCACCAATCAGCTGGTGCTCCTGGCCGAGAAGAAGAGCGATCTTGAGGACGACCAAAACGGCTGGCAGCGGGATCTCGAAGCTGCCGACCGGATCGAGGCCTCGGTGCAGGAGCGACACGACGCCATCGACGCCGAACTGCGGTCCGCCGAGGAGGAGATTGTGCAACTCGGCCGGGAACTGCGCCGGCTGACCGCGAGCGTCACCGCCGAAATCGACCGGCGGGCCCCGGCCCCCGACATTCTGGAAGCGCCCCCGGTCGCCGGCGCGGCGGTGCAGTAACCCTGCCTCCCGTGTTGCCGCAGTCCAGGGGATGCCGACACCGGCCCCACGAGCCTTGTGCCGGCATTTCCCCGTTTCGCAGCCGCGACCCTCACGTTGGCCGGCGTCGCCGGGTATGCTGAGGGTCTTATGGGTTTTTGCACCATCGGGGATCACGTCGTTCCATGCCAGCATCGCTCGCCGCTCGACCCAGCACTCGCAACCATCTCCGTAAGGCGGTTCACCACCACCGCCTCGCCAGCCGCCGCGGCGTGCTGGAGCGGATGTTCACGATGTGGTTTAAGGGCTTCGTCTACAACCAGATCTGGGAAGACCCCCGAGTCGATGCGGAGGCGCTGGGAATCGGGCCTGATTCGCAGCTGCTGACGATTTCCAGCGGCGGCTGCAATGTGCTCAACTACCTCGTGCACCGGCCGAGGCGGATTGTTGCCGTCGACCTCAACGCCAATCACATGGCGCTGACCCGGCTGAAGCTGGCGGCCATCAAGCATCTGCCCGACTACGAAAGCTTCTACAACTTCTTTGGGTTCGGCCAGCACAACGACAACCTGGCCAACTACCGTCGCTACATCCGCGACCACCTCGACGACCAGACCCGTCGCTTCTGGGAAACCAGCGACTGGCCAGGGCAGGCGATCGGCCCCAAGCGGATCAACTATTTCAAGAAGGGTCTCTACGACCAGGCCAAGCTCGGCCAGTTTTTTCGCGTCGTTCATGGCATCGCCAAGGCGGCCCGACGTGATCCCGCCCGCCTGCTGTCGGCTCAGAGCAAGGCCGATCAGGAAAAGATCTTCGACGACTACTTCGGCGTGCTCTTTGAAAACCGCTTTGTCCGCTGGATGGGCCGCCAACCTGTGGCCGTCTACAGTCTGGGCATCCCACCAAGCCAGCATGCTGCGATGCTTGCCGAATCTGGCGGCAACGGCCAGAAACTCTTTGAAACCTACAAGCAGCGAATCCGGCGGCTCGCCTGCGGCTTCCCCCTGGAAGAAAACTATTTTGCCTGGCAGGCCTTTGGCCGCCGCTATGACCACGAAGGCCGCAAGGCCCTGCCTGACTACCTGCGTGAAGAAAACTACGCCACGATCCGGGAGATGGTTGATCGCGTGGAGACGCACGTGGCCAGCCTCGGTGATTATCTTGCCACCGCCGAGCCAGGGAGCCTGAACGGTTTCATCCTCCTCGACAGCCAGGACTGGATGCCTCCCAATGTGATTGAGGGGCTGTGGAGCGAGATCGCTCGTGTCGGTGCCCCAGACACCAAGGTGATCTTCCGCACAGCAGGGGAGAAGTCGCCGGTCGAAGAGGCCCTCTCACCGGAAACGAAGGCCTGCTTCCACTACGATGAGCCGCGGTCGCAGGAACTCCACATGAAAGACCGCTCCGCGATCTACGGCATGTTCCACATCTACGAGAAAACCGGTGAGCGGGCCCAGTGAATGACGACGCAGGCGTGACCGACGACGAGGCGATGGCCTCCTCCAGACAGAGCGGAGTTTCCAGCGGTCGATCCAGTTCTCCCGCGGGTGGTGGCGATGGCGACACCGCTACAGATCCCGCTAAGGCGATGGATCAGATGTATCGCGTCACGCGTCACATCTATGATTTCACCAGGCGGTATTACCTGCTCGGTCGAGACCGCATGCTGGAGCGGGTCGTGACCACCGACGACACTGCCACGCTTGAGGTGGGCTGCGGAACAGCCCGCAACCTGATCCGCCTCGCCCGGCGGCCCCATCACGGCCACCTCTACGGGCTCGATGCCTCACACGAGATGCTTGAGACGGCCGCTGGCTCGATTCGCAAAGCTGGTGTGGGCGAGATCGTCCTCCGTCAGGGGCTTGCCGAGCAGCTCGATGCCCGCAAGATGTTTGGCCGCGAGCATGGCTTCGACACGATCTTTTTCTCCTACTGCCTCTCCATGGTTCCCGCCTGGGAAGGGGCAATCGAGGCCGCGCTGAACAACCTTCGGCCGGGTGGCCAGATGGTGATCGTCGATTTCTGGGATCAGGCAGACCTGCCTCGGGTGTTTGCAGCAGGCCTGAAGAAGTGGCTCTCCCTGTTCCACGTCTTCTACCGGCCCGACGTGCACACAGCCCTCACCGCACTCGGCGACTCCGGCCGGGCAGACGTCTCGTTTGAATCGGTCGCCAAGCGCTACGCTTACATCGCGATCGTCAGCAAGCGTTAGGGCAGCAGGAACACCAGACCGGTGACCGTTGCCGCCTCGACCGCCATGCCACGGACGCTGACCGGAAAGGCCGGCACCGTCCAGGGAGCACAGTCGCCGGGGCGGTAGTAGCCCACTGGGTAGACGCACTCCCAGGGAAGTTCCACGCCCATCTTGTACGGCAGGATCGGCAGCGTTCCAAAGAAGTGTGCGGCGGAGATGAAAGGATCTGCGGCCCAGTGGTAGGAGTGGCCATACCGCTCAAAGTTCCACTGCTCAAAGTAGAGCGGCTTGTGACAGTAGCCGGCCGCCTTCCAGGTGAACGTTGTGGTGGCAAACCGCCTCGGCTCAAAAACTTCACCATCGAGCCGACACTCGCACGGGTAGTCGTTGCCCGCCACGCCGTCGACACGGATATCGAGATCGATCTCTGAGATGCGGTCAAGCCGCAACTGCTCAAGCGCTCGCCGGCAGGCCTCGGCGTCTGCTGCACACACCGCCGCGTCTCTCTCATCTCCAGCCAGCTCTTGAGCAGCCGCCGGCGTCACATCACCAGCCGTGCCAAGCTGCAGCGAACCCTCGGCCGCGAGCGTGTCGCTCACCGTCTCCCGCACTGCCTGCCGCGAACCCGCTCGGACAGCCGCATCGCCGCCGAGGATGGTGGAAATGTCGAGCGACCGCGGCTGCTTGCTCGGCGAGCCCGACTCCTCGTCGTCGGTCACCGCCGCGGGAACGCCCCCGAAGAGCTCCTGCCAGGGCGCGGCCTGAGCCGCTGCCGACCAGCACGCCGCCACGATCAGTGCAACGACAGCGACACAACGAGACGGCTCAATCGCCGCCGCTGTGCTCAGCTGTGTAGTTTGGTGCTTCTTGTGTGACAACGATGTCATGCGGATGGCCCTCCCTGACCGACGCGGCGGATACCTGTATGAATCGGCCGTCGCGACGCAACTCCTCGATCGTTTTCGTTCCACAGTAGCCCATTCCAGCACGCAGGCCGCCCACAAGCTGATACACGAACGTGCTCAGCGGCCCCTTGAAGGGCACGCGGCCCTCCACGCCCTCGGGCACCAGTTTGTCTTGTCGGCCGCCGCGTTGGCCGTAGCGTTCGCTCGAGCCTTTGACCATCGCCCCGAGCGACCCCATGCCCCGGTAGGCCTTGAAGGTTCGCCCCTGATAGAGCACCGTCTCGCCCGGGCTCTCGGCAACCCCAGCCAGCAGCCCCCCGATCATGCAGCAGTTGGCACCAGCCACGATCGCCTTGGTCATGTCGCCGGAGTAGCGAATCCCGCCGTCGGCAATCACTGGCACTCCACTGCCAGCCGCCTCGGAGGCGGCATCGTGCACCGCCGTAATCTGTGGCACCCCGACGCCGGAGATCACCCGAGTGGTGCAGATCGACCCCGGACCGATCCCGACCTTGACGCCATCGGCCCCCGCATCGAGCAGGCCGCGGCATCCCTCGCGGGTCGCGATGTTTCCGGCGACGACCTGGATGTTCCATTGCCGCTTGATCTCCCGCACCGTCTGCATGACGTTCGCCGAGTGGCCGTGGGCACTGTCCACCACGACCACATCGACCTCTTTTGCGATCAGGCTTTCCACCCGCTCGTAGTCGTACACCCCGACAGCGGCCCCAACCCGCAGCCGGCCCATGCCGTCTTTGCAGGCCCGCGGAAACCGCTTCATCATGTCGATGTCTTTGATCGTGATGAGGCCCGTCAACTGATTCTTTTCGTCAACCAGCAGAAGTTTCTCGACCTTATTTGCCATCAAAATCTTCTCAGCCTGCTCGAGCGACACAGTGCCTGTCGCCGTTACGAGGTTTGAAGACGTCATAATCTCTGCGATCGGCGTTTCCCCACTCTCGAGAAACCGCAGGTCGCGCTTGGTGATGATGCCAACGAGCTGCCGGCCTTCGGTCGTGATGGGAACGCCCGAAATATTGAACTGATCCATCAGTTCGCGGGCTTTGGCCACCGTGGCGGTGGGGGGCAGTGTGACCGGATCCACGATGATGCCGTTGGCGCTCCGCTTCACCTTGTCGACCTCGTTGGCCTGCAGGGCGACGCTGAGATTCTTGTGAATCACCCCCAAGCCGCCTTCCTGTGCCAGGGCAATCGCCATGGCGCTCTCGGTCACCGTGTCCATGGGAGAGCTGACGATCGGGATGTTGAGGCTGATTCCCCGCGTGAACTGGGTGGTCACATCGGCCTCAGCGGGCACGACCTCGGAGTAGCGAGGCACGAGCAGGACGTCGTCGAAGGTGATTCCGTTGGTGATGATTTTTCCGTCCATGGCGGCTCCGTCAGCGTGGAAAGCCTGGGATTATGCGGCGAATGTGGCGATTTTCGCAATCCGTGGGCTCGGGCAACGAAGAATCCGACACCGACCACGACCGTGTCCTAGTGTTGAGCGTGTCGCGGCACGGGTCGCGACCGCCCCTCATCTCTGCCTGCGTGATGCACGAATCCATGTCTTCCACCGACGATCGTTCGCCCGGCTCGCTCGGGGCCACTTCCGACGCCGAGAGCCCCTTCGCTCACCCCGACCGAGCTGCGTTTGAGGCTCACCTCGAGCGGAAGAACTACGGCCCGTTTACGCTCACCGAGGCGGTGCGGCCCGGCTGGCACGCCGGCGTGGTGCCTCGCGAGGGCTACCGCTTCGACACCTACTCCGACCCCCACACACGGGCCCGGCTGCCGGCGATCATCGCTGCCGTTTCCCGAGAACGCCTTTTTGAAACGTTCATCGAACTGCTCTCACCACTCGGCGAGAGCTGCGAGGTGGTGCTGGAGTCGAGCCACGAAAAGCGGGGCCGTGACCGGCAGGAATACGTCCGCGAGTCGGTTGAGCGGCTCGTGCTCGAAAGCCTGCTGTGGGACTTTGAAGACCTGCTCACCAACGACGGCTGCAGCGGCATTGCGATCATGCATCCGCAGCTGCCTATGGAGGTGCAGCTCGACGAACACAAACTGCTGATCATCTACGCCCCGTCACGAGCGCCGTTTGCCGAGCGGCTGGAAGCCTGCGGCGTGGGCCGCAACGACGAGCTTCAGGTGATCTCCCAGGGAGAACACCTGCACACCTCACACTCCCGCTACGCGAAGGCGTTCAATCGGCTCAGGCATCGCCTCGGCGCCGAGTGAGCCATCCCCTAGCGGGGTGCCGGCAGCGACTCAATCGGCACGGGCGGCCCAGGCACCACCACGGCCCCAGGCGGCAGCTGCTCTGCCGGAATCGACGGCTGAATTGGCGAGGGAATCGTCATCGGACCAGCCGCTGCGGCGGCCCCGGGAGGCTGGTAGTAGGGCTGAGCCTGCGGCAGCGGAGCGACGCCGAGTTTCGCAAGCAGCTTGTCGAGGATCCGTTTCTCCAGCAGCGGATCGCGTCCCAGCGGGATCCAGCCCGCGGCCCGCGTTGGGCTGGCGACCGGCCGTGGCTGATCGCCCACCTGCTGCCCCAGCGTCGGCAGCGGCGTGCCGTAGCGATAGAGCGAATCGTCGTTGCGGAAGGTGGCTCCGCCGGTAGTCGCCCGCATCGGCCGCGGCAGGTTTTCCAGCTCTTTGGTGACCACCGCCTCGATCCGCCAGCCGGCAGGATCTGGCTGCATGCGGATCAGGCCCCTCCGCCGAATCGACTGCAGCGTGCACTCCAGCCGCTCCTGAAAGCCGACGGAATCGCCTCGCCAGGGCTCCAGCAGCGTGGCGCCCGTCTGCGGATAGGTCTCGATCAGGCCTTCGGTCGGCACGCCGGCTGCGAAGACCACCCGCTGCTCGCGTGAGACTTTGAAGTAGTCGTCGACGACATCGACGAGCCGGTTCCAGATCACCTCGGAGTCGATCGGCGGGATCGTCACGGTGTTGGGAGGCGCTGTCGGGCCGCCAGGCAGGGTCGGCCCCTCCGCCGCAATCACGGTTCCTGGGGGCAGCGGCCGCAGCGGGTCGAGCGACGCTGAGGGCGGCACCTGCGCAGCCGCCTCCGCGGCAAAAAGCAGGGCCATGACCAGAAACCAGAGCAGCCGCATACACAACTCGCAACGAGGGCGGCGGGATGGTCGCGATTTCCCCGCACCGACTCAAGGGGAAAAACAGCGATCCTCGCCCCAGCTGCCGAGTTTTCAGCCGCTAAACTCGTCGGTCACACAGCCCTCGGAGGCCGGTGCAACGCAGTGCACATACTTCGCCAGGATGCCACGAGTGGCACGCGGCGGCGGGGCTTTCCAAGCCGCCCGGCGACGGGCGAGCTCGTCGTCAGCAACCTCCATATCGATCGTGTCGGCCTCCGCGTCGATCACCACCACATCGCCATCCTGCACAAGGGCGATCGGGCCCCCCTCCTGGGCTTCCGGCACCACATGGCCAACGATGAACCCGTGCGACCCCCCAGAGAAGCGGCCGTCGGTGATCAGGGCCACGTCATTCCCCAGCCCGGCACCCACCAGAGCCGAGGTCGGCGTCAGCATTTCGGGCATGCCCGGCCCCCCCTTGGGGCCCTCGTAGCGAATGATCACCACATCCCCGCGATGAATGGCTCCCTGCTCGAGCGCGGTCAGCATCGCCTCCTCGCTGTCAAACACCCGGGCCGGCCCCTGGAAGCGGGAGCCTTCCTTCCCGGTGATCTTGGCCACGGCGCTGCCGGGGGCCAGATTCCCGTGCAGGATCGTGATGTGCCCGGTCGGCTTGATCGGGTCGCTCAGTGGCCGCACGATCTTCTGCCCTTCCGCCAGCCCCTTGCTGGAGGCCAGGTTTTCGCCAAGCGTGCGGCCGGTGACCGTCATGCAGTCGCCGGTGAGCAGCCCCGCGTCGAGCAGCACCTTCATCAGGCCGCTGGTGCCGCCGATGGAATGCAGGTCTTCCTGCACAAACTTGCCCGACGGCTTGAGGTCGGCCAGATACGGCACCCGCTTCGACACCTGCTGGAAATCGGCCGGCGAAAGTGGCACGCCCACGCTGCGGGCCATGGCGATCAGGTGCAGCACGGCGTTGGTCGATCCCCCGAGCGCCATCACCACCACCATGGCGTTTTCAAACGCCTCGCGGGTCATGATGTCGCGTGGCTTGAGATCTTTCTCCAGCAGGAGTTTCACGGCCTCACCGGCTCGCAGACACTCAGCCTGCTTGTCTGGATGTTCGGCAGGAATCGAGGCGGAGTCGGGCAGAGCCATGCCCATCGCCTCGATCGCGGAGGCCATTGTGTTGGCGGTGTACATCCCGCCGCAGGCACCGGCTCCGGGGCAGGCGTGGCCCACAATGTCGCTGCGGCGGCTGTCATCGATCCGGCCGGCCACATACTCGCCGTAGCACTGAAACGCGCTGACGATGTCGAGCGTGGTGCCGTCCGCAAGATGCCCCGGGCGAATCGTGCCTCCATAGACCATCAGGGCAGGGCGGTTGAGCCGGCCCATCGCAATCAGGCAGCCAGGCATGTTCTTATCGCAGCCGGGAATCGCCACGAGCCCGTCGTACCACTGAGCCTGCATCACCGTCTCGATCGAGTCGGCAATCAGGTCGCGGGAGGGCAGCGAGTAGCTCATCCCCTCGGTGCCCATTGAGATCCCATCCGAGACGCCGATCGTGTTAAACCGCATCCCCACCATGCCCGCAGCAACCACGCCCTCGCGGACTTTGCCCGCCAGGGTGTTGAGGTGCATGTTGCACGTGTTGCCCTCGTACCACATGCTCGCGATGCCGACCTGCGGCTTCGACAGGTCGTCGCGAGAGAGGCCCGTCCCGAGAAGCATCGCCTGCGACGCTCCCTGGCTACGGGGCTGAGTGATGCGGGCGCTGTAACGGTTGGGGATCGGGGTCATGCGGTCATTCCTTCCACTCTCTCAGGCCAACGGCTCGGGCCACTGATCAGGCCCACCCGCCGTGCC
>Ga0180429_10002980_pt1 | contig 13786 bp, 14 predicted proteins | sample SS_ome_FD_132428 | JGI IMG/M metagenome (GOLD analysis project Ga0180429, IMG submission 132428) | Hypersaline lake sediment archaeal communities from the Salton Sea, California, USA - SS_1_S_1 metaG | ecosystem: Environmental > Aquatic > Non-marine Saline and Alkaline > Hypersaline > Sediment ...
CCTCCTGCCGCTTCGCGGGCAAGATCAGAACAGCCCAAACCACAGGCGGAGCGATTGCTCGGTTTGTCAACGGGACAATCAGATAATCGTCGGAAGGATGCGTCGCGCCCACCATAACGGCGGGCCGAACCTTGGCACCGGTCAGGTCCGAAAACGGATAGCGGACCAGAACGATATCATTCTTCGAGAAGCTGGGCATAAGCGTCGTCCTCGGCGTTGTCCCAAACCGCTGCCAGCGACTTTTCGCTCGCCCCTAGCCAGAAGCGATCTTGGTCCTCCGGTAAGACTGTCACCAGCACGCGGGCGCCCTCGGGCAAATCCGCGGGTTCCGAGAGTTCGACTTTTCCGCCCTGGACCACGGCCCATAGCGTCTGTATCATCGCACTACCCTTTCCAAGCAACAAATCCCCCACTTTCTCGAATGATACCGTGTCCACGCTGTTCCGTAAAGTGGGTAGCCCAGGGTTCTCGAACCCGGGCGTCCGAAGGACGCAAGAGGACATGAACGCGGGCACTCACTGAGGAAGCCTCCTGCCGCTTCGCGGCCCAGATTCAAGAATCTGGGCTACCCGTCGGCACGGGGTCGATGGTGGGGCAGGTGAAAGTGGCGTTGTCCAATTAGCCGGGCGGCTCGATGCCGAAATCGCGGATCGTCAGCAGGCTCTGAAGGCGGTGGCCGGCTTGCTCGAACGCCTCGCGGCCGCCTTCCATGCGGTCGACGATGGCGATCACGCCGCGGACTTTCATCCCGAAGGCCTCGATCCGCTCGATGGCCGTCAGCGAGGACCCGCCGGTGGTCACGACGTCCTCGACCACCACGACCTCGTCGCCGGGCGAAACGGGGCCCTCGACGTATTGGTTCGTGCCGTGCCCCTTCGACTCTTTGCGGACCATGAAGCCTCTCAGCGGCGTGCCTCGCACGGCCGAGATGGTCACCACCGCGGCCGTGATCGGGTCGGCACCGATCGACATGCCGCCGACGGCGTCGGGTATTGTTTCCGCGTCGAGCAGATCGAGGATCCCTTCGGCGATCAGCCGGGAGCCGGCCGGGTCGAGCGTGACCTGCTTGCCGTCGAGGTAGTAAGTGGCCTGCTTGCCCGAGACCAGCGTGAACCGGCCGAACTTGAGTGCCTTCTCGCGAATCAACTCGATCAGTGCTTGTTTATCGTACATCGCTTCCCTCCTGGGGCAACGAAAAGGGGACAGGTACATTTTGCCGGAACGGCCCGGAGGGTGCTGCGCACAAAATGTACCCGTCCCCTTTTCGTTGCTGGAATAGGCGTTTCACGCCTGTTTTGCCTCAACCCGCCCGAACAGCCGCTCTTTGACCGAGTTCAGCCACTGCTCGCCGGGTAGACCATAGGGCCGGAACTTTTCGAGCGCGCCTTGGCTTTCGTCGTATAGCAGTGCGCGGTGTATCCCCAGCCGGGCGGCGGCCGGTGAATCGGTCAGGTTGCTCGAGTCGCTGGGGTTCATGTGGAACAACACCCGCAGTTCGACGTCGCGCAGGCCCGGCCGATCCAGCACGCGAGAGACGTTGTTGTACGTATCGCACCAGATCAGCGCGTGGACGCCGAACGCCGGGCCTTCGCGCAAGATGTGGGTAAACTGATTCGCCGTGCTGGCCGGCTTGTCGTCGTCGAAGCTGGAAGAGAAGCCGAAGTCGCTCTCGTCTCGGCGAAGGTCGCGGAAGCGTCCCAGGTTGTAGATGATCAGGTAGATCGCTGCCGCGACCTCGTCGCTCTCCTGTTCGCGACGCGTCACCTCGGCGTCGATTTCGGCGATCACCTCGGGCACGTCGCGCGGCGAGGCGACCCGCGTTGTGTGGGGTAGCACCGGGGGCAACCGGTTCCAGAAACCGACCTCCGGGGCATCGGGTCGGGTACCGTCGAGGATGTAGAACTGCGTCTTGGAGTTCGATGGCGCGTGCTGCGCTGCCAAGCTGACAAGACAGGTGGCCAGCACGCCTATCGCCGCTTCTTCCCGATGCCCGGTGATCAACAGGTTGTTGCCGCTTTGGCGCAGGAACTGCACCATCGTGGGATCTTTGATGGCCACGGCCGCTCCCACCCAGGCTCGGACGATGGGAAGGTTCTCGGGCCACGACGGTTGCGAAAGCTGCTCTTGCAGCAGCGGGTTATCCGCGGCGTCGGCGGCCACGTTGCCCTCGAATACTATCGCCGGCGGCACCTGGCAGTTCCGCGCGCGGGCCAACTCCTGCATTCGGTCCAGGTAGCCGTCGCGCTGAACGTCGGAAAGCCAAACCACCTGGAACGGATGGTTGCCTTCGTACAGACCGTTCGCGTCGTTGTAGATCGCCTCGCCGGGACGCGTAAGCAACCGGGCGGCCGTGTTGTCTTCGCTGAGGATCAAGTGGGCGTCCGATTCGCTGCACTGCAAGGCGATGCGGACCGCCATCTGGCCGATCGTGCTCCGGGCGAGCGAATACGCGCCGCCGAGGGTCTGCGAGCCCAGCAGCACGTGGATCCCGAACGCACGGCCCTGACGCACCAGCCGGTCCAGCAGCAGCGCGGCGTCCTGAGAGATCCGGTCGTCCTCGACGAACAATTCCTGGAACTCGTCGATAATCAACAGCACTCGCGGCAGCACGGCCTCGGGTTTCAGCGCGCGAAAACCCCTCACGTCTTGCACGCCCAACTTGCGGAACTGGTCGCCGCGTCTTTTCAATTCCAGGTCGAGCCGCTCCAACACGCTGAGGCCGAATTCCCGCTCGCTCTCGATGGCAATTACCCGCGCGTGCGGAAGATCCTTGCTGGCGTAGGCCTTGAACTCGACGCCTTTCTTGAAGTCGACCAGATAGACCTCGACTTCATCCGGGCTGTAGCGGATAGCGAGGTTGGTGACCAGGGCGTGCAGCATGGTGGACTTTCCCGAGCCGGTCTTTCCGGAGATCAGCACGTGCTGAGAGGTCCCCTTGCCGAGGTTGAGGTGCTGCAGTTTCATCGCACCGGCCCGACCCAGCGGAACGTCGATACCCTCGCTGCTGTTGCTGGTCCACCACTGGCCGTCTTCAGGGACGACGGTCTCGAAGGGGACCTCGACGCGGGAGGCGTCCTTCACCTGGCTTCCCACGCTGCGGACGATGTCGGTGAATTTTTCCGCCACCGGCGGTTCGGTGAACTCCAGCGGCAACTCCCCGTAGTCGTCGTGATGCCAAATGAACCGCCCTTCCTTCCACTTCAAGGCGAGGCTGTAAGGTTCCAGGTCGGCCACGTTGAAGTGGCGCGGCATCCGCAGGCTGGTGTCGACGCTCAGGAGCGTAAACACGCCGCACCGGGCACCGCTGGCCATGATGCTCTTCAGCCGCTGCGTGGCCGTCTCGGTGAAATTCGCCGGGAAATTCGCCACCACCAAAATGCGATAAGCCTCGGCCATCTCGCCGGCAAACTCGTTGTACTCCTGGATCGACTGGAACTCGTTTCGCAGGTAGACCTGGATCACGTTCTCCATGTGGCCGGTCATGTCGCCCAGCCGCTGCTCGATGTGCGCGTTGTCGGTCCAAATGCGGCTGGCCACCAATTGTTCGTCATAGTCGGCCAGGTGCATGAAGGCCGAGAAGTTTTCGCCCAGGCCCACCGGATCGATAATCGTGTAGCGGACCTTTCCCGGCGGCATCGACGTCAACAGCCGTAACATCGCCGCTTGAATGACGTTGACCGCCCGATCGCGACCCTCGCCGCGAGCCCTCAGCAGCAGCGACGACCGCTCGGGAAACGGCAACATCGCCGGCACGACGAACTCCGACCGCTCGGGCCTCAGCCGGCCGTCTTCCGGTATGCCGCCTTCGAGTTGCTCCAGCTTCACCTCGTGTTTGCCGAAGCGTATCGCCGAGGGGATCTCGGCGGCAGCGGTCCAATTGCTCCACTCCGGCTTGTTCCAATCGGGAAACATCCGGTCGCAGGTCTCGTTCATCGCCGCAAGCGACGATTGAAACCGCTCGATGCCGGTCTGCCATTGCTCGGCCATCTCGCCCCAGCGGCCCTGGCGGCGCTGCTCGTTTTCCTGCTTGTCGCGGGAGAACTCCCGTTGAAGTCGGTCCCGCTCGGTCTTGTAGCGCGCTTCGATCTCTTGCAGCAGGTTTGAGTACTTCGCGTCGGCCTCCCGCAGCCGGTTATCGCGGCGCGTGGTAAGCGCGGCGATGATCGGCGGATACTTATCGGCGGCTTTTTGCAGGGCTTCGTCTCTTCGGCGGGTTGCTTTCTCCGTGGCGGCGGCGAAGGTGGCGTTCGCCCGTTTCAGTTCCTCGCCGTGGCGTGCCGCGATCTTTGCATACAGGCGTTCGCAGGCGGCCTTGGCCACTGCCAGCGAACGGGGATTATCGAGGCCGACACCAACCAGCGTTTGCCACAGTTCCAGAAAAGCCGTCCTACTGCGTCGCTCCGAGAACCGGTAGAGCCAAGTGCCGAAAATGGCGGCCACTATGCCCGCGCTTGCGCCGCTGATCGCAACCCAATACCAGTTATCCCAGCCGCCCGTGGCGACTTTCGACGGATAAACAGTCGCTCCCCACAGCGCCAGCACCAGGCCCAGCGGCCGTACGCCCTCGAACAACAAGGGGAGCTTCTGATCCGCCAGCTTGCGGAACTGCCGGTCGGCCTCAGCGGCCGATTCGTTCAACTGGCCCATCGGGTTGCCCTTCAGCGGCTGGCTGGGCACCTGCACGGGCGGGAAATCACCCCACTGGCCGCGACGCTGCATCAACTCTGCCGCCTGCTTGCGGATCGTCAGAAGCTCTTCCCACCGGGCGTCCATCTGCGCCTTGAGGTCTTGCACCGACAGGTTCGAGCCCCCCTTGGCGGCCTCGGAGATCGTCGTCGCCTCCCACTGGTCTTCCTGCAACTCATGCTTGGCTTCTTTCTCGCCCTCCTCGAATTCGGCCACGGCGGCGGCTCGCGCCTCATCGTACTCCGCCTGCACCGTGCCGTGATCCGTAGCGAACTGCTCCTCGATCTGGCGGCGCGCCGACTCGTATTCCTTCTCGGTCTCCGCCTTCTCCTGCTCGTACTTCTTGGTGGCCGCTCTCTGCCCGCGACGGTACTCCTCCTCGATCTCCTCCTCGGCCTCGCTGAACTGCGCGGGAATCGCGGCCTCGACCGGAGCCCGTTCCGACACCAAGTAGCACAGATCGCTCAGCAGATCGCGGGACCCGTTTGCCGAGAGTGGTTTTCTCATCACGCGCCGTCGCCTTATGTGTCAAACGGGAGTCAACAGTTAATGTCGTTGTTCGCTCCGCGAACCGGTGTTCTGTGGCGGTTCGCTCCGCGAACCAGGCGTTTTGTTCGCGGAGCGAACAACGACTATGGTGGGGTCAATATGAACCGATCTCATGCTCTGCGCGGGCAAGCACTTCCGAGAGGCGATGAACCGAGTCGAGCGTTCGGACCACCCTCGGCTGCAAGGGATGCAGATACCTTTCTTCAAACTTGCGGATCGCCTCATCGTCCCACTCCGTCTTGACCTCGCGCAACGCCAATCGCAGGGATTTCATTGCCAATTCCAATTGCGCCGAGCCGGAGTTCAAGTCCCATGTCTTCATCGTCAAGTCCTTTCCTCGGCGGACTTCTCGTCGAGTTCTTCTGCAAGTTCCTCGGCGATCTCCGCGGCCAGTTCGTCGACGGCTTCGTCAATCTCCGGCCGATCCGCCCCTTCATCGCCCTGCTCGGCCACTTCCTCCGGCGATTTCTCCTGCCCCCGCTTTTCAACTTCCTCGGCAACTTCCTTGGCATACTCCAAGACCGACGAGGTTTCTTTGGGTATTTCCAAACGTTCGCCGGTGGCCTGCAACGTCACGTACGATTCGAGCGACGCGCTCATCCGATGCAACGCGGCCAGCGAACGCGGAAGATCGGCCTCCAGCCAACCGACCAACTGGTTGATGGCGCCCTCGAATTCGTTTACGGCACGGTCGACCACACGGGCCCAATGGCGGACCTTTTCCAACTTCTCGTAGGCGATTCGCAAACGTTCTTTCGCTTTGACCAGCGCCTTCTTCTCGTCGAGGCAGGTCGGCTGGTGGTTGGCAATACGGCGGAACGTACGGCATCGCTCCAGGTCGGCCCGGGCCGCGCCGACGCGATCCCAACCCTTGCGGACTTCCTCGTCCCAGTACTCTCTCCGATCGTGCTGGATCCAATCGACGGCCCGGCGGACTTCCAACTTGAGTTCGTCCGCCGAGGCCATGCCGTCTTCCTGGAAACAGCGCATCGCCCCGGTGAAGTACCGCACCACGTCGAGCGACTTTACTTTCGCGGATCGAGCCATTTGGCGTTTCCCTTAGCGTTGCTGCAAATACTCTTCGATGATCTCGGCCTTGCGGAGCAAGTAGGGGATATGCTGATCAGTCACCTCGATAAACCGCGAGACTACCCTCATGTGCTGCTCGAATTCCTCGGAGAACTTCTTGTTCTCCTGGTCGCGCCAGGTCTTGGCCAGATTGGTCAATTGTCCGCTGAGAATGGTGATTCGCGAATGCACGTCGTTGGTGAATTTCCGCAGATTATGGGCAAATCGCCTGAGTTCTTCGGGATCGACAATCGCTTGTGGCATGGCAAAACCTTCCGAATCATTAGTAGGGTGGGCGCTCTACACCCACGCGCGTTTGTGTCTGGACTTCACGCGGGTGCTATGCACCCACCCTGCCTTTTCGACAGGCCACTAAGCGCGATTCTATCCGCGACGCAGAAATCCGGCAACTCGCGACCCCGAAAAGAACCGTCAAGAGCGAGCGGGCGGTTCCGGACGCCCGGCTGCACAAGCCCATTATGTTTGCCGAGGCCGGTGTTGTCAACCCCCCTAACGGTTGGGTGAAACGCATTTCTGCTTCACCTGCAACCGTTTTCTTGCCGATCCCCCCTTTTCAGCAAGACGCAACGATTGCTATAATGATGGGCTCCCTGTTTGGCGCCCATATTACCCAGACCAATAGAACAAGCCATGCCGAAGCAAAAAACCCACAAAGGGACCAAGAAACGCTTCCGACTCTCGGCCAAGAAAAAAGTCCAGCACCGCCAGAGCGGAACCAGCCATCTGGCCGCGCGGATGAGCCATAAACGCAAGCGAAACCTCCGCGGCACGGCTGTGGTCGACGAACTCGAAGCAAAGCGAATCCGCAAGGCGCTGTGCGGAAACAGTTATTAGCCACCGACCCAAGACGTGGGACGGGCAGGACAACGCTCTCCATACTCCGGAGAGGGCCTTGCTCCCGCGGTAGATTGAAGGACACGGCATGAGAACCACCAAAGGCTCTGCCCGAACTCGGGCAAAAAGACGCCTCTTTCGTAAGGCAAAAGGATATCGCGGCGGACGCGGGAATCTGCTTCGCACCGTCAAGGAAACGCTCATTCGCTCCGAGGCGTACGCCTATCGCGACCGTCGGGTCCGCAAACGAGAATTCCGTAAGCTGTGGATCATCCGAATCAACGCCGCGGTGCGCCAGCGCGGCATCCGGTACAGCGAGTTCATCCACGGGCTGAGCCTGGCCAAGATCGCGCTCGATCGCAAGATGTTGGCCGAGATGGCCGTCAGCGACCCGGAGGCGTTCGATCAGGTCGTCGAACTCGTCAAGGAAGCACTTCCGGCGGCGGCGCCCGCCTAGTTGGCCGCCGCAAGCTCACCACCGACGGTTCACTCCCATGGCACTGGCTGTATTCCTCGCAGAACTGGATGCCCTGGCCGAAGAGGCGGCCGCGGTGTTCGAGGCGGCCGCCGACGGCGATGCGTTGGAGCGCGCGCGAATCGAGTTCCTCGGCGCGAAGAGCGGCCGTTTGAAGACCGCGCAGAGAGGGCTCGGCAAGATCGACAAGGCCGATAAACCGGCGGCCGGCAAACGATTCAACGAGGCGAAGCAGCAGATCGAGGCCGCCCGAGCGGCAGCGGCCGAACGGCTGGCCGGCGGCGGCGCGGCGGCCGATGCGACCGGCTTCGATCCCACCGTGCCCGGCATCCGCCCCCGGCTGGGACACCTCCATCCGATCACGCAGACGATCGACGAAATTCGCGACATCATGGGCCGATTGGGCTTCACCGTGGTCGAGGGTCCCGAGGTCGAGGATCCCTGGCACAATTTCGAGGCCCTCAACATCCCGGCCGACCATCCTGCCCGAGACCCGCTCGATAACTTCTACCTGGCCACGGCCAGAAGTGCTTCCGGCGACGATGGAAGCAATTCGTCGGGTACATTGCGGCTGCTGCGGAGCCAGACCTCCACGGTGCAGATCCGCGTGATGGAGCGGACGAAACCTCCGGTGCGGGTGATCTCGCTGGGACGCGTCTATCGGCCCGACACTCCCGACGCCACTCACGTGCCGATGTTCCACCAGATCGAGGGCCTGCTGATCGATCGCCAGGTGACGATGGCCGACCTGAAGAGCGTGTTGCGGCTGTTCGGCATGAGCTATTTTGAAGACGACGTACACATCCGCTTTCGGCCGTCGTTTTTTCCGTTCACCGAGCCGAGCGTCGAGATGGACATGAGTTGGCGCGGCGGTTGGGTCGAGATGGGCGGCGCCGGCATGGTCGACCCGAACGTGCTCGAGGCGGTCGGCTACGACCCGGAAGAGTACACCGGTTTCGCCTTCGGCCTGGGGATCGAACGGATGTGTGCCCGGCGTCACGGGATTACCGATATCCGGGAGTTTTACCGGAACGACGTGCGGTTCTTGCATCAATTCTAGGGGTCCCATCATGATCGTCTCCTGGAACTGGCTGAAGCAATACGTGCCTCTGAACATGCCGCTTGGCGAACTGGAAGAGCGGCTGATGATGTCGGGGCTCAACCACGAGGGCACCGAGGAGATCGGCGGCGATATCGCGGTGGACCTGGAGGTGACCAGCAATCGGCCGGATTGCCTCGGACACATCGGCGTCGCCCGAGAGATTGCCGTGCTCTGGCGCGGCGATCTGAAGATCCCCGCCGCCGAGCCGCCCGAGGGAAGAACTCCGGTCGACGAACTGGTCAAAGTGCGAATCGAGTGTCCCGACCTTTGCATGCGTTACACGGCCCGGGTGGTTCGCGGCGTGAAGATAGGTCCCAGCCCCAAGTGGATGGCGCGCCGGCTGGAAACGGTCGGAATCACGCCGATCAACAACGTGGTCGACGTATCCAATTACGTGTTGATGGAATGCGGTCATCCGATGCACGCCTTCGATTTCGGCAAACTCGAGCGCGGAGAACTCGAGGGGGGCGAGATCGTTGTCCGCCGGCCGGAGCCCGGCGAGACGATCGAAGCCATCGACCACAAGACCTATGAACTCGGCCCCGAGATGTGCATGATCTGCGACGCCCGCGACCCGGTGGCCATCGCCGGCGTGATGGGCGGGGCAACGACCGAAATCTCGGCGGGCACCACCGACGTGCTCGTCGAGGCCGCCGAGTTCGATCCGGTCTCGATCCGCAACACGGCCCGGGCACTTAACCTCCACAGCGATTCGTCCTATCGATTCGAGCGGCGGATCGATTCGGAGAACATCGATTGGGCCAGCCGGCGTTGCTGCGAGTTGATCCTCGATTTGGCCGGCGGTGAACTGGCCCGGGGCGCGGTCGACGTCGGCCAACCGATCCGCGCGCGGAAGCCGATCGTCCTGCGATTCTCGCAGTTGAAACGGATACTCGGCATCGACGTCGCGCCGGATCGGGTACGCCGGATCCTCGCCGCCTTGGGGAACAGCGAAAGCCGGGCCGACGGCGAATCGGTCGAAGTCATCCCGCCCAGTTGGCGCCGCGATCTTAGCCGGGAGGCGGACCTCGTCGAAGAGGTCGCTCGGATCCACGGCTACGACAAGATACCCGAGGACGTCGGCGTGCCGATGACCGCTTCCACGCGGCGCTATGAAGATCGCGTCACCGACAAGATTCGCGGCGTGCTCACGGCAACCGGTTTCGACGAAGCTATGGCCTATAGTGTGGTCGACGAGCAAGCGGCCGGGGCGTTCAGCCCTTGGACGTCCGCCGAGCCGCTTCAGAGTGCCACGCCCGTGCTCCGCGGCGCCGATCGGCTCCGCACCAGCCTGGTACCCAGTCTGCTGTCCGTCCGCCGCACGAACGAGGCTTTGGCGAATGCCCAGATCGATCTGTTCGAGATCGCCAAGGTCTATTTGCCCCGGGGCAAGAAGCTTCCCGACGAGCAATACATGCTGGGCATCACCAGCGGCCGCGACTACCTCGCGCTGAAGGGTGTGATCGAGGCCCTCGTCGACGTGCTCAACCCGGCCGTGCGACTGGAAGCCCACGACGCCGGGCTCGATCTGCTCGAACCGGCCGCCTCCTGTCGCTTCAAACTCGACGGCGAAGTGCTCGGCTACGTAGGCAGTCTCCGCCAGCAAGGTTTGAAGCAGTTCGAGCTGCGCGCGCCGTCGACGATCGCCGAGCTGAAGGTTTCGCTGCTGACCAAGGCGGCCAATCTCATTCCGCGTCACGTAGCGCAGCCGCCTTATCCGGCGGTCACCCGCGATTTGAACCTGGTCGTCGACGAGGCAATCCGCTGGGCCGACGTGGCGTCGACCGTCCGCGCCAACTGCGGCGAGTTCTTCGAGGAGTTGCGATACCGCGACACCTATCGCGACGCCGAGCGTCTCGGCGCCGACAAGAAGAGTCTTTTGCTGACCATCGCCCTGCGCTCGAAATCGGGCACGATGACCAACCAGCAAGCCGACGAGATTCGCGAGCAGATCGTCGCCGTGTGCCGGCAGAAACACGGGGCCGAGTTGCGGTGAGCAATCTCTAAGTGGCCCTACGCAACTCCACCTTCACCTCTTCGCCAACCTCGGCCAGCGTGTAATAGCCCGAGGCGGCCAGACCGCAGTTGACGACCGTGGTGGGGCCGAAATGCTCGCCGGGTGCCACTTGCTGGCTTGTCCAGCAGTGTCGCGAAGCGGTAGAATAGCCCCCATGCACCACCGATCCGCCGTTCATACTCTGCAGTGTCTCACGTTCAGCGGAGCCGGTAATCCTTATCCGCACAGCACTGCTGGACAAGCCAGCAGTGGCACCCAATCACATGAACGTTCAACAGTGCCACCCGCCGAACGACCTTCGTCCGTAATGGCAGTAAGGACTTCGTCATGGAGAGCCTCCCTGAATCCGAACCAGATCGAGTCCGTTGGTATCAATACAGGCTCCGCACGTTGCTCATTGCGTTTGCGGTGTTGAGCGTTCCGCTCGGATTGTATTGCCGATAGGCCCACCGGTTCGATGAGGCGCAAGAACTGATGGATCAGATTCTCGCAACTGTCGACTCGCTTGAAGCGAAGTGCCCCGACACAATGACACAACCGCAATGGGAGGTGGCCTTAGTTTGGACTCGAAGTCTTGTCTGCAATAGCTTACTGAAGTTCGAGGCCGATCTGAGTGAACTTCGAGCTTTTCGAACCGAGCTGCAAGGAAAGGCGAAAGGAAACGTCGATTTCTGTACTATCCTATGGGTATGGGATCAAGTAGCGTGTCTGACTCATGCAGGCAAGGAATACCAGTATTTGCGACAGCACATGCTGGAAGACATCGAGAATGTGAGTTTGTGTGCAAAGCTTGATTAGTGGACCGGGTACCGGATGATTTTCCGCGGCAGGCTCTGCCATTGGAGAAGACTGTTTCGGAAATCGTCGGTATTGCGTAGCAGTTAGGTATCCCAAACCGAGGTGTTTGCCAGGTATTGTGTCTCGACTGTTGACAGCTTTTCTGTCCGAGCGCGACGTAAGCCCTTGACTTTCAACGCGCGGTTCGACAGGATTTATGTTTGACACCAAGTGCGTGCATATCGTAGTTTCCCAGGAAATCCAGTTCATCCTTGACCGATTCGATGTCTGCCAGCAATTCAACTGCCAAGAACAGGCGGCCGTGTGTCGAGCTTCTCGACGAGCAGATCGTCGAGGCCCTCCGTCGAAAGACGCCGGTCGAGCGGGTTGCCATGGTTTTTGCGGCTAATCGCACCATGCGTTTGCGGTTGGAAGGGCACCTCCGCTCGTGTCATCCCGATTGGGACGATCAGGCCGTGATGCGGGAGATCGCCCGGAGGATGAGCCGTGGAGCAAGCTGAGCTACTTCGCCATGTCGTCGATGTATTGGAGGACCAGGGGATTACCTATCTGCTTGTCGGTTCTCTGGCTAGTGCCGTTTACGGCGAGCCGCGGTTGACACGAGACATCGACATCGTAGTCGAGCTTCGGCCGGATCAGACTTCCAAGCTTTTTGCAGCCTTTCCTTCCCCGGAGTATTACGGCAGCGAGAAGGCTGCCCAGGAGGCCATCGCGGCGAATGGCCAATTCAACGTGATCCATCCCGCTTCCGGAAACAAGATTGATTTCATAATCGCTCGACGGGATGCATGGGGACGCAGCCAGATCAGCCGTCGGCGCCGAGAGCAGGTCTTGCCGGGACGCCTTGGCTACACCGCGGCGTCGGAGGACGTAATCCTCGGAAAGCTGTGGTATTACCACGAAGGCGGTTCCGAGAAGCATCTGCGCGACATTGCCGGCATGTTGCAGGTGAGTGGGGACGACATCGATACGGGGTACGTGGACAATTGGGCCCGGCAACTCGGCCTCACGGAAGAATGGCAGGCAGTGCTCGACCGACTGCGCGGGCACGAGTGAGTTGTCGAGAGGGCTTTGGGGGTCTGAGACCGTGTTTTGAAATAGGTACGATGGGCCTGTGAATCCCCGGCAGAAACGCACGTTGGTTGTGCGCGCGCAAAACTCGACCGCTTGGTGCCACGGTTGTCTGGGGCAATTGGCACGAGGCACTACACCCTGCGCAACTCCACCTTCACCTCTTCGCCCACCTCGGCCAGCGCGTAATAGCCCGAGGCGGCCAGGCCGCAGTTGACGACCGTGGTGGGGCCGAAATGGTCGATGCCGCGGCCCTCGTGGATGTGGCCGCAAACGACCAGCGACGGTTGCGCCGTGGCGATGAAACTCCGCAGCGCCGTGCTGCCGACGTGCTTCAACAGCCGTGTGCGGTCGAGCCGGCCGCCGCGCGGCGGCGGGTGCGACAACACGACGTGCACGCCCTCACCGTCGAGCTGGGCGTCCTTCTGAAGGATCTCGGCGCCCACCCGAAGGAACTCGGCCAACTCGTTCTCGGTGAACTGGTACATGCTGCTTCGCCACGGGGGCATCGCCGAGAGGCCCTGAAGCCGCAGCCCGCCGTGGACCACGCCGCGGCCGTGCAGCGAGACACCCATCTCGACCAACCGCCGGTCGATGGCCGCCGAATCGCAGTTGCCGGCCACCGCCAGCACTGGGGCGCCGCTGAGCCGGGCCTGGCCGACCAGCCGCTCGGCGTCGTCGGGTGAGCCAAAATTGGTGATGTCGCCCCCCAGCAGGATCAGGTCCACGTTGCCGGCATCGGCCAGGATTCGCTCCAGGGCCTTTGGTCGGTCGTGAAGATCGGTTACGGCGAGCAGCCTCATGCCATCATCGTAGGCGGGGCAAGCTGCCTCGACAAGGGGGCGCCCCTTGCCAAAATGGCGTGCAACGGTCAAACTGATAGTAGAAATCGTCGCGACTGCAAGCGACCAGGCAATTGCAGATATCCTAAGGACGCCGCCATGTACCGACTCCGAGAGCCGAAATCGATCGAGACCACCGATTGGGACGCGATGTATCACGCAGGCACGCCGCCGTGGGACACCGGCCAGCCGGCAAGCGAATTGGTCCGCATCGTCAAGCAAGGCGTGCTGCGGCCCGGAAGAGTGCTGGAACTCGGCTGCGGAACGGGGGCCGACGCGATTTTTCTCTCGCGGCACGGCTTCGAGGTAACGGCCGTCGACTC
>Ga0180429_10002981_pt1 | contig 13786 bp, 14 predicted proteins | sample SS_ome_FD_132428 | JGI IMG/M metagenome (GOLD analysis project Ga0180429, IMG submission 132428) | Hypersaline lake sediment archaeal communities from the Salton Sea, California, USA - SS_1_S_1 metaG | ecosystem: Environmental > Aquatic > Non-marine Saline and Alkaline > Hypersaline > Sediment ...
AAGGCGTCGCCCTGCCGCAGACGTCCCCGAGAGAGATCGATCGGATCAGTCGGAGAGTTCCTCGATCATTCGCTTCATGGCCACTTCGAGCTTGTCCTCGTTCGGGTAGGTCCCGGCTGCAATGGCCTGGCGGATGCTCTCGATGCGACGATGGCGGTCCGTCGGGGATTCAGGTCGCTCACCGGTCTGGTGGTCCGATCGATCGGCCTCGTGGGGAATCCGGGGTACCGACATCGCCGCCCTCGCGAAGGGGTGATGGTTCGTCTCGGAGCAGATCGGGCCGATGTCGGACATGGGAACGTTCCTCGGCACGGAGCCTTGCACCGTCAGTCGGCATCTCGAAGGCGGCGAATCGCGTCTTCGGGACGCGGGGTGGACCGCATCCGAGACCGCCATCGTGCACTTCTCGCACCGACTGCACGGAGCTTGGAGCGGCCGTTTGTCGACCGCTCCTGTGGGTCATATCGTCGGGTTGGAGGAGGAACCTCCAATATCCGGCACCTTCGGCTCGTGGAACGCCCCGCACCCATGCATCGGTCCCGACATCCCAAACCCCGATACGCCAGAGCACGGCATGCCGCATCCCGTCGTGCCCCGAGTCCGAGCATGTCATGCCGGTGTTCACATGGTTGGGCAGGTCGACTCCCTTCCAGCGGCACTGGCGATCGGCCGCCGCAACCCTCGAGCTTCCGGATCGACTGCGGCGTGCATGGCGATCTCTGGTCGTCGATGTCCGGCAACCCCCGTTTGCGAGTCGGGCGGGGTGCCGAGTGGACCCGTCGGCCGGAGTGGAACGCGTGCCGAGGGGCCAGTCTTCGGACCGTCCCACCCCTAGGCGATCATCACGGGGTCCGCGGAGGTGGTGATCGATGCTTGTGGGTGCCGAGCATCGGCTCGGATTGCTCCGTTCGGACGATCGCCGAGAGGTCGAACCCGGCATGACATTCACCATCGATTCCCCCCGGACCGGCGGGCGAGGACCTGCCTTTCGTGCTCTGGCGATGGCCCTGTTCGCGATCCTTCCGATCGCCTGCGGGCCCGACTCGACCGAATCGGACCTGGCTCGACAGGCCACGGACTCGGGGGACGCGTTGCTTGGAGAGGGTGATCTGGTGCTCGACCCCTCGGCCGGTCCGAGAGCGATGCCTTCCGCGGCATCGCAGCGGGGACGATGGTCGGTCCTGCTGGGCACGTTCACCGGTCCTGGAAGCCGCGAGCGGGCCAGCGGGCTCGCTCGCGACGTCGCGCGACGGCATCCTGCTCTGGGATCTCCGTTTCTCGAGGAGCGCGGAGGAGGAGTGATGGTGGTGGTCGGGCGATTCGAGGGACCGAGCGATGCGGGCGCGCAGGAGACCCTCGGTCTCGCCAAGGCGATCTCGATCGACGGTCGGCGGCCCTTCGCCACGGCGATGCTCGTCCGCCGGACCACGGCGGTCGAGTCCGGACCGCCACGTCCGCACGATCTGCGCTCGCTCCGGGCGACGGCGCCCCGGCGTCGGGATCTCTACACGCTGCAGATCGCGGTCTGGAGCACGTTCGGCACCGACGAGATCTCGCCCGAGCGGGTGCGAAGGGAGTCGGAGTCGATGGTCTCGATCCTGCGAAGTCAGGGACTCGAGGCCTGGTTCCATCACGATGCCGACAGCGAGACCTCGACGGTGACCGTCGGCAGCTTCGACGGCAACGCCTACGACTCGCGAAGCACCCTGTACGCTCCGGAGGTCGAGCGGCTGATGCGTCGGTTCCCGAAGCAGCTTGTGAACGGCGAGGAACTGCTCATGCGGGCGGATCCCGGAAATCCACGCAGTCCGATGCGCCCCCTCGGTCCCCAACTCGTCGAGGTGCCGTTCGACTGAGTCGCGACGCGACGCCCCGAAGAGACTCCCTCCGTGACTCCGACCACCCGCAGCCGAACGCCGTCGCGCGGCACCTCGCCCCCGGGCGAGGAACCTTCGATCGGCGCGATCGACGTCCGAGCGATGCCGCCGTATCTCGGCCAGCGGCACGCCCGCGAGGATCTCGGGTCGCTGCTCGAGGCGGGACGTCTGCCTCCGGCGGTGGTGCTGCATGGCCCCGCGGGCGTGGGCAAGATGACGCTCGCTCGGCGCGTCGCGGCACTGCTGCTCGATCCGGACGCCACGCCGCAGATGAAGCGACGCCTCGAGCCGGCGACGTCGGGGCGGGTCGCCGAGCTGCTCGCGGGAGGGTCCCACCCGGATCTCCACCAGATCTCCAAGCATCGATGCGCCGACTCCCGGATCGCCGCGTTGCGGGACCGCAAGCAGACCAACATCCCCATGGATCTGCTGCGGGAGCTCATGCTCGGCGGCGAGGTCGACGGGGCCCGCTTCGAGTCCCCGGTGCAGCGCAGCCCCTACCTCGGCCACGCGAAGGTCTTTCTGATCGACGAGGCGGAACTGCTCGATCAGATGGGACAGAACGCTCTGCTGAAGACGCTCGAGGAGCCCCCGCCGGCGACGTGGATCGTGCTCGTGGTCACCGAGCGGTCCCGACTTCTGCCCACGATCCGCAGTCGTTGCCACCAGGTCGGGTTCCAGCGACTGGGCGACGAGGAGCTCCAGACGTGGCTCGATCGCAGGAGCCCGGCGCCGAAGGGCGATCTGCGGCGGTGGGTGCTCGAGTTCGCCGACGGCAGCCCGGGCCGGGCGCAGCTCGCCCTCGACGCGGGACTCGTCGACTGGCAGCGGACGCTCGAGACGCCGTTCGAGGAGGTCGCGGCGGGCGGCGCCTCCACGGATCTCGCCGAGGCGATGACCTCGCTCGTCAAGGGCTTCGCCGAGGCGCGGGTGAAGTCCGATCCCAAGGCGAGCAAGGAGGCTGCGAACCGTCTGGGAAGTCGCCTCGTGCTCGGTCTTCTGGGCGGATGGATCGGAACCCGCCTTGCCGAGTGCGCCCGCGGCGGCGACCCCGACGGCGCCGAGGCATGGGCGACCTGGCTCGATCGTCTCGACCTCGCCGATCGGCACGTCGCCGCCAACGTGAGCCTGCCGCACGCCTTCGCGGATCTCGCGTCGAAGTGGGCCGGACGGCCGATTCGACCGAGGCGTCGCGGACGGTGAGCGAGCGCAGCTCGAACGGTTCGCCGGTGGAGATCGAACGGGTCTTCCTGCTGCGAGGCCTGCCGCCGCTTCCGGCGACCGCCGAGGCCCATCGACTGGAGCAGGGCTATCTCGAGCCGGCGACGAGCCGGGCGGGCGAGGTGACCCATGGCGGCGACGGCTTCTCCGAGGGCCGGCTTCGACGATGGACGGATCCCGATGGACGGGTCACCTGCTTCCACACCATCAAGCGTGGCCACGGGATCGTCAGGCAGGAGATCGAACGAACGATCCCCGAGGTGGAGTTCGCGGCGTCGTGGCCGCGAACCGGGAGCCGCAGGATCGAGAAGACCCGCTATCGGGTGCCCCACGACGATCTGGTGTGGGAGATCGACCGCTTCGATCGGCCGCCGCTCGTGCTGGCGGAGGTCGAACTGCCCGCTCTCCACCACCCCGTGGCGATCCCGGACTGGCTCGACGGTTGGATCGTCCGGGAGATCAGCGAAGACCCCCGGTACCGAAACTCCGAGCTCGCCCGCCGGCTCGCTTCGGATGAGCCGTTGCCGCCGCTTGCCTGACGGGTACCATGCCCCCGCCGCCGTCGGCGGCGACCGAGATTCCCTCGGACCAATCGTGGACCGCTGCTGGAGCGATCGTGGCTCAGAGATTTCAATGTCGGATCGTGACCCCTTCGGCGGAGGTCTTCGACGGCGAGGTGAACTACGTCGACATGCCGGCGTGGGATGGACAGATGGGGGTGATGTCCTCCCGAGCGCCGCTGCTGGTCGAACTCGGTGCCGGCATCCTTCGTCTCGACGGCGCCGAGGGCGGAACCCGCAGCTACGTGCTTCGGGAGGGGTTCGCGCAGATGGACGACGACTGCCTGACCCTGCTCACCGAGGTCGCCGAGCCGGTCGAGTCGATCGACCTCGCCGAGGCGGAGCAGTCCCTCGCGTCGGCCAACGCGGATCTGCTGTCGAACTCCTCCGGACATCTCCGCTCGCCGGAGGCGATCGAGGAGATCGCCAACCGTCAGCGGATCGCGAGGCAGCGGATCGCCGCGGCCCGGAGTCGCGGCGATCGCCGCTGAGCGGTCGGGCGACGTGGTCGAGGCGACGGCTGTCGTCGGACCCCCCGACGCGACCGATGATCCCTTCGGGCCGGCGGCATCTTCCAAGACGCCGAGCCTCTCCATGGATGGAGGAACCTGCAGGTGCTCGACACCACGCCCGTCGCCGCCGAATCGGAATCGACCGAGTCCCACGTGAACGCCGAAGATCGCAGCGAGCGGCCGACGCGACGCCGCGGGCGAGCCGGCTCGGACGCGCCGTCCCCGAGCCTTTCCGCCGAGACGATGACCGCGCTCGAAGCGGTGCTCTTCGCCTCCGATCGGCCCCTGCCCGACGCCCGCCTCGCCGAGGTGCTGGAACTGAAGAGCGATTCCGGCATCTCGCAATCCATCGAGCGGGCGGTCGCCGATCTCAACGGCGACCTCGAGCGCACCGGGCGCGTGGTTCGAGTGCGACGACTCGCCGGGGGTTGGCGGGTCGTGGTGCCGGCGACGCACGCCGACGTCATCGAGCGCCTCAAGGGGCATCGCCAGCAGGCGAAGCTGAGCCCGGCGGCGCTCGAGACCCTCGCGATCGTCGCCTATCGCCAGCCGATCATCCGTGCCGACATCGAGTCGATTCGCGGCGTCGCCTCCGGCGAGGTGCTGCGGGGGCTGCTCGAGCGACGACTCGTGCGGATCGCCGGCCGTGCGGAGGAACTCGGACGCCCCATGCTGTACGGCACCACGAAGGAGTTCCTTTCGGTCTTCGGTCTCGCGAGCCTCGCCGACCTGCCGCAGCGCAAGGAGTTCGCCACCGGCGGTGCCGCGAAGTCCCGCAGAGGCGGCTCCCCTTCGAAGTCCTCCGCAGACTCCGCCGCGACCGCGCCGGAGACGATCGAGAGCGGCGAGCCTGCCGACGGTTCGACGGCGGCAGGTCCCGCAGCGCCGGACGGCTCCCCCGACGAGTGACCGCGGCGCCGCGCCCTCCCGAATTCGCATCGACATCCCCGGACCACCCCGTACCCTGAGCGGTTCGAACCGCTCCGGGTTCGCTCGCGTGGTTCCGGTTCGACGGTTCCGCGATGCAGGGGACCGACGAGGCCGGACCGACGAGACCAGCAGGAGGAATCGCCCATGCCCATGCCCTCGACCGCCGCACGCCGCCTCCGCCCTCGAACGGGGATCGGAGGGTGTCGGGGTGTTCCGATCGCCGCCCTCGCCGCGACCGTCGCCGCCACGTCCGTGCGGGCGCAGTCTCCACCACCGGCGGATCTGCATCCTTCCAAGGACGAGGTCTGGGCGATCGTCGGCGCCGATGCGGTGATCCGGCCGGGCGAGCGTCTCTCCGACGCGGTGATCGTGATTCGGGACGGCGTGATCCTGGCCGTCGGGAGCGACGCCGACGAGGTGGTTCCGCCGCTCGGCGCACGGGTGGTCGATGCCACGGGCCTCGTCGCCTATCCCGGCCTCGTCGAGATGCGTCTCGAGATCGACGCGAGCGAGGCCGCCGGCGAGGCGTCCCGCGAGGGCGGCGCGCATTGGAACCCCAGGATCGTGCCGCAACTCGACGCGGCCCGCCTCGCCCTGCCCGGGGATTCGGTTCGACGGAACCTGCGCGAGCTCGGCTTCACGGTCGCGGCGGTGCATCCGAGCCATGGCATCCTGCGAGGTCGCACCGCGACGTGGTCGCTGGCGGAGACCGAGCCGCGACGTCTCGGGGGGCGGCCCATGATGTCGGCGGCGTTCGAACATGGCGGATCGTGGGATCGCGCGAGCTATCCCGGCGCCTTCGTGGGGGCGGTGGCCCTGCTGCGGCAGACGCTTCAGGACGCGCAATGGCACGCGATCGCGCGGGCGCAATGGCGCGAGGATCCGGAGGGCCTCGAGACACCGATCGCCGCCGCGGCGCTCGAGGCCCTCGAGCCGGTCGTGGCCGGCGAGACGCCGATCCTCCTCGCCACCGACTCGGAACTCGAGCTCCTCGAGGCCGCGGAACTCGCCGCCGAGTTCGATCTGCCGCTCGTCGCTGGAGGCTCGGGCGACGAGTACCGGAGACTCGCCGAGGTCGCCGCGGCGGGCGTGCCGGTGGTGGTGCCGCTCGACTTCCCCGAGACGCCCAGGGCCGATTCCCCGTGGGAGGCCTCCGAACTGACGCTACGCGAGCTGCTCGCCTGGGAGCAGGCGCCGACGAATCCGCGTCGCCTGCTCGACGCCGGAGTCGAAGTGGCGCTGACCACGCACGGATTCGAGGATCGCGGCGACCTTCCCCGCCGGATCCGCGAGACCTACGACGCAGGTCTCGATGAGGATCTCGTCCTCGCCGCGTTCACGACGACGCCGGCGAGACTGCTCGGCATCGATTCGATCGTGGGCACGATCGAGGCGGGGAAGCGCGCGGATCTGGTGCTCGTCGACGGGGATCTCTTCGGGAAGGATCGCGAGATCCGCGAGGTCTGGATCGGCGGAGCGAGGCATCGCATCGAGACGCCGCCGACGTTCGCCCTCGCCGGCGATGCGGAGTTGACGCTGCCCGACGGCACCGCACGAAGGATGTCGATCGATCCGGCCCGAGGGAAGGTCGAGGTCGTTCCCGTCGCGCCCGCGCCGGACCCGGAGGTTGCCGATCCGGCGGTCGAGCCCGACGACGAGGATGCCGACGACGAGGCGACCGCACCCGCCGCCGCGCCGCGACCGATTCGCGCGACTTCGGCGACCTTCGTCGGCGACACCCTGTCGATGCGCCTTCCCGGCGCCGCCTTCGATCGCGAAGGCGTCCTGCGCGTCGCGGCGGTCCTGATCGAGGGGGTGCTGCACGGCACCGCCGAGACCGAGGACGGCGAACTGATTCGATTCACCGCCACCGCGATCGAGGAGGACGAGTCCGACGGGACGCCGGAGAACGATGCGGCTGCGGCGGTGGAGCATCCCGAGGAGCGTGGTGAAGCGGAGGCACCCGGTTCCGACCAGGGCGCCGGCGAGCAACTCGTGTCCGCGGACGATGCCGAGAAGGTCGTCGCCGGGGCGGGCGTCGGGGAGACGCCGCTCTGGGAGCGTCCGTTGCCGGTGCCCTTCGGTGCATTCGGCCGTCTCGAGCCGGGCTCGGCCGAGCGGGTGCTCTTCCGGGGAGCGACGCTCTGGACCTGCGGGCCGCAGGGGATCGTCGAGAACGGCGACCTGCTCGTCGCCGACGGGAGGATCGCCTACGCCGGTCCCCGTCGCGAGTTCCGCCTCGACGAGGGCATGCGGCTCGTCGAGCTCGACGGTCGCCACGTGACCCCCGGCCTCATCGACTGCCACAGCCACACGGGTCTCTTCGGTGGAGTCAACGAATGGACGAGCAACGCCACCGCGGAGGTCCGCATGGCCGATGCGCTCGACCCCGACGACATCGACTGGTATCGCCAGCTCGCCGGCGGGCTGACCGTCGCCAACCAGCTGCACGGCTCCGCAAATCCGATCGGCGGACAGAACAGCGTGGTGAAGCTGCGTTGGGGCGAGCCCCGCGCCGCGATGCGGTTCGCCGAGGCGACGCCCGCCATCAAGTTCGCCCTCGGTGAGAACGTGGTCCGCCCCCGCAACCGCTATCCCGAGACCCGCATGGGGGTGGCGGCGTTCCTCGACGATCGCTTCGAAGCCGCGAAGCGCTGGCGGGCCGAGCAGGACGCCTACGCGGCGCTGCCGGCCGACGAGCGGGCCCGCACCGCGCCGCCACGGCCGGATCTCCAGCTCGAGACGCTTGCGGAGATCCTCGCGGGCGAACGTCTGATCCACTGCCACAGCTACCGGCAGGACGAGATCCTCATGTTGATGCGCCTCGCCGAGCGGCACGGCTTCACCATCGGCACCCTGCAGCACGTCCTCGAGGGCTACAAGATCGCCGAGGTGATCGCCGAGCACGGCGCCGGGGCGAGCAGCTTCAGCGACTGGTGGGCCTACAAGATGGAGGTCATGGACGCGATCGCGGACAACGGGGCGATCATGGATCGCGTCGGGGTGCTGGTCTCCTTCAACTCCGATTCCGACGAACACGCGAGACGGATGAACACCGAGGCCGCCAAGGCGATGCGGCACGGCGATCTGTCGCCGGAACGGGCCCTGGCGCTGGTGACGATCAATCCCGCGCGGCAGCTCGGCATCGATCACCGGGTGGGTTCGCTCGAACCCGGCAAGGATGCGGACTTCGCGATCTGGACCGCTTCGCCGCTGAGTTCGATGGCCCGCTGCGAGGAGACCTGGATCGACGGCATCCGTCGGTTCAGCGTCCAGGAGGATGCGGAACTCTCAAGACTCGTCGAGCGCGAGCGGCGGCGTCTGCTGGCGAAGGCCCTCGATGGCGGCTCGTCGCGCGGCGGTCGTGCCGAGACGCCCGAGGAGGCTCCGGCCGCCGGTGGCCTGCGTGCCCGGGGGATGCTCGGCCGCATGCTCTTCGAGCAGGAGGAGGCGATGCTCGACTACGCCCGCCGCGGCCTCGATCCCCTGCAATCGGTGCAGGGCGGATGCGGCCTCGAATGGACCGCGGAGGGAGTGCGATGATGCGAAGACGATCCGATCGAGGCGCGGGTGCCGCGGCGCCGGTCGCCGCGATGCTCGGACTTGCCGCGGCCGCCGCCGGCCAGTCCCCGACCCCGCCGGCGCCGCCGCAGTCGGCGCCGATCCTGATCCACGGGGCGACCATCCACACCGCCTCCGCCGACGCCTCGGTGCCGCCGCGGATCGACGACGGCTGGTTGCTCGTCCGCGACGGGCGGATCGAGGCGATCGGCGCCGCCGCCGACCGGCCGGAGACGGATCCGTCGTGGGAGATGGTCGACGCGACCGGCATGCACGTCTGCCCCGGGTTCCACGCGATGGACACCCAGCTCGGTCTCGTCGAGACCATGGCGGTGCGGGCCACGGACGACCGACGCGAGACCGGCGACGTCACCCCCGAGATCGTGCCCGCGGTCGCGATCAATCCCGACAGCGATCTCATCCCCGTCGCCCGGTCGGGCGGAATCCTGCTCGCGTCGGTGGTGCCCACGGGCGGACTGGTGCCGGGATGGTGCTCGACGGTGCGGCTCGACGGCTGGACGCCCGAGGATCTCGCGATCGAGCAGCGGTCGGGCCTCGTCGTCAACTGGCCGATGATGACGCCGGTCCGGGCAAGCTGGATGCGCCGCAGCGAACGCGAGCAGCAGGAACGACTGGAGCGTCGACTGGAGACCCTCGAGGATCTCTTCGAGTCCGCGGCGGTGTGGCGGGACCTCGGCGAGGATCGCCCCGCGGACCGGCGTCGGGAGGAGGTCGCCCGAACCCTCGACGGGACGCGTCCGCTGCTGGTCTCCTGCGGTTCGGCGGCGCAGATCGAGGCGGCGATCGCCTTCGCGGCCCGGCACGGCGTGAAGATCGCGATCGTGGGCGGGCCCGGCGCCCTCGAGTGCGCGGATCTGCTTGCCGAGCGAGGCGTTCCCGTCGTCGTCGACGGGGTGCATCGGTTGCCGCGGCGTCGTCACGATCGTCCGGGCGAGCCGTTCGAGCTCGCCGGAAGGCTGCACGCCGCGGGCATCCCGGTCGCGATCGCGGCGATGGAGGAGCCCGCCCACGAGCGGAATCTTCCGCACCATGCCGCCGCCGCCGCCGCCCACGGACTTCCCCCCGACGCGGCCCTCGCGGCGGTGACCCGCGTGCCCGCGGAGATCGTGGGCATCGCCGATCGCTACGGATCCCTTCAGCCGGGACGTTCGGCGACGCTGCTCGTCCTCGATGGTCCGCCGCTCGAGGTCGCGACCACGCCGACGGCGGCGTTCATCGACGGTCGCCGCATCGACCTCTCGAACCGGCACACCCGCCAGCGGGACAAGTATCTCGAGAAATACCGCCGCCTCGGTCTCGTCGAGGAGTGAGCATCACCACACCACTTCGACGTCGGCGTCGAGATGTCGGTCGCCGCAGTCGAGGCGGCCCCGCAGTCGCACCCGATCCCCGGGTCTCGGGGGGGTGTCCCACGGCGAACTCAGACGCACTCGATAGGCGAGCGTGACCGGGTCGAAGAGGGTTCGGTTCTCGTCGGGATTCGTCAGGTCGAAGGACCACCGGCGCGAGTCCGGAACCGCGGTCGGTGCCTCGACGACGATGTCGAGCGTGCCGATCGCCTTGACCGGATCGCCGTCGAGATCCTCGAAGTCGATCCGCAGCAGCAGCGAGGTCGCGGCGTCGACCGAGTCGGCCCGGCTGAGGGGATGGAAGGACATCGCGACCGGTCGGAACGGCCAATCCAGCGATCCCATGCCCAGGGGTGCCGGTTCGGGGGACGCGGTGCAGCTCGCGAGGACGACGATGGTGGTCGCGGCGATCGGGGCGAGTCCGCCTCCGCGGGACATTCGACCTCGATCCGAACGGGTCTGCGGCTGAACGGGATCTCCGCGCATGCCCCCGACGCCCTCAGGCCGCATCGCCGGTGGAGGCGATCTCCTCGACGACGCTGTACTGGTCGAGGTTCAACGTGACCAGTTCGCCGTCGTCGAGACGGAGTTCCAGACGATCGAGCCAGAGCTTGTCGTCGCGGCCGTGGGCGAACCACGAACCGGTCTTGGCCTGGCGGTAGCGGATCACGGCGCCCTCGGTGGCCGCGGTCCAGACCCGATCGCCCTGCGGCATCTGCTGGACGACGCGAACCCGGGTCCCGGGATCGAACATGGTGGTGTGCAGACCCATCGGGACGAGTATACGACCGGCGAAGATCCGCACGGCCTCGATCCGAGGCCCGTCGGGTACGTCACCCGGTCGCGGACTCGACCGGGGAGGGCTTCGGACCGAGATGGACTTCGGTTCTCCCCTCGATCCACTCGGGCAGGAAGGTCGCCGAGACGAAGGTGCGGAGGCGATCGAGATCGACCGCTGCCGCCTCCGAGGCGATCTCGTCGAGACCGCGAGGCCGCCCGAGACAGTCGATGTCGCTCGCGAGCTGGGCGGCGCGACTGGAGGTCCGCTCGCTCTGCGTCAGCAGCGCCCGGCGGAAGGCGGCCGCGGCGCGACGGAACTCGACCTCCTCGACCCCCTCGGCCATGGCGGCAAGTCCCTCGAGCACGAGCTGGTGGCTCTCGCCGATGCGGTCCGGGGTGCTGCCGGCGTAGATCGTGAGCATGCCGCGATCACGTCCCATCGAGACGTTCGATCCCACCGAGTAGCAGAGTCCCCGACGCTCGCGAAGTTCGACGAACAGACGACTGCTCGCACCGCCGCCGAGGATGCGCGAGGCGATCGCCCAATCCATCGCCTCGGGATCCCTCCGGGGGGGCGCATCCAGCGCGACCCCCAGATGCACCTGCGACGTGTCCCGCTCGATGCGAAGCACGCCACCGCGGCGGGCGCCGGACTCCTCCAGCTCGCGACCGTCGCCCCTCCACTCGCCGAGCAGTTCGGCGAGCCGGTCCATGAGCGGCGACGTCTCGACCCGCCCCGCGATGGCGATGATGCCGCCCGAAGGGACCGCGTCGCGGGCCCAACGATCGCGCAGGTGCTCGATCTCGATCGATTCGAGTCCATCCGCGGTGCCGTATCCGGTGCGATCGAAGGGGGCGGGACGGTGCCGGCTTCCCAGCTCGATCATCGCCAGACGCTGGGGCTCGTCCTCCAGGCTCTCGAGCGACTGCAGGCAGAGCCGCCGCACCGGTTCGAGCGCTTCGGCGGGAAGGCGGGGCCGGCGGACGAGGTCCACCAGAAGCGGCAGCGCCTCTTCGAGGCGGTTGCCGAGCATCGTGGCGGAGATCCGCATGTGCCGACTGCCGTTGCGGATCGAACGCTGCACCCCCAGTCGATCGAGGGCGTCGCTGTAGGCGCGGCTGTCGAGTGCTCCGGCGCCGCGGAGAAGCAGTTCCGAGAGCATCGCCGACTCGCCGAGACGGGCGTCGTGATCTCCCGCGTCCCCCACCGGCACGAGGCAGGCGATCGCGACGGAGGCGGCGGACGCCATCGGCTCGATGGCGATGCGGAGGCCGTTGGGAAGGATCTCGAAGTCGGGCATGGGCGGGGGTTCTCTCGGGTGGACGCGGTCCGGGAATGTAGCCCGGCGGAAGCGAGACCCTCCCAGACCGCGCCACCGGCGCGATCGGATCGACTCGATCCATCCCGGATGCAGGTCGGATGGATGTCGTCGCCGCCGGCGTCGATCTCCATGGAGCCGCCGAGGCGGATCACCATGCGCAGACTTCTCGATCTCATCGCACTCGGACTGCTGATCCTGCTCCTGCTCGGAGCGGTGCTGTACGTCAACCACGAGCGGCGCCGCGCCGAGGCGATCGAGGCGGCCCGACTCGGCGTCGAGCGGATCCAGGTCGAGGTCGATCTGATTCGGGCCCTTCAGCTTCGGGACACCGGAGCGCGTCGGGAACTCGCGGGAATCGATCCGTCCTGGTTCGAAGGCGGGCTGCCGGTCAATCCCATGCTGCGGCATCGACATCGGTGGATGGACGTCGCCGCCGAGGACGAGCGGATGTACCTGCACCCGCGTCGCTGGTGGCTGGCCGACGACGAAGGGCACGAAGCGATGTTCTGGTTCAACCCTCGGCAGGGGGTCGTCCGCGCCAGAGTTCCCTTCGAGCACTCCGTGGAGCGGACGCGGGAGGTCTACATCGCCGTGAACGGTCTCGCTCCCTCGTTCGACCGGGCCCTCGAGGATGCGCAGCCGCTGCCCCCGACCGGCCTCGAGACCGGGGTGCACCTCGGTCAGGCCTCGGCGTCGCCCGAGTCCTGATCCGCACTGCCGGGGGAGTCGAGCCGGGAGTCGAGCCAGGAGTCGAAACGATGCAGACCGGCGGGGCGGTCGACGATCCACACCGCGGCCTCGATCGCGCCGCGGGCGAAGACGGTGCGATCGAGTGCTCGGTGCTCGAGGAGCAGTTCCTCGCCGTCGGCGACGATTCTCAAGCGGTGCTCGCCGACGACGTCGCCGGTTCGAATGGACGCGATGCGTCCCTCGAGCCGCGAAGCGCCGTTCGAATCGACCGATTCCGCATCGATGGCGAGTGCCGTGCCGGACGGGGCATCCCGCTTGCCGGCGCGATGGGTCTCCACGAGATCGAAGGTCCAGTCCGCGGGCGCAAGACGGGCGGCGATCGCAGCGAGGCGTCGCATCAGCAACGCCCCTCGCGAGAGGTTCGGTGCGATCAGGACGGGGACCCTGGTGGCGAGTGCCCGGGCGTTCCCAAGGGTCTCGGAGCCGAGACCCGTCGTTCCAATCACGAGTGGAACCCCCGATTCCCCAGCGAGTTCGATCGCGCTCCGGCAACCTTCTTCGGTCGAGACGTCGACGATCACGTCGAGATGCGAGGTGCCGATGCGACGGCGCGATTCGGCCGTCGATCGGCGCAGCGCGATCGGAGCGACTCGTCGATCCTCGAGGGCGATCGCCATCACCAGCCGACCGGTTCGACCGGTGGCGCCGGAGACGCCGAGCCGGATCGTGCCTTGCGTCCTCGTCATCGCCTCCGTCCTCGCCGTGCCGCGGAGCGGCGCATTTGTCTGAAGCCGCTTCACAGTCGCACCCGATAACAGTACAACTTCGGCATCGTGGGACTCCCGCTCCCGTTACGCTGGCGGGCTTCCCTTCTCTCCGACACGAGAGCGTAACGACAAGGAAAGCCAGCTATGGCGAAGAAGAAGAAGGCCGCCAAGAAGGCGACCAAGAAGGCGGCCCGAA
>Ga0180429_10002983_pt1 | contig 13784 bp, 9 predicted proteins | sample SS_ome_FD_132428 | JGI IMG/M metagenome (GOLD analysis project Ga0180429, IMG submission 132428) | Hypersaline lake sediment archaeal communities from the Salton Sea, California, USA - SS_1_S_1 metaG | ecosystem: Environmental > Aquatic > Non-marine Saline and Alkaline > Hypersaline > Sediment ...
CAGGTCGCTAAGCAAGGTGGTCGAAATGTTCCCCAAGTCGCCCGACGCCCCCAACGCCAAGCGCCTCCTGGCGAATATCAAGCTTCTCAAGGGCAAGCTCAAGGTCAAATCCCGAGCTGAAAAAGCGGCCGCCGTAGCCGTCAAACAGCAGATCATCGCCGCAAACGTAGCAGACCTTAAATATCAGACCAAACTGGTCGAAGGGGGACAGCATGCCGCCCAAAGGGGCGATATCAAACGCGCACAGCGGATGTTCGAGGCGGCTGAAGTACTCGGTAAGAAACTGGTCGCCAAAGGCGAAAACGTAATCGAGCAGCGCGCACGTCTAAGGGTCGCAAAGCAGCAGCTCGACATCGCGCGGAAGATCAGCAGCGAAAGGCTCGGAAAAGGCCTCAAGCAGCTCAAAGAGCTTCGCAAGTCCGGGCGGATCGACGCTGCCGGCGCCCTTGCCGAGCAACTCGCCGGTGACGTCGACGAGTTGTCCAGCAGCGGCGAGACCGGGATTACCTTCGAACTTCAGAAAGAGAGAGAACAACTGGCGCTCGAATCGGCCAAGGCGGTGCTCAGGCAGGCCCGGGGTCGGGGCGAAGACCAGGGCGAAAGCCCTGGCCGACAGGAAGGCCGGAGGCGGCGCTATCGGATCGGGCCCGGGTCTGACCGTCAAGACGGACAAACAGCAGTCGCCAACCTCTCTGGGGACGCTGACAAGCGTCGACCCACCACCCAGCCGCGTGATATCTTCCCGCCCAGCGCCACTGAGGGACAACCCGATTCCAACACGGGCGCCCAGGTGCGCCGAGGCTTCGTGGTGTCTGACGGGGGCCCTATACGGCAGGTCTACAAGGTTGGAGATCTCGTTACTGCCCCGGAGAATTTCGAAGACACCAGCGGCCTGAAAGATATCGCACGGCAGGAAGAGGTCCGCGGAAAGCGAACGTCCAAACTCACCGAGCAGGTAAAGTCGCTGCTGAAAGATGCGAATAAGGACAAGGTGCAGATCACGACATACGGTGGCCAGCGGGCGCTGGTGGTAACCGCCGGTCACGGTGAGCAGAAGGCGATCTCGCAGTTGATCGAAGGGCTCCGCCAGGCTCGCGGGCCCCAGGTTCAGGTCGGTGGGAATCTCGCACTCCAGGAGGCCCTCAATCAGCAGGTCGACGGCGGGTTCATATACGAAGGCGAAAAACTGTCCAGACCCGGTAAGCGGCAACTGGCCCGGGCAGCGGGCTTGAACCGTCTGAAGATCGTCACCGGCGGGACTGATATCAGCGGCAAAAAGTACGAGAACGTCAAGCTCGCTCCGGACCTGCAGAAGTTTATCGACAAAAACTATGCCTGGCAGAAACGCGGCGGCAGACCAGACGCTTCAAACTCGCCGGCCTGGCGGTCCGCACGCGGGGAAACAACAAAACGGGACAAGACCAAGCCGCAACCAAACCGGACCGCAACGGCGGCGGGAAAACTTGACGAGGCTGAACTGGCCCGCAGGCTCTGGTTCAATCGCGGGCAGAAGACCAATGTATCGAGCCGAAACATCAACGTGGATGCAGCCGCAGCTAATTCGCTGGGAATAAACTTTTACAAGGGCAACAACGACGTATCGTTCACTCTTGTCGACGAAGCACAGTTCCGCACGCTGATGGAAATGGATGCCGCGAAAAAGGCAACCGCTCACGGCGACCAGGTCGACCCCAACGAGATCCGCCAGGACACGATCGTGGGCACGGACGCTCTGCTGGCCAACAGCATGACGACGAATGTTACCGCCAGCCGCGACAAGGGCAATACGCTGGACATCGCCGACAATCCCGTTTACGTCGCGCACGAGAAATACGTCCTGATCGACAACAATGGTTATCTCACAGCCATCCGCGCCGGCGAGATGCAGAACTGGCAGGAGGCGTCAAAGCACGTCGAGTTCGTTGCGGCGCCTCAGGAAATAAAGATTCCCCACGTCGGGGAGTTAGTCAAACTCGAAAAAACACTGGTCAAACCGGGCGATGAAATGGTCGTCCACTTCGACTACCAATGGAAAGGAAGATGATTATGGAACGTAAGGCAATAATTTGGGCGGCGGTGGCGGTGATGGTTTTGGGTTGGGGAGTTTCGGCCGGTGCGGCGGCGCCCGCGGCGCCCGCGGCTGAGACCAAAGGACAGGTTACACTCAGTTGGGACCAGTTCGTCAAGATCACCGGATACGATCCGACGAAAAAGGGCGGGCAGGTTATCACTGTAAAGTGGGACGAGATAGAGAAGCTCCTCGGTGTCAAGAAGATCGATCGCGTCGGTGCGGCCGCCACGGTCGACCTTCCGTGGACGGAGTTCCGCGCGCTGCTGGAGTATTCGGTCAAGGCCGAAAAAGGCGACACAACCCCTCCGCCTGCCGACTACGTTGTGACCTCCGGTACGTACGAAGGAACCCTCAGCAGTGACAGCGCCGAGTTCGTCGCCACGATGGAAATCAACGTGCTACGGGAGAAAGGTTGGAAACGGATACCGGTTCTACCGGCGGCGGTGGCGCTCAAGAGTTCGAAGCTGCCCGATGGCGTTCACCTCAACGTCCAGGGCGCCAACTATGAAATCCTGACCAACAAGACCGGTAAGATCCCCGTCCAACTGACATTTGCGGTGGCGGTGACGAAGTCCGGGGGAATGAATTCCGTCAGCTTCGCCCGCGCACTGCCCGGATCCAGCGTGATCAAGCTCACGGTCGACGGCGACAAGGTCGACGTCAAGGTAAGTGGCGCCCAGTCCCTGTCGGTCAACGCCGCCCAGGGCAAGACCTCCGTTGCGGCCGCCATGCCCACCGGCAAGCCCGTGCAGATAACGTGGGAGAGGGCTATTCCCAAGGCGCCGGCCGCTCCAACCAAACTCTACGCCGAAACCGCAACGCTGGTCTCGGTCGCCGACGGACTCCTGATCTGCCAGGAATCGGTCAACTTCAACATACTCCACACGCCCGTTCGAGAACTCAAACTCTCCGTGCCCAAGGGCGCCAGCGTGCTTACGGTCAGCGCCTCGGGCCTGCAGGACTGGCGGGTAGACAAGGACGGCGCCCTGAGCGTTACGCTGGCCCGCGAGACAATCGGCTCGTACTCGATACAGATTTCTTACGAACAGGCCGCCGCCGCCCAGGACTCGGTTCCCGTGCCCGTGATTCGAGCAACCGGCGTCCAGCGAGAGAAGGGATTCGTCGCGGTGGTCGCGTTGGCGAACGTCGAGATTGAGGCCGGAAAAGTCGCCGGCGCAACGGCGATAGACGCCAGCCGCCTCCCCGGTGCGCTGACGGCGATGACGAACCAGCCGATCCTCATGGGCTTCCGTTACGTGGGCGAGAAGATCGATATCCCGCTGGGTATCCGCAGGCACGGTGAGGTCTCGGTGCTCGCCACCGTCGCCGACAGCGTTCTGTTTACCGGGATGCAGCTTTCTGACGGGCGCCGCATGACAAAAGCGACCTACAGCGTGCGCAACAACCGCCGCCAGTTCCTCCGCCTGGAAATGCCCGCCGGAACTGAAATATGGTCGGTTTCAGTCGCGGGAAAAGCCGCCACTCCCGGTAAGGACGCCGAAGGCAAGGTCTTGATACCGCTGGTTCGCAGCAAGTCCGGCGCCGGCGAGCTTGCGGCGTTCCCGGTAACGGTGGTATACGTCCAGGCGCCCGGCGAAGGTAAAACCACCCCTGCCAGCGGTAAGCTTCGCGTCGACCTGCCCGTGTGCGAGGTCCCCGTTATGCACGTCATGTATAACCTCTACCTTCCGGCTGAAGGAAATTACACCAGGGGCTGGGGCGCCAGCGCGTTTGACGGTCCGGTCCAGGTGGTCGAAGAGTTTGCGTCGATGTCGACCAGTGCGGGTGTGGCTGTAATCGCCCGCAAGCCCGCACAGCAGGCCGCCCAGATGCAGAAACGTTTCAATCAGCAGGTTGACGCCCGGGCCCGAGCGACCGGCGCCACGCCCATCCGCGTGTCCCTGCCCGTCAAGGGAACGCATTTCAAGCTCCAGAAGATCCTGGCGCTGCCTGGTGACAAACTGTGGTTCGAAGTGGGCTACAGCGGATGGAAGGTCCCGCGCTAGGAAACGCTACGAAGGTAATTCGGAGACAAAAGGACCCGTCGAGTTAGTTGGAACTGAGTTTGCGTCTCTGGGTTTACAAGCGTTTTCGCGGTGGTGTTCGTTCGTAAGCCCTTAATGAATTGTGGTTTGCGACTAAATCGACAGTCCGCAAAGGACTGGCCCGACCTGGTTTTATAACGGGCGAGGCAGTTCAGTTTGCAAAAAGTTCAATATATGCTTATATTATTGCGTGCCCTGGGACTTAAAGTGATAAATATCAATAGCTTGGGGCCTTACAGCCAAGAAAAGCGGCCAATTTCGCTGGATTAGAACCAAAAATAAAACTATCACAATTTAGTTTTTTCCTTTGACAGGCCCCCATATGTTTGTATAATGGTGTCATCGGTAGACACGTTTGGTCCAATGAGCCTGGACTGGATGAGGGCTGCATCTTATCGAGTTGTGATATCGGTCGTTGTGCTCTTTTCACAAGGCGTGTCAATCGGAGGAGTCGATGTCTTATCTGCTCGGCCGCACCGGGCGTTGTATTGCCCGGAATGGTCTTGACGGATCGTTAAATCCGTCGGACCCGCTCTCGCGGTCACAATACAGTACGTTCTGCGCGCGGAATGGTCCCGTGCCTGTTACACAAGAGAGTGTCGCGATTTAATCGGAGCAGAAACATGATTATTCAAAGGATGGGATGTGGCGTCAACAAGGCCAAGGGTAAATGCACATTGGTTTGGAGAAGTTGGCTTCTTCTAGCCGCGATTTCAGGAGCATTGTGTTTGTCGCCGGTTCCCGCGACTGCAGCTTTCATCGTCAGCTTTGACTTGAACAGCGCCAAACTCGAATACGTAGAGGCAACACACAAATTGACTATAACCGAGAACCTCGGTTCGGACCTTCTGGTGAGGCAGGAGGATGGCATCGACGTGCTCGATAGCGCCAAGATAGTCGGAGGCGGCGATTTCAACTTCACCTTCACGCTGGACCTGCTGGCTGGAAGCGGAACTGACGACTGGTCGGCGAGCGGAACTTTGAAGTTTACCGACACGGACCAGACCAGTGACGCCGTATCGGGCGATTTTACGTCCAGCAGCGTCGAGATATTCCCTTTCGCCGGCGGGGTACTGCAAATCGAAGGGACACTGTACGACAACACCCCGTCGATTCTCCAGAACCGCGGGAACCCATGGGAGTTCATCGGCGAAGAGACGATCCCCGGCGAGCATACCGGCGATGGGACCGACGGAAAAGCCGGGCAAATCACCATCAACAGCCCCGGCGCTTACGATGACGGAGTGGTCTTCATCCTGAAGTTCGGTGTTGGCACGAACTCGCTGGATACTCTCTTTGGTGACGACTTTACAAAAACCGGCGGAGAAGTCAAAGGCCACATCTCGCCGGAACCGGCGACTCTGGGCCTGCTTGCGCTGGGCGGTATGGTGCTTCTGTCGCGTCGCAAACGCAACCGATGAGCATGACCAGCCAGATGCGCCGTCGAAGAAGCAGCCCGGTCGATCGTCGTCGCTTCTGAGAGACCCCATCCGATACGAGTTGCCCGGAGCGGCCCGATTCGCTACCCTGAGGCCATGCCGCTTCACGACCGGGCAATCTGCATTAGGACAACGGACTATAGCGAGACCTCGCAGGTCCTGCGTTTCCTGACGCGCGGTTCAGGTATCGTCAGCGTGTTGGCCAAGGGCGCCAAGCGTCCCCGAAGCAAATCCGGAGGGGCGCTCGATCTGTTCAGTGAGGGTCAGATGGTGTTTTCTCAACCGGCGTCGGGTGCGATGGGTTCGCTGTTCGAGTTTACCGAAACAGTCTCTCACCTGCCTCTTCGCGCAGATGCGGTGCGGCTTGACACGGCGTTGTACATGATAGAACTGACCGGGCTGCTGCTGGGCGAGGGCGACCCGCATCCCGAAGCCTTTGACCTTCTGCACAACGCGCTGGAAAGATTGGGCCACGCCGATGCGCCTCTGGGAGCCGTGTTGGCGTACTTCCAGTGGCGGATACTCGATCACTCAGGGCTCCTCGGTCAGTTGAGCCGGTGCGTCGAGTGCGGTGTATCTCTCGGCGGGAGCGGGGTGGGGCATGGATCGTATTTCAGTTCGACCCGCGGTGGCTTGCTTTGCGGGTCCTGCAGCCGTTCGGCGGACGAGAAAACAAGCGTCAGCGCCGCTGCCATCAGCGGTTTGGCGGGTCTCGAGATCGCCCGGGTCCGCGGGGGTATTCGATTGTCCCCGGCAGAAATACTCGGCGTCAACCGCCTGCTGTCGTACCACGCATCGCACCAGTTGGGCAAGCCTCTGCGCATGGCCAGATACGTCATTCGATAGTTTTCGGACCTCGATCGGAGCTGAAGATCGATTTCCATGGCTTGCAGGTTGTCCTCAGGTCGGTATAATGACAGCGCATCATGGATTGGCCGATTGCACGCCGGATGCCAAGACAGGAATACGCCTATGATAAGCAAATACCAATGGTTTGTGGTTCTCTGCGCCGTTGTGCTGGCGTCAGGGGCCCGTGCGGGCGCTGAAGGAACCGAGCACGTCTGGAAAAACGGTAAGTGGGTCCCCGCCCCCAGGCCCACCGAAGGCACGCCCGAAGGCGAACTCGCCCTGGTGCGCATGCATCTGGACAAAGAGCATCCGAAGGCCGCACTGAAAGCGGCCAGGAAGTTCCTGGCGCGTTATCCCAACGATTCGCGTCGGGAAGAGGTAATGATGCTCTCGGGCCAGGGAGAGATGGACCGCGGGCGTTACATCAAGGCATACGAACGTTTCAACGAGCAGATGGACCAGTACCGCAACGGCGCGTTTTACGATCGCGCCGTGCAGCGACAATACGAAATTGCCGATGCGTTTCTCAAGGGTCGCAAGAGGCGGGCGATGTGGATGTTCAAAGTTTCCGCCGTCGATAAGGGAATCGAAATCCTTAACGGTATTGCCGATCGGGTCCCCGGAACGGTTATCGCCGAGAAGGCCCTGTTGAGAGTGGGCGACTACCATTACGACGCCAAACACGTAGTCCAGGCCGTAGAGGCCTACGACCACTACATCAAGACGTTTCCCCAGAGTCCGCGGAAGCGGTTGGGACATGCGATGCTGCGGGCTGCGAGGGCAAGGTACGCCCAGTACAAGGGAGAGGCATTCGATGATACTCCCCTGATTGACGCCCAACAGCGATTCCTCAACTATTCCGGTCGCTACCCCGAACAGGCCAACAAGGCCAACGTGCCAATGGTATTGTCCCAGATACGAAATTCCCTCGTGCGCAGATACTTCGCATCGGCGAAATTCTACCAGCGCGTGGGACGCAGGACCGCGGCGATATTCTACTACAGAAAAGTCGTCGCCCAGAGCGCCGAAAGCCACTGGGCACGCAGGGCCAAGGATGCACTGGACGCGCTGGGGGCCGGGAACGCACCGCGCGAAAAACCGGAAATAAAACCAATACCACGGACTCAACCGCAGTCCGATACCGGGGAGAAATCCACCGGACGGACCAATGCGGATTCCAAATCGCCGAAAAACGGCAAGGTGGAAAAATGAAAACGTTACGATTCGTCGCCATCGGCGCCCTGATCGTGCTGACCACCACCTCGGGCTGCGGTTACAAGATCGGAATGATGCATCGCAGCGACGTGCGGACTATTGCGATTCCGGTCTGGACCCGAGGTCACGGAGTCTTTCGCCGCGGACTCGAAATGGATCTCACCAAGGCCCTCGTCAATCGAATTCAACTCGATACCCGGTATCGTATCTGCGCCGAGGCGCAAGCAGACACCAGGCTTACCGGACAGTTAGACAACGTCCACCAGAAATTGCTGACGATAAACACCGATACGGGAGCGTCCAGAGCGATGGAGGCTACTTTCACCGTCTCGTTCAAGTGGATCGATCTGCGAAACGGAGAAGAACTCGCGGTCAGGAAAAATTTCGAGGTTCGCGGGAGGTATATTACCGCCGCCCCGTTCAACGAAACGTTTTTCTCGGGCAGCCGGGAAGCAATAGACGAAGCCGCCCAGCGCATAGTCGAACAGCTCGAGGAGGGATGGCCGGAATCTTTCGAAAAGACAGACGCCGATGAAAAACCCTAAAACCAGGGCTCGATTGCGCCTCGCGGCGCCGACTTCGCCACTGAGAGTCCCCAACCGGCGCCGCTTGGCGCCTGGACCCCGCCGAGATATATGAGCGATCCGAATCAAACACCGAACGAACCCCAAGGCCCCGAAAACAAGGGACCCGGTGGACCGGAGGGCGGACCACCACCCAACAGGCTTGGAAAATCCCTGATGGGGTGGGTCATCATTATCGGAATGGCCGTCCTGCTTATGACCTTTCTTCGCAGCGGTATGGACCAGGGGCGGGAAATCACCATTACCGATTTCTGGCAATACGTCGAGTCCGCACAGGTCACCGGCGATATCATTATCGAAAAAGATACGATCACCGGGGAAAACACCCAGGATGTTGTCGTGGGCGACAAGGAAACCCTCAAGTTTTACGTCCAGTACAACCATCGCGACGACGAGCGGTTTACCGACAAGATCAACGAGATCGCCAGGAAGCACCCCGGTAAGTTCAATGTGAAGTTCAAGCCCACCGGCTGGTGGGAATTAATGTTTCCACATCTGCTGATGACGGCGCTGGTGTTTTTGGCGATATGGTTCTTCGTGTTCCGGCGAATCGGCGTCGGCGGAGGTGGGGGAGGGATGTTGGGCAACTTCGGGCGATCGAAACATCGCCTGACGCCGAAAGATCAGACCGGCGTGACATTTGACGACGTAGCCGGCGTCGACGAGGCAAAAGAGGAAGTCAGAGAGATTATCGAGTTTCTCAAAAACCCACAGCGATTCCGACGCCTCGGCGGGAGAATTCCCAGGGGCGTGCTGCTCGTCGGTGAGCCCGGATGCGGAAAGACGCTACTGGCGAAAGCCATTGCCGGAGAAGCCGACGTCCCGTTCTTCTCGATTTCGGGCAGTGATTTCGTCGAGATGTTCGTCGGCGTTGGGGCCTCTCGCGTTCGCGACCTGTTCAAACAGGCCAAGGACCGATCCCCGTGCATCATCTTCCTCGACGAAATCGACGCCGTCGGGCGGCGGAGAGGCGCGTCGTTCGTCGGAGGCGGGCATGACGAAAGGGAGCAGACCCTCAACGCAATCCTGGTGGAGATGGACGGGTTCGACTCGTCCGACCAGGTTATCGTCATCGCCGCAACGAACCGGATGGACGTTCTCGACCCCGCCCTGACGCGACCGGGACGATTCGACCGACAGATAGACGTACCCCTTCCGGACCTGCAGGGACGCTACGAAATACTGAAAATCTATGCCGACAAGGTCAAATGCGATCCGAATGTCGATCTCCGCAAGATGGCCCGGGGCACGCCGATGTTCAGCGGCGCCGACCTTGCCGCCCTGGTGAACGAGGCCGCAATCGCCGCAACACTCGCCGATAAACCGCACGTCGATATCAGCGACCTGGAGGAGGCCCGCGACAAGGTCCGCTGGGGCCGGGCCAGGAAAAACCGCGCCATCGACGAAACGGAACGCGAATGCACCGCGTACCACGAAGCCGGACACGCAATGGTGCAGGTCTACGCACCGGGCGCCGACCCGCTGCATAAAGTCTCGATAATCCCGCGAGGGAGAATGGGCGGCGCCACCTTCTCTCTACCGGAGAAGGACAGGTACATCTACACTCGAAAATACTGCGACGCACTCTTGTCGGTCTGCTTCGGGGGAAGAATCGCCGAAGAGGTGTTCTGCGGCGACTCCTCCAGCGGCGCAAGCAACGATATCGCACAGGCCACTGCAATCGCACGAAAAATGGTCACCGACTGGGGAATGTCAGACCAGCTCGGACTGGTCCATTACGGTAACGGCGCTGAAGAAAAACCGATCTCGCCCATGTTCGGGCAATCCGAATACTCCGACAATACCGCCGACCTGATCGACAAGGAAGTAAAGTCCATAGTGGACCGGGCATACCAGTCGGCACGCGAACTGATCGAGACCAATCGGGACAAGGTCGAACGACTCGCACAGGCTCTCCTGAAATACGAAACCCTCGGCGCCGACGAAGTAACACGAATACTCGATGGTGAAGTGCTCGATAAGCCAACCGTCGCCGATCTGATCGGGATCGAACAGGCAAAAACCGATTCACCCGGTGACGATACTTCCCCGGACCCCGGCGATCGGCCCGAATCGCCAAAGGACTCCCCGAACGTCTGAAACACTTCCGATGACGCGGAAACTGCACGACATCCTGACCGCCGGAGTTCGCAACCCGGCAGTGGTCATGGGAATCCTGAACGTTACGCCGGACAGCTTCTCCGATGGAGGCAAGTATCTCGACCCCCAAGCCGCCGGGCGACAGGCCCGCCGGATGATCGACTGCGGCGCCGAAATAATAGACATCGGCGCCGAATCGACCAGACCGGGTGCCGATACCGTACCACCGGACGAGCAGATACGACGCCTCGAGGAAATCGTGCCCGCCGTCGTCAAAACGTCCGCAATCGTCAGTGTCGACACGACCAGCGCCGCGGTGGCCGACCGCGCATTGACGTGGGGGGCGAAAATCATAAATGACGTTTCTGCCGGGCGAGACGATCCACAGATACTCACCCTGGTCGCCCAGCGCGGCGCGGCGATCGTCCTGATGCACATGCTCGGTCGACCGCGAACCATGCAGGACAACCCCCAATACACCGACGTGACCGCTGAAGTAAAGGCCTTCCTTGCCAAACGTATCAGCGAGGCGGTCGCCGCCGGCGTGGACGAATCTCGGATCATAATCGATCCGGGCATCGGGTTCGGTAAGAAACTCGAGCACAACCTCGCCTTGCTCCGGACCGTTGACGATCTGGGCGGTCTGGGGAGGACGATACTCGTCGGCCCGTCGCGAAAACGATTCATCGGCGAACTCGGCGGCGCCGAACTGCCCGAAAACCGCGTTGGAGGAACGATTGGGGCCTGCCTGGCTGCACGCCGCCGAGGCGCGACGATCTTTCGCGTGCATGATGTAGCCCCCGCGGTCGAAGCCCTCAAGGTTTACGACGCCGTCATCGCATCCGGATCAGAGGTCTCCTGAAGCCTCGGGGAAAAAGAACTCATTGTTTCCATTGAAGTAAAAACTCCCCGGCGGACGATTACGTAGTAAGTAGTGAATGGTGCTCCGGGCGCCGCGGCGCATTTGCGCGCGGATCGGGGCCGGGATACGTGCGTAATGAAACAGTTGTTCGACGCCATCACAGTTTACCTGAATCGAGTGGCCAACTACGATCCGGCCGTAGTACTCGTCGAACTCTTCCTGATAGGAGTGGTTGTCTGGTGGGTGATGCGCTTTCTCAGGGGCACGCGCGGCGCCAGGTTGGTCAAGGGCGTTGCGGTTATTCTTGCAACGGTCTACATAGTCATTCGTCTCTTGCCCGAAGACCTCGGTTGGGAGCGAATCAAATTCCTGTACGGTAACTTTCTCCTGTTCGCTTTCGTTGGGATCGTGGTGGCGTTTCAACCGGAATTGCGCCGGGCGCTCATCCAGGTCGGGCAGACCAAACTCTTCCGCAGCCCGCTGGACCGCGTGCGAGCGATGATAGACGCCCTGCTCGACAGCACCGCCTACCTGTCGCGAAACAAGATCGGCGCCGTCCTCGCCATCGAACGATCCGTGGGACTTGGCGCAATCGAAGAGGCGGGCACCGCCATCGACGCCGAACTGACCAGCGGTTTGCTGAACTCGATATTCTATCCCGGAGGGGCGCTGCACGACATGGGCGTGATCGTACGTGACGGGCGAATAGCGGCAGCAGGATGCCAGTTCCCACTGGCCGAAAGCGACGAGGTGGACGCTTCGCTGGGCAGCAGGCACCGCGCCGCGCTGGGGCTGGCAAAGGACAGCGACGCGATAGTCCTGGTCGTCTCCGAAGAAACCGGGCGGGTCTCGGTCGCCTGCGAAGGCCAGTTGTACCTCGGCCTGTCCCACGAAGCCCTGGACGCCCTGCTGTTGGGCCTGCTGGCGCCGAGAAAAATGCAGCGCAAAGCCCTGCGAGGCGACAAGGACCCGCAGGATGATGATATCTGACCTCCCCCGAATCGGGGTCGTGACCGAGATATGAGCAAAACACTGCAATCTACAGACGTGCCTCGATACAGCCGCGAGTGGTGGCTGGACTCGGCCAGAATCACTTTCTGGGTGATGATAGTTACCGTTCTGATCTGGATCTACGCCGATATGGAGCACACCCATACCGCCAATGTCAAGATAAAGATCCGCCTGACCACTGCGGGATCGCCCGATACCGTGGTGACTTCCAGAAAACCTGCTACCGAGGTGACGTTCCAGCTTCGCGGTATCCGCAGCGACCTCGAACGGTTCAAAAAGAAGTTCGTCGGGGAAGTCGTGAATTTCGATCTCAGCACCCTGCCTGATTTTCACACCGGGCTCAAGAAGGGGATCCGTTCCGATTTGGCGCTGGAGTCCGTTACGGAAGTGCGAGAATGGGGCCTGAAGGTCGTCTCGGGCAGCCCGGCCATCATAAGCGATTTCAACATCGAAAAGCTCCAGTTCAGGGAACTGCCCATCGAGTTCATCTTCAAGGGCGTCGAACTCGCCGAGGCGCCGAAAGCGACCGTCGAAGTCGGGGCTCCGGCCAGCCGCTGGCCGGATATCTACAGCGCCTCGCCGAAACGCAATCCGACGATCCGGACCAAGGAAAAAGACCTCACCGACCTGTCCGTAGGCAAGGACCATAAAGTCAAATTCCAACTGATCCCCACACTCGGCGCCGAATCAGTGAAGCTGAAGACCGATGTAGTGACCGCCGGACTCCGAATCGTGCGCAGAACGGCTGCCGCCACGGAAACCATTCCAATAACCGTCAGGGTCATAACGCCGGCCGAATGGACCGAAACGGGTGTCTGGGCTCAGTACAAACTCGTTCGTAAGGATCGCATCGAGTGGCTTACAAAAATTACCGTAACCGGTCCGCAGGCGGACATCGGAAAACTCAAGACCGATAAGACAAAAACCGTGGACGCATACATCGTCCTGACCGACAGCGACACCGAACCGATAGCCAGTTGGTCCTCCCGCAAGGTCACCCTTCGCTTCCCGCCCGGACTCCAGATCCAACTGGCTTCGGGACAGGTCGAACCGACCGTGCAGTTCCGCCTCGAAAAACGAACCACCACAACTCCATAATCCCATCCCTCATCCGGTAGATGTCATATTGGGGCTTGTGGCCCAACGGCAATTCGGTGTCGAATTCCCATTCTCACGGTAATGGCCGGAGGATCGTCGTCACAGGGACCGGAAAGAGCAAACAGGGGTTATGTTCGACCGATACGACGCAAGCGCGGCGGCGAATTGAGACCAAATGATGGTTTGCAGGCCGATGACGCGGGCCTTTGCGGGATTCAGCAATCATACTTCAGCAACTTTCTCAGGTTTTGCATCGCAGCAATCACCAGGTTCCGGACGATGCGAATTTCAACATCGTCGGCGACAGTAGAAAATGTTCTTTCAGCTTTTGGCGTTACCGTTTCACCCGTTCGCCTGCACGACTGCCCTGTTTAGTATTAGCGACCCAGCGTGATTTTTATATCACGAGACTCTCCCGCCGTGATATAATTAGTTATGCTTATCGCGAGTTGAATGTACTTTCGCCCGCACATGCGTGCTGTCCGTACGCCGCGCCGGCGGCCTCGAACC
>Ga0180429_10002985_pt1 | contig 13780 bp, 19 predicted proteins | sample SS_ome_FD_132428 | JGI IMG/M metagenome (GOLD analysis project Ga0180429, IMG submission 132428) | Hypersaline lake sediment archaeal communities from the Salton Sea, California, USA - SS_1_S_1 metaG | ecosystem: Environmental > Aquatic > Non-marine Saline and Alkaline > Hypersaline > Sediment ...
AACTTGCCACTAAATTATAAAGTGTAATATCGCTTGATTCCATCATATCATCAATTTTTTTAACATTAACATTATTTGCTGCTATATCTAATATCTCTTGAAAAACATAATCACCAATATCTCTTGCTACCATAAATAAAGGAAAGTATAACTCCAAATTTCTACCATTAATATCTAAATCATAAACTCGATTAAATAAATCCATTAGTTCCTCATTAATTTTTTTTATCTCTTCTTCTTCTTCTGGTGTTGTTTGTGTAGTTAGTGTATTATAAGTATATAGTGTATTAAGTGTAGTTTTACAACACTTATTTTTAATATATTCATTCCATTTAGTGTATATGTTAATGTTTTTTTTCGTAACTACACTGCACAAACTACACTTGTCAGACTTGAGTAGTAACAAAAGGGTGTTAATTTTATCATCAGAATCATAATCTTCCATCAATTTAACAAATTCTGGCTTATTAGATTTCTCTAGAACTACTGTGATACATCTATCGGATAGTACTTCTTCAATTCCCCAGATGTTTGCCAATATTACTGGTCTATACGCATTAAATATCTCTTCTACTTGTTGTTCACCCTCCATTGTTTTCTTTTTCCTCATTCTTTTAACAATTGACCCTTTTTTATATGATGAATTTAAAAGTTCTCTAAGTGATTGTTTTTCTTTACTTGCAAGACCTTCAAACTCATCAATCCCTAAAGTTCCATGACTCCTAAACAATACTGCTTCTGTTATATTCATCAACATTTGTCCATCTTTTGAAAGTTTTGTTAAAAGTCTCACAGTTCTAGACTTAGCAGATCCCCTCATAGCATTTAGAAATAGTAATGGAAAAGTAATAAAATCTTCATGATTATAAGTTCCTAAAACCCAAAGTGCCATTATTGTTTTATTACTTTCATCAATGTCCAGATAATAACTAAGAATTTCTCTTATTTGTAGGTAGGCTTTTTCAAGATAATTTTTACCGTCAAGTTCAGATATGATACCATCTTCATCTTCAAAGAACTTTTTTTCACCGGTCATTATTATCAACCTCCTTATATGGAACTATGTCAGTATCAATATCATAAACAGAATATTTTTTGTTTCCTAGAACCCTGTCAACAATTATAAAAGTCTTATCTTTAAAATTAACATCAATTATGTTACCATTCCTAAAAAGTCCTGAATCAATACCTCTAATTATTCTTATATGAACCTCTTTAGTGATATTCAAATAAAATCTAAGAGTAATTAAAGCATCACCATATTTGTCGTTTGTCATCTTTTTCATTGTGTCGTGAATTAATAATAATTTTTATTCTTTATATATTTTGTGTGTTCACTAAAAAATGAATAAAGAATAAAACAGTTAAATATATAAAGAATAATAGTCTAATATATATATGTTAACAGACGACGAGATTGAATTTATAAAATCAAAATATCCTAGACACTATAATCTAATCCTACCCATCATTGAATCGTTTATACACAAAAATTCTAAGAAAAGTGTTTATTTAGCCAATACAGCCATTCTGAGAACAAAAAATTAAAAAGTAAACATTTAACCTATCTTTTTACCAAAAAATTTCTTTTTTGACACAGATTTCTTGCCCCTGCAGCTCCAAAGCTTTCTACTCCAATAGTTAGGGCTAGTTTTGTCATCAAGAACATCATACCTTTTCCCGATACCGTAACTTCTGGCACAATAATTGTCACCCCTTTTCGTTCCCGGGAATTCCGGCATTTCAGGGTCAGCGAAATGCACAACCTTTCCGCTGGCAAGTTTAACTTTATACTCTTTATTCTTCCGAGAAGACTTTTTAATCTTAACTGATTCCATATCGCAACTTAAACTGTCCAACCGTTAGTTTACTTTCTCTAAGTTTACGAATAGTCTTACTATCCAAATTTACTCCCTTTTTGGACAACTTCTTAGAAATATCTTTCAGGTTCTTAGATTTCATTTGTTTCGTTGATAAAAATCTTTACTTACAATACGATAGGACTCAACGCCTGACGGTGCTTTTGTAACAGCAAAATATCTCATCCCGCCACGTGTTTTTTTAGACATAAGCCTGAACTTATCACTAGTAAAACCTTTCTTCTTCTTTACATCATAAAACTTTAACTTTGGCATTTTTTAAAACTCTCCTTTTTCATTTAGTTAGATTTTTTATTTTATCATTATAATCCTTAGCAAAACTCCCGTAACCTTTCCCAGACACATTAACCTTACCCTGCATTCCTTTAAACCAGTTCATAGGCTTTCTAAACTTTTTCCTCATTTTAACTTCTTTCAACTTTTTGTTAAGTTTATCAATTTTGTTAGAATTATCGATATCCCTTTCAAGCATTCTAATCTCGTTTTCAATTCTTTCAATTTCGTCCATGCTTAATCAAATCATTTAAAACCTATAGGATTATCTCTAAGCACCACCACTGGTTTTAAACATTGAAAATATTATGCCCACGCACAATATCATCACCGAAATGAACAAATACCATTCGTTTAAGATATTGAATAGGTACAATATAAGCGAAGCAAAAGTTAACACAAAAGCTGTTATGGTTATCGATTGTCCACCAGTTAACCTTGAAGTTAGTATAAAAGTGGATATACCTATAAAGACGAAAAGTAATGTACCTAAAATCCCTCCAGTAAAAGTGTCAGCAAGAGGTATTAATTCTTGGACTAATGTTAAGTTACTAGGAATATCAAATATTGCCATTATTGGTCGTACCTCCTCCAAAAAGCTATTATCATAAATAATATCATAAGTGTGATAAAGATTGAAGCTATAAGCACCACTTCTGCTGGTATTCCTGCCAATTTCAGTATCGACACAGTGTCAGATATAGCATAATTAACGGTAGTGAAAAGTACACCAGGAATACTAATAATAACTTTAGGAATTGCTATACTAGCATCACCAATCCTGTCAAACCACCCATCATCTTCACTTATATCCTGGAAATCTTCCTGTACCGGGTAGAATGTATTATTAAGCTCCTCAACACGATTGTATGTACTTTTATAACTGTCATTTACACCACTTGAATCACTAATATTAGTTTCAATATAATTCGTCTCCAAATCATCAACAATGACGCCCCAGCTAAAAAATATTATTGTCACCACAAGCATCATTGATATCACTGTTATAAATTTCATCTTGAGTTTATCGCCATAAAAGTTATAATCCCCAGAACCCATACAACTGTTAGTGCTTCAAGGCTTAAAGATAATAATCCTGTATATTTAATTAGAGTTATACCAAACGGTATTATGATAGGAACACCTGTTGGATAATATGTAATAAATCCAAACACTATTACCAAATAAACAAGGAATACTAAGAAGATTGCTATTAATCCTAAGTTTTCTGCAATAGTATTTAAGGTGAAAGTTATAAAATCAATCAATTTCTCTGGACTTCTTGATATAAAAGTTTCAACTTTATAATCGCCATCATTATATCCAGTAGCATTAAAAGTCATCTCCCCAGAGCTAGTATACAAAATGTTTTCGTAAATAACATCTGAAGAAGTGTTAGTCTTAACATGCGTCACCACCATTCTAAAATAGTTGGCAAGACCTGTAGTATCAAGGAACTGGAAAGTCACAATCTTAGTGTTAGGATTATAACTAAGATTGTATAAAACGTTTTCAGCGTAAGCAGTGCTAAGCTCGCTGAACATGTCAGACAATTGAGATGTTAAATCAATATCTATTGTGCAGGGAGCTGCCTGACAAAACGAAGTCTTATCAACAATCCCTAAAAGTTCTCCGTCTTTAACGATTGTGAACCTATACTCTTTATCAAGTTCAAGGTATGAAGTAAAACCACCATCATTATCAGTATTTTCAATTTCTACTGTTTTATGAACACCTTCACCTGAAAAATATTTATCAACATTGACTTTCGCTCCTACTAGAGGTTCTAGATCTTGCCTAACTGTGACAAAAAATTGTACCGAATCTTCGCTTGTTAATAAATATAATGGCGTCTCACTTGTATCGTTTGTTAGTTCAGCGTCTACAAGATAATAATTCTTATCACTGTATCCACTGGCGGTGTAAAATAGATTCATGCTAGTATAGGTTTGGCTTGTATAATTATTAAGACAGAAATCGAACTCAGAGAGTGTCGTGCTTATGTTATTAATTGTATAATTCTTTTTAATTGAATCATCGCTTAGCGAATAATAAAATATTGCCTGAAACGTTGTAGCATTATCAGACCCATCAATCTGCGTTCCTGTTAATTCATCATACATTGTAAAGTTTATCAATGGAACCGTTCTTGAAGCCGAACATAACCCGAAATCTAACTCATTTACTGTCTGGTTATACGAATCGCTTATCCTGTAAAAAGAGTCACCTGTGTCCTTATCTGTTAGCGTAAGGTTCCAGTAAAAAGTCATGTTAACTTCTCCTGAACTATTATGAGGCGGAACATCAATGTTTGACGTAACATTAACCGTGTCACCTGTCCCGCTCCTTGTTGCCGAGTACAGAGAACCGTTATAATAAAACCTTGAAACCAAATCATAATTATCAGAATCATATTGTATCTCCATGGTATAATTTTGGTTACTTGTCTCAAAAACATCAGATGTATAGTACTGTTGATTTTCAATAAACTCATTATTGTTAATATTAATCGCCGAATACTCAATAGTTCCAGCGGTATCAAAATAGAAAAGTATCGGGAAGTAATAATAACCGGAGGTTGGACTATTTTGACTAATATAATCGTTTATGGTTTGATAGAAATCTATTGTATAGTTAACGCTTTTAAGTTCATTTGAATAGTTCCATAACACAGGTTCACCGGACCCGTATGAGTCAAAAATTTCAAATTCTACGTTCTGAACAGTATCGTTAGTGATAAATCTTATAATGTTATAACTACCCGAACTATTTACGCAGACATACTGACTCTTGTTCCATGAAGATACGCTCGTTACATAAGTCTCAGATATACAATCTTGGTTAGAATTCGATGGTGTTGAAAATGTTGAATCTGATGAAGCGGATATTCCCCAGTCGTACCCACCGCCAAGAACCTCTGCAAATAGTATATCTCCACCATAAACTCCTGCTGTGAACTCTTCATCACTAATATTGTATGTACCGCCTAGCCCTGTTATCAGAGGACGGTCGTACATGCCAGAACCAGAAATTATTGAATCGTTTGCGTAGACTGGGTCATCATATTCTAGAGAGATGTTTGACTCATAATAATTAAGATATATTGAACCTGAATCATAATCGGTAATATTTGTCCTTATCTGTAAATTTGTGCTATACAAACAAGAATTAGGGATTTGATAATTTTCTACAAAAGATCCTAATCCCCATAAATAAAAAGTTCCAAAAGTTTCCCAGACAGAACTAGAATTAAAGCAATCAACATCTCTTGAAAGTGCAGGATTTGCTCCACCTCCCTGTCCCAAATAAAGAGTTATATTGATACTAGATTCATTATTAACTGTATAATTTTCTAAGATATAGGTTGGTTTACTATCTGTATTACTCCTAACTCTTGTACCTGTATCATTATCATCAACAACTGCACACGTCTGACCCATAAATATGGTAGCATTTGTACAATTGTATCCGGAAGACGTGTAGTTAAGAAACAATTTTTTTGGAAACCCTGTGAGAGTGAAGTTAGCTTTAGTAACGAAAGTATCTTCCGGTATCTTAATATATCTCAGAATTTTCGTACTTTGCTGTACAGAGATATTTTGACTTTTAAGACTATTATTAAACTCGTCAGTGCTCCATGCGGAGACAGAAATCATTAATGTTACTGTTAATACTATACTGATTAAAACCATATACAATATTTTGTCAACCGTTCTCATTTTAAATCCTCCATACAACTTTCAAAATCGTACTCACACTTCTCGGCGTATATCTCTGAGTAAGCTTTGTGACTACACTCATGCACGCACACTTCATAAGCTCTCGGGTAGTTCATATCACGAACGTTGACAGCAACCCAGTCACCGTAAGGGTCATTTAATTCCTGGTACTCTTCAACCATTGTAATGTTTGCGTAAGACATGTGGAACCCGTCAAGGTTTCTTTCATAGTCATAAATCTGATAAATATCATGCGATAACCATCCAAGACAAAATATTGACATAATACCAATAATGATAATTATGTATAATAATAAATCTTTCATACCGGTGCTGTTGACCCCCTTTTTCCTAGAACTATTACTATTGCTACAATGAATACTACTACCACCAGTATTGGCAACGTGTAACCCATTAGAGCAGAGGTGAAAGTAAACTCTGATGCTTTAGAATTTATACTATCATCAGATGTAAAGTCATCATACACATTACTAAACAGTGCTGCAACAATCACCATAATTATCAGAAAAATCACCATCATCGCAACAGTTACCGGATGAAAGTCTGTAAATATTGCAAGAACTATTATTCCTAACAAAAATCCTACAAGAATAAAAGTAACCACTTGGTCGAAGGCTATAGTCATTAAACCTTGTACAGTATTAATACTATTCACCGTATTATTTTGAGAGCCAAGGTTATCAGTCTCTTTTAATGAATCAAAAATCTGGTCTCCCACTTCCGCCATAGGGATTGCGACTATAGCAAAGATTAATGTAATTACTAGTCCTACAAGCATGTAGGGAAGAAACTCTCCTAGGTTTGCCTTTTTATTCATTTAATTTTACCCAATAAAATGTCATTTATTTGATTCTCTAGAATCTTACCCTTTAGTGCCTTAGTCCTCAATATGATTTCACCCTGTTTCTTAGTAGGTCTTACACCCAACTCCTTTTCAACGACATCCCTAATTCTTTCAATCTCTTTAGCAGTATTTTTTGTTAGATGGTATGGAATAGTATCTTTGCTTGGCATACCTGTTAAAGGATTTTCAATCCTATAGGACTATGGATAAGGGTTCCCTTGGGGTTAGCCCATCCTATAGGCACATCTTAACATTATTATATATGATATGTAAGGGGGAAGTTCTGTAAAAATGCGAAACATCCTTGATAGTAATAAGAAAGGACAGTTAGGCGGTCTTCAAGGAATTATCCTTGTAATAGTCGTTGTTGGTATCCTTCTTGGTGCAGGATTCTTCATAATGGAAGAGTTCCTAGATCAGGCAGAATCAATCTCTGGTTCGAATACATCTACATCTTACCAGGCGATTAATGATACCATTGACGCAATGACTACTATCCCAAGTCTATTAGGACTAGTAATCTTAATAGCTGTGATTGGTATCGTGCTTGCTGTTGTCTTTAATGTAATTCCTGGTGCTAGAGTATCTGGTGCATAGAAGACAAACAAAAAAATTATTCATTTTTTTTATTCTCTCTTTCTTTTTAAAACTCTGAAAGAGTAAGAAGGTTCGGGGTTATCCATTCACCCCGGACCTTTTTTTATTTCTAGAAATCGTAAGAATTGGTTACAGGATTAAACCCTTCCCCAAACTTCTTGGTTTTAGACATTTTGCCTAACTCTTTAATAAACGCTATAAGCATTAAAGCCATAGTGATTATAACAATTCCAATTATTAACCATAAGAAGGAAGTGTATATAACCTGTGCCACCGGTGTTAAACTTTCATACTGTAGTATATCGTGAGTAAAAGCGTAACCTAGGTTAAGCGAATATACTCCTAGAATCATTGAAAACACCATAAAAAATAAAGCTATTGCATAATATTTAGGATTCTCGCTCATTTTAATACCAACCATCATGAAAAGAAAAGCTAAACCCAGCGCACCAAACAATACCGCAAATGCTGTAATTCCTTGTCCCTCGTCAAACTCTCTACCAGTGTATGTCACCTTGAAACTCCCAGACAATACTGCCCCGAAACCGTTCTGACAATTAACAGCGTAAGGATAAAATCCAATATTTTGAAAATAAGACTCAGATAGATTAATGTACCAATAAGATGAATCTTCATTAAAAGTTGTCTGATTTTCGAGAATTAACTCTCCAATATCATTTTCCATATAAAATGTACAGTTCATTGTATCATTATTAATTATAACACCTGTTGAAGAATTATAAACAAAAAAGTAATAAACATGATTGTCATTTAATTTTATGACTGGTTCGTACATCTCTTGTATTCTGTAACCCTCCGGGAAATCTTCAACCCTTGTCAATGGTGGTTCGCAATTAACAAATGTTAATAATAAAACTAAAATGAACGATAAAATTAATAATTTTCTCATAATATTAATAGTGAATCAATACCTATAGGATTAACCTGCTTGGGATAAGAAGTAAAACCCGATAACCATCGTCACAATTATCACAGCCATTACTCCCATTCCTACTAAGATGGGGATGTTAGGATTGCTTGTAGGAAGAACGCTTGTCTTCTCTGCAAAGTCAAGATACGCACCATAAGTTAAATCATCTTCTACAGCTCCAAGTTTATAAGTACCTTCCCAGTCAATGTCAAGTTTTGCTTGCACAAGATTGTCTTTGTTTAGTTGAAAGTAGTAAACCTTGTTACCAATCATATATTTAGGGTCTGGAAGTTTAGTCAACTCGATTTGTTGCCATGGCATTATACCATACTTAATCCTGAAGACTGTCTTACCTGTCTTACGCCTGACAAAATATCCAGCCTTACCGCTTAATATCTGCGACTCTGGCAAAGACTCACCATCAAAACTGTCCTGTCTTCTCTTATAAATTTCTGCCTTGTACCTATACTTTATAAGATTTCTAACAAATAAAGCCAAAGGTACAATCAAAGCCAGTGCAATAGTACCCCATACTATCGCCACCATCACGCCCTGAAACATTCCAGCCGAAGGCATAAAAGTGCTAGCATCAACCATTATAATTCACGCTCCCGATAAGTTGTTGAATCATTGATTTTGCTTTATCCATATGATTCTGCAAAATTTCTGTCTTAATATTCTCTAAATCACCTTTTACTAGTGCGTTCATCAACTCCCATCTATAAAAACCAATAGCCGTCACGTTATCCCCCTGACAGTCGACCAATATACAATAATTATCTTTCTCGGTATCAATCTTACTATTACCAATCCTGCACCGCTCAATTTTGTTGTGAATTATATGCTTTTCCTTCATCTTCTCCTCCTCCTGAAAGGATTAAAACTGAACCCTTCTCTTTCAATTGGCTCATTAGGTCTCATCATTTGATTAATATTTTCGGTAATGTTTGAAGTTGCAGCCTTTCTATCCCCCGCACCAATCGCTTTATACATCGCTGAAAGACCTAGAATAGTGAGCTTATCACTTAAAACGCTAATCTTTGTTTTCTTGTTAATCCCGTAGACTTTGTAATGAAGATGAAAATGTATTGAAGCCTTCTTAACAAGCATTATAACCATCCTATGTATAAGCTTAACATCATTAGTATAATTACTCATCGTAACAATTGGAGATATTATAGAAGTAGCGTAATGAAAAAACATGTCAATCCCTTCACTATTCATAAAAGGTTCAGCACCTCTTACTGGCTTATACTCTTTCTCATCTTCGTTCCACATCTCCCCTCTCAACCATGACATGATCTCTCTTAGATGTTCTTGAGGTGAAAGTTCTCTGACAAGACTAATACCACGCTCCACATCCTTAGGCATTCCAGTAAAAGGAGTCATGCTATTTTCTGGTAAATCATTATATAAATTGTTTTCCATTCTTTATTACTAAACATTTAATACCTATAGGACTATCATTTTTTCAAATTATCCAAACAAAATGCTTCCACCAATCTTGCCAAAACTAGCCTTACTCTTTTTTTTAGTTTTCTTAGTTTTCTTTTTCTTCCTAGGCTTCCTATTTCTTGCCAGGAAACGCTCGGCTTGTATTTTATTAACCTCTCCGGAAGTATCAAGACGCTGGCTAGACAACTCAATAAACTTATTTTTTAAAGGGATTTTTTGTTTGTTCTTTATACGATAATTTCTAAACTTACCAGACGACTGAAGGAAGTAATTAGAAGGAACCTTGTACACGCTTTCCTTTGGCGACCCTTTAGTCTTCTTAAAAGAGAATTGTGCAGCCAAAGTATTGTCAGCTGTCCACGCTCCAAGGTCTTTAGCTGTTGATAAGTTTAAAGGATTCTTGTTAATCTTTTTCCGTTGTCCCCTGCTTCTAACAAAAACATTGTATGCTTGCTTTTTGCTGACACCTCTTACTCTTCTCTTATCAAATTCTAAACCAAAAGGTATTCTAATCTTTGGCGTTCTTGGAGGTGGAGTAGTAGTGGTTGGGGTTGTAACAGTGGTTGTGGTTGAAGACCTTTGACTAGTAGCAGAAGCAGAAGTAGTTGTTGATGCTTGAGTAGACGATAAAATGTCTGAGACTTCTTGTACGCTTGCAACGTCTGCCCTTTGATTTGTATCTAGTAAAACTTTTTGTTGTCCCCTCTGCTTTTGTCCAGTACTTGTAGCTTGTACAGTTCCAAGTAATGTTGACATAATCGGAGACTGTTCTTCTATTCTCAACTCCTTAACCTTTTCTGTTTGAGGTTTTAGTTTTGGTTTTTTAGTTAAAGATAATGATGGTGCGAAGATATTTTTTATAGCGGCTGAACTTATGGGCGGCTGAACTGGAGGAGACTTAAGCTTACCAATTAAAGCCTGTTCCTGTAGGAAAGCTGTAACTTCGGCAGAACGCTCTTGTTTAACAGTACTAACCTTTTTACTGGCTAAAATACTTCCAGACAAATCATCAGCGATATTTGTCGGTTCATCAATCAATTTCTCAGCAAAACTTTTACCCCTTTTTGTGTCCTTTGTTATATCTAACGGTTCGTCTAATAATTTTAATCTTTGTTCAGGAACCTTTCCAGGAACACGCTTAATAACACCAACACCCTCCGGAGTGAACCTTGTTCTAATATTAGAGAAGGTTGGAACCTCAATAAATTCATCCCTATTAAGCAAATTTCTTACATTAATCTGTCCTTCCCTTTGGACAAAACCTCTACGTGTCCTGCCAAATATTACTTTGGTAAACTCGTTATCAGTCTTAGAAATCCCTGCCCCTGCAACATTTGTAGCTTTCAAGTCAGAAGTTAAAATCTTTGTAAATGATGTGTCAGCTTCAGAGACTTGCTTGGCAATCATTGAACCTTGAGGCGTCTCCCTTAAAATAGCAGAATCAATGTCAACCTTTGAACCTTTATCCAAGACCTTTAAACCCTCAAGCTGTGTAACTTTACCCTTACCGGTTTTACCGAAAAAGGTAAAATCTTGTTTTAGTAAAATATCATCAGCTTCCCTTAAAACCATTCTACCCTCTCCGCCTCTTATTAAATCATCCTCAATCCTGAACCTTTGAACCGTATCTAAAGTAAAATCGTCAGCTTTCCTTCTTGAAGTTATTAAAAAACTCTTATCTTTTTGAAGACCACCAGCAATCTCTGGAGCCTCGTCTATTAATGACCTTATTTTTCTAGTTTTTTTGAGTCTTGACACCTTTGAAGCAACCTTCCCACCAGCAAAAGCACTAGCACCGCCTAAAAGAAATACAGTCTCAACAGGTCTTTCTTTAGCGAACTGTACTGGACTAAAATCTTCCTCAGCCAAACCCTTTGAAACCTCCGCAGCAAAAAGTCCGCCTCCAACACCGGGTATAAAATACTTCCCAATCTCTCCACCGACCTCAACCCCAGAACCTACCTGAGAGGGAGTTAAAACCTTTTTCTCTGGAATTGTTATTTGTTTTGAGATAACACCTCTCTCTGCCTCAGGAGTAACGGTACCGAACTGTGGCTGGAATGTTGTAACTTCTCTCTCAGGGATTGTAAAACCTTCAAAGCCTGTCTTCTCAAGACCTTTCTCAGCCGTAACTCCAGCTGTCGCAGAAAAAACTGTGAACGGTGCAAGAACTGTACTCGATAGTCCAATCGTCTGCTCTTTAAAAGTTTCAGGGGGTCTTCTAGCGAAAACTGACTTGGATAACGACTCAAACTTCTCAGCCGGAACCTCCTTACTGAAAGAACCAAAACCAACATTAATCGTCTCCCTCTGAGAAATCTTTGAAGGCGTCGCAGTAAATATGTTAGACTCCAACTTTTCCTGTCTTCTAACCTCTTCAAGCGTTGGAGGTTTTGTTATTATTGTTCCAAAATTTGGCTGTTTTACAGGTACTTTTATATCTTTTTCCAACTTAACCTTGTCAAAAGATCCAGGTATTTTACGTTCCTTAATTTTTCCAAGACGCTCTTCAATAAACTTTTCCTGTAAATCTGGTCTAACAGTAAAACCCTTATCACCAATAAAAACTGTAGACTCTTCTGCTGCACGCCTCTCCTCCAATTCAAGCCTTTGCTGACGTTCAACCACTTGCTCGTACCTCTCTTTAAACTCTCCCTCCAACTTTCTAATTGTCCCTGAAGAAGTAGGAATCCAACCATACTTCTTAATATTGCTCCTAGCCTCCTTTATTGCCTGATTGTATATTCTTGCCTGTCTTCTTTTTTGAAGGTTATCTTGTATCTGGTTAAGGTCTTCCTGTTCAACATTGATTACTTGCCTAACATCCTCAGGAACACTAGAAATATCTTTAATTTGTCCTTTATTAATCTTGTCAATAATCTTCTTAGCTTTAGACTCTAGAACTTCCGCCTCCTTCTTGGCTTTCTCCCTCGCCTTTTCAACCAACTTTTCCTGTTTTTCCCGCCTAACTTGAGAAGTGCTAACACCACGTGTAAGAGCTTGTTGTTGAACCCTTAAAGTTTCTGTCTGGTCTACCATTTAAAAAGTTTACTTCTTCCTCATAGATTTATCTTTTCTAACCTTTTTATAGGCTTCAGACATCATCTTACTAGAATCTACAGGATTCTTACATTTGTCTCCAAGAAGTTGCTTTTTAACCACTTTCTCAAAATCTTCTTCCATAATTATTATAAAGAATTAAAACCTATAGGATTAACATCCAAGCATTTCAGCAATTATTAGCATACCGGCTAGTGCTATTACTGCTGAGACTATTAATGTTGCCACAACTGATTGTATGTCTACAGTTGCACCAGTCGTCAACATTGTAACCAGAAAGCCTATCACAAAAACTAAAAATATTAATCCAAACAACGATGTGGCAGTTGATAGACCTGTTATCAAGTCCTGGCAGTAACCTTCGTATCCAATGGTTATTGTTGATGTTCCAGATGGAAGAGGTGCATCAAAAGTTAAAGGACTGTTACACGTATAATCCACTATCTCACCATTGACCTTAACGAAAGCTACACCAGAACAAACATATATATCAGAAGTTACTACTGTAACTGTTATCTCTTCCTCCAAGGTGTTAGTAACTGTGTAAGTGTATAGATTCCTTGTCATTGACAAAGGACTATTCTCTCTTTCTACGCCCTCTGTTAGATTGAATTTGTCTAATATATAATTATCATTATTAGGAGGGAGAGTTATATTTATATTTCCATCATTATTTTGTATTGTAGAACTTCCAATAATAGAACCGTTTACATTATATAATAGTGCGTTTGTTAGTCCATAAAAATAATTATCTATTTGTATTTCAGCGTTTTCTATAAAATAAAAGTCTGCAGTTATAGTGTCAAATGTATTATAACTTGAATTTAAAACGTATAAATGCCTATCATCATCAAGAGAATTTGCTATACTATCAGTGATAGTATTATAATTGGAAGAAGAATCTAAACGAATGCCACCATAAGTGCCACTAGTACCAATATTATTTGTTAGAGTATTATTGGAAGAAGAAGATAAACGAATGCCACCATAAGTGCCACTA
>Ga0180429_10002987_pt1 | contig 13778 bp, 12 predicted proteins | sample SS_ome_FD_132428 | JGI IMG/M metagenome (GOLD analysis project Ga0180429, IMG submission 132428) | Hypersaline lake sediment archaeal communities from the Salton Sea, California, USA - SS_1_S_1 metaG | ecosystem: Environmental > Aquatic > Non-marine Saline and Alkaline > Hypersaline > Sediment ...
GCCCCCGAGTCCGAGCTCGGCGACGAGACGCTCGGTCTTCTCGGGGTCGCCGAGGACCTCCTGGAGGAACTTGCGGAACGACGGCTCGCTCGCGAGCGGCCCGCGAAGCGTCACCAGGGCATCGCGGAGGCGAAGCAGCTCGCGAAGCTCCGGCACCTGCTCGGCGACCGCCTTGGGGCCGAAGTCCGCCAGGCGTCCGAACTCGAGCTGCACCCGCCGCCGACCGTCGGCGTCGTCGCCGAGTCGGTCGTCCACGAGCAGATCGAGGCTGGGGGCGTACGACTTCAGCACCGTGTCGAAGTTCTCGTCGTCGATGCCGACGACCTCGCGCTCGCCCACGGGAGTGTCGTCGGGGCGACCGGTGGCGTCGCCGACGACGATCTGGGCGAACGGAAGCTCGACGTCCGGCGCGGCCGTGATCGCGTCCTTCAGACTGATGTTGATCCGCTCCTTGGGCGCGATGGTCTGCTCTTGTCCTGCCATGGGGGTCTCCTGGGTTGGGCGGTCGGATCCGGAACTCAACGTCGCGACGAACTGCGACGAACCTGGAACTGAGCGAGGCGATCGGGGGCGGTTCGGGCGAGACCGAGCGCCGCCCGATCCCGCATGCGCTCCCATCGCTCGTCCGAACCCTTCGCGGCGAGCACCTGCTCGAAGAGGGTCGATGCGAGCGCGGGCTCCCACGACTCGAGATCCGACGACTCCGTCACTTCCAGAAGCGACTCGAGCAGATCGCGTGTGACATGCATCGCGAGATTTCCATCGCGAACCGCCGCAAGGGACGCCTCGAAGCGTTCCCGGCCGCCGCGGGCGTGCGCCACCGATGCGAGGCCGCCCGCGGCCTCGGGGCGCGGCTCCGTCGAGACGGTCTTGGTCGCGGAGTCCTCCGACTCGGAGCCGCCGATCGCGACCGAGAGCAGCGGCCTGCCGCACCCCCTCAGCACGGCGCCTCGAAGATCGGGCCGTCGCGAGAGCAGAGCCTGCAGTTCCGCGGCGACCGCCCGACGCGCCTTGTCGCCGTCGGCGCCGAAACGTTCGAGAAGGCGAAGCGACCGCACGGTCAGATCGAGCCAGAAGGGATTCGCCGCCACCCGCTTCTCCGCCGCGAGCAGATCCGCGGACGTGGGCTTCTCCGGAAGGGCGGCGAGCGGATCGGCGCCTTCCTCCACCGGGCGAAGCTGCACCTCGCCGGTCGCCGAGTCGATGCCCAGCGCCTCCGCCTTCGCCCAGGCGGCGGCGCGAAGCAGCACGTACGGACGCGGATCCAGAGGGCGATGCGCGAGCATCGCGAGCGCCGCCGACTTCTGCCCCGCGGCGAGGCGGTCCAGCCACCCCTCCACCGCCGCAGGGTCGTCCCCGTCGGCCTCCTCGACGTCCGGGCCGACCCGCGAGGCCGACGGCCGCGCCTCCGCCGCGACTGCGGGCGTCGGGTCTTCCGCAGACGCAACGCCTCCGCCCCGCGACGCCGCCGGCAACGCATCGCGTCGCCGTTCCAGCGCTCCGACGAGACGCTCCGCGGCCTCGGACAGGCGATCCGGCGGAACTTCGCCCTCGGCGGACGTCCCCATCGACGGTCCCCATCGATCGCGAAGGGCGTCGACGAGCGCTCCCAGCGCCGTCGCGGCGTCGTGGGCGTCCGCATCCGAGGGACTCGGCCAGGTCTCGATCCGATCCGCGAGTCGCGACAACAGGCCCGCCACGGCTCGGCCGGAATCGTTCGGCGAGGGGAACACCCGATCGGGCCAGTGCTCGCGGAGGATCGCCGCGATCGTCGCGAGACCCTCGCTCCAGCCGGTCCATCCGTCCAGGCGTCCCCGGGCTTCGAGGCGGTGCAGGGCGATCCGAAGGTCCTTGCCGTCGCGACGAAGGATCAGGGACGCGAGTCGATCGACCTCGGCCCAGTCCCCGTCGCCGGCGGTCTCGTGGCGATGGATCTGTTCGAGCACCTGGTCGTACTCGATCGCGTGCTCCGGAATCGCACTTCCACCGCCCCCCGGCTCGATCGGGTCCGCGCCGAGGCGCCACGCCGCCTGGAGTCGGTCGCCCGCGATCACGAGAGCAGCTCCGACAGGGATGCGATCGGGGCGTCGTCGGCGATGCGCCGCTCGAGTTCCGACTCGAATCGCCCGTATCCCCGGTGGGAGATTCGCGACGCCGGAAGAGCCTCCACCGCATGCGACGCGAGCCAATCACCGCCATCGCGACTCAGCAGCGGTCGCGGAAGAAGTCTCAGTTCGAGGGCCCGCCCCGACGCGGCGCCGACGTCGCCGGCGGGCATCGCGATGTTGAGCGGCGCATCGTCGGCTCCGCCGATGCCGAGCGGCTCCAACGCCTCCAGCCAGGCGACCGCCTGCGTCGGATGGGAACACCCCGCCGCGAGCGGCAGCGAGAGACAGGGGATCTCGGGACCGCGGTAGCGACGATTGGCCAGGTCGGCGAGCACCGACCGCAGCCGCCACAGCCGCGGCGCGAGACCTTCCGTCCCGCCATCTCCGCCCGCCGCGGCGGCGAGGGCCCGCAACCGCACCGTCTCCGCCGGCGGCGGAGCCGCGCCGTCGAGTCGGACCAGCCTTCCATCGAGCGCCTCGTCGAGGTCCGCGATGCCCGCGGATTCGACGGCCCGGGACGCCTCCTCGAGATCGAACCACGCCGTCGCCACGTCCCGAACCCGTTCCGCGGCGGTCGCCCGGAGCGAAGTGCGGGGCACGGCCGCGTAGAGCGCGAGGGGGAATCGCCGACTTCCCGTCGCATCCATGCTCGGCGCGATCCTCGCGATCACCGCTTCGGGGAAGCCCTCGACGAAGTGCAGCAGACTCCAGGCCGAACGCACGCCCTCGCCGGTGGCTTCGACGCTCGACAGCCATTCCCGGAAGGAGGCTCCCGGTCCGGCAAGGCACCTCCGACGCAGGAAGTCCGGAGCGATCGGCATCTTGCCGAAGAGCGAGATCGCCACCTCGCAGGGCGTGCCGCCGCCGTCCCGGCCGCGAACCGCGGTGCTCCACCACTTCATCGCCCTCATCACCGACCCCTCGCGACCGCGCCGGTCCCGAACCGACCGGGAATGCGCTCCGGCATGCGGACGTCCCCGTCGAACTCGACCGTCAGGCCGATCGCACGTTCTTCGTCGACCCGCAGAACGAAGCCGCGACGCGCATCGCGGGTGCGATGCAGCTCGGCCAGAAGGGCGATCGGGGCGTGGTCCCCATCGTCCACCTCGTGACCCGACTCGACCGAGTCCGCCACTTCGCAGTGCTCGATCTGCAGCACGTCCTCGGCCCGCAAGCTTCGCTTCCGCGCGTTGAATCGCAGCATCCGCCGCTCGCCGATGCGGAGGTTCAAGTAGGTCCGGAAGGGCCAGTCGTCCGGGTCGAGCGTCAGCACGACGCTTCGTTCGGCGAACGTCCTCTCCGACGGCGCGCCGTCCCCGTAGAGGAACGTCCGCCACTCGCGGACCTGCTCGAGCCACTCCCACGTCTCCGCGTCGACGATCGCGATCGGCTGTCCGTTCGTGACACGGTCGCCGTCCTGGACGCCCGACCCTGCCCCGTCCGCGAACACCGCATGCCCGAGTCGCTCCTCGAACTCGTCGAGAGACTCGAACCACTTGTGGATCTGCTCGACGTCGCCGCCTTGTCCGTCGAAGAGGAACACCCGCGGCGTCCTCTCCGACAACCGCTCCAACTCCACTCCCACGCGTTCGCCGAGCCTCCACCTCAGTCGCGACTCGAGTGCCGTCGCGATCTCCCGCACACGATCGCCCACGATCGAACGGGGCGCGTCGACGGTCGGCTCGCCTTCGACGGCGCGGAGGCCGATAAGCAGTGCCCTGCGCTCCTCCCAGGCCTTCCACCACCCGCTCCATTCGTCCCAACTGGCCTCGGCCTCGGGAACGTTCCCCATCCTCTTCGCAAGCTCGACCAGGGATTCGACATGACCGACCACCGACGACTTCTGCGACGGGCTTCGGAACATCTGCAGGCGGGCGAGCTCTTCGGCGAGTCCAGGCAGATGTTCCTGTTCCGGGCTCGGAAGCCCGGCGTCCCCGGCGAACCCGAGGCACTGGTCGTAGTGCTCGAGCACGTGTCGAAGACCTGTCGCGATCTGGCTCTCCGTGGGTGGATCCCCATCGGCGATCTCGATCCAACTGCTCCACTCGAGGATCGTCTCGTTCTCGGGCGAGGCGATCGCCTTGCGAGCGCTCCGCTCGAACCGCTCGAGCATGACCACCGCCTGGCCGTCGATCCGATCGACGACACGCTCGAACTGCTCATCCGCCACGAGCGTGTCCTTCTTCCATTCGGCGATCGCCGTGGTGAAGGGAATCACGACGCATTCGATCCGGCGGATCGGATCGTGGTCGCGCCAGGCGTGGAGCGGCCCCTCGGCGCCGCCGTCCTCCGGCGAATTCAGCGCCGCCAGAATCGACGCGCCCGTCTTGTGAACGGTCCCCTGGTAGGCGCGACCTCGCATCGACTCGGCCACGTCGTGGAGCGTGTGGTCGTCCGACTCGGTTCGTGCGACGAACCCTGCGATCTCCTCGTGGAAATCGCTCAGCGCAGTTCGGAAGGCCGACCCCGACGTGCGAAGGTCGATGGTTCGACCCTCTTCGATGCCCGGATGGCACTCGACAAGCAGATCCTCGCCGGCCTCGACCGTCTGGAGTTCCTGCAGTGCCCGAAGCGCATCCCGGCGACCCGTGGCGATCTCCGAGAGCTCGGAGGTCGTCTCGCCCAGGTCGATCCAGACCCTCAACCGCTCGAACCACGAGCCGGATCCGCCATACTCGGCCATCAGTCCCGGAAGCGCTGTGGACTGGCTTGCCTCGATCCTCGCCACCAGGTCGTCGATCGGCCTGACCGGCAGAGCGTCGGTGGCGCCGGCGGCCTGCCGAAGTCGCTTCTGGATGTCGAGCTCCGTCGCGAGCATGGACCTCAGCGCCGGGATCTGCGATGCGCCGCCGTGCTCGATCGCCCTTTCGAGCGTCGCGACGGCGTCGTAGAACGCGTCGATCCGGTCCGCCTCCGCCCCGATCCGATCGGTCCATCCGGCGGTCTCGAGCGCCTTCCAGGCCTCGTCGGCCACGAGGACCCTTCTCCAGATGTCGGCGATGACTCCCGCGGTCTCGTTCGACCAGCGACACCCCTCGTCGACCGGATGCCAGTTCTCGATGCCGGCAAGGGTGGTCACCGCATGCAAGCCGATCGCCTGCTGCATCACCGCCTTCACCGAATCGGAATCGCCCTCGACCGCCCGCCGATACTCCTCGGCAAGCGTCTGCAGATGCGGTGCGGACTCGTCGTCGGAACCCGCCGCGATGCGCAGCGCGGGCCCGATCGATTCCTCCCCTTCCCCGCATGGCGGCGTGCTCCCGTAGTTCGCGGCGGCGACCACCACGAGCGCCGCGAAGAGATCCTCCCGCTTCGCCGGATCGCACAACGCGGTCTCCGCCTGCGACGCCAGACCGTGCGCCATGGATCCGAACACGAGGCTGCTGGTTCGGTCGGCGTGCAGGCGTCGCAGGTCGGCAAGCATCTCGTCGCGCTTTCCCCGACTGAGCAGATCGAACCAGCCGAGGTCGGCGAGGTCGCCGGTCTCGATCCCTGCGATGGTCTCGCCGAGCCTCGAGACCGCTTCGATGTCCTGCTCGGCCGGAGGATCGCGTCGCTCGGGGGCCGACGAGGGAGGGATCCGGCGCACCCGTTCGACCAGCGCAAGCAGGGCGGAGTCGACGTCGCCGCCGTCCCGCTCCGAGACCGTCGGAAGGATCCCGGCACGCAGCTCGCGATGGTTTCGGGCCACGAGGAGTCCGCCGACCGCCAGAAGGGCGATCGTCGCGGCGAGCCCCACCCGGTTGACCAGCCGGGCCCGTCGCTTGCGACGGCTCGTCGCCGCGACCATGCCCGCCTCGCGGAAGACCTTCTCCGCGTAGAAGTCGTGGACGAAGAGCGACCGCTCCCGCTTGCCGGTGAAGCCGAACTCGTCGATCGACCGGCCCAGCAGCTCCTCGCACGCGCGAAAGGCGGGCATGCCCTCCTGCAGGGAGGAGGTCAGGAAGAAGCCCCGGAAGTGCAGCTTCCCGAAGTAGCGGTCCGGCGCAAGCATCGTGGTGAGGTAGGACTCCAGGGCCTCCTCGATTCCCGCGAACTCCTCGGGAAACGACCGGATCCGGCGAAGCCGGTCCGGCGAGGCGTCCGGCCCCGCGGCCTCCGCGATGTCGAGGCATCGTCGCCGGAACCCCGAGAGCAGGTCCTCGAAGCCGGTCCGGAACGGTCCCGCCTCGAAGGCGGCGGACTCGTCCCTGGGAGACCATCCGAGCAGTTGGCGACGATCGCGCCACTCCCGCATGCCGTCGAAGTACTCCGAGAATCCACCCAGGCGATCGGCCTTGGTGATCATCACGGTCACGGGGAACGACATCTCCAGACGGACGCGGAGTTCGTTGAGGGCCTTGCGCAGCAGCATCGCCTTGCGGAGCCGCGCATCCGCGTCGTCGTCGACCAGCGCGTCCGCGGGAATCGAGACGACCACCCCGTTGATCGGGGCGCGAGGCCGGAACCGCCGGAGGCGACCCAGGAACGAGAGCCACTCCGCCTCGTCGACCTGCCGACCGTGATCCTCGTCCCCGCTCTCGTCGAGCTGCCCGGAGATGACGTAGCGACCCGCGGTGTCGACGACCCAGGCGTCGTTGGTGAAGTGGAGCAGGCAGTTCCGGGTACCGCCGTCGCCGACCACCGGCTCGCGGCCGAAGGAGTAGTTCAGTTCCGCGTGCTTGAGACTGCTGGTCTTGCCGCCGCCGGACTCTCCGATCAGCAGGTAGAGCGGGACCGCCGACGGATCCACGCCCATCTGCCGGAGTTGACGCACCTGTTCGACCCAGCTCTCGCGCTGCTCCTGGATCGAGGAGGCCTTGGACTCCTCGAGCTCCCACGCCTTCGCGTGGGAACGAGACAGCCGCCGGGCGAGGAGCTCGACCATCAGCACCGCAAGCATGACCGCCGTGGCGAGACCCACGGCGAGGACCGCGGCCTGCCATTCCCCGGTCCACCACCACACGGCGGACGCGACGGCGATGGTGACGAGGCCGGCGAGAACCAGCTTGCGGCCCGTCGAGATTCGGACCACGGGACGCAGGATCCTCGGGAACAGGCCCGGCAGGTTCCTGAGCATCGATACGGCGGGAAGCAGTCGTCTGAGCATCGGAGTCTCCGCTCGGGAGGAGTTCAGTCGGCGGTGTGGACGGCGTCGATCACCTGCTGAAGGGCGGCCGTGGTCAGCACGTACTGGCCGATCACGACCGCACACAGAACCGCGGCGCCCGCGACGAAGAGCCGGGCCGTGCGCACCGGAGCGATGTCCGGCGGCTCGCACTCGTGGATCCGCTCGTAGGCGTCCGGGGTGAAGCGACCGGCCCGCCCCGGTTCGTGACCGGTGTCTCCGACGAGCCGTTCGCGATGCTCCGCGAGGCGCTCGCTCCGACTCGCGTACCGTCCTCGGAATCCCAGCTGCATCAGGGCGAGGAACACCTCCCGAATCGCGGGGTCCCGATGCTCCCTGGAGTTCTCGAGCAGATCGAAGAAGCGATCGCCGCCCTCGGTGGTGCCGATCAGGTCGTACTCGAGACGGTTCCACGCGCCGGCCCGATCGTCGAGGGCCGCGACCACGACGCCGTCGATGCCGTAGATCAGCACCGGACGCAGTCGATGCATCGGCTCGTGGGCCCGGGAATCGGCCGCCGCATCCTTCAGGATGCCGTCGAGGCGGGCCGCGAGGCGCTCTCGGAACTCGGCGATCCCTTCGGCGTCCGAGGGCGGCGCCGCTCGAAACGAGGCCAGCATCAGCAGCAGCGGCGCGCAGCGCTCCAGGGGCGTGGGCAGTCGTTCGGTCGATTCCATCACTCGCTCCTCTGGATGAAGAAGGTGGGAGCCGCGGTGTCCCGCGGCTCGGCGAGGCGAACCACCGCGGACGGGGATCCCGACCATCCGTCGAGTCGGTGGCGATCCGACGATGCGAAGTCGATCTCGGCGAAGACGTGCCCCGGCGGCAGTCCGGTGAGGTCGCTCTCCCGCGGCACGAGGCGGAGGCCTGCGAGGGCCTCGCGCTCCACCGCGTGGTCCTCGCCCCCGAAGACCTTCGCGGCCATCAACTCGCGTCGTGCCGCATCCGGTCCCTCCTCGCCGATCCGAAGTCCCAGCACCACCCGCGCGGAGTCGATCCACGTCGGCGGCTTGCCGACGCGCCACCTCGGGCCGCCGTCCGGGACGAGTGGGAGCGGCTCGAACGGCCGCCGGACCCCGGTCCGGACGATGGCGTCGATCGCGTCCACGAGAGCGCAGAGGTCCTCTCCGAACCGCTCGTGCCGATAGGGCGACACCGTCGGCACGACTCGCGTCGATCCGAACAGCGACAGTTCCGCACGCGCGGCGTGCATTGCCCTCCACACCTCGAAGGGGTGCGGTTCCGGCCGTTCGAGAAGCGGCTCCAGCATGCCGAGGACGCGGTTGAGTCCCTGCAGCTTCTGGACCGCCAGGGCCGTGGCCCCTTCGAGTCCGAGCGCCGCGAGTCGGCGATCCCCGAGATCCGACGCGAGCGACGTCGCCGATTCCCGCAGGCGAACGCAGATGACCTTCAGCAGCCGGGACGCCTCCGACGAGCCGCCCATGCGAAGCAGGGGCGGAACGAACGAGTCGTCGATCGCCAGTTCGGGACGAAGCGCATCCGGAGGCCGCAGTCGCAGCACCGGAATCGCCTCCCAGCCCGGGGGGCACCCATCGGCCGGCACGAGGCGCAGGCGGCGGCGGACCACGGGAATCTCGTACTCGTCCATGAGATCGCTGGAGGCGTCTCGGCAGGTCCGGAGACCGGTGGTCCGTCCCTCGGGATCGCACCACGAGCCGAGTTCATCGCGCAGCGACGACGCCAGCAGGACCACGATTCCATCGGGACCCACCGGTGCGGCCTCGATGCGAAGCGGCGCGACGTCCGCGTCCCTCGGCGCAGAGATTCGCGCGCCGCTGGGCATCACCGCCTCGCAGGAGGAGAGGCCGACCGACGCACCGTCCCACCACGCATCGATCGACAAGATGCCCCAGGGACCGACCACTCCCGTCGCCATGCTGTCGTGGATCTGCCGCTCGATTCGTCGGTCGTTCCACTGGAACAGTTCCTGGCCCAGCAGGAGTCCTTCGGACCAGGCGATCGGCGCACCGCCCCCCGAGACTCCGCTCCTCGAAGCGGCTCCCTCACGAGGCGAGATCGGTCCGGTCTCGGCATCCCGAATCGGCATCGGATCGTGTGGGCGCATCTCAGCCACCCAGCCCACCGAGGAGATCGCCGAGGCCCTCGAAGACCCCCTTGACCGCATCACCGATTCCGGCGGCGGCGTCTTCGAGTCCACCAAGGCCGTTCGCTCCCGACGCCCCCCACTCGACCGTCGCCTCGCTCGCGAGGAGCTCCATCGCGAACCCCTCGTCGAGACCGGTGCCCGCCTCGCTTTCGGAGACGCCCCGCTTCCCGTCCGGCTCGTACCACCAGAAGATCGCGGCGTGGCGGTACTCCTTCGCCTCCTTGCGGTCGATGCCCCCGAGGATCCGATCGCGATCGCCGTCGAGATCCGCGATGCGCTCGTCCTCCCGCTTCGCCGGGTCGTAGGTGAAGATGGCCAGGATCGACGTTCGGCTCGGATCCCAGGCGTCGCGATCGTGGCAGAGATCGTCGAAGAATCGATCCTCGAGATTCTTCTCGGAGTCTGGGTCTCCGAAGACTGCGGGGCGTTCCGGACTGATCACGATGGCGATCCGCACGGGGCGTCCCCGGTTGATCGACTTGACCTTCAACTCGTCCGCGAGGTGCGGTGCCGGCTCGATCTTGACACGACCCTGACAGGCGGCCATCGCCAGGCACAACGCGCCGGCGACACCGACGGCGATGGAGCGCGTTGCAACGCCGGAGAAGAGGCGAGAGGTGAACATGCGTTGAACTCCGATTTCCTCGGGATGTGATGGGATCACCGGATCTCCGGCGGCCGCGCCGAGCCGCGCGACCGCCGATCGACGTGCAACGGGCCGACGGCCACCAGGAATCCGAGGACCTCGCGAATCCTGCCGAACCCGTCGGATGCGCCCGTTGGCAGCGGCGCCGTGTGGAGGCTCCCGCTGGATCCGCGGGATCCCGGACCGACGGTGCAGGCGACGAGGCAGGGCAGCACGCAGGCGAGCGCCAGCGCCGACACGAGACCTCTTCCTCGGGGGCCGGGCCGCCTTCGCAGAGACGAGGCCCGACCCCCGGCATGACGTGTGTTCGGCGTCATCGAACGCGTTCCGTGGAAGGCGGCGAGGCCGGTCGGAATCATCGATCCAGCGCTTCGGCCAGCGCAACCGTGGTTGTGACGACGCCCAGGATGATGTCGATGGGATTCACCTCGTTCGAGGAGGACGAGTAGCTGCTGGTGAGGGAGCTCGACCCGCCGCCCCGCGAGCCGAGCCCGCAGCCGACGAGGAAGGTCGAGGTCGCAAGCGCCGCGGCGACCATGGTCACCCGAGAGGTGCGGCGAGGCCGTCGGACGCTGCGGGATGCTGATGCGATCTGGGACATGGTCTGGTCTCCTTGGAACCTTGGGTCTTGGAAGGCGCTTCGAGGCTCCGTCGCCTCAACTGCGCCGCAACTGGTCGTGCAGTCGCCGGAATTCGGCATCGATCTCGTGCTCGACGATCGTGGGACGCAACTCCGCCACGAGCGGCCGAAGCGCGTCGAACGCTCTCGCCTTCCTCGTGGTCTCGAGCACGCCGCGGGCCCGGCGGAGCAAGCCGTCGGGATCGAGGGTCTTCCGCTTGCGCTCGCTCCAGGAGCGCACCGCATTCGCGTAGAGCAGGATCTGGCTCGCGATCAAACGGTCGAGGACCTCGTCGAGGTAGGCGCGGACTCGAGCGAAGTCGTCCGCACCGCACCGCGGATCGATCACCTCGGCGGGTCGAGGCAGATCCCGTCGCGACTCGATGGCGATCGCGTCGTAGAGGTCCTCGATGAAGACGAGGATCGCGGCCTGCGCGTCGCGTGAATCCTGGGTGTCTGTGGTCGGGGGTTCCATCGCGGCTCCACTTCTCGGCACGAGGGGCGTCGGCGCCGACCTCGTGTCGTCGGGATCAAGCGACCGAAGGACTCCGCGTGTGACCGATCCGATCCACGGGACGCGCCGAGGGACCTCGATCCGCCCGACGGTTCGAGTTCGATCCGCCGACGCGGCCTCCGGCGCGCGGTCGTGTGGAGGAACGACGTCCCGCGGGCCGGTGGTCCGAGACCGGCGCGTGAACCTCCCTCGGATGCCGCTCCTGCCTGCGCGATCCCTCTGAGGCGTTCGCCTCCCCGACCAACCTGTCACGGACCGACCGCCTCGCCCGCTTTCATGGAAGGACGCACTCGCTCTCGTCGGCACGGTCCGACCCGAGGACGCCCCAGGGATGCCGCGGAGCACATGGGCCGCGGCATCGAGGAATCAGACGGGGTTCGAGGCGGTGGATCCGCCATTCGGACCCCGCAGACCCAGGAAAGGACCGACCATGGCTGGAGCACTCTCCATCGGAACGGCGGCGGCACTCGCGATCTCGATGCTGACCGGATCCGGCGCGACGCAGGATGTGGACGAGACCCGTGCGGGCCGAGTCGGCGGCGCCGCGGCCGCGGTCCGGGTGGTCGATGCCCGATCGGTGCACGTCTGGAACGAGACCTTCCGAGGCGGCGAGCTTGCGATCGTCAGCATCTCGGGCGACGGAGACACCGACCTCGACCTGTACGTCTACGACCGGAACGGAAACCTCATCGAGCGCAGCATCTCCTTCGGCGACGACGAGACCGTCAGCTGGGTTCCCGCCTGGACCGGTCGCCACCGGAGCGTGATCGAGAATCTCGGCCTGGTTCGCAACCAGTACGCCATCGTCACCAACTGAGACCGCGACCTTCTTCTCCCTCCGCGGACGAGCGCCTTCCCTCGGGTCGGCGCTCGTTCGCGTGGGCCCTCCGGCACGGTTCGCAATGATGCCGTTTTCCTCGAAGTCGCTGGTGCGTTGCGCCCACGATCGGTAGATTCGGAGATCCACCGGTTGCGTACGGACGCCGGCCCTGCCACGCGGCCCCCCGACCGTGGGGATCGGAACCCGTCGACCAGTCCTCCAATCCTGAACCACTGGCAGCCCATGAAGGCATCGGAAGGGGCAACGGCATGAGCGAAGCACGCGAGTCGAGAGACGAGGCGCGGCTGGAGGCGCGGGACGAGAGGATCCTCGAGGGCCTCCTCAGCGAGGATGCCGACGAGGTGAACCGTGCGTACCGGTTGCTGACCGACGACCTCCTCGGCTACGCACGCGGTCTGCTGCGTACGCGGTTCAATCAGGTGAACCTTCAGGAGGGGAGCGTCGTGCAGAGCGCCGTGGCGTCGCTCTACGAGAAGGGCGCCGATCGCTTCGAGAACGAGGACCATCTGCAGGGCCGCATGCGCCTCGCGGTGCTGCGCAAGATCCAGGATCGGATCAAGGCTCGAAAGAACCGGATGGTGCAGCAGCCCGAGGAGGGCGGATACGAGAACGACCCGGGGAACTCCGGACCCGGCATCGCCACCCGCATCGCCGACGGCGAGTGCGCGTTCGACGTCGGAGCGCTGCTTCTCAACGGTCTCGATTCGGACGACCGGAACCTCGTCGAGCTGGGGCTGCTGCAGAACCTCGACCGAAAGAGCGTCGGCCAGCGTCTCGGCCTGAGCGACGACGCCGTGCGGCAACGACTCAGCCGCCTGCGTCCGCGACTGCGAGCCTCCATGCTCGAACCCGTGCGCCGGCGGGTGCACGAGGACGAATGGACGGTGCTGAATCTGTGCGTTGTGAAGAAGATGTCCGCGAAGGCCGCCGCGGCGGAACTGGGGCTCACCGAGGCGCAGCTGGCCATGGAGCTGTATCGCCTGATCGAGGAGTGCGTCAAGCCGATGGTGGGCGAGTCCGGATGCGACCTGCTGCTGCGACTGATCGGCCGATCGAAGATCTGACCGACGCCCAAATCGACGAGGCGATCCACGCCCCCGAGCCTCGACCGGCCGACTCGCGCCGGAATGCGCCCCATGGATCCGGGACGCGGCACCGCCACCGGCCGGAACTGCCCTCGTCGCCTCCACCGACGCCCCGACGGCATTCCATCCCCCAGGGGCGACGCCGGACCATCGAGAGATGCGCCGCGGCCGTCGGCGCGAGGTGCCGTGATGGCCGATGTCGAACCGTTTGAGTTCACGTCGAGTTCACGTCGAGTTCACGGGGCCTCGCCGCACGCGTCGTGGACGCGACCTGCTCGTCGTGATGGGCGGGTCGTGTCGCTCCGCCGACCCGCCCATCACTGCGAGGCGAGCAGGACGCCGACGATGAGGGTCGGGAGCGACAACGTCGGACCAGCGACATCCGCGACGACGACTCGACGCTTGACCTGCTCCTCGGACAATCGACTCCTCGTCGCGGAGGGCAGAGGGAACGGAACCACGGAGCCCGCACCCAAGGCCCCCGCGCGGTGTTCCAGCGGTCATGTCCCCGAGGTACGCTGAGGCAGGTCGCCTCGGCATCGCCACGTCGGAGCGAGCCTGGTTCCCACGTCGTGGTTCTCCCTGCGGCATCCGCCTGGTCGGGCGTCGCCGCATCGGGGTCCATCGCCAAGGGAGCCCGGAGGCGTGCCATGAGCGACACGAACGAGTCCAACGGTGGCGGCCCGGATCGGCCGGGCGCGGATCGACCCGATACAGACCGACCCGATAC
>Ga0180429_10002991_pt1 | contig 13775 bp, 10 predicted proteins | sample SS_ome_FD_132428 | JGI IMG/M metagenome (GOLD analysis project Ga0180429, IMG submission 132428) | Hypersaline lake sediment archaeal communities from the Salton Sea, California, USA - SS_1_S_1 metaG | ecosystem: Environmental > Aquatic > Non-marine Saline and Alkaline > Hypersaline > Sediment ...
ACGTCACATCACACAAATCATTGCCCTGGGACGATCTCAATGCCGGCCGCGAAGCGATCAAAACATTGAACACCTTTCCTGAATCATCTTGGCAGGGCTATGAAGCAAATACGTACTGGCTGTCCTGGCACGGGGTAAGAGAAGCGGTTTCTGCAAGCATTCCAAGACTGAATAATTTCTACCAGAAATGTATCCTCGGTGATATCGAGGCATTACTGCGCAGGAAGGGATTCCGAAGCTTTGAAGGTTTCCAGGAATTGAATTTGAAGCCGATATCCTCCAGGGGGAACAGGATATTTTATAAAAAAAGTCTTCGGCGCTACTTTGAAAATGAGTACATGGAGGTCTGGACCAAACCAAGCACAATCTACTTTTCGAGGCAGGACTGCGAACCCGGTGTTTAAATAGTCAGCGACCTGAGGCATGAAATGAAGAAAGACATCATAAACTCGTTTGGAAATGTGGCCAGAATATATGAAGAGACATCCTATTTATTCAAAGATTTTTCCGCGATTATTTCGGGGAAGAATTTCAAGAATATTACAGGCAACTCCATAGGCACCACCAGCGTCTCGAAGGCTCTGGATGCTTCCGGATACTGGTTGACAAGATACGCCGCTCTATTTTTCAAACCAATTGATCAGGAAGCGAATGATCCACTCCTGTCGGTTACGGTGGGTTTCTACAATGATGAACTGGAAGCCGTCGAACCATACCTGGCGCTGGGCGTGGTGAAGGGAATGGATCACGTAAGAAAAAGCTGGCAGTACTGGTGGCTTTATTCACCTTTCATCAACGAGGGAAATAATTTTGAATACTTCTCTGAAACGAGCGGGGATGAACAAAAAACAAACGCACCGTCAATGAATGAGGAAATTATCCGTTTCAAATGTACGTTTGACGACAGTTCCTATACCTGGCCAAAAGAAGGATGGTTTTTTGCCGTGCCCCTGCTTGATGTCAGGGACGCTAAAGACGTTGAACGACTGTCTCGAAAAATAATTGAATTATGGACTGCAAAAGTAGTCGGATGAGGCATTCGACGTCCTCGCCGCCGGTAACCCCTACTCGTATCTCAGCGCCTCGATGGGGTCGAGGGCGGCGGCCTTCCTCGCCGGGTACCAGCCGAAGAAAATTCCCACCGCGGCGGAGAAGACCAGGGCGGCCACTACGGTCTCCGGGGAAATAGTGGTGGCCCAGCCGGTGAAGCGGCCGATGAGCGAGGCCCCGGCAAAACCGACACCGATGCCGATGGCCCCGCCGAGCAGGCTCATCACGATAGCCTCGACGAGGAACTGGGTCAGCACATCGCTGCCCCGGGCGCCGATGGCCATGCGGATGCCGATCTCCCGGGTGCGCTCGGTGACCGAGACGAGCATGATGTTCATGATGCCGATACCGCCGACGAGCAGCGAGATGCCGGCAATGGCCGCCAGCAGCAGGGTCATCACCTCGGTGGTGCTCTCCGCCGCCTCGGCCAGCTCGGTCTGGTTGCGCACGGTGAAGTCGTCTTCCTCCCAGCCGGCCAGCTCGTGGGAGTCACGCATGATCAGCGCCAGTTCCTCCTGGGCCGCGGGAATATCTTCCGGGGACGAGGTGGAGGCGAGAATCTGGGCAATGAAGCTGCGGCCGGAGAGCCGGTTCTTCACCGTGGTGTAGGGGGCGAAGACCACGTCGTCCTGGTCATTGCCCTCGGCGGTCTGGCCCTTCTCGGCCAGCACGCCGATGATCTCCACCGGCACGTGGCGCAGCTGCACCCGCTGGCCCACCGGGTCGACGTCGGGGAACAGCTCGTCGGCCACGGTCTTGCCCAGCACCACCACCTTGCGCATGGACTTGATGTCCGATTGGTCGAAGAAGCGGCCCGAGGCGATGGGCCAGTCGCGGATCAACTGGTAATCGGTGTCCACGCCGTAGGCGGCGGTGCGCCAGTTGCCGGTGCCGCCCACCAGGTGGCCCATGGTCATGATCACCGGCGAGACGGCGGAAACGAGCAGGCTCTCCCGCTCCACGGCCTCGGCGTCGTCGAGGGTCAGCCGGTTGAAGCTGCCCGCACCGCGGCTCACTCCGCCGGAACTGGACGAACCGGGAGTGATGACCAGCATGTTCGTGCCGAGATTCTGAATCTGCTGCTCGATCTGCGACTGGGCGCCGAGACCGATGGCCACCATCACGATCACCGCGCCCACACCGATGATGATGCCCAGCATGGTCAGCAGGGTGCGCATCTTGTTCTTGAGGATGCTCTTCACCGCCACCCGGATCAGGGTCCGCGATCTCATCGGTCACCCTCCCCGTTCCGCCGGTCACTGATGATGCGGCCGTCCCTGAGCGTGATCACCCGGCGCGCCGCCGCGGCCACGTCGTCCTCGTGGGTCACGAGCAGGATGGTGATCCCCTGGCGGTTGAGGTCGCGGAAAAGGTCGAGGATCTCCACCGTGGTGCGGCTGTCCAGGTTGCCGGTGGGCTCGTCGGCGAGCAGGATCGGCGGCTGGCTGACCAGCGCCCGGGCGATGGCCACCCGTTGCTGCTGGCCGCCGGAGAGCTCGCTCGGTTCGTGGTCCACGCGTTCGGCCAGGCCGACACGCGCCAGCGCCTCGGCGGCCAGCTTGCGGGTTTTGAGCTTGCGGTCGGTGCGGTCGTAGAGCAGGGGCAGTTCCACGTTCTCCAGCGCCGACGTGCGGGCGAGCAGGTTGAAAACCTGGAAGACGAACCCGATCTTGCGGTTGCGGATGTCGGCCAGCCGGTCACGGCTCATCCCGTCCACCCGGGTGCCCTCCAGCTCGTACGTGCCGGAGGTGGGTGAATCGAGGCAGCCGAGAATGTTCATCAACGTCGATTTTCCGGAACCGGAGGCGCCCATGATGGCCACCATCTCGCCCTGGCGCACATCGAAATCGACGCCGTCGAGGGCCTTGACCGTGGTCGCGCCAGGCCGGTAGTGGCGGGTGAGGCCCGCGGTGCGAATGACGATGTCCTTTTCCATGGAACTAGAACCCCCCGCGCGGCGGGCCGCGGCGGCCGGACTGCTGGCTGTTGTTCTGGAAGGGGTTGGTGAAACCGGATGAACTCTCGGTGCGGGTCACCCCGGCGATGACCTGCATCCCCTCCTCTATCCGCCGGCCGAGGACCTGGGTCGACTGGCCGTCACTGATCCCGGTGCGCACCGGGGCCATGGCCAGTCCGCCGTCATCATCGAGATACCAGAGCAGGGCCATGCCGTCGGGCATCTGACCGCTCATCATCCCGGCCATCATGCCCCCCATGCCCCCGCCGGGCCGACTGCCCTCGCCCTGGCCCTCGGGACGTTCCCCCCGGGGCCGGCGTTCGCCGCCACCGACCCCGCCTTCGGAAGTCCGGCCTTCCCCACCGCCCTGCCGCGCCTCGCGGCGGGCCCGCATCCGTTCGCGGGCCTCGGCCATCATCTCCTCGGTGGCCCGGAAGCGCAGGGCGGCATTGGGCACCTTGAGCACGTCGCTCACCGTCTCGACGAGGAAGTCGACGGTGGCGGTCATCCCGGGCAGCAGCCGACCGTCCGGGTTTTCCACGTCCACCACCACGGTGTAGTTGACCACGTTCTCCTCGATGGTGGACTGCAGCCGCACCTGGCGCACCGTACCCTCGAAGGTGTCGTCAGGATACGCCTGAACGGTGAAACGGCCGGTCTGCCCCTCGACGATCCTGCCGATGTCGCTCTCGTCCACCGAGGCGAGGATCTGCATCTTCGACAGGTCGTCGGCGATGAGGAAGAGCTGGGGCGTGGAGAGGCTGGAGGCCACGGTCTGGCCCACGTCGACGTTCCGTTCGATCACCGTGCCGGAAATCGGGGCATAGATCGTGGCGTAGGCCAGGTTCTGCTCGGCCTTCTCCAGGGTCACCTCGGCCGACTTGACGCCGGCCCGGGCCACCTCGAGGTCGTACTGGGCGCTGTTGAACTCGTTCTCGGCCACGATCTCCTTGGCGTAGAGCCCCTCGATCCGGGCAAATTCACGTTCGGCCTGGCGCAGCTGGGCCTGGTTCCGCTCGAGGTTCGCCTCGGCATCGCGCACCGCACTCTGCAGCAGGGTGGTGTCCAGGCGGGCGATGACCTGGCCTTTTTTCACCGTGTCGTTGAAGTCGACGAGGATCTGGTCGATGATCCCCGAGACCTGTGTGCCCACCTCCACGGTGGTCACCGGGTCGAGGGTGCCGGTGGTGGAAACCACCGACTCCAGAGCGCCGAGCTCGACGGTGACGAAACGGTACGATGCCCCCTGGTCGGCGGTGTCGCGGAGAAAATACCAGCCCACGGCGCCGGCCACGGCGAGCAGGGTGACGAGGATGATCAGCTTTTTCACGCTATGCCGTCCTTTCCGGTCGGGAATCGGCTCCGGTGTTTACCGGCGCGGTTCCAGGTTCGCCCCATTAGACGCCAGAATCGGATTAACTACCGTCAACACGACCTAAAGAAAGGTAAAGAACTCTCTGGAAACGTTCAATCCGGCGCGATACACCCTTTCCGGGGCGGTTGCTTGGATTGACTATCCATATGTGTATAATAGGTTTTACATGCCATGGGCTTCGCCGGCCCGGATGGAATCCAGTCCACAGCCTTGCCGCTCACCCTGACGACCCGAAGAATGAGGTGCGCTATGTTGAAAAGGAAGAGTCTGCTTGCCATGTTCGCGGCCCTCGCCTGCCTTGGGGCAGGCGCCATGGCCGGTCCGCTGGTGGGCGATCCCGCCATCGAGATCACGTCCACCGATGTCTGGGGCAACCAGCACAGCCTCAGCGATTTCCAGGGCAAGACCGTCATCCTGAATTTCTGGACCTCCTGGTGAGGGGGGTGTGTTGCGGAGTTGCCGCATCTCAATGACATCGCCATCGAATTCGAAGCCAAGGGCATCGAAGTCATCGCCATCAACCTGCAGGAAGACCTCTCCGTGGTCCAGAGCTACCAGGAGAGCTATCCCGGCATCCTCTTCCTCGTGGATAACGGCACGGTCTGGGACGACTACTATCAGAACAACTACATCCCGCTTAACTATGTGCTGAACCACGACTTTGCACAGACGGTGGAATACTGGAAGGAAGGCTATTACGAGGACGAGATCCACAACACGATCAATGACGTGCGTTCGCGCCTGGTGGTCACCCTCCAGCCCAACGGCGACAATTTCGGCCCGGGCGACAGCATCAGCTACGATGTGGCAGTGAAGAGCTGGACGCTGCTGCCCATCGAGGCCTACGTAGTGGTGGAGGCGGTCTTCCCCGGCGGCGGCACCCTCTCGCTGGGCCGGGCCTATCTCCACTTCAATCTCGGTGAAACAAAGGCCTTCCAACGCCAGCACGTGATTCCGCTGGGCGCCCCGGCCGGTGAGTACACCATCCGGGCCCGGGTGGGCCTGCCGCCCGACGACCTGTGGAGCGCCGACGGCTTCGCGTTCACGGTCACGCCCTGACCCGATGATCCGTACATGAAAAAGGCCCTCGGCGCCATGCCGGGGGCCGTTCCCTGTACCAGGCCAGCGGTTACGCGGTGACCTTGGCTCCCTGGGCCTGGTGGGCCTCCTTCGACTCGCAGCAGGCCATGCAGCCCGGGGAACCGGCGTGGAGACCGCAGGCCGAGCAGGTCTTCAAACCTTCCTTGCAGCAATTCTCGCTGCCCTTGATCTCGCCGCAGGTGCAGATGGCCACGTCAGTGCCCTTTTCCATCTGGCAGCAACCGGGGGCGCCGGCGTGCAGACCGCATTTGGCGCAGACCGTGGCGTCGGCGGAGCAGCACTTGCCGCAGCCCTTGAACTCACCGCACGCACCGCAAAGGGTGAGCTTGCAGGCCGTGGGATCGCACTTGCCCTTGGCCGCGGCAGCACAACAGGCCTTGTCCTTGTCACCGGCAGTGACCACGGCACCGGTGGCCGGGCAGGTCATCGCAGCCGTGGTCACGGCGGCGCAGCTGGAAGCGCAATCGGTCCTGGCATTGGGGTTCGCGGCCGTGGAGGTGCAGCAACCGGGGGCGTCCTTGGCCGCGGCGGCCATGCTCGGGCAGCAGCCCGCGCCGGCCTTGGCGGTCCTGGCGGAACAGTCGGCCTTCGCCGCGGCGGCGGTGACGGCGCACGTGGATGCGCAATCGGCCTTGGCATTGGGATTGGCCTCGGCGTCTGCGGTCTTCGCGGAATCACAGGTCTTCGGGGCATCGCACTTGTCGTCATTGGCCAGAGCCGCATAACCGAACAGGCCCGCCACGGCAACGATGGTCAGAACGAGCAGGATCTTTTTCACTTTGCTTCTCCTCAAGCTGATTGTCCGGGGCGGAACGCCCCGCGGATGACATTGAAAATTCCAATGGCCGCCGGCCCGCAATAGCTTCAGGGCCTCGACCGGAATACGTTCTATATTACTGCGCCGCGACCTCTTTTGTCTATAAATTTGGTAGGAATTATACATCTTCTTTTAATACTATAATTTAAAACCACAGCCAACCGGCCCTTGACAACGGTGCACTCGAATTAACAAGATCTACACATTGCCCGGGGACGATCCCCGGTATTCAAGCAAACAAATGGTCGTTGAACCTCAGGACGGCATGCCGCCGCCGCTGAAATCCCTCCTCAACGCCGATGACAAGGAGAGGAAGATGAAGAGGATCCGTCTCACCGCCGTTGCTCTCGCCCTCTGCGCAATGGCCCTTGCCGCCCCACCCGCGGCAGCGCAGTCCGTGGATGCCACGGAATACGTGCTGGATAACGGGATGCAGGTGCTGCTGGTGCCCCGGCACGAAACGCCCACGTTCATGGCCGCCATCGTCGCCCGCGTCGGTTCGGCCAACGAGACCACCGGGATCACCGGGATCTCCCACCTCTTCGAGCACATGATGTTCAAGGGGACCGAGACCATCGGCACGAAGGACTATGTCCGGGACAAGGAGATCATGGACCGGCTGGACGCCCTGCGCACCGAAATGATGGCCGAGCAGGCGGTGATGCGCGAGGACCTCAGGCGGGGCCGGATCGACGACATGCTCGCCCCCGAGGCGAAGACCGACCGCTACCGCGAGCTGGAAACCGAGTTCGACCGGCTGATCGAGGAGCAGCGGCAGCTGATCGTCAAGGACCAGCTGGACGAGATCTACACCAAGAACGGCGGCTCGTTCCTCAACGCCATGACCTCCTACGACATGACGATGTACTTCATCCGGCTGCCGAGCAACAAGCTGGAGCTCTTCTGCTGGATGGAGTCGGACCGGTTCCTCAACCCGGTGTTCCGCGAGTTCTACTCCGAGCGGAACGTGGTACGCGAAGAGCGGCGGCTGGGCGTGGACTCCACCCCCACCGGGCTGATCGAGGAGGACTTCCTGGCCATGTTCTGGAAGTCGTCCTCCTACCACTGGGACGTCATCGGCTGGCCTTCCGACCTGGACAGCATTACCCGCAAGCAGGCCGAAGACTACTTCGACATGTACTACGCGCCGAACAACCTCACACTGATCCTCGTCGGCGACCTGGAGCCCGAGCCCACCATCGCCATGGTCAGGCAGTATTTCGAGCGGTTGCCCCGGGGAACGAAGGAGCCGCCCGAGGTGGTGACCCTCGAAGAAAAGCAGTACGGCGAAAAACGGCTCACCGCCAGCGCCGAGACCGACCCCCAGGCCGAGGTCTGGTACCACACCGTGGCCTGGAAGCACGCCGACAGCTACCCGCTGCAGCTGCTGGGCGGGATCATGAGCGGCAAGACCGGCCGACTCTACAAGAAGCTGGTGGAGGAAGAAGGTATCGCCAAGGGCTCCACCGGCGGTGGCGGCCGCATGATGGGCGGTGGCGGCGGCCTGGGCGTGCGCGCCATGCAGGACTCGCGAAAGTACGCCGGCGCCTTCCAGATCAGTGCCGAGGGGCTCGCCGGCGTGAAGGCCGAAGCGCTGGAAGCGGCGATCCACGAAGTGGTGGACGAGTTGAAAGCCGAACCGGTGACCGAACACGAGCTGCAGAAGGTAAAAAACCAGGAGATGGTGAGCAACATCCGCTTCATGGACATCATGGGCGGCATTGGCATCCTCTTCCTCATCGCCCCCAACGCGGCGATGGGCGACTGGGAGGAGGTGAACCGGGCGCCGCAGCTGCTGGACGCGGTGACCGCCGAGGACATCCAGCGGGTGGCCAACACCTACTTCACCGATGACCAGCGCTGCGTGCTGATCATCAACAGCAAGGAGGCCCCCGAGGGGGAGGCGCGGAAGCGCGGCCCGGGGGACGGCGGCATGGCCGAACGCATCAAAGCCATCGAAGATCCGGCAATGCTGGAGCAGGCCATCGGCATGATCAACATGGGCCTGGGACAGGCCGAAGATCCCGAGCGCCGGGAGCAGCTGGAGCAGATGCTGGCCCTGGCCACCACCCGCCTGGAGGAGTTGAAAAAGGGCGAAGCGGCCGATGAAGCGGCGCCGGCCGGGGAGGAGGAATAACCATGAACAGCAAGAACTTCTCCCTTACGTTCATGCGCATCCTGCCGGTAGTGGTCCTTGCCCTCTCGGCCCTCGCCACCGCCGGTGAGCTCGTCGACCACCCGGACAAGCTGACCTATCCCGAACAGACCTACACGCCGCCGAAAGCCGCGGACTACCGGCACACCCTCGACTGCGGGGCCACCGTCTTCATCGCCGAGAACCACATGGTGCCCACCTTCGAGATGACCGTGCTCGTGCGCACCGGCTCGCTCTACGTGCCGCCGGAGAAGGCCGGCCTGGCCGGGATCACCGGTTACATGATGCGCAACGGCGGCGTGGAAGGAATGACCGCCGGCGAACTCGACGAACGCCTGGCCTTCCTCGCCGGCTCCATCTCGGTGAGCATCGGCGAGGACAGCGGCCGGGCCAGCCTCTTCTGCCTGGTCAAGGACATGGACGAAGGCCTGGGCATGCTGCGCAAGATCCTCGAGAAGCCATTGTTCGAGCAGAAGGAACTGGACCGTCACCGCGGCGATATCCTTTCCGAACTGGCCCAGCGCAACGCTTCCACCTCGGCCATCGAAAACCGTGAGTGGACCTTCCTTCTCTACGGCGATCACCCCTCCACCACCCGGGCCCGGCGGACCGGGGCCTCGGTGGGGTCGATCACCCGCGAAGACCTCATCGCCTTCCACCGGACGTACTTCTTCCCCGGCAATTTCACCATCGCCGTCTCCGGCGATTTCGAAACCGGGGCGGTGCTGGAAAAACTGAACACCCTGTTCGCCGACTGGCCCAACCGGGAACTCGAACTGCCGGCGATCCCGGACAAGATCAGCGGGCCGAAGCCGGGCGTCTACATGGTGAAGAAGGAGGACGTGAACCAGTCGCGCATCCGCGTGGGCCACATTGGCGTGAAGCGGGACATCCCCGACGAATTCGCGCTGATGGTGATGAACGACATCCTCGGCGGCGGCGGGTTCACCTCGCGCATCGTCCGGCGGGTGCGCTCCGACGAAGGGCTGGCCTACAGCACCGGCAGCCGCTTCGGCCGCCCGGTGCTCTATCCCGGGACCTTCCAGGCCTGGTTCCAGACCAAGCACGCCACCGCCGCCTTCGGCACCCGGCTGATCGTGGACGAGATCAAGCGCATCCGCGAGGAAAAAGTCGAGGAGGAGACCATCGAGATTTCGCGGCAGAGCCTGATCGGCGGGCTGACCCGGCCGTTCAGCAGCAGGAACTCGATGGTCAGCACCTTCGCCAACGACCACTACACCGGCCGGCCCGATGGCTACTGGCAGACCTACGAAAAGAAGGTCAAGGCCGTGGGCGCCGACGAGGTACTCGCCGCGGCGAAGACGTATCTCCACCCGGACAAGCTGGTTTTCCTCGTTGTCGGCGACCCCGAGGCGGTGGAGCGGGGTTCGGACAAGCACCCGGAGAAATACTCTGACTTCGGCCCGGTGACCATGCTGCCGCTGCGTGATCCGCTGACGCTGGAGTAACGGAACCGGCAGCCAGGAAATTCACGGCGAAGCCCCCGCCCCCGGGCGGGGGCTTCGTGCGTTCGGGGCCCGAAGCGGGAATGATCAGGCCGCAGGGGCCAGCGGTTCCTGCACCTCGCGCTCGAGGAGCCGGCGGGCGATGATCGGCAGGGCCATGAAGAGCCAGAACGAAGGTTTGGTCACCACCTCCAGCGTGGCCGCGGCCAGGAGGAGCAGCGGAATCATCATCGTCAACGCCTCCACCAGGCACCAGAGGAATGTACCCTCGCTCCCGGCCACGAGCCGCCGGCAGGCAAGGAGGTCCTTGACGCAGGCGGCGAGCAGGACCATGAAGATGGCGAAACCGATGATGCCGGTTTCACCGATCAACTGGGCATACTGGTTGTGGGAGCGATAGCCCTGGCCGCTGAGGTTGCGGGCCACATAATCCCGGTAATCGAGACGGGACGTGAGGTAGGGGAAGTTGCCGGGCCCGATGCCGAAGACCGGGTTGATCGCCACGATCCGTGGCAGAAGAAGGGTCAGGCCGATGCGGTTGCTGATCGACTGGTCCTCGCTGAGCGTGAGGTCCTTGACCTTGGAGATGCTGGCAAAGCGCGTGACAAGGTCCTTGCTGGCCACCGCGGCCAGGAGGACAAAGACGATGGCCGCACCGGCGACCAGCCTCCCCGTTCCGATCCGTTGCCGGAACCGGACGATGAAGACCGTGGCGGCAATGACAAAGAGCAGCATCCCGGTGCGGGAGAGCGTCTGGGTCAGCAGGAGCAGGAAGCTGATGTTGAGCCCGATCACCAGACCGCGCTGCCAGCGTTTGAGGTCCTTCCAGAAGCTCAGCACGGCGAGAGCGAGGATGCAGAGCACCAGCACCACGGCGAAGTTGTTCGGCCTGAGCCCGGCCATCCCTTCCAGGCGGACCGTGGCCCCCCCACCCTCCACTGCGGCAAGAATGGCGTCACCGAAGAGACGGCTGCCGGTGAGCTTGTGGCCCACCAGCGAGATGATGCCGCCGCCGCCCAGCATGACGATGTAGCCGATGAAGAGCACCCGCAGCTTGAACTCGTCGTCCACCAACTGGTAGATGAGGAAAAACAGCCCCAGGTTGCTGATCATGTTGGGCCAGACGTGGGCGGAGTGGGCGAAGCTCAGGGCGGTAATGGAACAGATGGTGAACCACACCCCGTAGAGCATGATCAGCCGGTTCTGCGGATGGGGGTGGAACGGGTCGCGGGTACGGAAGACGAAGCGGTGCAGGAATACGGCGATGAAGAGCCAGAGGGCCAGCGACCGGTTGACGGTGAGCACGCCGAAGGAGCCGACGAGCACGGCGAAGAAGCGCCGCACCGTGGTCAGCAGCACGATGATGACCAGGCCCCACGAAGGTTTGATGAACAGGGCCGTCAGCGCCGCCAGCCCGACAACCAGGGCGACGAAAAGCGGGATCGACCCGGCGCCGATCAGGAGCACGGCCAGGGCCATGAACAGGGCCGCCGCGGCCAGGCCCCACCAGAGGGGACTGCCCAGGGAGAGATCGGGGTGATCCCCGCCCCTGAAGATCGCCGTTTCCAGTCGTTCTCGTATCATCGCACGCCGAAAAGGTTGAGAAAATCGATGACCGACGACAGTCGCCGCGTACAAAGCATATCAGCTACTGCATCGGAGACCCGGCACCTGTTCTTTAGACTCGGTTCACTCAATATACCCTACGGCCTTGAGCAGGCCCAGCGTTTTTTCGTCCATCACCGCATCCCCGGACGCCAGGTCCTCGGGTGTGTTCTCGGCAATCCACTGCTCGAGCTGCGCGGAGAGGTCGGCCAGCGCCCCGGGATCGTGAGCCTTGAGATCCTCAAGGTCGGCCATCGACTGGTCGTAATCGAAGAGCCAGTCACCCCGGTCGGTATTGATCACCAGCTTCCGGCCCCCGGCATAGTAGGCCCAGACGCTGCTCGGCCGGCCCTGCTCATCCTCCGGGCCGCGGCCGTTGAGTACGCAGACGGCCAGGTCGTCGGCCTCGCCGCCGAGCATCGACGCCCCGGACAGCTCCCGGCCCGGCTCGAACCCGCAGACCTCGAGGATCGTGGGCACCACGTCGGTCAGCTCGACGAGCTTCCGTTCACGCCGCCCCCCGGGTTCACCGGGCAGCCGGACCATCATCGGCACCCAGATCTCGGGGGCGTAGAGTGACCAGCCATGCCCCTGCTTGCCCCGTTCGCCCTGGGATTCACCGTGGTCGCTGGTGACCACCACCATCGTGCGCTCCCAGTCCGGCCGTGATTCGAGGTAGCGGAAGAACCGGCCGAGTTGGTGGTCGAGGTAAGCGATCTCCCCGTCGTAACGGTCCCGTCGGATCTCGAAGTAGCGCTGCTGCCGCTCATCGTACCCTTCGCCGTCGAGGGGCATCCAGTCGGAGCCCGCCCCCCCGGCAAAGCGCCGGTAGAAGTCCTCCGGCGGCGTGTAGGGATAGTGGGCATCCATCAGGTTGAGGAAGAGAAAGTAGGGGTGACCTTCTGGCGTGTCGTCCAGCCAGTTCACCGCCTCGTCGACGATGACCTCCGCGTCCCGGTAGATGTCCATGTCCCAGACCCCGCCGGCCTTGCCGCCGAGCAGCCGGTAGCCCACATGGGCCATGCGGGGATAGAACCAGAGCCGGTTGCCGTGCCGGTCGTCGTAGTAGTGGAACCCCTGGTCGAAATTGAACTTCCTGGTGATGTAGAAGCTGTTGGCCGAGATGGCGCCGCAGTGGTATCCCCTGTCGGCGAGCATCTCGGTGACGGTGGCCTGGTCCTCGGCAAGCGCGGTGGGCACCACCTGTTCGCCCTGCCCCTCGGTGCTCACCGTGTGGTGGTCGCACTGGTGCTCGATGGGGTAGAGCCCGGTGAACAGGCTGGCGTGGGAGGGCAGGCTGTAGGCCGAGGGGGCCACCGCCCGCTCGAAGACAACCGCCGATTCGGCGAACCGCTGCAGGTTCGGCGAGAGGTCGCGGCGCCCCCCGTAGGAGTTGAGCCGATCGGCGCGCACCGTGTCGATGACGATCAGCAGCACGTTGACCCGGTCGCCGCCGGGCGGCTGGGCCCCTGCGGCGTACGGCGTCTCCAGCGGCATGGCCTTGCGGCCGTTCCACCAGGCCACGGGCAGCAGCAGCAGCGACATCACCGACAGCACGACCAGGGTGTGGCCCACGGCCCGGAGCAGGGCCGCCCCCGGGCGGAGCGCCGATCGCGCCAGCCCGGGCACCAGCCGATAGCCGGCCCCCCAGGCAACGAACGCCAGCAGGGCGCAGAAGGCGGCACGCACGACCCAGGATTCGCTCCAGGCCGGCATGCGCCGCAGCTGGCAGGAGAGGAGGGCAAAACCGATTTCCGCCGCCAGGACGTAGACATACACCGCACGGGCAAAGGGTCTTCGTTCAAAGGCCCGTCCCAGGCGGATGAAGAGCAGGAAAACGAGCACCGCACCGGCGAGAACGAAAACGGAGAGGGCCAGGCTCAGCGGGTCAGCGGGCCGGCGATGCACTTTCTGCAGAAAAATGAGCGGGAAGAAACCGGCCCAGGCGAAGTGGAGCCCCAGGGCCAGGGCGATGCCCACGGTGCTGCTGCGCCCGGCAAGGGTGGCCAGCAGACCGGCCACGAGAAAAATCAGGCCGACCATCAGCCAGTCGAAGCCGGCGATCCACAGCATCTGGACCAGGGTAACGTTGTAGCCGAAGATATAGGACCAGAGGCCCTCGACGGTGCCGGCCACGGCCCCGGCCACCAGGCCCCAGGCGAGACAGGCGCCGACCCGGTCCGGCAGGGTTTCGGTTCGATTCATCGGTTTGCAGCCCCCAACGCAGTACAGTGTCAACCGCAATAACT
>Ga0180429_10002993_pt1 | contig 13772 bp, 10 predicted proteins | sample SS_ome_FD_132428 | JGI IMG/M metagenome (GOLD analysis project Ga0180429, IMG submission 132428) | Hypersaline lake sediment archaeal communities from the Salton Sea, California, USA - SS_1_S_1 metaG | ecosystem: Environmental > Aquatic > Non-marine Saline and Alkaline > Hypersaline > Sediment ...
AGGATGCTCGTCTGCGCCCCGCTCGCCAAGTTGTAGACTCCCCCCGGCTCACCGGCAGTCGCGCAGCGAAGAAGTCCCTCAACGATGTCATCGACGAAGATGAAGTCGCGCGTCGCCACCCCTCCGTTCTCGACCGGGAGCGGCAAGTGCTTCAGAGCACGGTAGACGAACGTAGGCGTCACGTTCCTCCAGACCGTCGCAGGAGTCCCTCGCCACCGCCCCGCTCCAAGGATCTCTCCGGGGCCGTAGACGTTCTGGAAGCGTGCCTTCACGACGGGTAGACCGTGTCGCATCCAGTAGTAGTTCGAGTACAACTCCCCGACGATCTTCGAGATCTGATACGGCGTGTCCAGGTAGAGAGAAACCGGGGCATCTTCCGTCGTCGCCCCGACATCGTCGAAGGTCTTCTCGGCAACCGTGCACCCGGCTGACGAGTAGACGACCCTTCGGATCCCGGTCCTGTTCTTCAGAGCGTCGAAGAGCTTCAACGTCGTCAGCGTGTTGTTCTGGTGGTCTGCGAGTGGATCGTGCATTGAGCTCTGGTTCCCGTGGTAGGTCGCCAGATGGAAGACATCATCAAGATCGTCGGGAAGGGCAGAGAGGATCCTGTCTTCGGTGATCGATCCCTCGACGAAGTGCACCTCCGAGAAGCCGGGGAGGTTCTCCCGTTCCGCCGAGAGAAGGTTGTCGACAACGTGAACTGAGCGAACGCCGCTAGCGACCAGGGATCGGACCAGGTTGCTCCCGACGAAGCCGGCCCCTCCAACGACAAGGGTCGATCGGTTCTCGAGGCCTGGGAGTCCGCGCGGTTCGCTCGGCGTGCTCACTCGTCTGCCTGCTTCAGATGTGTATAGGTCTCCCCGACCCCTCGATCGGTGTACCAAGAGACCGTGCGCGGAACACCTTGCGAGAGCGCCGTCTCGGGGCGCCACCCGTACGTCGCGACGGTCTTCGACGGGTCGATCAGGATCGTGTAAGCGTCGTCGGCTCCCCGTGGACGTTCTTCGACCGGTTCGTCGAGGGTGATTCCGAGGGCGTCAACGGTCAGGTCGAACAGCTCCTTGATCGAGTAGTCGCTCCCCGAGGATGCGTGGTAGATCCCTGACTCCCCTCTCCCATCGAGGGCCATCAAGACAAGGTCCACCAGATCGTCGATGTAGATGAAGTCCCTGCGCGTGTCCATCACGAAGCACTTCTTCCCGGCGGTCAGGCGCTGGTAGAAGGTCGGGAGCGGCCCGCTCACGTTCCGGGGTCCGTAGGCGTTGGCCAGACGGAATGACACGTAGTCGATCCCGGAGAGCTGGATGTACTGCTCTCCTGCTGTCTTACTGATCGCATAGCTCGATTCGGGATCGAGCGGATGGTCGAGGGTGATCGGCTGCTCCTTGGGAAGGAGTCCGTAGCAGAGGGCCGTCTGGAAGTAGACCAGGCGCTTGACTTCGCGAGCCACGGCGGCACCGACGACGTACGAAGAGCCCAAGGCATTCGTCAACACATCCTCGTTCCAGTCATTCGGGTCCTTGTACGAGGCCGCCGCATGAATCACGTGATCCGGAGCGAACCGTTCGAACAGTCCCTCGACGACCGCCCTGTCGGCGATCGTGTCCTCGACGAACTCGAGCTTCGGATTGGAGGAGAGGTTCTCCTTCTTCCCCGTCGCAAGGTTGTCGATCACAAGAACCTCATCTCCGCGAGCGAGAAGCCGGTCCGCCAAATGCGAGCCGATGAAACCTGCTCCTCCAGTGATCAGCACCCTCATGCAGCCGCTCCTTTCCTCATCGCCGGGAGGATCACCCGGCGCCTTGGTCCCCGATTCTCAGATGCGTGTAGGCGTCCGCAACTCCATGCTTGTCGAACCACTCGATCATCGAGTCGATCCCCTCGGTGAGAGACGTTCTCGCCTTCCACCCAAACGTCTCCTCCGTCAGGCCCGGATCGAGGAGGAGTGTCGCGACATCATCCGAGTTTGGAGGGATCACGTCGACCGGCTCAGGGAGATCCACGCCCATCCGGTCTGCCATCAGACCAAGAAGCTCTCGGATGGAGATGTCGCTCCCGGTGCAGACGTTGTAGCAGCCTGTCGCGTCTGGCTTCTCGAGGAGGATCCGGTCCATCAGGTCGAGGAAGTCATCGATGTATGTGAAGTCCCGTCGCGTGTCGGTGACGTAGCAGGCTTGCCCTTCCTTGAGCCGCCGGTAGAACGACGGGATCGGACCCGATCCGTGCCGCGGACCGTAGATGTTCGCCAGACGAAGAGAGACGTACGGGACTCCGGAGAGCGCAACGAACTGCTCCCCCGCCGTCTTGGAGATCGCGTAGCTCGTGAAAGGACGGAGTGGATGATCGATCGGGATCGGGCTTCGCAACGGTCGTCCGTAGCAAAGCGATGTCTGCAGGTAGACCACCCGTGAAACCGCATGCCGCTTCGCTGCCTGAACAACGTGGACCGTCCCGAGAGCGTTGGATCGGAGGTCCTCCTCCCAGTCGTCCGGATCCTTGAACGCCGCCGCGGCGTGAACGACGACCTCGGGTCGAAACCGATCGAAGCAAGCGTCGACCAGGTCGCGATCGGCGATCGTCCCCTTGACGAACTCGAGTCGATCGCTCTCGGACAGGTTCACCCTTCGGCCAGTCGCTAGGTTGTCAAGAGCGAGCACCTCGTCGCCACGCGAGAGCAGCCGATCCGAGATGTGAGAACCGAGGAACCCAGCCCCTCCCGTAATGAGCGTTCTCAAACCGTCACTCCTTCCCGCCCAATCCTAGTTCCCAACAGGCTTGACAGCAAGATCGCAATCTCCGTCGGCGCCACCGAGATCAGGTCGTTCGTCGGAGCCTGCGGCGGAGTACGGCGAGGCGTGGAAAGCGTCGTTCCATGGCATAGAGCGTCGTGGCGACCACGCCACGAAGGAGCGGCCGCGTCCAGCTGAGGCGCTCCGCCAGGGAGAGCCAAGCGGAGCGGACCGGGCCGAGACGGAGGGCTCCAGGCGAGAGCGCTGGATCCCTCGTAGCGGGATGTGCGCAGGCCAGCAGGCGCTCTACAAACGTCTCGTAGCTGTATCTCCCCGATGAGACAACATCGGCGTAGGCGCGCTCTGCGATCCGGCTGCGCCGCTCTTCGTCGCCGAGCTCGCACAGGACCTCCTCCAGGTTGGAGAGGTCCTTGCAGACCGGGATGTAGTGGACATCCGGTTGGAGGACGCCGCTGTACTCGCCCTCGACGAGAATCTGCACGGTCCGCGTCGCGCACGCCTCGAGGTGCCGCGGCGAGATCGCCATCAGATCGAACGTGCCGTCTCTCCCGGGGAAGCAGGCCGCCTCGACCGCCTCGAACGACGCGGTCGGGTGCGCGCTCATGTACTCCCTGACCTTGGCGTGAATCGATCCGTCAGGATCGAAGAGGCTCGCGCCGCCTTCGACACCGAGGGTGTATCGGCTGCGGAGGAGGAACCGTGTCCAATCATCCCCGTAGAGGGTGTCCTCGAAGCGTGTGGAGATGTCCGCCGAGAGCCCCCGCTCGGCGAGAAGCGGACGGGCTCGTTCGGCAATCTCGATCTTCAGGTATCCGTGTCGACCGAGCGCGTGCCGGATTCCGTAGGCGCGATACCCGACGTCGATCGGGCGCGACGAAATCGCTGAGGCGAGGTGCCGGATCCGCTCGATCCGTCTCGCATCCACGTACCCGGTCAGGACCTTGTGCAGCCTCACGCGCTCACGATCGATCCCCGCGTAGATCTGTCCCCATGTGGACTCCGGCGCAACGGAGAAGACGTAACGAACGTCGAGGGCGTTAACGAAGTCGCAGAGGAGATCGGTGTTGATGAACTCGTCTTGCGGGAGGGCGATTCTCGTCGCTCGATTCGACGCGAGCGGTCTCAGCCGTTCGATGAGGTCTGGGAACCGATCACGCCCCCACCGCATCGAAAGGAGCGTCGTGTGAAACACGATCAAGTCGAAGTCGGATCGGACCAGCCAGGTCGGAAGATTCCGGACGAGCGTGTTGACGTAGACGCAGTCCGCAGCCGCGTAGCGTCGAATCGCGTAGAGGTGATCGGCGATCGCTCCCCGCATCGGGGCGCGCGACATCGAGTAGAGGACCAGAATCCTCGGTCGATCGGACCGACGCGCCACCCTACGACTCCATCTCAGTCACTGAAGCGCGCGCACCAGGACTCGATCGAGAAGAGCGCCCAGGTCCCCCGGTCCATCGTCGTGTGCCGCGAGGCATCGACCGGAACGGTCCCTCGCTTCGCCAACGACGCGATCGCCGGAGCGATTGCCGGCCATTCCCACGTCGTGTACGGAACCGGGAACCCCATCTTCTCGTAGCGCATACGGACCTGCTCCGGCAGGATGCCCTTCAGCGCCTCGCGCATCATGTGCTTCGGTACCGGCGCACGATCGTCCGGTCGGACCGAGCACGCGTACTCGACAATCCTGTGATCCATCAACGGACTCACCGGCTCGACGCCTGCGAAGCGGCCGACCTGCTCGTCGAGGGTGAGGATCGCAGGCAGTCCAAGCTTCAGGTTGATTCGATGGATGTTGTTCTCCACCGGCATCCCCCGATCCCAAAGCTCGAGAACCCTTTCGGTCGCGTATAGCACGTCGTCTCCCCGCGCAAGAAGCCCACCGGTGAATGTCGCCAAGCCGTCCCGAAGGACCTTGTCAACCATCGGCTCGTATCGAACCATGTAGCGATCCCGCCGGAGACCCCTTGCCGCCTCCGCCAACGCGAAGACCATGGTGTTCCAGTTGTAGCCGAGGAAGATCTCGTCTCCGCCTTCGCCGGTGAAGGCGTACCGATACCCCCTCGCCGCCGCCTCTCGGGCAACGAGGACCTGCGGGATCACACCCAGCCCGCCGCAAGGGTCCGGAAGGATGTCGGGGAGCGACGCCAGGAGTCCCTGGAACGCGTCCTTCGTGATCTGGACCGGCGTGTAGCTGAGAGCGCCCTCGGACGCCTTGATCACGGCCTCGATGTAGTGCATCTCCGAGTAGCCTTCCTCGTCATAGAAGCCGGAGAAGCATTCGCCAGGGCTCGCCAGAAGCGCCGCCGTACTCGAGTCGAGGCCGCCGGAAAGGTAGGCGGTGAACGGCGAGTCGCCGAGGACGCCGAGGCGGAAGGCAACCGCATCATGGATCAGCGCTGCGAGTTCCTCGGCGCGAAAGGGACGCTCGCCGAACTTCACGTCCCAGTAGATCTCGCGTGTCACCGACCCGTCGGCAGCGATGCGTACGAACTCCCCGGGCATCACCTTGCGAACACCCTCGAAGAAGGTGCGGTCGTCGAACGGAAGCTGGAACTGAAGGTAGTCGGTGCGAATAAGGTCCCAATAGGGCTTCACACCAATCTCCGTTCCCACCCAGGCCAAGTCGGACGACAGAACGATATCTCCCGCATCAAGTGCGTAGTACAGGTTCCTCGCGCCGATCCGATCGCGGAAGAGCACCAACGCCTCATCCTCGCGGAAGAACCCGACGAACTCGCCTCGGGAGTCCTTCACGGCATCGCTCGACAAGCCTTCCGCCCTTAGGTCCGTGATCCCTTGGACCCAAGGCTGTACTTGCTGTGCGCTTTCCGCAACGGGAATCCTCCAGCCCATCGGGTCCTGTGCTCCCTGCGCCTGTTCCATGAATCCCCCCAAGGTCATGCCCCGATCGTTCCTGTCGACACACGCTATCGAACTCTCTAGACGTTAACCGAAGCTCGAACGACTCGTCTAGAGCCCTCGCGCAACACTAGTCAGTGGGGAGGGTGAGATTGCGGTAGGTGATCCGTTGGAAATGCGACCAGTAGTTGGCATTGTACCGATCCGTGTCCTCGAGGCGAAAGACCTCCCAGAAGCCGCCAACTTCGGAGGCGTAGTACGCGCTCGGTACGTTCGTGACACAGAACGATCCCAGGCTAATCGGGCGGATCCGATCCAGACGACCCTCGAGTCTGAGGAGGCGGATCCGGTCTGCGGACAAGAAGACGCCTGACTCGTCCGTGAACGCGGCCTGCACCAGCGCATCGAAGACGAACCAAGGTCCCCCAGGAGCCCTCACCTCAAGGACGGCATGCGAGTTTGGGTCCAGGCGATCCACGATCGGGGTTCGAAGCAGGTCGACCTCTCGAACATCGCGGACGTCGAGCAATCCGCCGGAGATTGCGAGCCACACGAAGACCGACCGGAGACCCTGACAAACGACACCCACGCTCCCGGAGGCGACGCCCTCGAGCGCCTCGGAAGGCGATGTCTGGTAGATCGCCGGGCTGTTCGTCGTGCACACCGTTCTCAGACCGAGTCTGCAGAGAAGGGCCAAGAACCGGCGGAGGTCATCGACCAGACGTTCCGAGGTCGCATGGGTATCCCAAGGGCCGGCGACTTCAGGGTATGCCCTTCGTATCCGGGCACGTTCCGCCTCCGTGAGCGTCGCCAATTCGATGGACTCCTCGATCAGAAGGCTCTCCCGAGACGAGGCGCCCACGACCTCGAATGTGCAACGCCCCAAGTAGATCCACCCATCGTCTCGTTGTGTGCCAAGATTCTGAGAAGCCTCGGACTCGGAGACACGGTGGACCTCGATCTCCCCGATCCACACCGCCCCAGCGTTTGGGGGCTCACGGAACACGGTCGCCCAGTTCGTCTCTCCCACGCTCTCCCCTTCGTGAAGGCTCCAGCGAAACAAAGACGCTCCCGCGGCGATCTCCAGTGGGGATCCGCGGTCGAACTCGATGCGATAGCGAACCTCGTCCTCGAGCTGGGGCAACTCCACGACGAGCTCGCTCTTGTCCTGAGAGACCGTGAGGCGGACCTGGTTCTCCGACAAGCGCGGCAGTTCGGGGACCTCTGAGACGGTTGCCAGAGGCGGAGATCCCCTTAGCACCCGAACTACGGGATAGAGAGCCTGGTGAACGGCGGGCACCCGAAGGTAGAGGACTGCCGCAAGCAGAACGAGATTCGAGGCGATGGACGCGATCAACAGCACGCGCCCGATGGCACGCCGCTTGCGCATCATGAACGGACTGTACGCTGTTCGTCGACCAAGAGCTACCTACCGAACCCACCCGGCCCCAACGGCCTCGCTGCCCCGTGCTGCACGGATCGAGCCTGAGCGCAAACGGCGGACCCTCCCAGGCAATCCTTGCCGTGTTGTCGGCCTAGGAGGCGCGACCATCCCCCCCGTTGCGCCTCTCTCTGCGATCCTTCCATCGCGTCGCGAACCGGTCGATCAGTCTGCCGGCAAGGGGCTGGATCAGCTTCTGTCCGATCCTCGACTGCTGAGTCCACCGGTAGACACGTCCCATCCCTCGAAAGGCGAGGGGCTTGAGGATACGCGGGAGCACTTCCGGGTGAAGAGACATGAGCCGGATTCGCGTCGCGCCCACGATCGATCCGCGCGGAGAGACGCCTTCCCGTGCGAGAGTCCAATCGAAGGCCTGGACGAAGCGTCGGTACGAGAACGCATCCGAAGCGATCAGATCATGGTGCGCGTTGTGCACGATCTCGCGCCGGACGGCCGGATCCCGGAAGCGTCGAAGCACGTCGTCGAGGTTCGAGAAGTCCTTCGCCAGCGGGATGTAGTGCCGCCCTGGTTCGAGGATCCCCGAGTACCGGCCCTCGAAGAGGATCTGACAGGCCCCAAATGCTGCAGTCTCGAAGTGTCGCGGGCTGATCGTCCGGTAGTAGACCCGATCCTCCCACGGATCCATGACCGGTGCGAGCAACTGAACCATCTCATCGAACGACGCGCCAGGATGGGCTGCTCGCAGCTCCCGATACCGTTGGTAGACCACGCCCTCGAGATCGAAAACGGAGACTCCGGCCTCGACTCCAATACATGCTCTACAGCGGCCGAGAAAGCGGTACCAGTCGTTTCCATAGAGCCTACTTCGCTCATCGGTCTCGATATCCACCGGCATTCCAAGCTCATCGCACCGTTGCCTCACTCCATGGGCAATCCCGGTCTTCTCCCAGGCTGCACGCCCCATGAAGGCGGAGAGCGGACGGCTTCGATAGCCAATGTCGACCGTCCGACGAGGATCCGGAAGCGCGAAGCGATGTGCCGCTTTCACCATATCCGAGCTAACGTACCCGGGAAGCGTCGAGACTACGGTCCCGACTCCTCCGATGTCGCCATAGACCTTCGGCGCTTCTGTCTCATCAAGGAGCGTGTATACGCAGTCGATCCCGTGATCACGAAGGAAGGCGAACCGCTTCGGACACCCGAAGTACTCGTCCTGGAAGAAGGCAACCTTGTAGCTTCCTCGACATCCGTCGATGTACTCCAGCCAGCGCTTGTCGAGTCCGTACTCGATGCCCGCGAAGAGCGTGTAGTGCAGAAGGATGACATCGAACTCATGCTTGAGGAGCGGGCCCGGGAAGCCAAACGCCGTGTTCACTGCTCGGACAGGGAACTTCGAGTGCCTCTGGAAGGAGCCGATGTGTTCCCGGATCGTCGAGGCATCGCGGAACGCGAAGGGGCGCCTGAAGATCAGCAGAATCCCGTTCACTGACAAGATCGCCTCACCCTCCTCCTCTCCCGACCCGTTCCCTTCGAGATCCCTGCACGAGATCCCTGCCGGCAGCCTGTTGCTGCAAGCGATCCCTACTTCCCAGCGTCGATGTAGAGGTCCAGACCGAGGAGCGGTCCAACCATGCGAAGAAGCGGCTTCCTCGGAACGAGAAGGAGGCCGCGGATCTTCAGCGGGTCGCAGTTCTCTTTGCGAATCGAAACGTGCGAGAAGCGACGAAACCTCGCTCGGGCCTCCCGAATCGAGGTGAACTCCGTGATCGGTGCGGCCTCTCCGTCGAAGGAGTCGTAGCGGAGTCGCTGCTCTCGACTCACCGACTCGGAGGTCGAGCCGACCAGCGCCCGCGCTGTCTGCAGCGGCCATTGCGTCCATCTCCGGAGAGAGAAGCGATTGTAGAGCATCACCCGTGCCGCTCCTCCGGCCTTCAGCACTCGATGCGTCTCGTCCACGCACCGCTGGATGTCACCGGTGTGGTGAAAGCACCCGACAGAGACGACGAAATCGAACGAAGCGTCGGGCAAGTCGTTTCTCAGGAAGTCCACCTGCCGCGCTGTCCCATTCAAGCCACGGACTTCCATCCGGTAGTTCATGAGGTCGACCTGGTTCTCAGCCACATCAATCCCTACGTACTCGGCTCCGGCTTCGGCGATCTTCTGCCCTAACGTCCCGAATCCCAGTCCGACCTCCAAGACGCGCCTGCCGGCCATCTCGCCCGGCCGGATTCGACGCAGCAGATAGGGGTAGTAGGCGAGATAGGATGCATCGTAGGCAGCCAACGCTTCAGGGGTGATTTCGCTTAACTCGATGCTGCCGCTGCTGTACAGGCTGCACCAGCGGTTCCAGAAATCCATGCTCGCTTGCTGTGCAGGCGTTTGCGACGCCTTGTCCACGAGTTCTCCCTCCTCATCTACGGCATGGGCGAGCCCCATGCTTCCCCAACCCTACGCTACACTGATGGGGGTTTCTCGGCAACTATCGTCAGAGTAATCGGAACGAAGATCCGAACCCCGAGCCTCTCCGGAAGCTGTGCGATCAGTGCGTCGGTTCGAGTCTGATTCCGCAGGACCCTGAGAAGAACGCGGGAGACGACTCGACCTATGCCCCAGACCATCCAATCGATCGGGCGGCGAGAACGCGGCGCCTTCCTCGTCTGTCCGACGGAGAATCCGTCGTAGGCAAGGCGAACCACGCGCAGACCTGCTTCCTCGACAACGGTCGTGAGCGTCTCCTCATTGAACGTTCGCAGGTGGACGAACTCGTACGGACAGCCGGCCGCTGGGTCGTACTTCGACAAGTCCTCGTTCAATGGAACGCGGATGACGACGCGTCCGCGCACGTTGAGCGCGCGGGCAAGGCTCTCCATCGCCCGGCGCTCGTCGAGGACGTGCTCGAGGACGTCTGTCGAGACGATCAGATCGAACTCCTCCTCGAAGGGAAGCCTCTCGGCGTTCGCTTGGATGCACGTCCACCCACGCTCGGCCAGGCGTAGAAGGTAGGCTCGTGCGATGTCCAAGGCGACCTTGTCATCGTGCGGAACCTGCGAGAGAAAGTCGCCCTGCCCCGAGCCAACATCGAGCACGCGCCCCTTCAGATGACCTCCGCAGTAGCGCGCCAGCTTCTCCGCCTGCGCGCACCGAAACTGCCTCGGAACGATGTCCTTCTCAAGGTCGTCGGTTGCGATCCGCTCGTAGTTCACCTCGTAGCGATGGAAGGTGTCGGATTCCATATCCTCGAGTTGAAAGAGAGCCGGGATCCCGGACGGAGCCTCGTACTGCCGATCACACGCGACGCAACGGAGCGCCTCCAGTTTCCCTCCGCAATCAACGCAGTGGAGCCGCTCGAGGATCGAAGCTGCTCCCTTACCCATAGGGTCACTCGCCATCCGCTCTCCTCGTCGTCCATCGAAGCCTTGGCCTCAGGGAGCCGCTATACCCTCCGCTGTAGTCGCCCCGAAGGACGCCGTCGTCAACGGCGGTGAAGGTGAGAACCCCGTTGAGTCGATGTCCGTTCGTCCACCCCGATTCGGTACAGATCACCGAAAGCGAGTAGGTGCCCGCATTGAGGAGGTCACCCGGGATCTCGCAGGCTGCAACGTAGGCCCCGGCATCGCGAGGCGCCCCATGCTCGGCATCCGTGTTGTTCAGTGAACCGAAGAGGCAGCGGTTCTCGTCGTCGAAGAGGACGAGGGAGAAGCCAACCCGAGTCCCAGGGCGAAGGACCTCGTACTCGATCTCGGCCGTGGCACCGCGAGAGATCGCAAACTGTCGGACCGCAGCGCCGTCGTCATCGAGTAGCCGCACGCCGACAACCCGATAGCTCTCGATCGGCCCCATCGCGAACTTGATCTCCTCGGCCTCAACCGCTTCTGCAGCACCCTGGAGGTACTTGTGCACGATCTCGTCTGTGTTCCCTTCAGCCAAGATCGATCCCCGATCGAGGATGATCACCCGGTCGCAGAGCCGTCGCACCGCCCACATGTTGTGACTCACGAAGACGACGGTTCGGCCGGACTCCGCGAAGCTGCTCATCCTTTGGAGGCACTTGCGCTGGAACTCCGCGTCACCAACCGAGAGGACTTCATCGACGAGGAGGATGTCCGGATCGAGATGCGCCGCCACGGCAAAAGCCAAGCGGACGTACATTCCGCTGGAGTAGCGTTTGACGGGTGTATCCAGGAAGCGCTCGACCCCGGAGAACCCGGCGATCGCATCGAACCGCTCAGCGATCTCCTGGCGCTTCATGCCCAGGATCGCGCCATTGAGGTAAACGTTCTCCCGGCCGGTCAGCTCGGGGTGGAATCCGGTACCCACCTCCAAGAGAGACCCGACGCGACCTCGGAGGCGGATCGTTCCCTCGGTTAGTGCGGTGATGCGCGCGAGGGACTTCAGGAGCGTCGACTTCCCGGAGCCATTCCGACCGATGATGCCGATCGTCTCCCCTGCACTCACGTCGAAGCTCACGTGCCTCAGTGCCCAGAGGTACTCCCGCAGCTTCGCACGCTCCGCCCGAGTCTCTGCGAGTCCCCCGGGGGTCAGGAGCCGGACCACGCTGCGTCCCGCGGACTCGATCGACTCCCGCAACGTCCGATACGGTTGGAGCTGCCCAAGACGATACCGCTTGCCGATGTCGCGGGCTTCGATCACCGGCTGCATGTCGTCTCCGTTCTCAGGAGCGCTCTAGATGACATCAGCGAACGCCCTTTCCATCCGTTGGAAGACCAGGAGACCCCCGACCAGCACGAATGCGACCGCCGCCACCGAGGCCCAGAGGATGCCGCTCGGAGGCGAACCGGAGCCGAGGAGCGCCCACCGGCTCCCCTCGACGACACTCGTCATCGGATTCAGGCTGACAAGGACCTTCCACGTTCCCTTCAGAAGCGACGTCGGGTAGATGACAGGCGTCGCGAACAGCCAGATCTGGATGATGAACCCCAGTGTGTAGCGCACGTCGCGGTACTGGACATTGAGGGCGGAGAGCCAGAGGCCTACGCCGAGAGCAGCCAGGAAGGCGAGCGCAAGGAACGCAGGCAGGTAGAGGATGTTCCACGTCACCGGAATCCGGTAGAAGATCATCATCCCGATGAGGACGACGAAGGCGAACGCGAAGTCGACGAGGGCCGCCAGAATCGCACCGAGAGGAATGAGAATCCTCGGGAAGTAGACCCTGGATACGAGGTTCGCGTTTCCCACCAAGCTCTCGGCCGCCCGCCGCATGCCTTCAGCGAAGAACGTCCATGGCAGAAGCCCCGCATAGCTGAAGACGGGATAGGGCAAGCCGTCCGAAGGGATCCCGGCGAACCGTCCGAAGAAGATGCTAAAGACGACCATGGTCAAGAACGGCTGCAGGACCGCCCAAGCCGCTCCAATCAACGTCTGCTTGTACCGAATCCGGATGTCGCGCCATGCCAACTGGAGAAGAAGCTCCCGGTAGAGCCAGAGTTCCCGGAGATTCAGGAGACGCCAACCCCGGGGGGGCTCGATGAGAATCGACGGCCCCGTGACGGCGGAAAGGGTCCTGTCGGGACCTCCATCGACCGTGGGTCTGTTCTCTTCTGCCATGACGGAGATGATCCTACTCCGCCTCTAGGGCGCTCGCCAGGAGGAGAGTCTCCAGGGACTCGGTCGCAAGGGTGTTCTCGAACTGCACACGCTAGGGAAGGAGGAATGCCTTCCCGAGCGGAAGGGGGAGCATTCCCCCCCTGGGCGTCTCTGCGAGAATGCGGTAGATGTACACGCCTGCAGCGAGACGCTGTCCAGCATCGTTCCTGCCGTTCCAGAGGATCGCATCCGAAGGATGCCAGCCGCTGTCGAAGACGCTCTCTCCCGCGAGATTCCAGACGATGACGCGGATTCTCGAAACCGGGGGACTGAGAACCTCGAATGCTGCTTCGGCGGAAAACGGGTTGGGACGCAACCTGGCCGTCAGAGGCTCCGCCAACGTCGGCGACAGCGCCTGGAACGAGACCGATGCCCCATGGAACTGCCCCGGCGTCAACGCCTCGTCGTGGATCCAAACCTCGTCCAGCTCCCCGTCTACGTACCAGCCGCCGAATGCCGTGCTCTGGCCGATGTACAGGGTCCCATTCGCGTTCGGGTCGTTCGTCGCGTCACTCGCCGTTCCGATCTCTACCCCGTCGACGTAGAAGCGAGCCCCCACACCGGACTCGTACACCCCGGCCACGTGGTGCCAGGTTCCGTCCTCGATCGATGCCGTCTCGCTGATCGCATAGTCGACCCCACCCTGCGAGCCCGACACCAGGAAGAACTGATCATCCACCCCCTTCAGCCACAGCCCGTACCGGTAGCCGCTGCTCCCACGTTCGACCAGGCAGTGCCAGTCCTTCTCGTTCAGCCTCACCCACATCTCGATCGTGAACGATCCACTCACGTCGAGCGTCGCGGACGACGGAACCCGCACGTGGTCATCCACGCCATCGAACTGCAGAGCCGTTCCGCTGTGTCCGGCGACACGGGTCGCTCCGCCGTAGATCGTCCCGTGGTTCGCGTTTCCTGAGCTGTCCGTCGCCGTCGTCCCGCTCCCATCGAACTTCCACTGCCCGATACCGCCCCCCACGGGCGCAGGAGGATCGACCGTTAGGGTGAACGTCTCGTCGTCCGTCCCCTGCACAGCATCGGTCACCGTTATCGTCACGCTGTGGCCCCCCGCTGTCGATGCCGCCGGCGTCCCGCTGATCGTTCCGCTGCTCGGGTCGATCGCCAGTCCGCTTGGCAGTCCCGTCGCCGACCACGAGTAC
>Ga0180429_10002994_pt1 | contig 13769 bp, 12 predicted proteins | sample SS_ome_FD_132428 | JGI IMG/M metagenome (GOLD analysis project Ga0180429, IMG submission 132428) | Hypersaline lake sediment archaeal communities from the Salton Sea, California, USA - SS_1_S_1 metaG | ecosystem: Environmental > Aquatic > Non-marine Saline and Alkaline > Hypersaline > Sediment ...
ATCACCGCCGAGGTGTGGGAAATCCAGATGCAGGGGCAACAGACGCCGTCCATCCTGCTGTGGGACGGTGCGCGCCACCGCGCGCTCAAGCAAACCTCGCCGGACGGCAGCATGATGACCACGGCGTTCCAGGCGATGGTCAATATCGCCGGTCGGACGGTCGAGCATTGGGCCGTCACCTATGAAATGCCTGGCCAGCCCACCCAGACCGGGGCATGGTACTACGATCCGGAACTGCGGGTTGAGATCCGCGAAGAACTGCCGGGGGGCGCCGTGCGCGAACTTGCCGATATCCGTGTCGGCCCGGTCGACCCGGCCATGTTCACCGTGCCCGCGGGATGGCAGATGGTGCAGGCCCCGCAGGCGCCCGTGCCGCCCGGCGCCGCGCCAATGCCCGGCACCGGCAACTGACAAGGTAAGGGGGGGCAATGTTTACGCTTTACGCCAACTTCAAGGGCGGCACCGGAAAGAGCACTGTCGTATTCAACATGGCGCTCTGGCTGGCCTTCCAGGGCAAGTCGGTCACGATCTGTGATCTTGACCCCCAGCGCACCGTGTCCGACGTGGCCGAAATCCGCGAGGAAATGGGCTACGAGCCGCAGCTCACCATCACCCACGACCTGCCCGGCAAGGGCGGCGCGCGCGGGGAATGGCTGGCCGACGTGGGCCTCTCCGACACCGACGCGATGCGCGCCGCGATCCGCGCGGCGAGCCGGATCGTCGTGCCGGTCACGCCGTCGCAGGCCGATATCTGGGCAACTCAGCATTTCCTGGAGATCATCGCAGAGGAACGGGCGACCGGCCGCAAGCCGCAGGTTGTCGGCTTCATCAACCGCGCCGACCCGCATCCGCGCTCGCGTGAAAACTCAGAAACCCGCGCCGCGCTGCGCATCCTGCCCGGGATCAAGCCGCTGGGTCCGCAACTCGTGCAACGCCTCGCCTTCCGGCGCTCGTTCTCGGAGGGCCTTGCGCCCTTCGAGCTTGAGCCCAGCGGCAAGGCTGCCAAGGAACTCAATGACCTCGCCCGCGCGATCCATGGTTGAGGCCGCGCGCCGCATTTTGTGAAGGACTGACCGCCCGTGTTGATGCCGATTCTGCGCCTCGTTCTGATCTACGTCGCCCTGATCCTTGCGGTGATGGCCGTGTTCAACCGCGACAAGCTGGGCCGGCTCGTGTTCGGAGACCCCGAGCCGCAGCGTGCCGCCGCCTCGACCCCGGCTCCCACACCCGCGCCGATCGCTCCGAGCCCCGCGCCGGCCGCACCGACGGCGTCCGCGCCCGCGCCGGTGCAATCGGCCCAGGTCCAGCCGGCCCCGATGCAGCCGGCGGCCCCGACCGCACCGTCGCAACCCGTCGTGGACCAATACCCGCCGGCCTCGTTTGAACCGGGGCAGCCGATGCCCGCACCGCAAGCGGCCCCGCAGCCGGGCATGCTGCAAACCCCGACCGCGACGCCCCCGGCACCCGCGCCGCAGCCCGCGGCCCCGCGCACGGCCCTGGAAGACCGGCCGGAACCGGCGCTGCCGATCGACATGCCCCCGGCGATTGCCACCGCGCTCAACGACGCCCGCAACGCCTATTGGGCGGGGGATGCCGACACCGCCGAATCCCTGCTTCAGCAACTGGTTGCCGCCAATCCCGACAACCCGGATCTGCACGGTGAGCTTGGCAACCTGCGCTTCACCCGGCGCAACCACGCCGGCGCCGCCGACGCCTACATGCAGGCGGCCGATCTCCTCATCGCCCAGGGCCGCCGCTCTCAGGCCGCCGCGCTCGTGCCCGTGATGAGCCAAATTGACCCGGACAAAGCACTAGCCCTCGCCACCCGGCTCCAAACCCGCTAGGACGGTTGCGAAAGGTGCACGCATGAACCAATCGCTCGCCAACCGCCTCGCGCGGCTCGAAAGCCACCTCAAGGCCGAAAACCCGGTCCTCCTCGAGGTGCTGCCAACCTATTACAAATTCGACAAAATCCTGCGTCGCATGGGGCTCATCGCGAAAGAAAGCTCGCTGGCGTCGCGGATCTCCTGGTGGCCGCTGATCTCGGTCCTGGGCACGTTTTCGTCGGGTAAATCGTCCTTCATCAACGCCTATATCGGCGAGAAGGTGCAAAGCACCGGCAACCAGGCCGTCGACGACAAGTTCACCGTGATCTGCCAGAGCCCCTCGGAATCGGACGGCAGCCGCACCCTGCCGGGCACCGCGCTCGATGCCGATCCGCGCTTTCCGTTCTTCCGGATCTCCGCCGAGATCGAGAAGGTGGCCAAGGGCGAAGGCAAGCATATCGAGAGCTATCTCCAGCTGCGCACCACGCGCAACAAGGCGATCGAGAACAAGATCATCATCGACAGCCCCGGCTTTGACGCCGACGACCAGCGCCGCTCGACGCTCAGGATCACCGATCACATCATCGACCTCAGCGATCTGGTGCTGGTGTTCTTCGATGCCCGCCACCCCGAGCCGGGGGCGATGCAGGACACCCTCGAACATCTCGTCTCGCGCACCGCCACGCGCACCGACGCGTCGAAATTTCTCTATATTCTCAACCAGATCGATACCGCCGCCAAGGAAGACAACCCCGAAGACGTGGTCGGCGCCTGGCAGCGCTCGATGGCACAGGGCGGGCTGTCGGCAGGCCAGTTCTTCACCATCTACAACGAAGCCGCCGCGGTGCCGATCGAGAACCACGCGCTGCGCAAGCGGTTCCAGGAGAAGCGCGACGCCGACCTGGCGCGGATCTATTCGCGCATCGACGAGGTCGAACTGCATCGCAACTACCGGATCGTCGGGTTCCTCGAAACCGTCGCCCAGGAGATCGAGCACGATATCCTGCCGCGTCTGCGCGATGCGCGCCGCCGCTGGCGCCGGGGCGTAGCGATCATCGACGGGGTCGCCCTCGTGCTCGCTGCCGCCGTCACCGGCGGGCTGATGTATCTCTTCAACTGGACGCCGCCCAGCGAGCTCTTCAGCCTCGACTGGATGACCGAGAACCGGATCGAAGCCGCCGCCGTTCTCGCGGCCATCGTGGTGATGATCGGGGCGATCCACTTCTGGGCCCGCGGGCTGATGGCCAAGCGCGTCGCCAAGGGGCTCACCCGGAAGTACGGGGAGGTTGATTTCGACATGCGCGGCGCCTTCCTGAAAGGCGCGCGCTGGTTTCGAACGATCTTCCGGCGCGAGCCGGTGGGCTGGAGCCGGTCGACCCAGACCAAGCTGCGCATGATCCGCGATACCGTTGCGGGTCATATCCAGAACCTCAACGACCGCTACGCGGATCCGTCGGCAAAGTCTCTGCCCGAGGCGAGCCCGATCGGTGAGCTGTCGTTCGAGCCTGTTGCCGCGCCGGCCGCCGAGCCTGCGGCTCAAGAGGAGGCCCGCAAGGATGTATGAACACCAGCTCTGCCCGATGCCGGAAGGCCGCTGCGCGGATCTCGCCTTCCGGCTCGCGGTCTACGAGGCCGGCCATGCCCTGACCGCGCGCGCGCTCGGCTTCAAGGTGATGAACGTCAAGATGCTGCCGCGCCCGCCGATCCTCGAAAGCGACAAGGTGCTGGAGGGCAGTTCGCAACGCGCGCTGATTCCGCTGCTCGAAAACCGCTGCATCGAGCTGTTCGGCGGCCAGATTGCCGAGGAACATGCCTGCAAGACCTCCTCGTGCTGTTCTGGCGATGTCGCCCGGATCGACGAGCTGACCCGGCTGATCTCCGGTCTCGACGGGCGGCGCACGCATGAAGACATCTGGTTCGAGCTCGAAGACGTGGCGATCGAGATCTTCGAGAACGAAAACGTCCGCGAAGCGATCCTGCCGATCGCGGAATTCCTCTACGACGAGGTCGAAGGCGGCTTGCACGTGGTCTCGGGCCGCAAGGTCGAGGAACTGATGGACGAGTTGCTCGGGGTTCCGGAGAAAAAGCGCGGCGGCCTGCTGGGCAAGCTGATGAGCCGCGCCTGAACGCCGCTGCGCTTGATTCAAATCATGTCTTGTCCTGGCCGGGGCGCGCTATCCACCTGGGTGTGAACAGGACGCCATGACCAACAACACCGCCGATATCGCCGGAGACATCCGCATTTCGCTCACGCCGGACGGGTCGCGCGTGGGCTGCGTGTCGATCGTCTCGACGCGCCCGGTGTCGGTGGCGCGCATGTTCGTGGGGCAGGCCCCGGACCAGATGACGGCGACGATCGGCCGGGTGTTTTCGCTCTGCGGCACGGCCCAGACCGTGGCGGCGCTGCGCGCGGTGGAGCAGGCCCTCGGGGTCGCGCCGACTGCGGCTGTCGAGGCGGCCCGTGACGCGGCGCGGCTTGCCGAGATGATCACGCAGACCGTGATGCGTCTTGCCCTGCATTGGCCCCGAGTACTGGGGGAAGACCTGCGCCCCGATCTCGTGCGCGCCGCGATGACGGCGGAACGCGGCCTCGAGGCGGCGGTTCTGGGCGATGGATGGCGGGTGGCCGGGGCGGGGCTCCCTGCGCCCGGTGCGGATCTTGCGGCGCTGATCGCCCCGCTCGCAGGGCTTGGCCGTGATCCGCTGCTGGTGCAGCTCGCCGACGCGCTGATCGTGCGTGGTCTCGAGGGGTACGGTGCGCTGCCGGACGGGCAGGCGCCGGAAGCCGGGGCGCTCACGCGCAACTGGGATGCGCCGGCCGTTGCCGAGATCCGCAGCCACCACGGCGCCGGGCTCGCCGCCCGGTTGGCGGCGGCCGGGGAAGACCTGCGCCGCCTGCCCGAAGCGTTGGAGGCCGCACTCGACGGCGTTGGGCCGGCCGATGCACGGCCGGCGTCACGCACGCGCGGCCGCGGCACGGCCACGGTCGAAACCGCCCGCGGACCACTGACCCACCGGGTCGAGATCGCCGAGGGCCGGATTGCGCTGTGCGAGACCGACGCGCCGACGGAAGCCAATTTCACGCCCGCCGGTGCCGTGGCTGCCGGTCTTTCCGGCGCCCCGCTCGATCTGGTGGCGGCGGAGTTGCATGTTCTGGCGGTGGACCCCTGTGTGGCCTGCGCCGTCGAATTGGCTGGCGACAGCTAGCAAGATATGCCTCGCGCGCAAGTGTGCGGGGTGCGATAATGAGACACGGATGACAGCCCGGGGCCACACCCGGGCGGGTTTAAGGAGACGCGGCAATGTGTACGACATGCGGATGCGGACGGGCGGATGTCACGGTCGAAGGCGAGGCCCCGGGCCACGTCCATCATCATCACGACCACGATCACGACCACCACCATCACCATGGCCACGATCATCACCACCACCATCATGATCATGGGCCCCTCGGCGCGGCGCATGCGCCGGGTCTCAGCGAAGCCCGGATCATCGAGATCGAGGAAAACATCCTCGCCCACAACGACCACCTCGCCGCGCACAACCGCGAAGACCTCGCCGCGCAGGGCGTTCTCGCGCTGAACCTCGTCTCCTCGCCCGGCTCGGGCAAGACCACGCTGCTCACCCGCACCGCGAAGGACATGGCCGAACGTGCGCCGGTCGCGGTGATCGAGGGCGACCAGCAGACCAGCCTCGACGCCGACCGGATCCGCGAGACCGGCGCCCGGGCGGTGCAGGTCAACACCGGCAAGGGCTGCCACCTCGACGCCGACATGGTGCGCCGCGCGCTCGGCTCGCTCGACATGGACGAGGGCGGGGTGTTGTTCATCGAGAACGTCGGCAACCTCGTCTGCCCGGCGGGGTTCGATCTCGGCGAGGCCGCGAAAGTGGTTATCCTCTCGGTCACGGAAGGGGAAGACAAGCCGATCAAGTACCCTGACATGTTCGCTGCCGCCCGGCTGATGGTGCTCAACAAGTCCGATCTGCTGCCTTACGTGCCCTTCGACGTCGACAAGTGCATCGAATACGCCCGGCGGGTGAACCCGAAGATCGGCGTGCTCACGGTCTCGGCCCTCACCGGCGAGGGGCTCGACAAATGGTATGCCTGGATCGAGGCCCTTCGTGCCGAACAAGCCGCGCTCGCCGCGGTGAATTGACCCGGAGCGGAACGGCGCCGCCCGGCGCCGTTGCCCGCGCCCGTGCGGGCGCGGCCACGCTCCGCCAAGATCTCCGACGCTAGAGCTGCAATTCGGGCATCGTCCGCGCCGCCAGCGCCCGCAGTTCGCGCGGGATGCGCATCGCCCGCGCCGCGGTGTCGGCCGGGCTCTCGACGATCTTCAACCTTGGGCAGCTTCCTTCGCGCAGGTCGCGCGCAAGTGCGGTGGGCAGCGCCGCGAAGGTCTTGGCCGTCATGGCAAGAACCCGGCACCGCTTGCGTTCGGCCAGCACACGCTCGACGAGATGGCGCTGTGACGGACAGAACGATTCGATGCCGAGGGCGCAGAACCTCCTGGCGTCACGTCGATTCCCGATGAAAATGACGTCGTGCATGTGGAATCCTCCCAAAATCCATATGCTACCCAGAGATTGCATGACGCTAGGTAAAGATCGCCTTGATGTAGATCAGGGTAATATGACAATAACATGTCAGCCGAGCAGATTCTGACCGCTCGGCGTCAATCCGCCGGCGCCGGCCGGCGGGTTTCGTCGCGTGTGGGTGTATTCGTCAGGCGCGCGAGAAGGTCGAGAAAACAGTCGCGTTCCTCGCGGTCGAGCCCGGCGAGGATGGTGTCCTGAAGCGCGCGCACGTCCGGGCGCACCTGTTCAAACATCGCATGACCGTCCTTGGTGAGCCGTAACGCCTTGGCGCGGCGGTCGGTCGGGGAGGGGCGCCGATCCACCAGGCCTTTCGCGACCATCCGGTCGATCACCCCGCCGATCGTGACCTTGTCATAGGCAATCTCGGCGGCAAGGCCCGCCTGATCGAGGTCCGGCTGCCCGGCAAGGGTGGCGAGCACAGCGTATTGCACCGGTGTGAGGTCGATCCCCGCGGCCGCCATGCGTTCACGGAAGATCGCTTGGCTGATCTGGTTCAGCCGCCGGATCTGGTGCCCCGCCATGCCGTGGATTTCGCTCATCGGTCCCTCCTGCCAGTCAAGCTAAAACAGGGCGTTCGAATTGACAAGTATACATATCATACGTACACATACTAAAGCGAGTCGCATTGGAGGAGCATATGCCGCAGCTCGGAACCCTCGAGGAACTGCCGGAAGACTACCGCGCCGCGATGGCCGCCGCAGGCGTCGCGCCGCTCTGGCCGATGATGCGCAACGTGCTGCCGCACGACGCACCGAAGCCGGTCTCCCGCCCCGGCTACTGGAACTACGAAGCGATCCGCCCGCTGCTGATCCGTGCGGGCGAACTCACGCCGGTGGAGAAGGCCGAGCGCCGGGTGCTGGTGTTGTCGGACCCGGGCCGCGGGGCCGGGGCGATGCAGGCCACTGCCTCGATCTACCTCGGTCTCCAGCTTCTGCTGCCGGGGGAGGCCGCGCCGGCCCATGTCCACACCCCCTCCGCCGTGCGGATCATCGTCGAGGGTAGGGGCGGCTACACCGTTGTCGACGGCGAGAAGCTCCCGATGGAGGTGGGCGACCTCGTGCTCACCCCCGGCGGCGAGTGGCACGACCACGGCCACGAGGGCGAGGAGCCCGTGGTCTGGCTCGACGCGCTCGATCTGCCGCTCTTCGTCTACCTCGAAGGCTCCTACGCGAAGGAAGGCCCGCTGCAGGCGCAGCGCAACCGGCCCGATGCGAGCCAGGTGGAATACCTCTCGGCCGGCCTCGCGCCCACGCGCCGCCCCGGCAAGGGTGCTCGCCGCTACCCGATGATGCGCTATCCCTGGGTGCGCACCGAGGCCGCACTGCGCGAGATGGCGCGTTACACCGACGGGCCGATCGAGCTCGATTACGTCAACCCGGAGACGGGCGACGACGTGCTGCCCACGATGGGCTTCACCGCGATGATGATCGCCGCCGGCACCAGGGACGAGCCGCCGCTGCGCTCGTCGTCGGCCGCCTACCACGTGATCAGGGGCCGGGGCCGGGCCGTGATCGACGGCGATGCCTTCTCTTTCGGCCCGAAAGACACCTTCAGCGCGCCGGTCTTCGCCCGGATCACCTTTGAGGCCGAGGAAGACTGCTTCCTCGTGAGGGTACACGACCGCCCCCTGCAAGACCGGCTGGGCTACTACGAGGAACGTGCCCGATGACCGATACTCTCTTTCCCGTCCCCGCGACGCCCACGATCCCGGTGAAGGGCGAGGCCGCCGGCTACCCGGTGGTGCGCATCTTCTGCGTCGGGCGCAACTACGCCGCCCATGCCGCCGAGATGGGGGTGGAGGTCGACCGCGAGGCGCCGTTCTACTTCACCAAGACCCCGCAGCACTCGCGCGCGAGCGGGTCGACGCTGCCCTATCCGCCGGGCACCGAGAACTTCCACTACGAGATGGAACTGGCGCTGGTGATCGGCCAGCCGGTGTTCCGGGCCACGCCCGACGAGGCCGCCGCCGCGATCTACGCCTATGGCTGCGCGCTCGACATGACCCGGCGCGACCTCCAGCTCAAGGCGCGCGAGAAGCAGCGGCCCTGGGATCTCGGCAAGGACGTGGAGGGCAGTGCCGTCTTCGCGGAACTCACCAAGGCGGGTGAGATTGGCGAGATCGGCCCGCAGCGCATCCACCTGGAAGTCAACGGCGCGGTGAAGCAGGACGCACATCTGTCGGACCTGATCCATGATTGCGCCGAAATCGTCGCGGACCTGTCGAAATTCTACCACCTCGCGCCCGGCGACGTGATCCTGACCGGCACGCCGGCCGGGGTCGGCCCGGTCGTGGCCGGGGACGAGATCACCGGCGGGATCGACGGGCTTTCGCCGATCTCCCTCACCATCGGCGCGCCAGGCTAGCGCGCGCCGGAATTTTTGAAAAATTCCGGCCCGTTTTCTTCCAAAGAAAACGGCGCGCGGAACCGGACGGGGCGTATGGAACAAGATCGTATCCTCATTGCTGGCGGCGGCATCGGCGGTCTCGCCACCGCGATCGGCCTGGCTCGGAAAGGCATCGCGTCTCTGGTGCTCGAGAAGGCCAACCGTCTCGGCGAGATCGGCGCGGGCATCCAGCTCGGCCCCAATGCCTTTCATGCCTTCGACTATCTGGGTGTGGGCGACGCGGCCCGCCGGATGGCCGTCTACATCGACAACCTGCGCCTGATGGACGCCATCGAAGGTTCCGAAATCACCCGTATTCCGCTGGGTCCCGATTTCCGGTCCCGGTTCGGAAACCCTTATGCGGTGGTGCATCGCGGTGATCTGCACGGGGTGTTCCTCTCGGCCTGTGAGGCGCACCCGCTGGTGTCCCTGAAGACCGCCTCGGAGGTCATTGATTATGAACAGGATACCGGCTCCGTGACCGTCACCCTCGCCGATGGCACGCGCGTTGGTGGCCGTGCGATGATCGGGGCGGACGGGCTTTGGTCCAGGGTTCGCCAGAAGGTGATCGGTGATGGCGATCCACGGGTATCGGGCCACACCACCTACCGAAGCGTGATCCCGACCGAGGATATGCCGGAGGATCTGCGCTGGAATGCCGCCACGCTCTGGGCCGGGCCAAAGTGCCATATCGTGCATTACCCGCTCTCGGGCTGGAAGGTGTTTAACCTCGTGGTGACCTACCACAACAACGCTCCCAGCCCGGAAAATGGCGTGCCGGTGAGCCACGAGGAGGTGCGCGAGGGCTTCGAGCATGTCGCGCCCGTCGCCCGCCAGATCATCGACAAGGGCCATGACTGGAAGCGCTGGGTGCTCTGCGACCGCGAGCCCGCCGACAACTGGGTTGACGGCCGGGTGGCGCTGCTGGGCGATGCCGCCCACCCGCAACTGCAGTACTTCGCCCAGGGCGCCTGCATGGCCATGGAGGACGCGGTGGCGCTTGCCCATGTGATGGCCGACGCGCCCGGCGACGTGGAGCACAAGCTCGACGCCTACCAGAAGATGCGCCGCACCCGCACCGCGCGCATCCAACTCCAGAGCCGCGAAATCGGCGATCATATCTATCACCCGGCCGGCGCCCATGCGGACCTACGCAACCAGATCATGCGGTCAAAGAGCCCGGAGGACTGGTTCGACATCCTGTCCTGGGTCTACGGCTCGAACGGCCTCGACAGCGCAGTGTCGAAGGAAACTCTGGCGGCACGGTGATGACCATCATGTGACACATCGTGGCTGGCCCGCGCCGTCACCTTGCGGCGGCTGCCCGGGGCGGCTAGGGATGGATCAGACCGGTGTTTCGGGCGGGGGCGATGCAGGTTTCAAGGGTCAGTCAGTTCGCGGGATTCCTTCTCCTTGCCCTCGGGGCGCTCGCCGGCTGCGCGCCGCCCGGGGCTGACATCGGCACGCCGCCCCCCGCCGAAAGCGCCCGGCTCGAGGCGACGGTCTATCTGTCCGCGCGCGGACCCGATCAACCCGATGCGCGGTTCGACATGCCCTGGCGCGACGCGCGCGAAACCGTGGTGACGCTGGTCTCGACCGCGCCGCGCGCCATGGCGGCCGCCCTCTCCTGCGATGGCCCGGCCCGGCTGCGTCTTGACGGGCCGTTGGACCCGGGGCTCTTCCTGCGGGCCGGGGCCGAACGTCGGTTCACCTTGCCGGCGCGGCATGAGGCCGACATGCCGGCGATCGTTCTGCCGCCGGAAACCCGCAGCTGCGAATTGACCTGGGGGGAGGGCAACCGGCTCGCGCTCCTGCGTGAGAACATTGGCGACCCGGAGGTCGCGGCCCTCGACGCGCGTACTCGGAGCTGCGACCTTGGCGCCCCGCGGGGGGATGCGCTCGCTGCCGCCTTCTTCGCCAACCGCGGCCTGGCCCAGACCTGCGCGCGCTCAACCGGGTCCTACAAGCTCTACGCCGACGAAGTCGACGCCCTGCAGGTCCGCCTCGAACGGTTGACGGGCGCCCCGGTCAGCCGCGCCGCGATCGAGGCGGCCGACCCCGACATGCCGCTCGATTTCTCACGTGCGCCGCGGTTCGACCAGATCGTGGTGTCCTACCTTCAGGTGCGCGCAGATATCTCGGGCTACCTTACCGCGCGCGCACTCGCCGTCCACGCGGCCCGTGGCACGAAGGTGCGGGTCGCCGTGTCCGGCACGCTCGCGCTGGACAAGGACAGGCGCCTCCTCGAGGCGCTTGCGGCTCAGTATCCGAACGTTCAGCTGCAATACTTCCGCCACAGCCCGAAAGGGTTTGCCCCGCTCGCCAACCTCGCGGGGATGATCTCGAAGTCGCATCACATCAAGCTGTTTGCGGGTCTGTCCTCCGAACCGGGCCACTCGTTTGCCCTGGTGGGCGGACGCAACCTGCATGACGGCTTTTTCTATCCCGACATCGACTACGTGGAGACCCGGCCCGAGCTTCACAACTACGGTGATTTCACGCTGAACCCGCTCGATTACGTTGACCGTTACGAGGATTTCGAGATCGGGCTGTTCAGCCGGACTGCGGTGGAAGACGTGCTGGCGCAGTTCGGGCGGTTCTGGAACCGCGACGCGATCGGGTCGGAGATGTCGAACGGGGATAACGCCGCCGCCGCGCCCTCCTCGGCGCGGCGCGACGGGCTGGTGCGCCATTACATTTCTCTGCCCTGGCAGCACGGCCTGGCCCAGGAGGACTTGTTTGTCGACATGATCGATGCCGCCCGGCGCGAGGTGACCTTCATGTCGCCGTTCGTCTACCCGACGCCGGCGATCGACGCGGCGCTTCTGCGCGCCGTGGAACGTGGCGTGCGGGTGCGGCTGGTGGTGCGATTGAAGACGGCCGAGCCGGCTGCGCTCGTGGTGAATTCGCTCAACTCGCATTACCTCGAGCGCCGGCGCGATGACTTTGAAGTCTATGTCTACGATCCGCACCCGCGCACCGTGCACACCAAGTTGTTCACCTTCGACGACAGGGTGGCGATCGTGACGTCGACCAACCTCAACCAGCGCAGTTTCCACGGCGATTCCGAGAACGGCTTCGTGTTTCTCGATAGCGGCGTGGCGCGCAAGCTTCGCGAGCAGATCGAGATCGCGATGCGACAAGCTGAGCCGGCAACGTTGCAGCCCCTGTTCCTGATGCTGGGGGAGGCCGCCCACGCGATCCCGGGGCTGATCAAGCAGTTCTGAGGCGATTCAGGTCTTGGCCTTGCGCGTCGTTTTCTTGCGGCCCTTACCGCCTTTGGCGGCCTTCTCATCGACGAGCGCCACCGCCTGCTCCAGCGTGATCGACTGCGGCTCCATGTCCTTGGGCAGGGTCGCGTTCACTTTTTCCCACTTCACATAGGGGCCATAGCGGCCATCCATCACGTTAAGCGCGCCGCCCTTTTCCGGATGCTCGCCAAGCTCGCGCAGGGGCTTGGCGGCGGCTCCGCGGCCGCGACCGGGATTGGCGCGTTTCTGCGCGAGCACCTCGACGGCCCGGTTCATGCCGATTTCGAACACTTCGGAGGCATCCTTGAGGTTGGCGTAGACCGGCTTCGCCTCGTCGGGCTTCTGGTGCATCACGTAGGGTCCGAACCGGCCGAGGTTGGCCGAGATCATCTGCCCGTCTTCCGGGTGCGGGCCGATCTCGCGCGGCAGGCTGAGCAGGAGCAGGGCCTTTTCCAGATCCATGTCGTCGGCGCTCCAACCTTTCGGCAGGCTCGCGCGCGGCGGCTTCTTGTTCTCTTCGGTCGCCTCGCCGCGCTGAACGTAGGGCCCGAACCGGCCCGAGCGCAGGCTGATCTCGTCGCCGTTGTCCTCGCCCAGCACCCGGTCGCCACCGTTGCCGTCATCGCCACCGATCGGGCGGGTGTAGCGGCATTCGGGATAGTTCGAGCAGCCGACGAAACCGCCGGTGCGCGAGGTCTTGAGATGCAGGGATCCGGTGCCGCATTTCGGGCAGGCGCGTGGGTCGGAGCCATCCTCGCGTTCGGGGTAGAGCTGCGGCGCGAGGGCCTCGTCGAGCTTGTCGAGCACCTCCGAGATGCGCAATTCGCTGGTCTCGCCGATCGCCGCCGAGAAATCGCGCCAGAACCGCGCCAGCACCGCCTTGTAATCGAGATCGCCGGCGGAGATCTCGTCGAGTTCTTCCTCGAGATGGGCTGTGAACTCGTAGCCGACATATTTGCGGAAGAAGTTCAGCAGGAAGATGGTGACGATCCGGCCCTTGTCCTCGGGGATCAGCCGGTTCTTCTCCTTGCGGACGTATTCGCGCTCCTGGATCGTGGTCACGATGCTGGCGTAGGTCGAGGGCCTTCCGATGCCGAGCTCTTCCATCCGCTTGACCAGGCTCGCCTCGGTGTAGCGCGGCGGCGGCTGGGTGAAGTGCTGCTCGGGCGTGACGCCGCGCTTCTTGGCGTCCTCGCCGGACGACATCTGCGGCAGGCGCTTGTCGTCGTCCTCCTCGACGAGCACGTCGTCGCGGCCTTCCTCGTAGACCCGCATGAAGCCGTCGAACAGCACCACCTGGCCGTTGGCGCGCAGGCCCACCTGGCCGTCGGCCGAGCCGATCTCCACCACGGTGCGCTCGAGCCGGGCGCCTTCCATCTGGCAGGCCAGCGTGCGTTTCCAGATCAGGTCGTAGAGCTTGCGCTGGTCGGCTTCGAGCTTCGCGAGCTTGCCCGAATCGAGGCTCATGTCGGTCGGCCGGATGCATTCGTGCGCTTCCTGCGCGTTCTTGGCCTTGTTCTTGTAGATCCGGGGCTTGGCCGGCACGTAGTCCGCGCCGTAGCGCGACTTGATCTCCGCCCGCGCCGCCTCGACCGCCTCCGGCGCCATGTCGATCCCGTCGGTCCGCATGTAGGTGATGTAGCCCGCCTCGTAAAGGCGCTGGGCCAGGGTCATGGTCTTCTTCACGCTGAAGCCCAGGCGCGTGCTG
>Ga0180429_10002995_pt1 | contig 13767 bp, 7 predicted proteins | sample SS_ome_FD_132428 | JGI IMG/M metagenome (GOLD analysis project Ga0180429, IMG submission 132428) | Hypersaline lake sediment archaeal communities from the Salton Sea, California, USA - SS_1_S_1 metaG | ecosystem: Environmental > Aquatic > Non-marine Saline and Alkaline > Hypersaline > Sediment ...
TCGTCGGCCGCCTCGTCCACGGCAAAGCGCACGGCCGCTTTCACCGCCTCACCTTCTGAGCGGGCATGGGCCCTGGTCGCATCAGACCCGTTGCCTGGGCCGCCGCCCATGCTCCCCGCAGGGCCCGGTCGCACCAGGCCCGCGGCGAGCCGGGTCTCGCCCTCCGGCCAGTCCCCGGGGAGCCGCAGCCGCTGCTCGATCCACGCGTCGCCCGGCTGCCAGGCACGGGCGTCCACACCCGTGGGCAGCACCGCCTCCCGGTCGCCACACCGCAGCCTGAGCGCCAGCTCGTACGGCCAGTACAGCGGCGCCACCCCCGTGTTCTCGATCCACAGGGTCGCGTCCAGGCGATCGCCTCGCTTGACCTTGCGCGCCCACGTGGCCTGCCGCAGCACCAGGCGATATCCGATGCGGTCGCAGAAGCCGGCCAGCGGCTCCATGTAGTCCTCGGGGATGGGGTTGGACTTGGGCATGAGAACGGACGTGTGGAACTTGTACCCCTGCCGCAGGATGAAGTCCAGGTCGAAGCCGTGCTCCTTCCAGGAGGCCGGTACCCCGCAGGTCTCCATGGTCACCGGCCGGGCCTGCCAGCGGTCCTGCGCCCCGGCCTTGCACACGGCCATGGGGTAGTAGTCGTACGTGTGATTCCACTTGCGGCCGAAGAAGCCCAGATCGCCAAAGCAGTCGCACCGCCAGCCCATGTCGTGGCGCATGCCCGCCTCGAGCTGGTACCCGTCGATGTTGGACAGCAGGGGCGTCCTTGGGTGGGCCTCCACATAGGCGGCCACGAAGCGCTCGACCTGCGCCTGCGACACGTCGCCGGCCCCCTCACCCCACGGCCCGATGTAGGCCAGGTCCACGGCCTCTAGGTCTGGGTGCCCATCGAAGCGCTCGCCGAACTCGGCGATCACCCGGGTCCACGCCTCCAGATACTCGGGGCCGTCGTAGATCGCCTCAATGTATCTGCGGTCCTTCTTCTTGCCGCCCTCCTGCGTGGGGTACCTGGCCTGGTACCACGCGGGCAGCTGCGGCTGCCCCTGCGACCCGTGCGGCATCAGCCGCACCTGCAGGGTTTGGCCGCGCGCCCTGGCCGTGGCCAGCGCCCCCTCCACCACGCTCCAGTCGAAGCGGCCCTCCTCGGGCTCGAACACCTCCCAGAACCAGCGGCAGTACGCCACCGTGCACGGCAGATACCGGTCGGCTACGTCGGCCGTAGCATCGGGAAAGGAGAGCGGCCCCTCCTCCGACCATCGCAGCCCCTCGTTCAGGGGATCGCCGTTGAAGCGCTGGAACGTGGCGCATCCCTTGTGTGGATTGGTCAGCAGCGGTGTCGTGCGCTCGGTGAAGCGCGTCTTGGCGTGGCTCTCGACGTTCATGATCTCCCACCCGGTGACAGTGACCCCAACGCCCCATGCTCAGGGGGCGCCCAACCCGGTGCCAGCCATCCCCGTGCCGGCCAACCCACCACGGCCGGACTCACGGCGGCCAGCGCCTTGCGAGCCTGCGCCGCCAAAGCTAACCCGTTTCGGCCTCCGCCCACAGCGCCTGTCCGGCCCCGGCGGCCCCCTGCCTGTTGCGCCCTCACCGCGGGGTGTGGACATTGGTCCGCTGCAACCCACTCTCTTTGCCGCCTGCCGGGAGTCACATCGCGGTGTCGGAACAGCAGCCCATACGCCTGGTCATCCTGTCGGCCAACTTCGAAACCCTCGTCGAGGACACTGCCGGCATCCTGCACGACTATCTGGCCGCCCGCATCCCCGTGGAGCAGCGCCTCGTCCAGTGGCCGGCCCATGGCGGCCCGGTGGATCTCGCTAACCTCGATGAGGCGGATGTGGTCCTGGTCTTCGCCGACTGCGCCCCAGCACCGGCCAGCGGGCTCGAGCAGCTCGAGGCCTACTGCGCTGCCGGGCGCCCCCTGGTGGCCGTGCGCTGCAACGGGATGTCGCTTGATGGCTGGACGGGCTTTGAGAGGGAGGTCCTGGGTGCGGAAGTCGGCGCGCGCGGCGCGCACGGGACGTCCTACGCGGTCGACTTTGGCGCGCCGCGCCGCGACCACCCGCTGGTGGAGGGGATGGAGCCCTTCGAGGCCTTCGGCAGTCCGCTGACCGACCTGCGTCTGGCCGACGGCGCCGATGCGACGCAGATGGAGGTGGTGGCCGAGGCTAGGCTGGACGACGGGAGGGTCCCGGTGGCCTGGACCCGTCAGTGCTGCGGGGCGCGCGTCTTCGCCACCACCCTGGGCCACCCCCGCGACTTCTGGGAGTACGACTTCCTGCGCCTTGTCGAGAACGCCGTACTCTGGGCCGCCCCCTGAGCCCGGCTCACAGCCCCAGGTGTTGAGTGATCCGCTTTGACAGCTCGCTTACGTTGACCGGCTTAATCAGGTAGTCGTTGGCCCCCTGGCGGATAGCGCCCTGGATGCTGTCCCTGCCCGAATCCACCGTCAGCATGATGATGGGCGTGGTGGCGCACTCCTGACTCTCTCGCAGTTGTGACAGGGCGGCCAGGCCGTTCCCTCCGGGCATGGCGATGTCGAGCACGATGAGACCCGGCTTGTGGAAGCGTCCCATGGCCACCGCCTGCACGCCGTCGGTGGCCTCGATCGGCTGACACCCCAGCTTGCGCACCACCTCGCAGACCAGGTGACGCGTCATGGACGAGTCGTCCACCACCAGCACCCGCGGCCCGTCGCCCTCCACTGCGTCGAACTGGTAAGTCCGCTTCCGCCGCCCGTCGGTCTCGTCCCCGGCCTCGGCGGCGGCTCCCCGCCCACCCGGGGCCTGGGGCTCCTCCTCGTCGTCGAACATGGCGGCCAGGTCTTCGCCCCCTCCCGCCGTACTGCGGATGACCGGCTCGGGGTGTTCTGGGCGCTCTGGCTCGGGGCGCTGCGGAATCGCCGGGTCAGGCTCCAGGGCCTGAGCCCCGCTCTCAACGGGCGAGCCAGCGGGTTCATCAGCCGGTTCGTCGGCAAACATCTCCTCGAGCAACTCGCGTTCCTGGCTGTCGGTACGCGTCGCAGCATCGCGCTCGGCTGCCGCCGCCTCCTCTTCGCTCAGATCGGGGTCGGAGGCGACCCCGCCCTCTGCGTCGCCCTTGCCCGTCGCCGACTCGGGGACGCTCTCGAGCCAGTCGAGACAGAAGGCCTCCACCGCGATGTCCAGCATGGTGTCGCGCAGGCAGCGCCCCATGGTGGCCGCTACCAGGTGCGAGGCCGGTGGGGGCAGTTCGGTGGTCTCCTCGAGGATGATCTCCACTACCTCGTGGACGAGCAGCACCTCGATCAGTGGAACATCCTCGGCCCCGACCTGCAGGTGCGCGTCGGCGTCCCAGTCGTTCAGGGCGTCCCGGATGGCAGTCACCACGTGGATCTCGGTGTCCCGTGCGTACGCCACCGTGTGCGACCGGGCCAGGGGCTCCAGCAGATGGCGGGCCACCACCGAGAAACCGTGGCCCCAGATCGCCAACGGCTGGTCGTGGCCCGGATCGAGCCGCGCCACCACACTGGCGGCCACCGCAGCCGGATCGCCCAGCACGGAGGTCAGCAGTCCCCGCGGCTCCCACAGGGCGGACAACTCGGCGGCCAGAGCCGCCCAACTCTCCGGCCCCTGGCCACCCTCGCGATCGGCCAGCACGCGGGCGGCCCGCTCCTTCTGGGTCGGGTCGCCGGCATCGAGGTTCAGCACCCCGAGCTGCTGGAGCAGGTGCGCTCTCTCGCGACGGGACTGGGCCAGGTTGAACAACCCCGCCGCAAAGGCCGCCCCGCTGCGCTCGACGGAGTACGACCGGAGGGAGGCCGGATTGTCATGCACGCCCTCCATGCGGGCGCGCAAGGACTGCACGATCGACGCCCACTCCCCCTCCTCCACGCCGTCTCTCACCGCGTACAGGCGCTCCGGTGGCCCGTCGGCCGCCTCTGCCTTCATCAGCGCTTCCGGAGCCGGCGCCTCGCCGCCGACGGTCCAGGCTCTCAGCGTCACTTGCCCTGTCCTCCCAGCGTCATGGCCTGCACCAGATGGGGGCGGGCCAGGTCGATCTCCTCATGCAGCGCTTCGCTCAGCTCTCGGGCCCTGTCGAACTCACCGGCGAGCGCGGCCATGCGGAGTCCCTCGGCCGCCTGGGCCGCCTCTTCCATGCCCAGTGTCCGCGCCATTCCCTTCAACCCGTGGGCCGCCGCGGCCAGGGCCTCGCCGTCTGCCCGCTCTACTGCCTCGCTCACTTCGCTCAACCGTGTGGGACACTCCTCCAGGAACAGACCGGCCAACTCGCCCAGCAAGCGCTCGTCGCCGCCCAGCAACTCCAGGGCCCCGGCCAGGCCGCGCGGCATCTCCGGTACCGACGGCGCGTTGGCTGGGGGCTGATCTCCCTCAGCACCTGCGATAGTCGGCACCACCCGCCTGACCTCCGCGTGCAGCTCGCCCAGGCGCATGGGCTTGGGCACATACCCGTCCATGCCCGCCTCCAGGCAGCGCTCCCGATCTCCGGGCATGGCGTGGGCCGTCAGGCCGACGATGGCCATGTGGTCACTCCCCGCTGCCTCCCGCTCGCGGATGGCCGCCGTGGTCTGTAGACCGTCCATGTCCGGCATCTCCACATCCATCAGCACCACGTCGAAGCGCTCGCTCCCGAGCCGGCGCAGGGCCTCGGCGCCGCCCTCGACCGCGGTCACCGAGTGCCCTTCCCGCTTGAGCAAGCCGGCCGCGGCCCGGCGGTTCATCTCCATGTCCTCCACCAGCAGAATGCGCAGTGGGGGCAGGGGTGCCACGTCAGCCTCGGGCACCGGAACCTCGTCAGCCCCACTCGCCTCGCCGGAGGCACCCTCAGCTTGCGCGCACAGCACCGTGAATTGGAAGGTGCTGCCCACGCCGGCCTCGCTCTCCACCCAGATCCGGCCGCCCATCAGCCGCGCCAGGTGCGAGGCGATGGCCAGCCCCAGGCCGGTGCCGCCGTACCGCCGAGTGGTGGATCCGTCCACCTGGGTGAAGGATTCAAAGATGGCCCGCTGGCGATCCGCGGGTATGCCGATGCCGCTGTCCTTCACCGAGAACTGCAGACAGGACATGGTGCCGTCCCGCACCCCGGTGCGCTCCCGCTCCGTCTCGTCCGCCAGTCGGACGCCCACCTGAATGCTCCCCCGGCTGGTGAACTTCACCGCGTTGCTCAGCAGGTTTACCAGCACCTGGCGCAGGCGCAGCGAGTCGCCGATCAGCGCGTCCGGAACTTCGTCGGCCACCTCCCACTGCAGGTCCACTCCGGCGGCGGCGCTCTTCAGCCTGAAAGGCTTGGCCACCCCTTCGAGAGTGTCCCGCAGGTCGAACCGTCCCGGCTCCAGGGCGAGCTTGCCGGCCTCTATCTTGGACAGGTCCAGGATGTCACTGACGATTTCCTGGAGCGTGTCGGCCGAAGTGACGATGGCCTCGGCGTACTCGCGTTCGTGGGACCCCAGGTCCATGCCGGCCAGCAGGTCGGCCATGCCGATGATGGCGTTGATCGGCGTGCGGATCTCGTGGCTCATGCCGGCCATGAAGTCGCTCTTGGCCCGGTTGGCGTCCTCGGCCAGGCGGCGCGCCTCCAGCGATTCGCGCCGGGCTTCCTCCGCCTCCCGGAACAGCCGCGCGTGCTCCAGGGCCACGGCCACCAGCTTCAGCAGGGGACGCATCACGTCGATGCGCCGCAGCAGATCGTCCTTCTCGTCGGCACGGCAGAACACGGTGAGCACGGCCAGCACCGCGTCGCCCCGCGTCACCGGAATGAAGCACGACACCGTCCCCATGCCGCCGAGGCTCGCCTCTGGAGCCCTGTCGGTCTGGTCGCCGTCGGATGGAGTCGGGGAATCGCTCCACTCGTCGAGAATGCGCATCTCGCCGGTGCGCGCCGCTTCGCCTCTCGCCGAGTCCTCTCCCAGGTCGTACTTGAGCCCCACTACTCCGCCAGGTGAGCGCACGGAGATGCGGGGGCCGTCTCTCTCCCCGCCGCCCCCGAACACATAGCGCACTACCTTGACCGCGTTCTCTTCCTCATCCACCAGGGAGATCATCATGCTGCGGAAAATGCCCGCCGCCACGATGCTCTCAGCCAGGTTGTCGAGGATGACATCCAGGTCCAGGGAATCCAGCGTGGCCGCGCCGATCTCCTGGTACGCGGTCAGCAGCCGGTCCTTCTCCTCCAGGTCGCGGGTATGGGCCGCGACCTGGAGACGCAGCGACTGGAGTGTCGGTCCCCGTGGCTCCTGGCTATCCATGGATGGCAGTCCCTACGCCATCACCTCCCGGTAGATGCCCTCGGCGACTTCGCGCGTCACCTCTACCGGATTCGGGTCCAGCAACCGCCCCACGGCCATGGCGATGTCCAGCATCTTCGGCAGATCCTCCTCGCCCAGCCCCGACTCGCTCAGGCTGCCGTAGGGCGTGTGCCGCCGCCGCAACTCGTCGACCCACCCGGCCGCGTCGCGCCCGCCTTCCTCCGTGGTCTTGCCGGTCAGGTCGATGCCGGCCACAGCCGCCGTGTAGTAGTACTTCTCCGCCACGGCCGGCAGATTGTGGCGCATGACACCGGGCAGGACCAGGGCCACGGCCGCGCCGTGGGGCACGGACTTGCCCTTGACCGCCGACACCTTCTCGATGCCGTACCCCAGGGCGTGCGCCGCCCCCGTGTTGATGGGGCTCAGCAGCATGCCCCCCAGCAGGCTGCAGCGGGCCATGTGGTAGCGCGCCTCTGGGTCAGACGCCCCCTTGGCAATAGCCCGCGCCAGGTGCGGCAGCCCCGAGCGCAGGGACTCGCGCGCCACCGCGTCGCCCACGTCGTTGGTCTTCTTCGAAGCCGTGCACTCCAGCGCGTGCCCGATCGCGTCCAGCCCCGTAGTGGCGGTCAACGCCGGCGGCAGATCCGCGGTCAACTCCGGATCCACCAGGGCCACCCCGGGCTGTATGTGGTCGTCGTAGATGGCCTGCTTGCCCTCGGCCGCCACGATCACCGCCACCCGGCTGGCCTCGGCGCCCGTGCCCGACGTGGTGGGCAGGGCCAGCAGGGGCCAGCGCGCCGGCTCCCCGAACTTGTCGAAGCCCAGGTAGTCGGCCGTGGACCCGCCCGAGGTGGCCACGCACAGGGCCACCTTGGCCGTGTCGAGCGTGCTGCCCCCACCCAGGGCCAACACCGCGTCGCACTCCACCGTGCCCAACGCCGCGGCCAGAGCGTCCACACTCTCCACCGAGGGATTGGCAATCACCTCGTCGAACTCGCCCGCAACCTCCACGCCACCGGCCGCCAGGGCCTGGCGCACGTGCTCGGCCAGCTTCGGGATGCCCGGGTCCCGCACCAGGAAGACGCGCTTCGCCCTCAGCCGCTCGCACTCCTCGCCCAAGGTCGAGCAGGCCCCCGTCCCCAGCACCACCCGGCGCTGGTCGAACTTGAACATCTCCGTCAGGGCCGCGCGCCGCTCCGGGCAATCGAAGTACTCGTACCCAGAGACCAGCTCCTCGTTCACCGCAATGGTATCCATCGTCTACCTTCCGTCCAGTCGTGTGGCCCGCGCGAGTGCGTCACCGCGGCCATCATCTGATCCCGCACAGGCAGCTAAGGTAGCCCCCACACCCACCCCCATCCACCCGGGCCCCCCTTCGCCTTCCCGTACCCCAACCCTTAGATTGTCAGCCAGAAGCTACCCAGGCCCGCGCCACACGGTGATGGGCTGGCGACTAGTGCCCCGCGCAGTACGCTACCCCGGTCCCCGTGAACGGGGCATCCGCGCGGGCCCGGGCGACCTCCAAGCTGCGGGACGATTCCTCGCGTCGGCCGACGGGCGGGCAGCAAGGCACATTCGTTGCCAGGCAAGATCTGGCTCCGGTCCCTACTGGACCAAGAGACCCGGCAAAGCCGGGGCTCGAAGCTCCGGTGTACCAGCATCTGACGTGATTCAGCACCTCTGTCGGCAACGGCGCCGCAGCGCCCGTCCGCCGGCCGGCGCGAAGAAAGGCACCCCATGCTCTACCAACTCCGCACGTATGTCATCCCCGAAGGCCGCATGCCCGACATCGTGCGGCGCTTCGAAACCGTCACCATGGACCTGTTCCGCAAGCACGGCATCGAAGTGGTCGGATTCTGGACCGTCGACGATCCCGACCCGGGTCGCGAGCTGGTGTACATCACCCGCTTCGAGAACCAGCAGGCGGCCGACGCCGCCTGGGACGCCTTCCGCGACGACCCCGAGTGGGTCGAAGCGCGGGCCAGGTCCGAGGAGAACGGCCCCATCGTCGAGGACGTGGTGCAGAAGATCCTGAGCCCCACGGCGTTCTCCGCCCTGCAATAGGCAGCACACCCGGCAGCCGAACCCCACAAGGAGAGGCCCCCATGGCACCCTACAGCGGACGCTGGCACGGCAAGAGGCGGTACTTCGGCCTCCACTACGACCTCCACGCCGGTGAGGGAGACACAGAGCTCGGCGCCAGGGCCGAGCCCAAACACCTGGTGCCTCTCCTGAAGATCATCGCCCCCGACTTCGTCCAGACCGACTGCAAGGGGCACCCGGGGTACACCAGCTGGTACAGCAAGGTCCCCAACGCCTCAGTGAGCCCGGGGGTGAGGAGGGATGCCCTCAAGGGCTGGCGCGATTCCACCAGCCAGCTCGGCCTGCCCCTGCACTGCCACTACTCCGGCATCTGGGATATTGCCGCCGGCGCCAAGCACCCCGACTGGGGCGCCGTCGACGCCGAGGGCAAGCCCGCCGGCGCCGTCTTCGGCCCCGATACCGACGTGCCGGGCCCGCCCCAGCGCATGTGCCCACGCGGCCCCTATTTAGAGAAGCTCCTCATCCCGCAGATGATGGAGGCCATCGACCGGTATGGCGTGGACGGCTTCTGGGTCGACGGCGAGATCTGGGCCTGCAACCCCTGCTACTGCCAGCGCTGCACCTCCGCCTTCAAGGAGGCCACCGGCATCGCCCGTCCGCCAAAGACCCAGGGCGACCCCAACTGGGACGCCTGGTGGTGGTTCTCCATGGAGAGCTTCGAGCACTACGTCACCCGGTACTGCGAGCACATCCACCAGCGCCGGCCCCACGTGCTGCTGTGCTCCAACTGGCTGCAGACCTTCCGGCACCCGGGCGAGCCCCACGTGCCGACCGACTGGATCAGCGGTGACAACACGCCCTCCTTCGGTCTCGACGAGGGGCGCTGTGAGGCGCGCTTCATCTCCACGCGCGGCAAGCCGTGGGACATCATGATCTGGAGCTTCTACTCGGCTCACGGCATGGGAGACCGCACCTCGCCGTGGACCTTCAAGCCGGTTCAGATGATCCAGCAGGAAGCGGCCGCGATCTGCGCCCTCGGCGGCGCCGTCCAGGTCTACGAGAACCCCGGCGGCCTGCGCGACGGCCGGCTGGTCGAGTGGCGGGCCCGGCGACTGCGCCAGGTGAGCCGCTTCGTCAAGGCGCGCCGCGTCCTCTGTCAGGAAACCGAGACGATCCCCCAGATCGCCGTGCTCCACTCCGAGAGCCACGCTCGCAGCAACCCCGGCCCCAACCTCATGCACGGCGTCGATGTGAAGCCGGTGCGGGGCGCCACGTGGTCGCTGCTCGAATGTCAGTACGGCGTCGACCTCCTCGACGAGTGGGCCCTGCTGCCGCGCCTGGACGAGTTCCCCGTGGTGGTCGCCCCGGAGCAGGACCGCATGTCCGACGAGATGGTCGATGCCCTCAAGAGCTATGTGACCGGTGGCGGGCGCCTGCTCGTCACGGGCCCGGCCGCGTACCAGCGCTTCGGCGGCCGCTTCCTCGGGGTGCGCAAGGGCAAAATGGAAACCGAGCAGACGTACCACGCCCCGGCCGCCGACGGGTCCTTTGCCCTGTGGAGCGACACCTGGCACCTGACCCGGCCCACCGCGGCGCGTGCTCTGGGGTGCCTGGCCAACACGCCCCTGCTCGACGACCGCCTGCTGCCCCATGGGGCCGCCTTCGTCAACACGGTGGGGAAGGGCGCCGTCGCCTACGTCCCCTTCGAGATCTTCCGCTTCTTCGAGCACACGCGGTATCCCCTGGCCCGCGCCTTCGTCGGGGAGGTAGCGCACGCCCTGGCTGGCTCGCTCGGCATCTCGGTTCGGGCGCCCACCTGCATCGACGTTGTCCTGCGGCAGAAGCCTGATCGCCTGATCGTGCACCTGCTGAACCGGGCCTCCGGCGTGCCGCAGCGCCCCAATGACTCGACGGTGGACGAGATACCGCCCATGGGTCCAATCGAGGTGACGGTGAAGCTGGCGGGCAGACCCAAGTCCGTGGACCTGGCCCTCGAGAAGGGCACCGTAGAGTGGAAGCACCGGCCCGGCAAGCGCACTGGCACCCTCACGGCCACGGTGGAGCGCGTCCACATCCACGCCGCTGTTGTTGTGGAGACCTGACGGCGAGCTCGCTCTTCGACCGCCAAAGGTACCCCCCGGCACGCTGTCCCCAGACCCTCCACCCCCTACCCTATACCCGGTTGCTCAAACCTATGCCTGCATACCACCAGAACCTCTGCCCCCCCTTCTGGATGACCCCGGAGATCACGGGCACCAACCGGCTCCCGGGCCGCGCCACCCTCTACCCCTTCGACTCCGAGGCAGCGGCCCTGGCCGGCGATCGCCAGGCCAGCCCGTGGTGGCGCTCCCTCGACGGACAGTGGCGCTTTCACCTGGTGCCGCGCCCCGAGGCGACACCCGCCGAGTTCTACCGGACCGACTTCGACGACAACGCCTGGGACGAGATCGCCGTGCCCGGCAACTGGACTTGCCAGGGGTATGACGCCCCCATCTACACCAACGTGCAGATGCCCTGGGACGAGCAGCCGCCCGGCGTGCCGCGCGAGGACAACCCCACCGGTCTGTATCGGACCCCTTTCCAGGTACCCGCCGCCTGGCGGGGCCGCCGCGTGGTCCTCCACTTCGGCGGCGTGGAGAGCTGCTTCCGCGTCTGGATCAACGGGCGCGAGGTGGGCCTGGGCAAGGACAGCCGCCTGCCCTCCGAGTTCGACATCACCGCCCACCTGAACTGGGGCAAGGGCTCCCGCGCCAGCCGCAATCTGCTGGCCGTCGAAGTGGTCCGCTGGTCCGACGGCAGCCACCTCGAGGACCAGGACCACTGGTGGATGGCCGGCATACACCGCGAGGTCTACGTCTATTCCACGGCCGCCATGCACTTGGAGGACGTCTTCGCCCGCGGCGACCTGGACGAGACCTGCACAGAGGGCCAGCTGGCCCTGAAGATCCGCCTCGGAGAGCAGGAGACCTGGCCCGCTGGATGGTCTCTGCGCGCCCGCCTGGTCGGGCCAGACGGCAAGGACGTGTTCCGCCGGCCCCTCACCGCGGACTGCCCCGGCCCGGACCAGATCGGCGGGGCCGGTCGCGTGGTGTCGCTCTCCGGCGCGGTTCGTCGCCCCCGGCTCTGGTCGGCCGAGACCCCCGAGCTCTACACCGTCGTGGCCTCCCTCGTCGATCCGGACGGCGAGGTGGCGGAGGCCACCTCCTGTCGCGTCGGGTTCCGACGTATCGACCTGGGTCACCGCGAGGTGCGGGTCAACGGACAGCTCGTGTACTTCAAGGGCGTCAACCGCCACGACCACGACGACGACGCCGGCAAGACCGTGTCGCGCGAGCGCATGCGCCAGGACGTGGAGGTGATGAAGCGCCTCAATGTCAACGCCGTGCGCACCAGCCACTATCCCAACGACCCGTTCTTCTACCAGCTGTGCGACGAGTACGGCCTCTACGTCATCGACGAGGCCAACATCGAGTGCCACGCCTTCCAGCCAGCTGACCGCCTGGCCCAGGACCCGCGCTGGACGGCCGCCTTCGTGGACCGCTGCCAGCACATGGTGGAGCGCGACAAGAACCACCCCTCCATCCTCATGTGGTCCCTGGGCAACGAGAGCGGGTACGGTGCCAACCACGATGCGGCCGCGGGGTGGATCCGCGGCTTCGACCCGTCGCGTCTGGTCCACTACGAGGGCGCCATTCGCGGGCACTGGTCCGGGAGCTACGGCGGCGGCGCCAAGCAGGCCGGGTACGGGGCCCTGGCCAGCGACGTGATATGCCCCATGTACCCGCAGGTCAGCACCCTGGCCGAGTTCAGCGACGACGACTTCCCCGAGTCCCGCCCCCTGATCATGTGCGAGTACTCCCACTCCATGGGCAACTCCAACGGCTGTCTCAAGGAGTATTGGGACACCATCGAGTCGAAGCCGGGTCTGCAGGGCGGCTTCATCTGGGACTGGGTGGACCAGGGGCTGACCAGGAACGACGAGAAGGGTGTGAAGTACTGGGCGTACGGCGGCGACTTCGGCGAGACGCGCCACGACGCCAACTTCTGCATCAACGGGCTGGTGTGGCCCGACCGCACGCCCCACCCGGGCGCGGCCATCGAGGTGAAGTACTGCTATCAGTACGTGGCCGTGAGCGCCGGCCGGCGGCGCGCCGAAATCACCGTACACAACAAGCACAGTTTCCTGGACCTGGGTCACCTCCAGGGGTACTGGTCCGCCCAGGTGGACGGCCGGACCGTGAAAAAGGGGCGCCTCCCGCGCCTGCGCACTGCTCCGGGCGCGGCGGAGAGCGTGAAGCTGCCCCTCGAGCTGCCGCGCCTGGGGCCGGGTCAGGAGTGTTTCCTCGACGTGTGGTTCACCGCGCGCCAGGACACCCTGTGGTGTGAGAAGGGGTACGAGGTGGCCCGGGAGCAGCTGCCCCTCGCCGTGGGCAAGCCCGCCCGGCCCGCCACCGGCAGGTCCGCCGCGGCCGTGGCCGCCGATGAGAGCGACGGCGCTCTCTACCTGTCCACTGACGACACCTGTGCCCGCTTCTGTCTGGAGACCGGCACCCTCACCGGCCTGTCGCGCGACGGCCGCGAGTTCCTCGAGCGCGGCCCCCGGGCCTTCCTCTGGCGCGCCCCCACGGACAACGACGGCATCAAGAGCTGGTCCGGGCAGGAGCACAAGGCTCTGGGGCGCTGGTGGAAGCTCGGGCTGCAGCGGCAGACCTGGGAGACGGCCCGGGTCACGCGCCGCCGCAGCGGCGGGCTGCCCTCCTTGAGCTCGGTCACCCTGCTGCGCGGCACCGACGACGAGGGCGGAGTCCACGATCTGGGCGAACACCGGCAGGCCTTCGCGCTCCAGGCCGACGGCACCTTGCGCATCGACAACACCCTCAAGCTCGCCGCCGGCGTCTCCGACCTTCCCCGCATTGGCGTGGAACTGATACTGGCCCCGGAGTTGGAACGGTTCGAGTGGTTCGGGCGCGGGCCCGGAGAGAACTACCCCGACCGCAAGGCCGGCAGCCCGGTGGGGCACTACGCCGCGGCGGTCTCCGACCTCTATGTGCCCTACATCCTGCCCCAGGAGAACGGCGCCCGCTGTGACGTGCGCTGGTGCGCCCTCCACGACGGTGGGGCCGGCCTGCTGATCGCCGGCAGCGAGCCCATGACGGTCTCGGCCCTGCACTGCTCGGCCGACGATCTGACCGGGGCCTTCCACACCAACGAGCTGCGTTCACGGCCCGATGTCTTCGTGCACCTCGATGTGGCCCAACGCGGTCTGGGAACGGCCAGCTGCGGGCCGGACACGCTGCCCGAGTACCGGCTTGCGGGCGGCACCTGGCGCTGGTCCTACCGGCTCGCCCCGGTGGCGCAGCGGCGGCTCGACCTGGCCGCTGCGGGCCGGCAGCTGGTCTGCGAGGAGACGCGCCAATGAGACGCGAGAGCATCGGCGACCTGTCCCTGAGCAAGATCCTGTGCGGCGCGAACCCGTTCTACGGGCA
>Ga0180429_10002996_pt1 | contig 13766 bp, 9 predicted proteins | sample SS_ome_FD_132428 | JGI IMG/M metagenome (GOLD analysis project Ga0180429, IMG submission 132428) | Hypersaline lake sediment archaeal communities from the Salton Sea, California, USA - SS_1_S_1 metaG | ecosystem: Environmental > Aquatic > Non-marine Saline and Alkaline > Hypersaline > Sediment ...
GTATGACAAGGTGATCCAACTCCTGGCGCCCTTCAAGGGCAAGGACCATCCCTCGCGGCGCCTGATGATGGGCTACGCATACGAAAAACTTTCCGATCCGGACCGGGCTGCGGGGCAGTATCAGGCGGCCTTAAAACTGGACCCGACAATGTCATCAGCGGGCCTGGCTTTGGCGCAGATTTACGCGTCGAAAGAGCAATGGTCCGCCGCGGCTGAATTGTTGGGCAAATACGCGAATATCGACGCCTGCCCAAAGGATGTTCTTCTGCTATACACCCAGGTGGCCGGTAAGATGAAGGACCGGCGCCTGCAATCGCTTCTGGCGGCGAAGGGGATCGCACGATTCCCGACCGATCGAACGTTCAAACGCATGGACCTGCAAAACCTGCTGGACAGCGGTAATTACCCCTCCGCGAAGCAAAGCGTTCTGGGCATGCTGACCGACGAACCGGTTAACGCGAAACTTTGGAGGCAATTGGCGTTCATCCAGGAACGGAGCAGTCGTGACACCGGTAAGCTCTCAGCCGTCGAAGCCGCCCTGCTATGCGACCCGACGAACATGGAAAACCACCGTCAATTCCTGGCTGGACATATTGGCCTGGGAAATTTTCACGTCGTGATTCAGCACGGGCGGAAGCTACTGGCCGGTGTGATGCGGAAAGAGGCGCTCAAGGATATTGCCATTCTTGGTTTGCTGATCCACGCCGCTGACATGAACCAGGCCGACCAGACCCTGGAAACATGGTTGTCGCTGGTGGGGGACGACAAACAGACCCGTGCGATGCAACTGGCCGAAGCCAGGCTGGCGCTGCGGAAAGGCAAGACTACCCTGGCGCGACAAACGCTCGACCGACTAATCGCCGCGGGCGACACCGACCCTTCGGTCTATCTCTGGGCCGGACATCTGGCCGAGCAGACCAAGGCGCCCGATCGTGCAATCGTACTTTACGGCCAGGCACGCAAGCTCACCGGTCCGGCGGCCGATATAGCCACCCTCTACCTCGCCAGACTGCACCTGGACGCCAAGCGCCACGAACAAGCGAGTCGATTACTCCGCGAGCACCTCCAGGCACATCCTCAGGACACCTATGCACGGGCAATGCTCGCACTGGCGAAACAAGCCCGATAACCTGATACGGTTGAACCGGCCCGCCTGGCGGAACGCAAACTAGCCACAGGCCCTTCGAGTCGCCGTCAGGCCTGGAGGCTTTCGTGCTCGGTCCGGGAGATGATTTCGTCCTGGAGTTCCTTGCCCACGTCGACGAAGTAGTCGCTGTATCCCGCCACTCGCACGATCAGGTCCTTGTATTCGCGCGGGTTTGCCTGGGCCTTTCTCAGCGTTTCGGCGTCGACCACGTTGAACTGGACGTGGTGCCCGTCGAGGTTGAAGTACGCTCTGGCGAGATGTCCGAGGTGCAGGTATCCATCGCCCGCGAAGACCTGCGGGGTGAACTTGAGGTTCAGCAGCGTCCCGCCCGTGCGGGAGTGGTCGATGCGGGCGGCGGATTTCATAACCGCGGTCGGACCGTTCAGATCGGCGCCCTGGGTGGGCGAAATCCCTTCCGACACCGAAACGCCGGCCTTTCGACCGTTGGGCAGGGCGCCGGTGACTTCGCCGAAGTATATGTGAACCGTGGTCGGAAGGAGGTTCACGCGGTAGTGGCCTCCCTTGGTGTTGGGGCGCCCGTTGACTACGTCGTAGTACGCCTCGAACGCCCGCTCGGCAAGTTCGTCGGCGTAGTCGTCGTCGTTACCGTAGGTCGGAGTCCCACCCGCCAGCATCAGCCTGAGGGGCTCGCCGCGGTCGAAATTGCTGTCAATTGCGTCGATCAAATCGCTCATCGAGACATCTTTTTCGTCGAACACGTGGAACTTGACAGCCGCCAGCGCGTCTGTGAGCGTCCCTAACCCGACTCCCTGGATGTACGTCGGGTTGTACCTCGCCCCGCCATTGTGATAATCGGTGGCCCTGTCGACGCAGTCGTTCATCATTACCGACATAAACGGCGCGGGCATGTTCGTGGCGAACAGTCTCTCGATGAAGTTATTGCCCGCGATCTTGAGGTCCACGAAGTACTTCAACTGTGTTTGATAGGCGGCGAAGAACCGGTCGAACGATTCGAAACTCTTCGGATCGCCGGTTTGCGGTCCGATCTGCTTTCCACTGGTCGGATCGATCCCGTCGTGCAGGGTCAATTCGAGTATTTTCGGCCAGTTCATGTACCCGGTGAGCGTGCAGCTTTCCTTACCGAACGCGCTGACCGTGACGCATCCGCTCGGTCCGCCCTGGCGGGCGTCGGCGATATCCTTGCCCGCGTTGAGCATTTCCCGGACGATCAGGTCCATGTTGAACATGGACGGTTGGCCCAGCCCGGTGCGGACAACCTTGCAGGCCCGCTGCAGGAACCGGTCGGGATTCCTGCTGCTTAGTTGGATGCACGCCGAGGGTTGGATCAACTGCATCTCCTCGACAATGTCCAGTATCATGTAAGACAGATCGTTTACCGCGTCGTCGCCTTCGGGCGTGAATCCGCCGACGTTGATCAGGGCGAAGTCCTGGTACGTTCCGCTCTGTTCCTCGGTCACGCCGACTTTCGGCGGCGCGGGCTGATTGTTGAACTTGATCCAGAAACACTCCAGCAGTTCTTTCGCCCCGTCTTCGTCGAGCGTTCCGTTTTGGATCTCTCGCTGGTAGAAAGGCCAGAGATGCTGGTCGAGGCGTCCGGGATTGAACGAATCCCACGTGTTCAGTTCGGTAATCACGCCTAGGTGTACGAACCAGTAGCTCTGGAGGGCCTCGTGAAACGTTCGCGGGGCGTTTGCCGGGACGTGGCGGCAAATCTCAGCGACATTCTCGAGTTCAGCCTTGCGGGCCGGGTCAGATTCGCCGCGGGCAAGCTCTTCCGCCAGGTCGGCGTGACGATTGGCCAACAGTATCACCGCGTCGATACATATCGCCATGGCCTTGAGCTCCTCGCGCTTGTCGAATGCGCGCCGATCTTCAAGCACGTCCAGGGAGTCGATGTGTTCGGTGATGCGGGCCTTGATATCCAACAGCCCCTGGTGATAGATCTTGTCGTCGAGGATGGCGTGCCCCGGGGCGCGCTGCTCCATGAACTCGGTGAACACGCCCGCGTCGAACGCGTCGTGCCATTGGGGGGTCATCGCGGCGAATACTTTCTCGCGGAGCGTTCTTCCCGACCAGAACGGGATGATTCGTTCCTGGAAGGTTTTCCGGACATCGTCGTTGACGGCGAACCGCGTGCGCTGGCGCTCGGCGATGATGTCCAGATCGTCGAGGCTGTGGCAGCAGAGTTCGGGGTAGGTGGGTGTGGCTTTGGGCTCGGGACCGCGTTCGCCGACTATCAACTCACCGTCGTTTATGCAGATCGACCTGTGTGTCACCACGTATTTCAACGACAGAGCACGCGCCACGGGCAGCGAAACCGCATCGGCGCCCCCGCTTGCATAGAAGTCGGTGATCAGTTTCGCCCGCTCGGAGGATATTGACGGGACCGCGCTTAAGCTCTGGGTCCGCAGCTTTTTAATTCGTTCATTCATATCGCTTAAAACCGTGCAACCTGTTGGAATATCGCTTGGAATATCGCTGAAATCCATTATAGCCCCTGCCAACGGTAGTATCAATCCGACTTGACGTGCATTCCTCGCTCTCCGTAGAATGCTCCCTCACCACACTCCGAGCCGGCGATACTGATATGACCGGATTCAAGAGGCTGCTGAACGATGTTTTGCTGCTGCTGGGATTTGCGCCGGCGGCGATGTTCCTCTGCGCCTGCGCGCCGCACCGTTCGATGCGCCTCGGGTCGGAGGTCCTGCCTCTGGGTCAGGATATCGCTCTGGACCTCGACGCCGATCGGGACGGGTATACCGGCGAAGTGGCGATAGAACTCGACGTGCGGTTGTATACCGATACTATTCGCTTCCACGCCCGGGAGCTGGATATCGAATCGGTAGTGCTCGACGGTCCGGACAATTCGAGCCCGCTGGATTGCATCGCGGGCGACAAGGGACTCGTAACCGCCCGGGCCCCGGCGCTGCTGAAACCGGGGCGATACACGTTGAAGATCAAATTCGCCAAAGAATTTAACCGCCGGGGCGTGGCGATATACAAGACGGAGCACGCCGGAGAGACGTATGTGTTCACCCAGTTCGAGCCGGAGTTCGCCAGGGAGGCCTTTCCCTGCTGGGACGAACCGGGGTTCAAGATCAAGTGGCGAATGACGCTGACAGTGCCCAAAGATCACCTTGCCGTCTCGAACACCCCGCCCGGGCGGGTGACCGTCTCGGAACGGGGCAAAACGATCCGGTTCATGCGGACCCGGCCGATGCCTTCTTATCTCCTGGCGGTGGCGACCGGACCGATGGAGACCGTGAGCGTCGAAGGCATGTCCGCACCAGGGCGGATTATCACCGCGCGCGGGCAGAGGCATTTGGCCGACACCGCCCGGCGGATAAGCCCTCCGCTGCTGAAAACGCTGGAAGATTATTTCCAGTGTCCATACCCCTACGCGAAGCTCGACCAGATTGCGGTACCCGAGTTCAATTTCGGGGCGATGGAGAACGCCGGCGCTATTACCTATCGCGACTCTATCCTGCTCAAGGACCCTGAAACGACCGCCGCCTCCCATCGCAGCAGGCAGGCCCTGATCGTCGCCCATGAAATGTCGCACATGTGGTTCGGTAATCTCGTCACGCCAAAATGGTGGGACGATTTATGGCTTAACGAATCGTTTGCATCCTGGATGGCGCTCAAGGTAGTCAGGAAGGTACATCCGGAGTTCGATTTGGTCAACAGCGACATCAGTTCGAGAGAGCGGGCGATGGGCGTTGATTCCGCGGAGTCGACGCGCCCGATCCGCCGCAAGGTGCGCGCCGATGAGGACATGACCAAACTGTTCAACGCGCTGGCCTACAACAAGGGGATGGCCATCCTGACCATGGTTGAAGACTGGTTGGGCGAAGAGCGCTTCCGGGAGGGCATGATCCATTACATGAACCGGTATCGCTGGGGCATCGCCGACGCCTTCGATCTGGCGGCTGCCCTGGGACGCGTCGACGACAGCAACATTAACGCGATCGTGAAAGACTTTATCACCCTTCCCGGCGTGCCCCTGGTGAAAGTCGAATTCGTCGACGCGGGCACGGTGCGGTTGACGCAGAGCCGATACAAACTCTTCGGGGCCGGCGGGGGGACCGGGCGGTGCTGGAATATTCCAGTGATACTTAGGTATTCCGACGGACGGAAGGAATATACGCAGAGGGTCCTGATGACCGATTCGGTGGTGGTCGTCAAACTCAAAACCGCGATCCTGCGGAAGGTCGACGGATGGCTTTATCCCAACGCCGACGAGAAGGGATACTACCGCTGGGCGCTGGAGAGGGGCGAACTGGCGAGGTTGGCGAGAATCGTCAGGACCAGGTTTGATTCTCGCCGCAAGCTGGGCTTTCTGGGCAACGTTTCAGCGCTGTTCCATGCCGGTGCCATTTCGGCCGATCACTTCCTGGCAATCGTCGGATCGTTCAATCTCGATCCGTCGCCTGAAGTGGTCGCCAGGGTCGCCGAACTGCTCGACCGGATACACGCGGACTTCATCACCGACGACCTTGGCGACAAATATGCGGTCTACCTGCGGAACGTGCTGGGCGAGGCGCTTGGGAAGATCGGCCTGGTCCGGGGCAAGGCGGAATCGGTCCACACCGCCTCGCTGAGGTCCGACCTGATGGGTCTGCTTGGAGAAAAGGGCGGGGATGCCGAGATCATGAAACTCGCCCGCACCCAGGCTGCCGCCTACGTCAAGGACCCCCGCTCGGTCGATCCGAGCCTGGCGATGACTTTCCTGAAGCTTTCGGCCATCACCGGCGACGCACGACTATTCGACAAGTACGCCGGGAAATTCGAAACCGTCAAGGACCCCACCGCGCGGGCGCATTACCTCGAAGCGCTGTCGAACTTCCGAGATCCGCAGCTTATGGACAAGGCCCTCGATTATGCGATGAACGGTCCGGTGAAACCGTCGCGGGTGTATAAGATCGTTTTCGGCCAGGCGTGGGACGAAACCACCCGCCAAAGGTTATTCGACTGGGTGATCGCCAACTACGACGCGATCGAAAAAAGAGTACCGGCCCAGGCCTTGACGTACTACCCCCGGATTGCGGATGGACGATCGCCCGAACTCCTGGAAAAGGCACGCGGATTCTTCCTCGACGAAAAGCACCACTCCGTCGGAATAGAAGAGGAACTGCGGGAAGTAACCGACTCGGTGAATCTCCGCGTAAGGCTCAACAGGAAGCATCGCGACAACATTATCAAGTTCCTCGACAACTTCCATCAGGGCGGTCGCAAGGGCGGGGCCTGACGGCGCAGACAGGGCAAGTCACCGTACCGGCCATTAGGACAGTCCACCTGCCATTATGGTGCTTGTCCGCCTGTTGGGATAGAGTCACGCGAGAAACCCAAGATTCTGCATTTCAATGGTTTAGCTCTCGCGTCCTGGTCTGGCACGAGGTTTGCACCTGAATAGCGGCCAAGATGAATAAAGTTGCAAACGTTTGCTGGATTACATGACATCACCAAGACCGAAAGCAGAAGGAGTAAAGTTATGTTTCTGGTAAAAAGACAAAATGGAAAACAAAACCGTATGGGACTGTTCGATAGTCCGATGGACAACATGTTCAGTCGCCTCTTCGACGACTGGCCGCTGACGGGGCGCGGTCTTCACGCGGTGTCGCCCGCGATCGATCTGATGGAAGTTGATGACAACTTCAGCGTTCGCGCCGAGTTGCCCGGTATGACGGATGAAGATATCGAACTGTCGGTGATGGACGACGTACTGACCATCAGCGGTGAAAAGAAGATCGACAAGCCAACCGAGGCGAAGTACCATCACGCCGAGCGGTCTTCGGGTAAGTTCAGGCGGGAGATTCACCTTCCAGTGCCTGTCGATGCGGACAAAGTCGTCGCCGGTTTCACCAACGGCGTGCTTACCGTAACACTGCCCAAGAGCGACCAGGCCAGGCCCAAAACGATCAAGATAAGCAAGTAGACTCGCGCAGGTTTTACACGGCGTTCTACTGAAACGCATATGCGGCAATCCGACCGCGGAAAGTATCCCGCAGGACGGATTGCCGCTTTTTTCAGGTTAAGGCCCGCCCGTCACGTGTTGCTCGCGCCGGGATTTGCGGTGTTGGCGATGGGGCCCCTGAGGAGCTGGTCCAGGGCGTCTGCCGCCGCGCCTGGGTCGCGGGCCTCTATGGCATCGGCCGCGAGCGAGAGAATGTCAGCCTGGCGCGTGGTGAATGCTCGTGGTGCTCCCGGGTCGAAATCGGCCAGTCCCGTCGCCGTAACGATGGCGTCTTTGAGTGCGTCAAGTCCCCTTCCGGTCACGGCGGAGATTTCGATCCGCCCGCCTGAAGAATCACCGGTTGACTCGTCGCACTTGGTTGTCACCGACAGGAGTTTGGGTCGCCCCGCCTTCCGATCCAGCCAGGCGGGGACCTCCGCGTCGGCGTCGGGATCGAGCAGGACTAAGATATCCGCCTCCAGCCCGCGGTGGCGGGCCCTTCGCACCGCTTCAGAGTCGATACCTTCGGGGGCATCCCAGAGCCCTGCGGTATCGGTAAGCCAGATCGGCACGCCGTTTATTACCGCCGGTTCGCGGACCCAGTCTCGCGTGGTTCCGGCCTGCTGGTGTACGATACTGACCTCGCGCCCGACAAGAGCGTTTGCCAGAGTGCTCTTGCCGGCGTTCGGCGGACCGGCAAGTACGACTTCGACCGGCGCGAGCAGTTTGCAGATATCTTTCAGCCCTTCGGCCGCCTCGCGGAGTCGATCGGGCCCGGGCAGTTCATCGGTGGCGGCCAGTACACTCAAGCCGCCGGACCATTGGCTGCTTAAGGCCGCCACCACTAACCTGCTTCGGGCGCGGGGCAGAGCGATCAGGAGTTCGGACCCTATAGACGGATTGTTCCATCGCTGGTGCGCGACGTCCAGAGGCCCTTGGGGATCGGTATTGCAGTCATGCGGTTGGGCGCCGAGATTCGCCAGCAGTTCCAGCGATCTTCGGGCGATGTGAGGTCCGCCGTGGATGTTGATTTCGATACCGCGCCTCGTTCTGCAGACGATGACCTTGTCCAGCGCGGCGCCGGTCGTACCGTCGGTGAGATACCCCAATTGCAGCGCGAGTCGGGGGGCGTTTTTGTGCTTGCCAATCGGTCTGAATACGGTGGTGAGGATCTCCTCCGCTCGCGGTCCGATGAGTGTGATTACCGCGATTCCCCCGCGTCCGGGTGCGGTGCAAAGGGCCGCAGTTGTCGGTTCCGGGGTCACTTGTCCGGTCTCGTTCGATCGATGGAAGAAAATTAAAAAACTACTTCAGCATGAACCTGTAGTACGCAATGGCCACGCCGCGCAGGACAAGGTCGTCGACAATCGCCTGTGCCAGCTCTGATTCGTTGACGTCCGGGCATATTACGCGTGCGTCCCCGCCGGTGAGGATTACCGCGGGCCAACTGCCCATTTCGGTGGCGTATGTTTCGACCAGTTCACGCAGGGCGCCGCGGGCGCCGCGCACGAGTCCGCCGATGATCGCCTCGGCGGTGTCCCTGCCGTAGATCCAGTGAGGTTCTGCGACCTGCACTTCGGGCAGTTGGGCGGTCTGCGACGCCAGGGCCTTGGCGCCCATGCGCAGGCCAGGGAGAATCGCCCCGCCCTGGAATACGCCCTCTGAGTTTACGCAGTCGATCGTAATTGCCGATCCGAAGTCCGCCACCACGCAAGCGACGCCCAAGTGATCGTAGGCCGCCACTGCCGCACACAGCCTGTCGGTCCCGATTCCAGCGGGGTGCGGCGCACTTGTCTCGATCGGCAGGGGCAGGTCGCGCCCGATAACCAGCACGTCCTGTCCGATCGCCTCACCGGCCGCCGCTTCAAGGGCCTCCAGGCCTTCAGGATTGACCGAAGACGCCACAATCTTTTCGCTCCGGTCCATCTGCTCCCAAATCGCCGCCAATCCGCCGCCCAGAGCAGATAAATCCCCAGTGTCGAAACTTGCCCACCCGCTGCTGTTGGACCCGTGAACGCGCGCCATCCGCACACTCGTATTACCGATATCACACGCCAGTACGCTCGGTATCTTTCGGGTTGAGTCAGTCATTGTCCGATTCCGATTGGCCAGTTGTCTTGGGGACGCCGAGGACCGGTCGGGTCGGTTCCCGCTCGGCCTCGAGTTCGATACTCTCAGTCACCTTCCGCCAGATCACTTCCCCAAGGGCCTCGAGGCCCCTGCCTGTCACGGCGCTGATGGGAACGATCGGGACATCGAGGGCCTTGCTGAATTCCGCCAGGCGTTCGTCGCTTCCGGTAAGGTCCATCTTGTTGGCGACCACTATTTCCGCTTTGGCGGTCAGGGCGCTCGAATATTGCTCCAGTTCGCTTCTGACGGCGTGATAGTTGGCGACCGGGTCGCCTTCCAGCGGGCAGATGTCAACCATATGCACGAGCACTCGCGTGCGTTCGATGTGCCTGAGGAACTCATCTCCCAGGCCCGCTCCCTCGTGGGCGCCTTCAATTAAACCGGGTATATCGGCCAGCACGAACCGCCGGAACCTCGATAGTTCAACGATACCCAGGCACGGATGCAGGGTAGTGAAGGGGTATGCGGCGATTTTCGGTCTCGCCGCCGATACGCGCGATGTCAGTGTGCTCTTGCCCGCGTTGGGCAGCCCGACGAGCCCGGCATCGGCGATTAACTTGAGTTCGAGGTGCAGTTTCCTCTCTTGTCCGGTCTCACCGGGCTCCCACTGTCGCGGGGCCTGGTTTGTGGCGGATTTGAAACGCGTGTTGCCCCTGCCTCCCTTACCGCCATGGGCCACGCAGACCTTCTGACCGGGATCGGAAAGATCCTTGAGGGTGATCCCCTTTTCGGCGTCATTGATTATCGTGCCCGGCGGTACGCGTACGGTAATGTCGTCGCCGCCGCGACCGTGCTTGTTCTTGCCCTCTCCAGGCCGGCCGTTACGCGCCGACCAGTGATGGTGCCCCGCGAGGTGCTGGAGTGTGCTGTACGAATCGTCGGCCTGGATGTAGACGTTTCCGCCCTTGCCCCCGTCTCCGCCCGCGGGCCCGCCCTTGGGAATATACTTCTCGCGCCTGAAGGCCATGCACCCGTTACCGCCGTTCCCGGCCGTTACAACGATGTCAGCCTGGTCTATAAACATCGCCTTTGTTACCGGTGTGGAATCCATGTGTGTAACAAAAAGAGGATGACGCCTGGTCGGGCCATCCTCTGGTTATCGCCTTTGCCCTTCTGAACCTCCGCGCTGCAGGCGGCGGGTCTGAAGAGGCCGAAGCTCAGTTGACGTCAACGAAACGGCCTCGGAACGACACCGTACCGTCTTTCAGTGCGAAGAGCGAATCATCGCGCCCGCGCCCGACGTTATGACCGGGCTTGAACGGTGTTCCGACCTGGCGGACTATGATTCCACCGGTGGTCACTGACTGCCCGCCAAAGAGTTTGACTCCGCGATACTGCGGGTTGGAATTACGCCCGTTGCGGGTCGAACCTTGTCCCTTCTTGTGCGCCATCTTTATGCTCCCGTCTCACCGTCTGGTCGCGGTGGTTACTATTTCAGTATAGAACGAACCCCAGAGAATACCGACAACTACGACGAATGTCAAGGGGTGTGGCCGGGTTTTTCGTCGATAGGCGTTCGACCGGGCGACAGGGCCCTAACGAAGCACCCACTTCCTGGCGAGAAATTTTGCTTTTGTGTATGTCCTGTTTCCGCTTTCGCCCTTGACCGAAAAGCTCAGTCGCAGAGATTTGTGAAGGATTGTCTTGTAGCTGACCACGGTCTTCTCGACACCATTGGCGTCGGTTTCCGTCACGGGCACGGGACGGGGCAGCGTCAGTTCGGCCGTCTCACCGCTCAGCCCGCCGACGAATACATCCATCGAGCCCGCTTTGGGGTCAAAGTCGGGCCAGATCGCAACGCCGTCCTTGGCGTTATCCTTACCGTAAAGCAGTTTTCCGATGATTTCAGTATGGTCCTTGAGCAGTGGGTTGTTGTGACGTTTCCTGATAGCGGCGTGTACGCTCGGCGGAAGGCGCCGATTGGACACTAAGGCCTGCCCCGTGTTGGTGTACATTATGAACTCGGGGATGAAGTCATGGTCGGCGCCTCGCCCGGTCTCAGGGTTGCGCGACAGATTGGTCACCGAGTAAAGCATGTACCAGAAGGTGGAGGGTTTTTTTCGGTCGGACAGTATGAGGGTGATCGGTTGGGGGGCCTGGAAATCAAACGTCAACTCCCAGGTTGTAGGGACTTCGAACGGTTCGGGCGCTGTTTCAGCTTGTGGTAAGACCGCGACCAGACCGGCCAATAACGCTGTTGACATTAAAATACGCTTCATAGCTCTAACTCCCGGTTTGCTACCGTTACGAATCGATTCGTATCACCGGTGCAAACAAAGACATTAGGAATATAGGCACTGTCCCGATGGAAGTCAACCCTGCTTTTGCGGTGGCAGCCGCTTGCTTTGCAGCGCAGCGCCGGTAGTATGGGGGCGATGGACATCGCAGAAATACAAGCAGTTCCACGGCGCTGGCGTTCGGCGGCGATTAGATTCCTTGTCGGCGGGACGAGTAGCGATCGCCGGATGCGCGCTCAGGGGCAGGTGATGCAGCAGATGATGACCAGGTCCGGACCGACCGCAAGCAGGCTCTGGTGGGCCCGGGCCGATCGCAAAACGTTGGCGGTGGCATTGTTGATCGAGGGGGCCGGACGCACCTCCATGCTTTTTTTCAGCCCGCCCGAGGCGCCGGGAGTGGATCGACAGTGGCTTGTCCGACTGATCCACGAGATTTCGCGAGATGCTATCGAAGGCGGCGTGTCGCTGGTGCAGGCGCTTATCGAACCTGACGCCGATAGGCAGGAAGCGGTCCTGGTTGACAGCGGTCTGATGCTTCTGGCCGATCTGAGTTACATGAACCGCGACCTCCTGAGTTGCCCGCCCAAGGATCAAGGCGCCCGTGAAAATCTCGTCTGGCGGAACTACAAGCAGTTCACCGAAGTTGAACTGGGTGAGGTGATATCGCAGACCTACGAAAATTCGCTGGATTGCCCCGCCCTTCGGGGCGTGCGCGAAATGCCGGACGTTATTGCAGGCCACAAGTGCAGTGGGGTGTTTTGTCCGGAGGCCTGGTGGATCGTCGCCCAGGGCGACCAGGCCTCTCCGGCCGGATGCATCCTCGTCAACGACTCGATAAAAACCCCCACCGCGGACATAGTCTACATGGGAGTGGTCCCGGAGTTTCGCAGGCAGGGGTTGGCGGCGGTACTGCTCGAACGGGCCGTTGCGGGAGCGTCCGAACGGAACTGCGAGGGGATTTCGGTGGCGGTGGATACAAGGAACGATTATGCCATAAGAGTTTACGAGCAGTCCGGTTTTATCGAGATTCAACGACGCCTGGCATATGTGGAACTGAGAGCCCGCCCGTAAGAGCCTCTCTTGCAGGGATTGTGAACAAAATGTGGAGAGAAGTTTTTTTTCGCCTCCAACCTGAGAGGCCTGAAGAGCTTGAGGGTTGTGGATAACATAAGGGGATTATTGCAATTGACCGCTCGTCTCTCAGGGCGTAAATTCCTCATGCTTGCCTGAGGCATGCGTTATTCGGCAAGCCAAGTCGGTATGTCTGAATGGCTGGATGCAAGCGATCGTTGGGACGCTTGGCCAAGTTCGTGGGCGTTTGAAATTTTTGATGTATGGGCAAAGGGATTACCATGGACATCGCCGCAGGGCATTCGTGCGGGGAGCACGCAACGCAGCAGATTTATCAGACGCTGCGAGAAGAAATCGGGACGCGGAAATTCAACGCCTGGTTCAAGCATGGAACCCGTCTGACTATTGAAGACGGGCACATAAAACTGGCCGTTCCAAATCCATTTGTCGCCAACTGGATCGAAGGTCACTACCGCGGTAACATCGCTCAAGTCGCCGAGACACACACCGGAGCGAAGCGCCCTGTAGTAGTAACGATCGATGCTGCACTGGCGGGAGAGACCAGGAGGACCGATCTGGACGCGCAGGCGGACCTGGTCAACAAATCGGGCGCAGGGCGACTGCGCCAACCGATCCCGCTCAGGAGACCGCAATCGCTGGGGCACAGGCTTGAGGACTTTGTTGTCGGAAAGAGCAATAAGCTCGCGTACTCCGCTGCGCTGGCGATGGCCGGTGTGAAGAGCCCTCCGTTTAACCCGCTGTTCGTGCATGGGGCGTGCGGTGTGGGCAAAACACATTTGCTCCAGGGAATCTGCATGCAGGCGGCCAAGATACACCACCGCGGGCAGCCTCTTACCTGGAAGTACGTTACTTGCGAGCAGTTTACAAACGAGTTCATCCAGTCCCTGCGGGCCAAGAACATAGCTCGGTTTCGTGCGCGGTACAGGCAGTTGGACCTGCTGGCTATCGACGACGTTCATTTCCTGAGCGGTAAGAAGGCCACGCAGGATGAGTTTCTCCATACGTTCAACGCCATCGAAACCGCCGGGCGCAGGATCGTGCTGGCTTCGGACGCACACCCACACCTGGTGGGAGCATTGAACGAACAACTCGTCAGCCGATTCGTCTCCGGTATGGTCGTAAAAGTCGATGCGCCCGATACCGAAACGCGGTTGTCAATACTCATGCGAAAAGCCAGGCAAATGAAACTCAACGTCGATCGCGAAGTACTCCAATACGTCGCCGA
>Ga0180429_10002999_pt1 | contig 13755 bp, 17 predicted proteins | sample SS_ome_FD_132428 | JGI IMG/M metagenome (GOLD analysis project Ga0180429, IMG submission 132428) | Hypersaline lake sediment archaeal communities from the Salton Sea, California, USA - SS_1_S_1 metaG | ecosystem: Environmental > Aquatic > Non-marine Saline and Alkaline > Hypersaline > Sediment ...
AGTGCTGGTGGCGCTATGCACCGACGAGGACCTCGCGATCGAGTACTGCAGCCTCAGTGATCTTCCGGATGATGTGTATTCCGCCGCCCAGGGGATGGCCCGTTACTGCGCCGCGGCTACGGAGAAAGTGCTCCTGTTGGTTTCGGGTCTCTATTCCCGTCAACTCGGGGGGTTCGGGGCGCCCGAGCACAAGTACCATACCGCCGCGGGCCGGGGACTGCCGGACTATCGCAGGCTGGCCAATCCCGACCAGCTCAAGGCGGCGGCAGTGCATTGGGCGCTCGGGACTGCTTTTGGAAGTTGCCACGAACTTGGCGCCGCCACCATGTACTCGCAACTGCGGGATTACCACGATCGCAAACGGGTCGAGGCCATTGAAGGCTGGAGTTTGACTCTGAACCTGGATCCCGATTCCGACGAGGATGCCGACGCCAGCAAATCCGGCGCGATGGTGCGCACCACCAGGCTGTAATACCGCCACGGCAGGAAATGATAAGATGAGCGAAATTACAATCAGCAATACCGACTGGTCCATTCTCAATGCTGTCAGGACAGCCCTGAGCGACGCTGCCGAGGGAGGTGAGGCGATATTCGCCTCGGTTGGAATGACCACCTCGGCGGGCCATCTGCGGCAGGTCCAGCTCACCGGTAAGATGCCCAAGGCAATTATCCTGTACAAGTGTGCCGGCGAGCATAACGGGACCGACGGCCGGCGCTTCTGCTGGGTGTCGCTGGAGTTGATTCTGGCCACCAGAATATCGTCGGGGGGCGATGCATCCGGACGCGTCCAGGAGATCCTTCGACTCAAGAATGCCGCGATCAATGCCGTGGAAACTGATCCTCCGGCCGAGGCTGTCGGCGCCGCCACCGCGGACCTGTACAGGCCGGCGATATTGTGGAGGCCCGCCGACATCGAACTCAGCGAACCCGGCCTCGATCCATGGGTTCTCTGCCGCCTTGGCCTGGAAGTTACCTACGTGCTATCGACCGCCGCATCACACTGACAGGGAGCCAGACCCATGCCATCCGTTCATAACCCACAGAATGTAAGTATTGGCGCCACTGAACTGAGCGATGTTTTGTCCATCGAGTGGCACGAGCACCGCCGGGAGATCGTATCACCGCCCGGTGACGACGAGATATACCACCGCCGGGTTGGATACGGTAGTGCGGTCGCGGGTGGAAGGCTGATCTTTTCCGATCCCGCCCGGGCCGCCGCGGCGGCAGGACGGTTCGGTACGCTGATTGCCACCCTCGAGGGCGTTGGCGGTGGAAGCGATCGGACGTTGACCATAACCAGCGTGCGGACCGGGGGATCGAACAACCTGGTCGGACACAATCGCGCCGCGGTCTGCAGCGTGGAGTTTCTCGCTGCCAGCAGCGATGGGGCGATCGGGCCGGTGACCTTAACGTGAAGCAGAAACTAACAGTGGAGGCGCAACATGAAGCAATCGAGTATCTACATAGAACCCCAGGCCCGCAAGCCTCAGCCATCGCCCGTGGGCGAGATCGCCAATGACATTGAAGGCCCCGGACCAACGATCGTTCACATCACAAACTACTACGCAGGCACTGAAAAGCAGAAGGTCCATAACGATTTTGTTCGCGGTGGGACCGACGGTTCGGTGCTTTACTGATTAACCTGGGAAGGGACCATGAGCAATCCGACTTTTGACACGCAATTGCTGTGTGACTGCTGTGCCGTTGAGATGCCCGGTTCGCCCGAGGCCAGGGTCTACCTTGAGAACCTGCCCGGCGTCAGCGGAGACTTCGTGCAGCTCCACGGACGCGGCGGGCGCAAAATCCTGCTGCGTGGCGAACTGACGGTTACCGGCGCCACTCCGGCAGCGGCGCACCAGGGGCTTAAGACCCTCATACGTCAACGACAGCAGCTCGTCGGAACGGTCGGCACCTACGTTGGAACCGACGGGCAGGCTTGCACCGACTGCGTGCTGATGGCGTATCAACCGCGAGCATCGCGCGTGTATGCCAACGGGCAGGACTACACCGCCTCGGCGCCAATCACCGCTGAAATCCACCAGGCTGCGATATGAGCTACTCTACCGACGGGATAACAATTGTTGATGATCGGCCCTTTCACGGCGGCAGGTGTCTGAGTATCCGGACCACCCATGGAGACAAGGTCATCCAATGCTACGTTTCCGGTGTTTTGGTGTCGTGGGCCGTGCCCCGCCAGGGCAGTGTCGAATTCGTTCTCGCCGAGTCGTCGGCGGCTGACTGGCTCTTGCTGCTGGCGGTGGACGCCTCCGAAGCGGAGATGAACTACTGGGACCAGGCGTTCGGTCTCGACCCGGTCCGCGCCAATCGGATCCGGGTCCGGACTCCCCAGTTGTCGCTGGCGTACATGCCCGGGGATGTGTGGAAGGTCTACAGCGGCGCCGTCGGTCAATCGCAAGCCGACCGGCTCGAACACGTCCAGCCGTTCTTTCCCGGCGGGCGGGGCGCCGGCGGATATGGTATTGGTTATGGCGATGCATACGGTTTTGACGCCTCCGGCGCCACGGGCTACGGGGCGAATTTCGGACGCGGTGAGTATGGTTTTGATTGCGACATGCTGACGTGGACATCCGAGCCGATGCCTCCGGGTACATATCCGATTGCGGTTGTTGTCGCCGACAGGCACGGAAACGATTCACCATCGTGGACAGCCGAGGTGACTCTTACCGGCTACGCGCGCCCGGCTGCTGATTTGACAGTTGATTCATACGATCCCTCTGACGGCAGACTGGGGTTTTCTTTCACGGAATCTGAGGACATAAGCTAATGGCAAACCCTACGGAAACAGCATTGAGCGCTTCGGCGGCGGCGGATTTGAGTGGTACGATCGACGGCGGTACAGGCGCCGCGTATTGCACTATCGGACAGGCCGAGTACTACACCAGCGACTTTCGCAAGGAGGCGATCAACAACCGCATTCTTGCGATGGTCAACAAACTCCGTGTAGTCAAGGACGGCGACGCGACGTTCGGTGTCTGGTCCGGCGAATTTTGCGACGGTGTTACCGCGCAGGCATATGCGGGATCGTCGGGCAATTCGCTGACCGCCGACTCGACCAATTACATTTACCTGACCGCCTCTGGCGTACTGACGGTTAACACTACCGGTTTTCCGACCGATGCGGCCCATGTACCGCTGGCAACGATTGTTGCCGACGCTTCGGGCGAGTTTGACTTCTCGGACATTACCGACTGTCGCGGAAGGGCGATGTTCTCGGTCGTAGGGAACGTCGCCACCGGTAAACGAGTCTCACAGGTCCTCGATATAGGGGATTTTACCGACAACGGCGACGCTACCGGGTACATCGATTTCACTTCGGCGGCAATCCCCGCCGGCGCCATTGTTGTCGGATGGAAGGCGGTTGTCGCCACGGGGTTTACCGGCGACACCACCGCAGTGGTCGAGGTCGGCATCTCCGGTGACACGGACGCATACAGTGCTGACGCGACCCAGTCCGTACTGGCTGCTGCGACTGTCGGATCGGCGGCAAAAGAGGCCTCGGCGTTCGTCACCGCAGCCGCTACGCCGCGAGTGACCGTCACAGGCGGGTCGGACTTTGGAAACATCTCCGCCGGTTCGATGACCCTCACCGTCTACTACGTGGAACCGGACTAAACCGGCCTGGTTCCAATTGGTAAGAGCAAAACAATAAAGAAAAGACTCGGCGCCGGAAATCGTTCCGCGTCGTGGAGGCCCGGAGAAAATGACCGACTACTACTGCGATCTTGGCGAGGGAACGTTCGCTGACAATGCGGGCACGGCGACGGGGACGGCGTACACGGGCCCGGCGGGCCTCCAGGCGGCGATTCGCGGGACCGGCAGCGCCACCGCCCTGGCGGCAGGCGACACGCTGTACATCAAGGGGACAGGAGACCTGTCGCGCCTCGTCCTGCTCGACTGCAACGGGACGGACGTAAGCGCGTGGGCTCCGACTAACGTCGTCCGCAACAAGGACGGAGCGGGTGACGACTGGACGGGCGTCGTCGTCCAGGCCAACGACGACCCGCCGGGCAATCTCGGCGCCGACGACCTGGTGCTCGTCTGGCTGGACTCCGGAAAGAGCGTCGACGATATCGACCTGGCCGACGGCATTGAAAACACCACGCTCGCTGAGAGCGCCGACCCGCTTGCGGCCAAGTCCGCGCCCGGCGTTTACTTTGTAAATAACGGTTCGTCGGCCGCCCCCATTAAGTTCGTCGGCGTGAACTCATCGTGGAAGGAGGATGATACGATGGCGGTCATGGACGGTAACGACAAGGCCGTCACAGGGTTCGCCAGAACCGAGATTCGGTCGTACATCGACTTTCGTAATATCCACGTCACGCGAACGACGAGTAGCGCGTGGGCGGCGGCCTTCCAGTTCCGGAACTGTTCGTGGGTCAACTGCGAAGCATCTGCGAGCGGCGCTCATGGCTTCAGCGGCGGGGGTTCACTTCAGTATTCGTCGATGATAAACTGCCGGGCCTACGACAATAACCAGTGTGGTTTCGGGAATATATATGGTTCATCGTTGTTCGGCTGCACGGCCTATAATAACGGCGCCGAGGGATTCCACCTGACGTATTCAAACGCCAACAACTGTGTGTCGTATGAGAACGTTACGGGCTACAACATCGCTCGGGGGTGTTCACTGACCAACTGCGTCGCGGACAAGAACACTTACGGAGTCGATCTCGACGCCGGGGCGATGGTCGTCGGATCCCGCATAACGAACAACACGACCTATGGGCTGATGGGCGCAGAGTCAGCGCACGACCCGTATTGTTTCTACTCCGATAACGGCGAGAACTTCCAGAGCGACGTTTACGACGACCGCGTTTACGGTGAATCGACCCGCGTCACCTCCGGCACGATCGGCTACATCGACAACGACGACGCGACGGCCAACGCAGATCGAAACTACGGCCTGACCAACGCCGCGACATCGAGACGCCAGGAGGTGACGCTGTGACGGACCAACAGCCAACAGCCAACAGCCAACAAGGAACGCCCAACTCCCAAGTGAACGGCAACAACACGGCAACGGCGACGGCAGCGGCTGCGGGCGTTTGGTTTGCCGTTGAGCCAGTTGCCAGTTGCCAGTTGCCAGTTGCCAGCGACCGAAGGGAGCATCGCCCATGACCACCGCCTATTTAACAGCCGGGTTGGGCGTTCAGGACACGTCAATCGCCGAGCCTTCGGAGACGGCGGCATTCATCACCGCCGGTTTGGCGGTATTTGACCTGCCACACACGGGCTACCACCTGTACGTCACGCAAGGTGGTCTGGCGGACACTGATTTCGAGGCCGATCCGGTAGCGGTGATTCCCGCGGGGCAGTCTTCGGCCTCTCTCGTCGGTTACGGTTTTGCCGCATCCGAGCGGTATACGCTTGTGCTGCGTCCGGTCATTGATGATGCGGAAACGCCGGATATCTCATGTCGTTTCGAGTTCGAGACGGATATGGACGGTCAGTGGCCTGGGCTGCGTCCCGGTCCGGTCGAGGCTGTGGGCGCCGAGGTGCTTTCGGGCGGGCAGGTGGTTGTATCGTGGACGTACAGAATCTGCGAAGGGGGTGCCGCGCCGGAAGACTTCGGCATCTACTATGCCTCCGGTTCGGAGATTACTGTGGGCAACCCTCAAGCCACGGTCAACTACGAGCGGGATGGCGGGCAGGCCTGCACGTTATCCCTGGTTGGGGGGCAAACTTATTTCTTCGGTGTTACCGCACGCGGCGCCAGTGGTGTTGAATCGCAGTTGTCGCCGGTTGTCGGGCCGGTTGTCGCGGATTCGACCGCTCCGATGACCCCACCGGTAGTCTTGACAACAACTTTTTGACCGCCTGTGCGACCAGGCGGGCGGATTTTATCAACAAGGATATCTGAAAATGGGTGTATGTGCCTTCAGATCAGGCCGGCGTGGCGTGGTTTTTCGCCCGCAGAATTATCGCCTCTATCACGCGGCCGTTCGAACCGAACGTTCCGGGCGTCCCGGATGGGAGGTCGAGGTCCCGCAGAATCATTGGGAACCGACTGTGCTCACATGGGCTGCCAACGGCAGAGTTTCCAGTATGCAACTCAGGCGAGTTATCGGCGCCGGTAGCGAAAAGGACCGCGATCGCCCCGAACGCCTGGATATTTGCGCGGGCGACCGGTTTCGTCTGGTCGAGAGCACCTCACGAAGAGGCGGCAGGGAGATATTTCGAGGTTATGCGGGGCAGGGGTCTCTGACCATCCAGGCCAATCCGGACTTCGAGTCGGCGGCCGTCATTGCCTACGGACCGGAGTTGCTCTTGCGCGGATGTGCAGTGACCGGCGCGTGGTACATGACCGGCCAGGTCGACGATGCCGAGATTGCAGGAACCGCCGGCGATGACGATCGCGTGCGAGCCAATGTGGTGGCGACTAACCTGCCTGTCGTTTTCAACGAAGGTGGTCTGCCGAACGCCGGCGATCCGAATTGGACGCTCGCTACCGAGGTGCAGAGTGAGCATCATTGTGCGGTTTTCTGCGCGCCGGGTCGGATCGTTCGCGACGACCAGGACACTGTGGTAAGCCAGGGTCGCCACTGGGATGCATACACGGCGTTGCGGAGCATGATCGAATGGTTTGACAACGGAAGGGTGATAAGTCATACCGCAACCGATTGGCCGGCGATACGGCAGATCGCCGCGGCGCCTATCGGGGAAGTCAACGTTACGGGGATGGGTCTTCTCGAGGCGATACGGGCCGTGCTGCTTCCCGCGGGCCTGGGCTTCGCGGTCCAACCGTGGGCCGGTCCGGACGGTACACACAGCCTTCGCGTGTTTCGCCTGCACCGAACAGGCCGGCCTGGTCCATACCTTGGCGACTGGGCCGACGACGTGTCGGCCGGTTCGACCGCCGCCCAGAGGTGCAGCGTTCAACGCCTCGACTTTTCGCGAGATAACCATCGTATCGCCAACGCCGTGCTGGTTGTCGGCGATCGAAAGCGCCGCGAGGTGTCGCTCGAATACTCCAGCCGGCCCGCGTCAGATCTGCAGCCGTACTGGACGGGCGAAGATGATCTTGACGACTACGCAGAGTCGGGAGTTGTGGCGTGGCGTCACTGGACGGCCGCACAGTATCGAGCGTTCTGCGCGAACTATACTTACGGTCTGGAAAGTGCCCGTAAACACCCTTTCCGCTCGTTTGTGTGGAACGAGGACGGCGCTCTGGCGCCGATCGTACAAAAAATCCCGGACCTGAGCGACTACGGCGCCGGAGGCAGGGCGGTTCGCCGCCGACGCCCGCTGGCAAACGCCCTCAGCTTTGACGAAGCCGACCGTACGCTTCCGGCCGCGGTCCTGCTTTCGATAGCGGGAAACGACGATTCACGCTTGCGAGTGCCCGCCTGCATCTGGACGGACCGGGCGGGCTTTACACTGACGGCGCGAACCCTGCACGACTGGTATCCCTACGCCACCGCGGAGGCAAGAGGCATTCAATCCGGCGGCAGTAACCTCTACGAACTCTACGGCGGATTGTCATACCTGCAACTGTTGTACAACACTATCGAAAACGTCAGCGGCCAACCGCAATTGAAACTGCACCTGACCGGGTCCATAGAGAGCGACCAGTGCGTGACCGGTCTGGCGGACTACACGCAGGAGAGCTCCTGGCCGTTCCGGGCAGAGAAGGTCGTCTTCGCTCCCCACCGTTTCAAGTGGCGAACCGCTCTCGGAGATGCCGGCGACAGCGTTGATGACTCGCCCGACGCAGCCCTGTACGCCTCTGCCGTTAAAGACGCGACGTCCGACGCCATCGGTCACGGCAGCATTATTCTGCGGGGGATCGACAGGACGTATCACGTTGGCGATGCGATTTCTGCCACGCGCGGGCGAGAAGTTAATTTGCGGATCGGCGGACGCGACATCGCCGACGCCCGGGCTTTCGCCCCGGTCGTGATTGCAGTTGTCTGGAACTTCCAGTCCGGCGCCGCAAAAACAGAACTGGTTCTCGAATCACCCTTGCTGCAGGTTACAAGGTAATGATTGCAAAGCAGACAGAAAACTACCGCCGACAGCAGTCCTCGCTGGATTCCGTCCACCGTCCGGCGGCCGAAGATAGCGCTGAATTCCCGGCCCGCGCCGCAATCGCGGGAATCGCCAGAATTGTCACCAATGACGATGACGGCGACTACACGATAACTCAGCAGTGGTGGGACTCAGGCGCCGACCCGACGGCATGGGCCGACGCCACCTCGCCGGGTGGATTGGTTTCCGCACAGGCCCGCGATATCAACCAGCGAGGTGACGGACGGGCCGGGCAGATAGTTCGCTTCTGGCAGGGTCGCAACATGAGCGGGGGCCTCGAAACGTGGATCGATCTCGGTTGGATATCCACCGGTTTCTGGGCCGAGATCACCGCCAATGCCGCCGACGGAACGAACCGCTGGAAATACGCCTTCTCGGAAGTCTACAAGTCGTCGTCCGGTTACGGCGGCTGGGCGACGCTGAGCGGGGGCAGATCCGGCACGACATCGACAAACCCGGCCCGCAACACGATCGAGGATATGAACACAGGCGCCGGCGCGCACGTTGAAGGATGCGGGGTCGATGTCGATCATCTTGACACATCTGACTGGACGTTTGAGATCATGCCCTGCACGACCGGGAATATCGTTTGGATGAGAGAAGTGGCCCGGGGCGAAACGATCGAGTATTGGTTCAGTTATGCCAATGGCGTTGACGGGGAGTGCGACTGATGGGCGCGATTCTTTTACCTGTTGGATGCTGCTGTGCAAGCGGTTCGGAGAATCCCTGTGCGTACTGTGATGATAAAACCCCGGTAAGTCTCAGTGTGACTTTCTCGGGCATCACCGTCTGCACCGCGTGCTATGTCATTGGCGCCGGTCCGGTGTCTTACAAGTTTACAACCGCACCGCCAACTCCGGTCGGACCATATACCCTGGCGCAGACCGGCGGTAGTTCTTGCGTGTACGAATACTCAGCGGCTGTGTCGGGCCAAATCGACATGTACGCCGTAAACAACTGTACGGGCGGAAGCAGCAGTTTCCCGTTAATCAACCAGGTGATCCGCGCAACGTTTACTGCCGGCACGATCGCTCTGACCGGCTGGTGGACCCACGCGCAGAGCGGACCGATGGCCATGTACGGACCGGACACGTTCTTCTTCAGCAAGACGCTCACGCCGGTTTCCGTATGTGACGGACCCTGGTCGCCGTCGAACGGTCTGGTTGCCTGCAACACGTCCGGCCCGACCTATATGGCCCACGGCGGGGCGGCCTCGATAGTCGCCAACTTCTAATGACGGATTTCGCGAAATCACAACACTGCCGCCTCCGCGTCCACTGCCCGGCGTGCAGGACAGATACCGCATGGCGTCAAAGCGTCGGGGCCCCCGACGTTTGTCCGCACGGCGTGACGGTTGATGACCTTCCGCCGGCGGTGGATATCGCAGCCTTGGTCGCCGGGCGGTTGGCGATATGCGACGCGTGCGACGACGACGGCTGCGGCGTGAAACACCAGAGCAGTTGCAGGCGGCGAGCGGTGCTCGGCCGCGAAAATTTCCACTGCCCCCACGGGCGGTTTTAATGGCAGGATTCCCAATGGCGAAAATTGACTCCGCACCCCGTTGGATGATTGGTTTGATTGTTCTGTTCGCCGGCGCTCTCGGGACGGTGGGGGCGATCGCGGTAACCAACGCGGCCACCATCTCCGAGCGCAAGGAATCGCAGAAGACTCAATTCGAAGACATCAAAGCGCGCCTCGTGCGCATCGAAAACAAACTTGACGCACTGGAGAAATGAAATGAAGACAGTATTGATCGTCGCGGTAATTCTGCTCGTGCTTTGCGGATGTGATGGAACCGGCGGTATGGGCGGGCAGGGCATCGCCATAAGCGCCGATAACGGATCGTCTGTATCCGACGTGCATATTAACATCGTCGACGGCGGGACCGACCTGGGGCTGTATCGTCCTTCCCCGACCACCAAACCGGCGCAAAACGCAAATGCGGAAAACTGAGATGGCGACTCAAAGCGATGGAATCAGTTTTGGGACGCTTGTCCTGCACGATACCGGGGATGTATTCGAGCTTGCAGTTGACTTCGTTGTGCGAATTGGCGACGGGACTGTGCTGATCGCCCCTAAGGGAACGACCACCGACGGCGCGTCGATCCCGCGATTCTTCTGGCGCCTCATCGGGCCGCCCATGACGGGACGCTACCGCCAGGCCGCGGTAATCCACGACGCCGGATACACCGGCGACCTCCAGTGGCGCATCGGCGGGGCGTTAACAGAATACGACCGAAAGGCCGTGGATGCACTGTTCCTGCAACTGATGAAGGCCCTCGGCGTCTCGTGGTGGCGAAGGCGACTGATGCACCTGGCCGTCCGATGCTTCGGCGCCAGACACTGGTCGCATCGCTGACGTTCAACCTTGCCGGAGGCCGATAGCGCCCGATCAGTCAACTATCTTCGCTGTCGTCAACCTCGTCGGGACCGTCGGCCAGGCCTTCGGGCATGGGGATCAGGAGTCCTCCTGCGCCGAGTCCGCCCTTGAGCGGGGTCTTGCGTTTCCTGGGCTCGCGGGCCGGTTGGTCGTCGTCTTCGTCGGGGAAGGCATACCCGTCAGCCGTCGCCAACTGCTTGATCGACAGGCTGATTCGACGCTTCTCCTCGTCGACGGAAACTACTTTCGCCTGAACGGTCTGCCCTTCGCGGACCACTTCCTCGACTCGGTTTACCCGCTGCTCGGCCAGTTCGCTGATATGCACCAGGCCCTCGACGCCGGGGACCAGTTGCACGAACGCCCCGAACTCGGCGGTCCTGGTCACCACTCCCTCGACGATACTGTCCTCGGGCCAGCGGACGGCCGCACCGGTCCACGGGTCGTCGCCCACCTGCTTAAGCGACAGGCTGATCCGCTTTCGATCGACCTCGACGCTCATCACGCGAATCTTTATCACGTCACCCTCGCTGACCACTTCCTTGGGATGGGCCACGCGCCGTTCGAACGTCAGTTCGCTGATGGGGATCAGGCCCTCGACGCCTTCTGCCAGTTCCACAAACGCCCCGAAGTTCATCAGCTTGGTCACACGCCCGGTAACTATCTCCCCGACGGGGAACTGCACGCCGGCGGAGTCCCACGGGTCGGGCATGGCCTGCTTGAGGCCCAGGGCGATCTTCTTTTCCTCGCGGTCGACCTTCAGGACGGCCAACTTCAACTCCTGCCCGACTGAAACCACGTCTTCGGGTTTATCGACGCGGGCGTGGCTCATATCTCGCACGTGCAGCAGACCGTCGGCGCCGCCAATGTCAACGAACGCGCCGTAGGGCATGATGTTCCTGACGACCCCGCTTACGATCGCTCCTTCCTGGAGCGTCTCGAACAGTTCTTCCTTGTCCAGTTCGGCCTTTGCGTCCAGCAGGGCCCGGCGCGAGACTGTCAGGCTGTCGCGGGAACTGTCGATCTCGACTATCTGGCACTGGAGCTTCTGACCGACGTACTGCGACATGTCTTCCACGCCGCCGAAACGCTCGATCTGGCTGACGGGCATGAAGGCGTCGATACCGTTGACGTTCAGTTCGAGCCCGCCCTTGTTGTGGCCGGTCACGCGGCCTTCGACTTCCCGGCCCACTTCGATGGTCTCCCAGGTGGCCGCAAGGATCGCGCCCTCGCGGCTCAGCATCCAGAGGCCTTCGCTGTCGTTGTAGCCTTCGACGGTAAACTCGACGACGTCGCCTTCTGCCGGAACAGGCTCATCGGCGAATTGCTTGACCGGGAGGATCCCCTGTGCCTTTGGGCTCAGTTCCACCAGTATGGTGTCATCCTGCAGCGCCAGGACCGTTCCGGTCTGAACCTCACTTCCGCTACCGCCGCCCGAATGCCTTGCCGGTCTTTTCTGGGCCGGGGTGTCCATGAGATCCATCAGGCTCGAGTCGCCTAAAGCCGCGTCGAGCTCCTTCTGCAGTTGTGCATCCGCATCGACGTCGTCGGCCGGACGGAAAATGTTCTCATTGTCAATAGGTGTAATTTCGTCGTTCATAGTCTGTTCCCGGGGATTAAATACCGTCTGCGCGTCTGCGCGTGAATATACGATTACCGGCGACAATTGCAAGCGATATATGCAAAGATCCTGCCGGTAAGCTCTCAACTATCACTTCCAACCAGACACCCGCCGCCTGAAAACAAGCATCTCCAGCCTCCAGCCTCCGGCCTCCAGCCTCCAGCCTCCAGCCTGCGTCTTCCAGCCTCCAGCCTCCAGCCTCCGGCCTGCGTCCCGCGTCCTCACAACTGTCCACCCCTCAACTCTCTCGCGAAGCGCAGCCGCCCGAATCCAAAACCAGGAAGGAGGAACTTGACTTACCGAGGCAATTGTGTAGCCTCTGAGTGGTTCGGCTGTAGGGAGTAAACACCTATGTCTCTTAAAGACTACATCGGCAAGCTGACCCGTTTACGAACCGCACGCTCCGGTCCTCACGAGCGCCCCCACAAACCAGCATTTCTGCTGGCCATCATGTCCATGGTCGAGACCGGCCGGCTCGATGACAATCGCATTACCTACGATCCGGACCTGTACGCTCTCTTCAAGAAGTACTTCGAGGCCGTCCAGGCGGGGGATGATTCGGTCAATATGCGCGATCCCTTCTGGCGCCTCAGCACCGACGGGCTTATCGAACACTCCCCCAACGCGGGATTTGAGGGCGTCGTTGACGCCTTCACGAGTCCGCCAACAGTGAAGAAATGGCGGGAACTGTCCTCCCACTCCAGCCTCACGCCGGATTTCTACACCCTTCTCCAGGACCCCGACGCTCGCGGGCGGCTTCGACAAGCGATCATTGAGCGATACTTCGCGGACAAGGCCGCTGAGATCAACAACATTGTCCGCGAAGAACAGGGGATCGGAGCTTACGAACGGGTCCTCGAAGAGATGTCCGGGACGTCCGAATCAACTCCATCCGCCCCGACGGACGAAATTCGCAGCCAGGCGTTTCGGCGCGTGGTCCTGCGCGCCTATGACTACCGTTGTGCGGCATGCGGGCTGCGTGTCATTCTGGATGATCTCGTGCTCGCCGAAGCCGCCCACCTGATCCCGTATGCAACAAGCCACGACGACGACCCTCGCAATGGCATGGCCCTGTGCAAGAATCATCATTGGGCCATGGATAGCAACCTGATCGCGCCGACCACCGCCCTGTCCTGGCGGATCAGCGCGTGTCTTGACGACCGCATAGAGGGACAAAAAGACCTGATCGACCTCGACGGCCGCTCCGTAATCCTGCCAAAACAACCCCGCTACCAACCCAAAGCCGAATCGCTCCAATGGAGAGAAGACAGGCTTGCGCAAGCCTGAGCGGCGTTCCTTGTGTCCTGCAGGACATCGAGGCATTTGGCCAAGCCGCTGAGTCGTCGCCAATTGCCAGCCGCCACTTACCAATTGCCACACCGTTTACCAGTTGCCAATCCCCACGTCTTTTGTATGATGTAGATACTCACATGCGGGATTAATAACAAAGATTGCAAAGGGATTCTGATGGGAACCAAACGCAGAAAAACAAAGTCGCCCCTGAAGACAAAACCGCTCCGCCAAGCCGGGCAGTCCGTGTCCGAAGAACTCAGCGAGGTCGTAGATGACAAAATGATGTCGTGGGCGGTCGTCATCATAATGGCGTTTTTCCTGGTCGCTTTCGAATGGGTCAGATGGTGTATCGCAATGCGGCCGCAACCGCTGCTTGTGTCAATCATAGCCGCCATGGCGTGCGGCCTGGCCGTAT
>Ga0180429_10003000_pt1 | contig 13753 bp, 9 predicted proteins | sample SS_ome_FD_132428 | JGI IMG/M metagenome (GOLD analysis project Ga0180429, IMG submission 132428) | Hypersaline lake sediment archaeal communities from the Salton Sea, California, USA - SS_1_S_1 metaG | ecosystem: Environmental > Aquatic > Non-marine Saline and Alkaline > Hypersaline > Sediment ...
ATATCCAAACACCAATGTTCAAAATCTCAAACGGATCGCAGAGCAGTTGTTTGTTATTTGGTGCTTGAGATTTGGAATTTCCGCGTTTTTTGGATTGTGATGGGTCAAACAGGGGATGTTTTCTTTCAAGACCATATTGCCATTTTTTGAACACAACTTTTAAGACGCGGCCCTAGCGGCGCAGGTTGTATTTTTTCATTCGGCGCTGCATCGTGCGCCGGCTGAAGCCCAGTTCGGCCGCGGCCCTGCCGATATGCCACTTGCAGCGCTGCAGGGCCTCCAGAATCATGCTTTTTTCTGCGGCGGCAACCCCTGCAGCCAGGCCGGTGCCGGCTTTCCCATCGCTCTCCGCGGCGGGTGCGCTTTTGGTGAGAATATTGCCCGTCAACTCGATGGTTCCCAGTGTCAGAAAGCGATAGATGACATTCTGCAGTTCGCGTACATTTCCCGGCCAGCTGTAATTGAGGAGCATCTGCCGTGCCCGGCCTGAAAGCGTCGGGCGCGGACGCCCGTGTGCATATTTGTCGATAAAGTAATCCGCCAGCATGAGGATGTCATCCCTGCGCTCGCGCAGAGACGGCATGCGGATCCGAATCGCGTTGATGCGGTAGTAGAAATCCTCCCGCATGCGGCCGGCGCGCACCAGCTCTTCGAGCTGTCGGTTGGCAGCGGCAATCAGGCGGAAATCCGAATGCCGCACACCGGTGTCCCCCACGGGTGTGTAGCCCCCGCCGTCCAGCACCCGCAGCAGCTTGATCTGAAGGCTGATTGGAATCTCACCTGCCTCGTCCAGAAAAAGCGTGCCGCCACGGGCGGCATCCAACAGTCCCTTGCGGTCGTTCAGGGCACCGGAAAAGGCCCCTTTGCGGTAGCCGAAAAATTCGCTTTCCATCAGGTTGGCGGCAACGGCGCCGCAGTTAACCACCACAAACGGATGTGTACTTCTCGCACTGATATTGTGTATCGCCCGCGCCGCCAATTCCTTGCCGGTGCCGGATTCTCCCGTGACCACGACTGTGGCCCGGGTGGCCGCGGCTTTGGATATCCGTTCGTACAATTCGCGCATGGCCAGACTCTTGCCGATAAGGTTGTCCAGCCGATGATGGTCCCGAATGCTGGACCGCAGGCGCATGTTCTCGCGACGCAGCTGCTCTTCGGTCTGCTTCTGGTCGCTGATGTCCATCAAAAAGGCATCCAGCGCCACCAGTGCGCCGTTTTGTGCAAAAATGCCGGTGCCCTCCTCGCGGACCCACTTGGTTTCACCGGTTGCCGTGCGAAGACGGTAGACCACCTTGTAGTGCGGCTGCCGGGGCGTGAGGCCGGCCAGCACCTTGCGGTTCATCGTCTGGTCCGCACGCGGAATCATGCTGCGCAGCTGCCGCACGTTGACCAATTCCTCGGGCGCATAGCCCAGCAGCGAACGTGCCCCCCGGCTGGCATAGGCGAACGTCCACCGGCCGTCGTTGAGGGTGCGGAACACCAGCCCCGGGAGATTGTCCAGAATTTTGTCCAGCAGCGGAAAAATTGCTTTACTTTCGTGCGTCATTGGTTATTTTTACCCATATAAGTGCGTTGAATCTTTTTTGTAAATGGAGTGCGACCCCGATGAACATCACAGCTCCCGAAGAACTGAACATGACCCTCAAACGCTTGCTGATGCGCGTACCGTATACGATGCGTGAAGATGAACGCGTGCAGCGGACCGCCCTGCTCTATCTAAAACTCGGCGGAACCAAGCTGGCCGGCCACTACCTGCAGACCACCGCCCGCTACTGGCAATCCGATCCGCTCGAAATGGGGCGCAGCCTGAACTTCCCGAAAATAAACGAAATCAAGAGTGAATCCGAAGCGGACGACGATGATGATGACAGCGACGACAATGAAAACGACGGGGCGTCCGATTGAACGCCGAATCCTTTCAAACAAACGCCGCAAAAGGCAGCCGGAAGCCCGCCGTATTTCATATGTGATGGATGGCCAGGGCCGCCGGACGCTTCTCGTTGGCCTGCTTCAAAAGGGTTTCGTTTGAAATCACCGCCGTTCCCTCCCGGCCGCTTCGCGGACCGAAATAATCCGCCGCCACCCGCTTCACATCCCCTTTTTCAAGCGACAGCAGCCGCTCTTTGAACCGCGCCCGTACCACATCGGACATGCCGATGATGCGCCGGTAAAACGCTTTTCTTGCCGCAGGACCCGGGGGTTGAGGTTTGTCGATGTCGGCGCAGACCTGCAAAATCGCCTCCTTGACGTCTTCGTCTTTGTAGCGCCCGGAGCGGATGAATTCACACGCGCCCGCAAAAGCGTTCAGCGTGGCTGTGATGTGGGGATCGCGATAGGATGCAAAGCTGAAGAGACCGGATTCCAGCTGGTACAGAGAAAACCCGCCGTAAGCGCCTCCTTTTTCACGAATCTCGCGGTGCAGATAAAGCGAGCGCAGCATCTTGCTGATCACGGCCAGAGCCGGCGCGTCCGCATGGTCCGCGCGCACGGTGTCGAATGAGCGGGCCACAAACGAAACCGCCGTTGCCGTGGTCCAGCCTTCCTGAACAGGGGCCCCGTCCAAAGCGATTGACGCCGCATCATGGAAAACATCACTGGATGGGGATCGCGCAACACCGCTGAAGGCGTTGGGAGTCACAAACCACGGTTCCAGGGCTTTCAGGGCGGCCTCCTCGCCGATCAGCGCCAACAGCAGATTGTCCTGACGCACCAGTGCCCGGCGGATGTCGTTCAGGGTCTGCGTCAGGTGTTGCAGCCCGCTTTCATCCAGTGTCGCGGCCGTTTGCTTGATGGTTTTGAGCTGGTGCACACCGCCCCACATTTCACTTAAAAAGGCGGCTTTGGAAAACGCACGCGCCGACAGGGAAATGGCCAGCCGGTGTCCGTTGTGAACCACCATGGACTCCAGGCCGGCCTTGTACTCGAGCAGCAGGCGTTTCAGACGTTGGGCATTGCCGAAATCGGCACTGAACAGAAGCTCCGCAATGATGTCCAGCAGGCGGCTCTGGTGGCGCTGCAGCGCTTTGCCGTTGATGGTTACCAACGGCATTGCCCGACCCTCCTCGTCCAGCCGGGTGCGGGCCTGGGCGCTCAAACCCACCCCGCCGGTGTAGCGGTCGATAAAACGTACGACGGCCTGATAGTCCCGGGTCTGCGTATCGATTCTGGGAAGCGCGTAGCAGAAAAAGGGCACCAGCGGCAGCTGCTCCGCCGCAAGCCCTGCCACGCCGATCGCGGCGCTGAAGTACGTAATCCCGGCGGTGGGCTGCGCATAGCAGACGGCCGGCATCGCCGGGTAGGCCGTCGACGGCGTGACCGTCTGAATGCCGGGATCGACATCTGCCAGTGCCAGGGTCGGCAGGACCGAAACATCCTCCTCGCGCTCCTGAAGGGCTTTCAGATCCGCTGCATCCTTTTTCAACGCGCTGATGTCCTCCGGGCCCAAGGCGGCCAGCTTGTCCGCCAGCACCATGCGGGTCCGTTCGTTTTCGGCTTGCGCCAGCCGGGGATCCGGCTTGAGCGTAAACCGCACCTGGTGGGGGTTTTCCAAAAATGAGCGCTGAATCCAGTCCTCGAAAAACGGTCCGGCGGCGGCCTCGCGCCGAATGCGCTCCAGATCTTCATCAAAACGCAGCACCCTCTCCACGTCGCCGCCGTGAAACCAGGCGCTGCAGAAAGATATCAGCAGTTTGATCCCATAGGGATACGGGGTATTGGTGACTTCCCGGCGCCGGAACTCCAGCTGATGAACCGCACTTTCAATCAATGACTTGTCAATGCCATCCCGCACCAGTTTCTCCAGGACCGTCATGATGATTCGTTCGATTTCATGCGCATCGGCGGTGCGCACATCCTTCAAACCGCAGGCGAAGAACGCATCCCGGTTGTCGGCGTCGAACCCGGTCACGTCGGCCAGCGCGCTGCCCAGTTCTGAATCGATCAGGGCCTTGCGCAAGGGGGAAGCGGCGTTGCCCAGCAGAATCTCCGCCAGCAGCTTCAGCACCAGGACATCAAATGCGTTTTTGATATCCGCCGTCAGCCAGGCCAGGCAGAACTGGCTCTTGCGCGCAGGGTCCTCCTCCGGGCTGATTGGATAAGGGTAGATTGCCTCGCGGGGCGCTGACCAGCGGGGCTGGGACGGCACCGTGGTCTGGGGGTCGATGCGCTCGTAGTGACGCAGAACGGTCTCATTGACCGCCGCCAGATGCGCATTCAGCGGCAGGCTGCCGTAGGTGAAAAAATAGGCGTTGCTGGGATGATAGTGGCGCTGGTGAAATTCGACCAGGTCGCGGTGGCTGAGTGCCGGGATGACCGCCGGGTCGCCGCCGGAGTTGAAGCGATAGGTCGTGTCCGGGTAAAGGGCGTTCAGCAGCGAGCGGGCCATGACCTGGTCGGGCGACGACATAGCGCCTTTCATCTCGTTGTACACCACCCCCTTGTACACCAGATGCGCGGGCGCACCGTCCACCGCCGGCTCCAGCTCCAGGCGGTGGCCCTCCTGCTTGAAGCTGATCGCATCGATTTTGGGGAAAAAGGCCGCATCCAGATAGACATCCATCAGATTGTAAAAGTCCTTGCGGTTGGACGTCGCAAACGGATACATGGTCCAGTCGGAGGCCGTAAACGCATTCATGAAAGAGTTGAGACTTCTCTTCAGCATGGAAAAAAACGGATCCCGCACCGGATAATTCCTGGAGCCGCACAGCACCGTGTGCTCGAGAATGTGCGCCACCCCGGTTGCGTCGGTCGGCACGGTTTTAAAAGCCACGCTGAAGGTGTTTTCACGATCGTCGCGGGCGATGTGAACGTGCCGTGCGCCGGTGGGTTCATGTTCCAGTTCGTAAAGTTCGGCGTTGATTGCGGACAGATGCGAGCGGCGTTTCAGTTGAAAACCGTGGTCGGCGGCCCGCCGGGGGTCGAAAGTGTTGTTTGTCATGCGGATCAATGCTCCCTGTAATGTTTCAGATGGCGTAAATACCTCTTTCGAGGCGCTTGATGCGGCCCATGCTGTGGAGGCGGTAAATGATGTTCCTGAGTTTTTTTTCTTCAAAACCGGTTTTGTCGCGGATCTCGGAAAAGCGGATGCCGCCTTGCGCCTGGCGGATGATGTCGAAAACCCGGTCCGAAGCGGTGGCCGCACCGGATCCTTTGTCGGTTTTGCGGGGTCGTGCAGACCCTGCATCGCCCGCCTGGACGGCGGTGTTCACGCGGATCAGTTTTTCCAGGCGGTCCATCCGCTCCAGGATAGCGTCAATATCCGGCTTGGTGGGAATTTCATAATAGCGGATAAAATACTTCACCATGGCGTCGAAACTGACCGGCTTTCTCTTTTTGCGCGGCATAATGCCCTCCCTTCCTGAAAATCAAACCGCCGGCGTGCAATTGATTTTATTATCAGCCCGCCGCTCATTAATCAAGCGGTCGGGATCGGATTGCGGTGTGGTCGATCCATCCAAAGCGCCGGCACGGATGCAGTGTCCGCCACTCATCCCGTTTTCATTTTCGATCCCGATGAATTCACAATGCTTTCGTCGGATGAGGAATCCGGCAACTGCTCTATAAAATGATTGATATCATGATATATCCATGATACTAAATTTCGTTTATTTTCACATTTCGTGTTTAAATGAAACGGCGCCATTGTTGAAAGATAAGATCCGTGCACTGATCCAGCGCTTTAAAACGCTTAAGGGGGATCCCCATTCCATCGCCCTTGGAACCGCCATCGGTATTTTCATCAGTTTTACACCGACCATGCCCCTGCACACCGTCATCGCTTTAGGGCTGGCATTGCTGCTCAAAGCCAGCAAGCCGGCGGCGGCCATTGCTGTCTGGTTTTCCAACCCCCTGACCATGCCGATTCTCTATTATGGCAGCTTCAAAACCGGCGCCATGCTCTTTGGCCGGCAAATCCCTTTTCGTGAGAGTTTCTCTTCGATCGGGGAAATAATGAAACTGGGCATCGACATCGGCATCGCCGGCGTGGTCGGCGGCCTCGTTCTCGGCATTGTACCCGCCGTTGGCGCCTATTTCGTGTGCTACCGGATTGTGGACGTCATTCGCCGCAGGTCCGCCGCCGGGGGTGTGTTACCATGACGTCGCCGCGCATTCTGCTGCGGGCCTGGCAGGTGCCACCGCTGAAGCAGCTCGGGCAGCATTTTCTGACCGACGGGGCCACCGCCGCCGCCATCGTTCACCGCGCCGGAATTCTGCCGCAGGAGCGTGTGCTCGAAATCGGGGCCGGCCTGGGCGCGCTGACGCACCATCTCAGCCGATCGGCGGACCGGGTGTATGCTGTTGAAAAGGACAAAAGAATCGCCCGCCTGCTGGCGGCCGAATTGACGGCGGCCCGCAGCGACAACGTGGTCCTGATCAACGCCGACGTTTTGAAAGTCGACATCCGCCGGCTGGCGGCCGGGCCGGAGGGGCGGCTGGTTGCGGTCGGCAATCTGCCCTACAGCATATCATCCCAGATTCTGCTGCAGCTGATCCAAGAGCGGGCCTTTTTGAAAAAAGCCGTGCTCATGTTTCAAAAGGAACTGGCCCAGCGTCTCATGGCACAGGCCGGTGGAAAAGATTACGGCCGCCTTTCCGTTCTGCTGCAATACTGCGCCCGGGTCCGCTCCCTGATGGACGTCAAGGCCGCCTGTTTCCATCCCCGGCCCAAAATCGACTCGCAGGTGCTGGAAATTGCTTTCAAAAAGCATATCCAGCCCGCGGCCAGGGACGAAACCTTTTTCATCGCCGTGATCAAGGCCGCCTTTTCAAAACGGCGCAAAACACTCAAAAACGCGCTGTCCGCTTCCCCGCTGCCCGTTGATGCCGCAACAACGGTAAAGGTGCTCACCGACAGCGGCATTGATCCCGCCCGCCGTGCCGAAACCCTGGACGTTGCCGCCTTCGTGGCGCTGAGCAACCGCCTTTATCCGCTGTGCCGCCCCTAAGCCTCTAGTGCAACCGTTTGTTGGGGTTTTCTTTCTTCGGGATTATCCCAACAGTGTCGTCAATGGTTGATCAAATTAAATCACAATATTCAAATCCCAAACCACAAACAATTTCTAATCCGCGGCCTTAGCTGTCTTCGGCCACGGATATGGTGCGGTCGCCCAGCATGTTGACGTAGCTTCCCATCTCGTTGTCGTACCAGCCGTAAATCACGGCCTGGGTCACGGGGATTCTCAGGGTCGTCTTCTTGAGCTGCGACACGACGGCCGCATCCAGACCCGGCACCCGCTTGAGATCAATGGCCACCTCCGCGGTGCGCCGGTGGGTTTCATGGCCTTCTATAATGACGGCGGCCCGGGGAGCGCCGATGACATCCCCGGACACATTCTGATCGTCGGAATAGACGAGGTAGCCGCCGGGGTCGTCCACCGCCCCCTGGCGATAGATATTGTTGATAAACTCCCGCCGGATGGGCTCCGTCGACAGCTCTTCCTGCAGGTTGACCACCAGAATGATCAGCGATCCGGTCGCCGTGGGGATGCGCACCGATTCGGCGATGAAGCCGATCTGCTCCATTTCCGGAATGACCAGGCGCAGCGTATCGGCGGCGCCGGTCGTCGTGAGAATGATGTTGTTCATGATGCTGCGGTTCTTGCGCAAATCGGTTTTGCCGCTTTGCGGCAGCCGATCCAGAACCGCCTGTGAACCGGTGGCGGCATGGACGGTGGCCATGGAGGCCGACAGAATCCGGCCGGGGCCGAAGACGTTGAGCAATGGCTTCATCATGTGGGCCAGACAGGTGGTTGTGCAGGAAGCATTGGAAATGATCCGGTGGCGTTGCGGATCGTAATGCGTTTCGTTGACGCCCATGACCGTGGTCACGGCATCGTCCGGCATGCCGCGGCCTTTATCTTTGATCTTGAAAGGCGCCGACACAACAACTTTTTCCGCACCGGCATCCAGATGCCCCCGCAGCGCGCCGCCGGGCTGGTCGGCCGGCAGCGTGGGATCGAGAAATTGTCCGGTTGTGTCCACCACCAGGCGCACATCTTGATCAAACCAGCCGATATCGGCCGGATTGCGCTCCCGGCGCAAAACCCGGACGCGCGTGTCATCGACCATCATGGTGCCGGCGGCGTCGTCCACGTCGCGGATGACCGGCGCGGCGCTCTGGCCGTAAAGAAAGGTGTGCAGCGCCCCATAGCTGGAGTCGCGGCTCAGATAATGGGCGATGTCCGCCAGCGATGTGCCGGCCGGACGGCCGATGTTGACCACGATTTCAGGAAAATACTTTCTTCCCACGTGATGCCAGAGGGTCAGCTTGCCGATCCTTCCCAGTCCGTTGATGCCCAGCTTCAATCCCCGGGTATTGGGGCCGTCCTTTATCATCACGCACCTCCTCTGCCGGTTTGCTTGGAAAAATGAACAATGGGTTTCCGGCAGCGCCCTCTTTCATTTTCGCTTTCGATCCATATCAGGATTCACCGACCATGAGACGGCCCTTGAAAACCGCGCCTTCGCGGCCGTCGATGCTGATAAAGTCGCCGGAGACCAGCCGGTGGTCGCCGAAATGGCATAATTTTTCCTTTTCATCGCACAGCAGCTGTCGACAGCCGACGACACCGGTTTTCCCCAGGCGGTGGGCCACGACCGCCGCATGCGATGAAACCCCGCCGCGGGCCGTCAGCAGTCCGTCCGCCGCGTGTATTTCTCTGATGTCGTCCGGCACGGTGTCACCCCGGACCAGGATCAGCGGCGTATCCGGCTCCTGCTTGCGCCAGGCATCGATCTCCTCCAGCGTAAAAATCATGCGCCCGCTCATGGCCCCGCCGCTGACACCGATGCCGTGGCCCAGAAGCCGGCCCTCGTCCACCCCATCCAATTCAAACGTCAACACTTTTTTGCGCTCGCGCATGGCCATATCCCGCGTCTGCAGCAAATAAAGATCCGATACGGTCGGCCCCTCGAACGTAAATTCCATTTCCTGGGGGCTCCAGCCGCGCTTTTCAATCAAGTCGACGGCCCATTTTTTCAGGGCGTTGTAAATCTCCGGGAAAAACGTCTCCAGCGTGATGTCGGTTTCCCGCATTTCGATTTCCTGCTGGCTGATGGAGATGGGAAGCGTACGCACCAGCCCGGAAACGACGTCCTCGCCCTGATTGCCGATGGTGAAATCCCCCCACAGGCGCAGGCTGTCCTCGGACCAGCGGGGATTGTGTGTGAAGAAAACGCCGGCCCCGGACTGCTCGCCGATGTTGCCGTAAACCATCGCCTGTACCGTAACCGCCGTTCCCCAGTCGTCGGAAATGCCCATAATGCGGCGATAGGTCCGGGCCTTGGAAGATTCCCAGGAAGCCATGACGCTTTTTATCGCCGTGTACAGCTGATCCAGCGGATCATCAAAGGTGTTCATGCCGGCATCGTGCAGCATGTTTTTGTAGGTCAGGGCCACTTTTTTCATCTGCATTCCGGTTAGATCGCGTTTATACTCAACGCCCGCACGCCGTTTCAATTCGCTGATGATCGCGTCGAAATCGTCCCGCTCCAGGCCGAAGGCCATGCCGTAACACTGCAGAAAACGGCGGTAATTGTCCCAGGCGAACCAGGCATTGCCGGTCACGGCCGCCAACCCCTCGGCGATGTTTTCATTGACGCCGACATTCAGATAGGTGTCCATCATGCCGGGCTGTGAAATGGACGAACCACTGCGAACGGAAAACAAAAGCGGCTTTTTGGGGCTGCCGAACAAGCGTCCGGTCCGTTTTTCCATCACGGCGATGTGATGTTGTATCTGTTCCTTGAAATTTTCTTCGGCCGGCAGATAGCTGTCAATGATATCGCGGCAGCGGAACACCTCGGTGGTGATGATGAATCCCGGCGGCACGGGCAGGCCGAACGCCTTGAGCTTGACCAGATTCAACCCCTTGTTTCCCAGATGAATGATGCCGGACACCCTTTTTTCGGCATCGCCGATAAAGGTCATGGCGTTCTGCGGGTCGTACAACAGCAGCTGATGCAGCTTGTCCTTGGGCAGTTTGGTGGACTGTTGAAAAAGGGTGTTCAATATGCGGCTCAAGTAAAGATCCATCTGCTGCAGGCCGGTGGTCAAGGCGATGCGGTCCCGGAAGAAAATTTCCGATATGCGGTGTTGGGATTTGTCCTTGTCCCGCAATCCGCTGGCCGGAAGGTATTTTTCCAGCAGCAGATCAGACGGCATCTTGGCGAGGATTTTGTTCAGGTTCGGGCCATGGATGTTGGCGAAATAATCATTGATGATGTTCTTGACCGCCTGGGCGAAGCCCTTGAATATATACAGATACTGGGTAAACGTAAAACCCCTGACCTGCACGGAGTGGGACAGCATCTCCAGCTGGCGCTCCAGCTCAACGGACTGGATGCCCTCGACCTTCAAGGCTTTGTCAAAAAGGATGAGACGGTCGAATATCTGAAAAAAAGTGGCCTTGGTAATCAGGCTGAGGTCTGTGTTTTTAATGAGCTCTTCAAACAACGTGTTGACGATCGACTCCAGGCGGAAGGTGAGGCCCAGAGCGTCGAATTTCATTTCATGATAACTGCCGTACATGGAAGGAATGTCGACGGTGAAGTGCCGCTTTTTGTAAATATCCTCCTTTATTTCGTAGCGCCGGTCCGAGAGGATCAGATCTTTTAAAAAGGCCAGGTAGTCCAGCAGGGTGTAAAGCTTTTTCTCCAGATCCTTTTCCGCCAGCGCCTTTTCCAGGGTTCCCAGCCTTGGAAAGGCCACGGTTTTCAGGCGTGCGATGTGATTTCCGATTTCAATGAAGTCGAGGTCGTATTTCTGGTGCAGATGACGGTAGAAAGCGGCGGCCAGTTCAAAACGTTCGCGGTCGATGTCGGAAACGCCCTCAACCGCGGCCGAGCCCTGCACGACATCAAACGGCGCCATTTTGATCAGGTCCCGCGGCAGCTTGAGCCCGTTTTCCTTGAGCTGGGCAATGAGGCGGTGCAGTCCGTCCACGTAAGGGCCGGAAGACCGAATCTGGCGGTAAATGTTGGGCGGCAGAAAGGGCTGCAGCACCGTTTTGTCCCGGGTTTCCCAGAAATTCAGCACCGCCTCCATGAAGCCGATGATCAGATTGCTGCTTTCAACGTGGCTCTGCTTTCTTAAAAAATGGACCAGAATATCCTTGCGGTTGGACAGCTCGTCGATGCGGGTGGAAATGTCGCGCAGGCTCCCCTCGGCGCCGATGTCGTTGAAATACACCGGAAACAGCCGTGCCAGCTGTTTGATCAGGTTGTACACCGGACCGATGCGGCTGTTGAGCAGCCGGGTGATGTCGCGCGGAAACAGATCGGTGTCCTTGATATAGACACCGCCGAGGGTCAGGTAGATGACCAGACACGACATCAGACGGATGGAACGTTTCGGATTCAGCTCGATCAAATCCAGCCAGGTGCGGATGTTCTGAATGTGGGCGGGATTCACCCGGACCTGCCAGTCGTCTCCGACACCGCTGACCATGGGCGACTGAAAGCCGAGATCGATGACATTGTCGATAAAATAATTGATCAGATCGCTGTCGTCCGTCCGGTATATACCCTTGCCCATGTTCAGCACGCAGTTGAGCGCTGTCAGCGGAAATTTGGCGGCCTGCTCGTTGAGAACGACAAAGGTCTTTTCGATCAGCTTGCGGATGTTGAAGTGGCTTTCGTGATCGATGAGCCAGCCGAGGGTGCGGTTCATGTCCCGCAGCGCTTCCTCGTGAAGGATCGAAAGGCCGGAAAAATTCAGGATCAGCGACAGAAAAATGACCTTCCAGTGGTTGCGTTTGCTTTTCTTGGCGCCGGTGCGCAGCAGCTGCTGGGGCATGCGCCGGTAGCTGTCGACGATGTCGCCGTAGCCGCTCAAAGCGATCAGCCGTTCGCAGGTCTGGCGCTGCGAAACGTCGCCGGTCTCGAGAATGTCCGTCAGCTCCCGCTGCCAGTTTCGATAGCGGGCATGCGAAATCTCCGCAAAAACCTGATCCCACTGCATCCCGTTTTCAAACCCGGGTGCCTCGCTTTCAAACCAGGTTTGCGGATCCCGACGTGCCAGCCAGTAGGCATAGGTGTGCTGAAAGTAGCGGATCAGCAGACGGTTGAGCCGCCGAAAGTCGATGCTTTCCGACGGCCATGTGGCCAGAAGTGTCTCGGTGATGCGTTTCAGCTGATAGAAGCTCTTGACGAACAGAAAAAAAACCTCGTCCGGGCAGCCGCGGACGGTGCGGAATATCTGCTGCAGCACCGGCTTGAAGTCGGCGCTCCGGTCCTTGGCCTCACGGATGATTTTCTGCAGGTAAAGAAGCAGATTGTCGACCGCCTCCGCCTTGACGGACAGGGGCGTGTCCGAAGCCAGCGCCGCGTGGAAGATGTCGACATACAACTGAGCCGCCCGGCAGCCTTCAGGATGGCGCTTGACCAGGTGGAAATAGCTCAGGGCGTATGTTTTGGCTTCAGCCACAATGAACTCCCAGTTCTTGTAGGGGTGGGAGAGCTCCTTGAGAAAGGTGGTGAAGCCCTCCATAATGCCGTAGTACTCGGACATGATTTCCTGCAGCAGTTCATAGGCCGGCGAAATTTCCACCTCTACGTGATAGGTGGCGATGTTGGCTTCCAGTGCTTTTGATTTGATGGGCAACTTGGTCTATCTCCTGATTTTTTAAGGAGAGTTTAGCAGAGGCCCGCGTCATTATCAAGCATTAGGATGCCGGTTGCTATTTGCGGCGTTTTGCTGTAAACGTGGCCCCTTGAATCAGTACAGTATGACAGACGCCTTCGAACCGGAACAAATGAAAAAAACCGTTTACGAAGCCTTTTTCGTGGTGATCATCGCCCTGGTGCTGGCTGGTGCGGCCACGATCCTGCGGCCGCTTCTGGGCGACCGGCGGCAGAAAGCCGAAAACGCGCCGATCGATGCGGCGCCGCCCCCGTCCGCCGCCGTGATTTCGGCCGCGGAGGCCCTTAAGTGGCATCAGGCGCAGACCGCCCTGTTTGCCGACGCCCGCTCCGAAGACGAATTCCGCCATTCACACATTCGGGGAGCCGTTCATCTGCCGGTTCAGGCCTCCGAGCAGTGGCTGGACGTCTTTCTGGCGGAAACGCCGCCCGACGTCCGCATCATCACCTACTGCGGCGACCCGGCGTGCCACCTGGCCGGGGATCTGGCGGACCTGCTCCTTATGGCCGGATTTGAAAATGTCTATTACATGCAGGAAGGATTGCAGCAGTGGATGCAGAGCGGCCTGCCGCTGGCAGGAGAAAACCAGTGAACAAGCGGGTTGTTTCAGCCGGCGGTCACCGCTTCCGCAATGAGAAACCGCATGCAGAATGCCTATGACGTCGTCATTGTCGGCGGCGGGGTGCACGGGCTCTCGCTGGCGTACCACCTCGCCGCCGGCGGCGTGAAGCGTATCGCCGTCTTCGAAAAAAGCTATCTCGGGGCCGGCGCCAGCGGCCGCAACGGCGAGATGATCCGCTCCGCCTTCGCCGCCCTGCCCTGGATCCGCTTTTTCAAAAAAAGCCTGGCGTTCTGGGAAGGGCTTTCCCGGGAGCTGGACTTCAACGTCATGTTCACCCGCAGCGGCTATGTGGTGCTGGCATCTTCGCCGGCTGTTTTTGAAAGCTTCCGGGATCATGTCCGCCTCCAGCATCGCTGCGGTCTGAAAACCCGTCTGATGGGCCCTGAAGAGATTCGCCGCACCCTGCCGCGCATCAACCCGCAAATGACATTTGGGGGCATTTACCAGCCCGATGCCGGATTCGCACGCCACGATGCGGTCGTGTGGGCCTA
>Ga0180429_10003003_pt1 | contig 13747 bp, 11 predicted proteins | sample SS_ome_FD_132428 | JGI IMG/M metagenome (GOLD analysis project Ga0180429, IMG submission 132428) | Hypersaline lake sediment archaeal communities from the Salton Sea, California, USA - SS_1_S_1 metaG | ecosystem: Environmental > Aquatic > Non-marine Saline and Alkaline > Hypersaline > Sediment ...
GGAGCCTCCCCGTCACCCGGCTCAAACAGACCGAAGAACAAATTACCCGCGGTAAACAGCACCCAGGCAATCAGCAGCCCGGCCAATGTCCCATAAACACCGGGAATCAGCACACCTGATAAAGACTGATATCCAATCAACATGGATATGGGCCCCGACAACATGGCTAGCGCAACCGGGGTTCTGAAGGTGCCGAGATAGTGAAAGTTCTCACGTTTGGATAGCGAAAACAGCAGCCATAGAGAAAACAGCATCACCAACAGGAAATAGCCAGCCAGCAGTATGCGATAAGCCTCTGTAGTTAAGTTGTTGCCAATATCGGAGAAGTAAACGACGCTTCCAATCAATACCAGATCAAACAGTATTCTTGCCGGCAGACCGGCTTTGCAGTCATCCACTTCATAGCAGAGCAACAGTTCGAGAAAAGGAGCCAGCAGCAGCGAAATGGCCAATACAAACAAAACAGCAGCAGCGCTTACCGCACCTCCCACATAACCAAACAGAGCAAGGCTAGCCAAAGCCGCCAGCCAGGGGAGCCTTCTGCTGAACATACCGACAACATGCAGAGTTTCTGTAGAGAATCGTTCTGGCTTATCCAGGTATTTTCTTTTCAAGGTCTGGACAACATACCTGGCCAATGGCAGCAAAATCAGGAATGACAATACTCCTGCCAACGTTGCCGGCCAAATTGAAAAACTGAGATGAAACTCTTTTGTAATAAAGACCGGATTCTTTAACAGCTTTATTAACGTTGTCCAGACTGGCTCTTCGCGATGGCTTAATGCCTGTGAGAGCAACTCTTTTCGAATGTTTTTATGAGCTTCCTGCAATTCTTTGACACCAAGACTGATGAGCCGGCAAACAGCCAGTTCGGAGTCTACGGTATCTTGCTGCTGGCTGAGATCCTGTCTTCTTTTACGGATTTCCTGAGGTTCATCGTCTTCCTCATCGCCCAGGGCTGCCAATTTTTCATCGACGGAAGCTTTTTGTTCAGAGAAACTCTTTACGCAGGCCTCTGCCCTTTGTCTCAGGAAAAAAACCTCATTCTGCCGCGCTTCCAGTTCCGATAAGGATGGTGGCTTTTTTTGCCATTCATCAAGTTCTGATTGCCAGGCCGCGACCTGTAATTCAGATGCAGCTACCCACGCAGTGTCGTGGATTTCCGCGGGAACCACAGAGCCAGGCACTGACAAAATGAACAGTGTTAATATAATTCGGAATATCATATCTGGACCCCTGTAAGGGGATTTTTCGTCATTAATTAAATAATAGACCGATACGAGCTAGCGTGTCACGGGGCGGGAACCGCATGCAGCGGTGGAAAAAAGGCGGATAACTTTAGTATTGAGGGAAGAACGCGTTACATACTTAAATTATTGGTTATCCGCCAAACTAAACCTGTCTTATTTCTCTTCTGCAGTATCCTTGAAGTCCTGAATACAGGATTTCAGATATTCATCAAGCTCATCAGCAGCAATACCATCATCCTTTGCGTATGACTGACACAGTTCCATGTATTCCTGGTCTTTTTGAGCATCCTCAGCTGCAAAGGCAGGCATCATAACAAACGAAACCAAAGCAGCAATGACAATTTTTTTCATTTTCTAACGTCTCCAAAAACTATATATTCATCCGCAACAATTCTATTGTCTGGAATGATCCTTAACCCAAGGACGAAAGCTTTATAGACTTGATGACTTTTCTGGTCTAACAATATTTACAAATGATCTTGATGAATTAATTTAATCGTTATGGATATCGAATTATTAAGAACCTTTCTGGAAGTCAACAGAACCCGGCATTTCGGTAAAGCAGCGGATAATCTCTACCTTACCCAGTCAGCTGTCAGCGCACGCGTCAAACAGCTGGAAGATGCTTTGGGAGTGGTTGTATTTGAGCGCCAGCGCAACAACATCAGGCTAACCCCGGCGGGCCAGCGCTTTATCAGCTATGCTGAAACCATCGTAGGCACCTGGCAGCGCGCCCGACAGGAGGCCGGTCTGGAAGACAGGCAGGCCGTGTTGTTATCGGTATCAGGCTTGTCTGATCTCTGGGAGACCGACTTGCTTGACTGGCTAATCGCCATTAAAAATCAATCGCCTGATATCGCCATTCATGCATCGACGGCATCTTCGACTGCATTAACACAACAGGTGTTGAATGGCATGCTGGATATTGCCTTTTTGTTCGAGCCCCAGACTTCCCCGGAATTGAGTTTTCGTTTTCTGAAACGAATGAACCTGCAGATGGTTTCTACAAAAAAGGGATTACTCATTGACGAGGCCCTGGGGGACAATTACGTCATGATTGACTGGGGGACAGCTTACGCCATTAATCACTCGAAATTTTTCCCTGATGCACCAGCCTCATCCATTTTTATGAGCCACGGCTCTCTGGGACTGAGCTATATTCTGAAAAATGGAGGCACCGCTTACCTTCCGGAAAACTGGTGCCACAAGCTGATGAAAGATGAAAAACTCTATGCTGTTGACGATACCCCGATCATAGAAAGGGAAATTCATGCTGTATGGCGCACCGATAACCCGAAAAAACCCACCATACAGCAATCACTGGAATATTTTGGCTAGAGTAGATACTCAATCAGAAGTAGTCCTCATCCATTAATCTTCGAAGCGCTTTCTCTTCCTCCAGGTCTTCTATTCGTCTTCTGGCTGCCAGGTTAAACTGGCTTTTCAGCGTCTTGCTGATTTGCAAATCAAACAACTCGGTTTCATTGAATTCCGCTTCCTTGCAATGAGTTTCAGTTTCTTGATGCATCGTAAAACCCCCACGGATAAAAAGCGGAATTTTTACTGAAACCCGGCAACGGTCAAACAATTTTTTTGATCGAAACCATTATGAACTTTTGTTGAACAAAAGCATAAAAAATCTAAATTTCGCGTTTAACAAACATAACGAGAAAAGCAATGGTTCCATTACAGTCCAGCCTGCGGATATGCGATACACCTGTCTCTTTCAACCAGCAAATAGCTAACCAGATCAATGATAATGGCTGGGCAGTCATAGATGACTATTTACCATCAAGAAGTATCCAGGCTTTAAGGGAGGAATCACAACAGCTTTTAAAAGAAAAATCCTTTAAGCCCGCAGGAATCAACAAGGGGATTGTAGACCTTGAACAACGCAAGGATCAGATAGCATGGATTAACCCTGAAAACTGCTTCCCGATACAGTCCGATGTAATGCAAATGTTCGAAAAACTACGCTATCACCTGAACAGGGAAAATTATCTGGGCTTGTCTGACCTGGAACTGCACGCTTCAATCTATCCCAGGAACGGCTATTATAAGAAGCATTTCGATAATTTTCATGGTTCCAGCAAAAGAGTGCTGACCATTGTTCTTTATTTAAATCAGCAATGGAAACCCGCGGACGAAGGGCAGTTACGCATCTATTTAAAGAACAATATGTCAATTGACATAGAACCGATCGGGGGACGGCTGGTTGCATTCTTAAGCAACAGCTTCGAGCATGAAGTATTACCAACCAATAAAGAACGCTATTCTCTTACAGGGTGGTTCAGAAGAAGCGTGTTTCCAGTTTAGCAGGTATGGTCAGTTATTTAGAATGCAATTTGCGTTTACCCTTAAGATAGGACCTGCCGGGATCTACCAGGTAATGACCTTTCATGGTGGTGCGCCCCAGCAGCATACGAAACCCCATGCTGTCGCGGTTCGTCAGGGTAATTTCTGCCTTGTGCACTGAAGAGCCGATAACGATATTGCTTTCTATCACGTAGCGCTTTTCCGTATGCCCCCCCGAGTCCCGCACTTCCCGCTCATCCAGCAGTGGTGCCTGGCATTGGATGACTGCATCCAGGTCTTTTTGCTTGGGGTGGATACTGAACTTAACAATCTTCTCGCCAGCCTCTTCCACCAGTTCAACGTCAAAAGCGTGCAATGCCGATGTTCTTGCACCGGTATCAACTTTAGCCTTGATACGGTCTATACCCAGCTCAGGCAGTGAGACCCACTCTCTCCAGCCAAGTATGTTAGTCATGATCAGATTCTTCTGGTTGGGTAACCGGCGTATCCGGCAAATCCTGAACTTTGGGTTGACGTTGACGCATGGTTTTTGCCGGAACCATGCCGCGCATGGATTCCAGTTTACCAAAGCACAACAACTTGTCCTCGGGCTCCAGCACACGCGTCATCTTCGGGTTGGGTATCACTTTATTACCACGATACAAGGTCAGTACATTGAGATCTTTCTCTGACAAATCAGTCTCAGCAAGCTGCTTGCCGATGTATTTCGAACCTTCGGGAACATAGATTTCACTGACCCCGTATCCCTTACTCACCGTAAGTCTCTGGCGAATATCAATTTCAGGAAACTCAACCTGGGCAGCAATATAGTCAATGATGGCACCGGCAACATCCAGTTGCGTACAACTTTCAATACCTTCCAGGCCCGGAGATGAATTGATTTCCATGATTTGCGGACCGCTGGCACTTTCCAGCATATCAACACCTGCAACTCGTAAACCCATTATCTGCGTGGCGCGAATCGCCGCTTCTACATAATCGTCAGGCAGTTCTACAGGTTCGGCTCTACCGCCACGATGCACATTGCTGCGAAACTCCTGACCCTGCGCAACCCGTCGCATCGAGGCAACCACCCGGTCTCCGACGACAAACGCCCTGATATCCTTACCGCGACTTTCAGCAACAAACTTCTGTATAAGAATATTCTGTTTTTGACTTTGCAATAACTCGATAATGGACTCGGCAGTTTTTACCGTTTCTGCCAGCAGCACACCGATCCCCTGGGTTCCTTCGATCAGCTTGATGATAACCGGCGCACCGCCCACCCTTTCTATAGCCGGCAGCACATCCTTCTTGTCAACCACAAACGTGGTATCCGGTATACCGATATGATGTCTCGCCAGAATCTGCAAACTGCGTAATTTATCCCGGGAATTGGCGATCCCATGGGCGGTATTGGCACAAAACACATCCATCTCCTGAAACTGCCGGACTACAGCCGTGCCATAGTAGGTAATGGAAGCACCAATCCTCGGCAACACGGCATCATAGGCTCTGAGTTGTTTCTGACGAAAATAAAGATCCGGAGCCCCCCGTTTCAGGTCAATCGCAAATTTCAGCGTATCCAGCACCTTGACATCAATGCCTCTGTCCAGGGCGGCCTCTTTTAATCTGCGTGTGCTATAGGCTTTGAGTGAGCGGGATAAAATAGCCAATCTCATTTTTTATCTTCCGGTTCCAATTAAAGGCGTCACTTAAAATATAGACTAGTATTTAATTGCAAGGCTGCATTGCAGGCAAGCGATTTATTTACAGCGATCATCGCCCTGAAAACAGGAAGGACAGCGAATGGCCACACTCACTTTTCTTGGTGCTACAGACGGCGTTACCGGTTCCTGTTACATAGTTGAGACAGAACGCACTAAAGTCCTGCTTGAATGCGGCATGTTTCAGGGTGGCCGGGAGGCTGATGGGGAGAATCAGCAGCCTTTTGACTTTGATATCAACACTCTCGATGCCGTTGTACTTTCTCACGCCCACCTTGATCATTCGGGTCGCCTGCCTAAATTAGTCGCTGATGGCTTTGGCAATAGCATCTTCATGACGACACCTACCAGAGACCTGCTCGATATTTTATTAAAGGATTCAGCCTCACTGCAGGAGCGTGATGCAGAGTGGGAAAACAAGCGACGCAGAAGAGCCGGGAAAAAGTTTATTAAACCCCTTTATACCCAGGCCGATGCCGAGAATGCTCTGGCTTTGTGTGAAGGTGTTCCTTATGGTCTCAGGCACTCTGTTGCTGATGGAATTGACGTCTGTTTCCGAGATGCCGGACACATACTGGGCTCCGCTATCGTTGAATTGTTCGTTAACGAATCAGGTGAAGAAAAAAAACTGGTTTTCTCCGGCGACCTTGGTAACAGTTGTACAGCCTTGTTACGGGATCCTGAAATCGTTGAAGAGGCTGACGTTTTAATGTTGGAATCGACTTATGGCAATCGTGAACATTTATCCATGGGAGAGACTTTGGAAGAATTTGAACAGGTTCTTACCAGAGCAGCAGAAAATGGTGGCAATGTCATGATTCCATCGTTCGCTGTAGGCAGGACTCAGGAAGTGATTTTCCACCTCGGCGAACTCTATCAAAAGGGAAAACTACGCAATATGATGGTTTTTCTGGACAGCCCAATGGCCATTGCAGCAACCGAGGTCTATCACCGCTACCAGAATATTTTCAGTACGGAAGACAAGCTGGCATTGCGCCATGCAGAATCTGGCAGTTTACATAGCTTTTTGCCCACTTTACGTTATTCACAAACCACTGAAGAGTCCATGCGTTTAAACCGCATTGAAGGTGGAGCCATTATCATTGCCGGTAGCGGCATGTGCAATGGAGGACGTATCCGCCATCATTTCAAACACAACCTGTGGCGAAATGATGCCCATGTCATCTTTGTCGGTTACCAGGCTAATGGTACGCCAGGTAGAAACCTGGTGGATGGTGGCAAAAAATTTAAAATCGGCGGCGATTCCATAGCCGTGAATGCGAGTATACACACGCTGGGTGGATTTTCCGCTCATGCCAGCCAGTCCCAACTACTGAGCTGGGTGAAAAATTTCAAAAAGCCAGATCCAGTAATCTACTTAATCCATGGTGAGACTGAAGCCAAGGAAGCTTTGCATGCGCAACTGGCGAAAGACGGATGGTCAGTCAATATTCCGGCTTACGGTGAAACTGTCAATTTTTAATGCGCTTATGCATTACACCATAATACACCACTGGTATGACAACCAGGGTTAAAAGCGTTGAGACAAAGATACCAAAGATAAGTGACACGGCGAGCCCCGAAAAAATCGGGTCATCAAGGATAAAGAAGGCACCAACCATGGCTGCAACGCCGGTCAAAGCGATGGGTTTGGCACGCACCGCCGCAGAATGAATGACAGCCTCGGCAAAATCCATGCCTTCGCTTAGCTGTTGATTAATAAAATCAACCAGCAATATCGAGTTACGCACAATAATACCGGCAAGGGCAATCATGCCAATCATTGAGGTGGCGGTGAACTGGGCTCCCATCAAGGCATGACCCGGCATGATACCGATCACAGTCAATGGAATTGGTGCCATGATAACGAGAGGTACCAGGTAAGATTTAAATTGCGCGACAACCAGCAGGTAAATCAGCAACAGGCCGATGGAATAGGCGATCCCCATATCCCGGAATGTCTCGTAGGTTACCTGCCACTCACCATCCCACTTGATACTGTATTCGTAGGGATTGTTGGGCTGTGACAATAACCACTGTTCAAGCCCCTCTGCCTCCAGTCTGCTTTTAATATCAAACATGCCATAAAGCGGTGAATCCGTTTCACCTGCCATGTCGGCAGTGACATAAACCACGGGCAACAGGTCCTTGTGATGAATACTGTATTGCCGGCGTGATGGAATCACCGTTACCATCTCAGACAAAGGCACCATGCCGTTGGCCCCCTGGCATTTAAAGGATAACACCTGGTTTAGTTCAGCCAGGTCAGCCTCAGAATAACGTAAACGGATAGGAACGGCATATTTAAGACTACTGCCATGGATGTAGGTCACATCCTCCCCCTCAAGAATCGTACCCAGCGCCTGGACAATTTCAGTTTGCGAAACACCCAGCAGGCTGGCTTTCGATCTATCTACGACAATGATCGCCTTGTCTGAAGGAAATTCAACTGAATCATCGATATCGACAATGTCAGGTGTTTGTTCAAAGACACGACGCACCTGGGAGGCTGTGGCAATTTGCCCCTCGTAATCCAGACCATAAACTTCCGCTACCAGCGGCGACATCACAGGAGGACCAGGCGGAACCTCGACAATCTTGGCATTACCATTAAAACGCTTTGAAATCTTCTGAATCGGTTCACGTACGGCTTGTGCAATTTCATGGCTACTTCGATCTCGCCGATTTTTCTCAACCAGGTTTACCTGTATATCTCCCAGATGTGCTCCCTCTCTGAGGTAATACTGCCTGACCAGCCCGTTAAATCCGATCGGAGCCGCAGTACCGGCATACACCTGGTAGTCTGAGACTTCCGGCACCTCGGATAAGTAATAACCAATTTCGTGTAACACTCTTGTGGTCTGCTCCAGGCTGCTGCCTTCAGGCATATCCAGCACAACCTGAAATTCAGACTTGTTATCGAAGGGCAGCATTTTCAGCACCACAAGTTTAAACCCGGCAAGTGAGAGTGCAGCAATAATCAGAAACAGGATGACCGCCAGTAATTTCCAGCGATTAAGCCAGCCTGAGCGGCCCTTGAGAAAAGGCGTCATCACGCGGGAAAATAAACGTACCAATCCGGGACTGGTTTCTTCATGATGGCCCTGATGAGCCTGTAGCTTGCTGTCTTTAAGCAGGAAATAACTCATCCACGGCGTAAACACAAAAGCCACAACCAGGGACACCACCATACCCATGGAAGCATTAATGGGTATCGGGCTCATATAGGGCCCCATCAATCCACTGACAAACGCCATCGGCAACAGGGCGGCTATCACGGTAAATGTCGCCAGTATGGTAGGTCCGCCAACTTCATCGACTGCCTTGGGAATGGCCTCCAGAAGATTAGTCGCTCCCATGGCAATATGCCGATTGATATTCTCAACCACCACAATAGCGTCATCGACCAGGATGCCTATTGAAAAAATCAGAGCGAACAGCGACACACGGTTTAAAGTAAAGCCATAAGCCCATGAAGCAAACAGTGTCATTGCCAGCGTCACAACAACCGCAGCACCCACAACGAAGGCCTCACGTACAGCCAGCTTCGGAAACTCGATAAATATCAGTACCAGCAGGATCACCGAGAGGCTGACAAATGCCAGTTTACTCATTAACTGCCCGGCCTTTTGATCCGCGGTAGCACCGTAGTTACGTGTGATCTTCACTTCCACGCCATCCGGTATATAGAGCCCTTTGAGCTGCTCGAAACGCTCAATCACCTTCCTGGAAATATCCACGGCGTTGGTACCCGGTTTTTTGGCTACGACCAGGGTCACTGCAGGCGCTTCCTGTATTTCTTTCAGTGACTGTTCTTCACTTCCCGGCCCACTGCCAATCCATACATAATTTTCCGGACGCTCTGCCCCTTCCTTGATACTCGCGACATCTCTCAGGTAAACCGGAGCGCTTTCATGCACGCCCACAACCAGGTTGCCGATCTCATCGGCATTGCTGAGAAAAACCCCGGCCTGCACCAGAAACTCCTCGTTCCTGGCCGTAATCGGGATATTGTCCTTAATAAGGTTTGCGCTCAGTAATGATGTGCGCAGGTTTTGCAGAGAAACCTGGTATCCAGCCAGGGCCTGCGGATCCAGAGTCACGTGAACAACACGCTGGGGGGCGCCAATGGTGTAGATATCGCGCGTACCCGGAACACGCTTTAACTCGGCTTCAATGGCATGCGCTACCTGGCCCAGCTCGTAACCGGTGGTTTGAGGATTTTTCGACCACAGGGTTGCCGTGACAATGGGTACATCGTCAATGCCCTTGGGTTTTACAATAGGTTGTCCGACACCGAGATTGGGCGGCAGCCAGTCCTGGTTTGAGTAAATTTTACTGAACAGACGCACAATGGCGTCGGTACGGTCTTCCCCTACAAGATACTGAATGGTAAGTACCGCCATACCGGGAGAAGAAGTGGAATACACATGCTCGATACCTTCAATTTCTGAAAGCACCTGTTCTGCCGGAGCTGCCACCAGGTTTTCAACCTCTTCAGCAGATGCGCCGGGAAACGGAATGAAAACATTGGCAAAGGTAACGTTGATTTGCGGCTCTTCTTCACGTGGTGTCACCATCACGGCAAACAGCCCAAGTAAAAAACCCACCAGTGCAAGCAGAGGGGTAATCTGGGAGTTCTGGAAGCGTTGGGCTATACGCCCGGATATACCCAGATTATTCATCGTCAACCTTCTGCTGACGCTGCTTTTTCAACAGCGCTCCGGCTGTTATGGGATCGACTGCAACTGTTTCATTTTCCAGCAGGCCAGACAGGACAATCAGGTTCTCGGGGTCAACGGCATGTCCGACACGAATATGACGGAACATGACTTCGTTTGCCTCATTCAGGGTATAGATACCCGTTACTTCAGAACGATAAACCACCGCTCTGGCAGGTACCAGCAGGACGCTTTCATCTGCCGCGACAAAAGCGACCTTGACGAACATACCGGGCAACAGGCCCTGAAATTTTTCCGGTAGATCCAGCCTCACTTTGAAGGTATTGGAGCGCTGTTCGGCAAAAGGGAAAATGGTGAGTTTTTCCACCATCAGCCAGCCACCATCAGGCTGTTGAATGCGGGCCTTCTGGTGTTGACGAATAGCAGCAATAAGGCTTTGCGGCACATCGACGACAACGCGCAGTTTATCCAGTGACACACCGCTTAACAGGGGTGTACCCGGTTGTGCGCTCTCACCAACCTCAATATGACGTGCAGTGACATAGCCTGAAAAGGGAGCGGTAATGCGCGTGTACTCCAGTTGCTGTTGAGACTGTTCAAGAGCTCCCTGTGCAGCTTCACGGGCAGCTTTGGCCTTGTTAAGCATGGCTTCAGCTTTATCGACTTCCGACCTGGCGACCAGTTTTTTTGCATAAATTTCCTTGACGCGCCGGTATTCATCCTGCGCATCCTGGAGACCTGCTTCGGCAGCTGCCAGATTGGCCCTGGCCTGTTTGATGCCGGCCTGCTGTTCACTGTCATCAAGCAGTAAAATAAGCTGCTCAGCTTCAACAAAATCATCTACATCAAAATAAACCGACTTTACCTGGCCACTGGTCTGCGCCGTCAGGGTGGATCGATGCACGGGCTCAACAATGCCATCCAGATGATAATAGCGTTCTACAGCGGTTTTACTTATTACTACTGTTTTTAATTCTTCAGCCTGGATAACGGTTGAAAACATGATGACCATGAAAGCCACCACCTTCGTTAACATTGTCTGCCACATAAGGTAAATCCCTTTTCAGCCAGAAAGATTTCAGATACTTCTATAACCATCTAGTGATAGTTTAGTATGCGCCGCATTTTGCGCAATGACGTATTATAGCCTGGCAGTTTCAGCAGTATTTTCTCTCCCGGGTTTGCCAGTAATTCATCTTCGGGCACATCACGGCATTCTTCCAGCACCCAAATCACCGATCTATAGAATAGGCTAAAATGTAACAATATGTTTTTAGCGACGCCCAGACTTGAATGATTGACTCACAGGGAAACAATTTTCCGAAGAAAGCTGCTTCTCATCATTTGAGACTCATTTTGCTGTTGATTGTAATAGGGCTAACGGCAACCGCTACCCGCTTTTATCTTAATTCCGCTGACAGGTTTCCTGCCGGCGACAGAATCTGGTCTGTGTCATTGACCTCCAGTTTATATTCACCTGAGCCAGGGGGAAAAGTCCGAATCTCTACCCCCTGGGACACCAACTCTGTCAGGTTGTATGGCATGACCATGCTGCACCCCGGCATGAAAATGCAACGTACCAAAAAGGATATCAGTGCCCGGGAAGCTGTATTCATAGCAACCAGGGAAGGAAACCTGTCGATTCAAATTAACTACCTGATCCACTCCAGCAGTTTACCGCTAGCCAATGCCACTTCAGTGAGACTAACCGAAAAAGACCGTTCAAAATGGCTGGCAGCCACCGACGACTACCCATCTGACAGCCCCTTTATCAGCCAACTGGTCGATGAACTTAAAAAACAACAGGCGAATCCAGCCACCAGCGAAACTGTCAAAACGATTTTTGAATATCTCAGCGAAAAAACTCTTATCAGAAAGGACGCATCGCAGGATGTTATTGAAATCCTGAAGACTGGCCATGGCAGTAAACTCGGCAGCAACCTGGCTGCCATCACTTTATCGAGGGCCGCTCACCTGCCTGCCAGACTGGTCAGCGGTATTGCTTTATCAGAGTCTTTCGAAAGTCCAGCTCCGGTTTACTGGGTAGAAATCTATTACGAGAATAAATGGCATTCTTTTGATATTGCAAACGGGTATTTCGATCATCTTCCAGCAGAGTATGTTCCATTCAGCAAGGGAAAAAACAGCATAGTAGAAGTCGAAAACCTGCAGCTTAAATCAGCAGACTGGTTAATTCATCATTCTGCACCGCAGCGCGGCATGTTTGTGTCCGACAATTCAAGTGCGCTACAGATGATGGATCTCACCAGGCTTCCTGTAATGGTCAGGGAAGAATTGACGGTGCTCTTGCTGTTGCCATTTGGTGTTCTTATAACCGTGCTGCTGCGCAACATCGTCGGCGTAAGAACCTTTGGCACCTTCTCTCCTACGCTGCTGGCACTGGCTGCTGTATTTGTTGACTGGTTGACCGCCATTCTCGCCTTCTCATTAATCACCGCACTGGGTGTCCTGGGCAGTAGTGTCGCCCTGCCCAAAATCAAATTAAATCGCACGCCAAGGCTCAGTATTATTTTTACGCTGGTAGCCATCATTATGGCCTTTGTCGCATCGTTTATTGGCTATGTGTCGCCGACGGAACAAGGCGGTATGATACTGCTTCCCATCGTGATCCTGACCACGCTCGTCGATAATATTTATTCCACACTCGATGAAAGGGGCCTGCATGTCGTGGCGTTGAGACTATTCTGGACAATTGTCGCTGCCCTTTCCTCGCTGCTCATCCTGCTGCAGACAGGTCTTGGTAACTGGCTACTGATTTATCCGGAATTTCATGTCTTCACCATTGCCATTATCATTGCCATAGGACATTATGACTACAGGCAGTTGACCGACATGCCCGGACTTCAATGGATGAAAGAAGCAAAAGTCAAAAGTACAAAAGCTACCGGTTCAGACTAGTTACCCGCAGTAGTGCAACCTCGCTTCAGTAAGTACTTGCTAGCCGAGTTCACCAGAATATCATTCGCCAGAAAATTTCTTCCCAGCAGCAGCTGGTAATTAAAACCGGTACGGTCGACCAGCGTGACTTCAACTGCCTTGGTTTTATTTCCCAGGCAAATTTGCATTTGAATGACAGGACGTTTCTGTTGATTGCCAAAATGTCGCTTAATGGTTGCTGTGCGTAGTACCGGGTACTCAAATGATGCGGATTGATTGTCGAAATTAACCAGGCTGAAATGTACGTATCTGCGTCCATCAACTTCATAAAAAGCCATATTATCCGCATTGATAGAGCTGGTTTTCGCGCCTGTGTCGAGCTTTGCTCTGATGAAAATGTTATGCGGATAAACCTTTGCATATTCCACCCAGCCAGCCACTATATCCGAGGTTTGCTGGGCATTCAGCTGTACAGGAAAGACACTGACCAGACATATAAAAATAACCGGTTTGAATAAACTTCTCAGCATAGCTATGACAAATGGTCCCTACAGCGGGATAATGGATATCCAGACATTATAGTTAGCGCCAAGAATGTTGCACTGTTGACTGTCTGTTCGATATCAGAATCTGATATTCTTTCTGCAGATGCAAATGAAATGAGACATGAGCCAACCTAGACATAAATCTCGCCTGCTGACGCGGTTTAACCTGCTGCTATGGCTTTGTTTTGTCCTGGCTTTTTCATCATTGATGGCAAAAGAAAAACCGTTAATCGAAATCAGTGGCGGTGATAATGCACTACAAAAGAACCTGCTCACTTCCCTGCCGCTGGCCTCGGAACCCTGTGATGCACCGGCCTGGCGCATCAGACAACTGTTCAGGCGTTCTCCCC
>Ga0180429_10003004_pt1 | contig 13745 bp, 14 predicted proteins | sample SS_ome_FD_132428 | JGI IMG/M metagenome (GOLD analysis project Ga0180429, IMG submission 132428) | Hypersaline lake sediment archaeal communities from the Salton Sea, California, USA - SS_1_S_1 metaG | ecosystem: Environmental > Aquatic > Non-marine Saline and Alkaline > Hypersaline > Sediment ...
ATCATCTGGCCCGGACCCAGCGCGCCCTTTTCCTGCACGCGGGCCTCGTCGACCGGCACCATCCCGGCCTCGGACCCCGCGATCAGCAGCCCGTCGCCGGTGACGACGTAGCGCAGCGGGCGCAGCCCGTTGCGGTCCAGCCCGCCGCAGACCCAGCGACCGTCCGTCATCGCCAGCGCCGCGGGCCCGTCCCAGGGTTCCATCACCGCGTTGCAATAGGCATACATGTCGGCCCAGGCCTGCGGCATCTCGGCCGCCGATTTCGACCAGGCCTCGGGCACCAGCATCGTCTTGGCCATCGGGGCCGAACGGCCGGACCGCACCAGAACCTCGAACACCGCGTCCAGCGCGCCGGAATCGGAAGACCCCTGCGGGATGATCGGCTTGATATCCTCCGCCGCGTCGCCGAAGGCCGACGAGGCCATGCGGATCTCGTGGCTCTTCATCCAGTTGACGTTGCCCTTCAGCGTGTTGATCTCGCCGTTATGGGCCAGCATGCGGAACGGCTGCGCCAGCCACCACTGCGGGAAGGTGTTGGTGGAATAGCGCTGGTGGTAGATCGCGAAGGCGGATTCGAACCGCTCGTCCTTGAGGTCGGGGTAGAATTCCGCCACCTGCTCGGCCAGCATCATGCCCTTGTAGATGATCGACCGGCAGGACAGCGAGCACAGGTAGAGCCCGGCGATCTGCGCCGCCGCCGCCGCCTTCTCGATCCGGCGCCGGATGATGTACAACTCGCGTTCGAAGGTTTCCTCGTCGATATCCTTGTCGCAGCGGATCAGGATCTGTTCGATCTCGGGCCGGGTGGCGTTGGCCTTCTCGCCCAGCACGTCGATGTTCACCGGAACGTGGCGCCAGCCGTAGATGTAATGGCCCATCCGCAGCACTTCGGTCTCGACGATCGTGCGGCACTGTTCCTGCGCGCCGAAATCGGTGCGCGGCAGGAACACCTGCCCGACGGCGACAAGGCGGCCCATGTCCGGCTCGTGCCCGGTGCGGCGGATCTGGTCGTAGAAGAACGGCACCGGGATCTGCACATGGATGCCCGCGCCGTCGCCGGTCTTGCCGTCGGCATCGACCGCGCCGCGGTGCCACACCGCCTTGAGCGCGTCGATCCCGTGTTCGACGACCTTGCGGCTGGCCTGCCCGTCAAGCGACACGACAAGGCCCACGCCGCAGGAGGAATGCTCATCCTCGGCGGAATAGAGACTGTTTTCGGCCATGAAGGCGCGCTTGGCTTCTTCCCGGGCGGCCCATGCGGCGTCATGCTTGGTCATCTCGTGTCCTCCGTCTCGGAAGTGCCCGTCGGGGCGGCGTATTGCGGCGCGTCCGCGAGGACGGCGAACTTGTCGATACAATCCTGCCGGGTCATGAGCGTTCGGCCCTCGCCGGCATAGGCGAAGCTGTCGGGCTTGTGATCGATGTAGATCTCGTTGCTCAGGACGAAGCCGTTGGGGTCATCGAAAAGGCCGATCGGCAACTCGATTCCGCCGGAATAGTCGCCTTCCATCGTCACCCGGAAATACAGGCTGCTGCCGCATCTGGTGCAAAACCCGCGCTCCGCCCAGTGGGAACTTTGGATGCGGCCCATCGCCTCTTCACCGTTCCATGTGACCTTGTCCAACGGGATGGTCACGCCCAGCAGCGCCGACCCGGTCCAGCGGCGGCACATCTCGCAATGGCAGGCACCGATCTTTTCGGGCACCTCGGTCGCGGTGAACCGCACCGCGCCGCACAGGCAGCCCCCGGTCCGTTCCGTCATGGCCTGTCCTCCGGCAAGCCCGGGCCGAGCACCGCGGCAACCTCGGCCGCGGTCATCTCTGGATGCGGCTGGCCCAGATCGAAGGCCGCCGGGCGCTCGTCGACGAAGAACTCGGCCCCCAGCCGCCGGCCACCGGCGTCGTCGAACAGACCGGCCGACACCTTCAGAAGACCGTTCAGCGGGCCCGCCCCGGTGAAGCGATAGGAGATGCCCGATCCGCAGATGCCGCAGAAGGCCCGCTCGGCCCAGCTTTCGGGTGAATAGGTCCGCACCGGCCCGTCGATCCGCGCGGTCTCGGCCTCCACCTCGAAGGTGAAGTTCACGCCGCCGGTCCAGCGGCGGCAGTTTTCGCAGTTGCACGCCGTCAGCGCCTCTTTCGCGGGCGCGATGTCAAGCGTGACGGCGCCGCACAGGCAATGCCCGGTCAGCCGCGTCATTGCGCCACCCTCCGGATCGGCAGGCCGGTCATCATCATCGTGCAGCCATACATCGGATCCGTCGTCATGAAGCCGCGCTCGCCCGGCAGCGCGAAATCGACCGGCGTGTCCTCCGCCTCGAAGACCTCGCCCGCGGCGGTCTCGAAGGTCTCGGTATCGGCCAGGAACAGCCGCCAGTCGCGATGGATGAACTGCCGGCCGGAGCGGCGCCACAGAGGTGTGCCGGCCTCGTCATAGGCGGTCACGTCGAATTCGGTGCGCTCCAGCGGGATGCCGTCGATCCGCACGCGCTCGCCGGTCAGCCGGTCGTAGCCGACGTAGCGGCGGGTTTCGCCGTGTTCCGAGGTCGTGGAAAAATCGAAATCGTCGCGGCCGGTGGCCAGCAGTTCGCTGAACGAGGCATGATCCGCCGCCTCGGGTTCGAGGTAGTCCCATTCGTCGGCGATGTGATCGTAGCTTTCCATCCAGCGCGTCTCGGCGTCGATCCGGCTGGTGAAATACGGGCCTTCGCCGTCGAAATAGGTCGACCGGCTGTCGCCGGCGGGATCGGCCGAACAGCGGTAGTAGTTGCCGACCGTGCAGTTCTTCAGTTGCACCGTCATGAAGCCCTCGCAGCCCGCCGGCGGGGTGAAGGCGCCGGCCAGCGCCGGCGGCGCCGGCGCGGCAGTCAGCAGCGCCAGAAGCAGGGAAAACGCGCCGATCCGCATCGCGGCCCCCGTCATTGCGCCGCGACGGTCGCGGGCTGGTCGAGATAGGCGAGGATCGACTCCGCCGCCTCGCGCCCGTCCCGGATCGCCCAGACGACAAGCGACGCGCCGCGCACGATGTCGCCCACGGCATAGACGCCGGGCAGGCTGGTTTCATGGGTGCGGAAATCGGCGCGGATCGTGCCCCAGCGGGTCACCGCCAGTTCCGGCACGCCCCACAGCGCGGGCAGATCCTCGGGTTCGAAACCCAGCGCCTTGATCACCAGGTCGGCGGGTTCGACGTAGTCGGCGCCGTCGATCACCTCGGGGCTTTGCCGGCCGGTGGCGTCGGGCGCGCCCAGCCGCATCTTCTGCACCATCACGCCGTCCACCGGGTCGCCCGCGAAACCCCTGGGCGCCGTCAGCCAGACGAATTCCACGCCCTCCTCCTCGGCGTTCTGGGTCTCGCGCTGGCTGCCGGGCATGTTCGCCCGGTCGCGGCGATACAGGCATTTCACGCTGGTCGCGCCCTGTCGCACGGCGGTGCGCACGCAATCCATCGCGGTGTCGCCGCCGCCGATCACCACCACGCGCTTGCCCTCGGCGTTCAACTCGCCCGAATCGTACTCGGGCACCTCGTCGCCGAAGCCCTTGCGGTTCGAGGCGGTCAGGAAATCGATGGCGCGCACGATCCCCGCCGCCGCCGCGCCCGGCCCGCCCAGGTCGCGCGACTTGTAGACGCCGGTGGCGATCAGGACCGCATCATGCTTGCCGCGGATCGCGTCGAAACTGATGTCCTCGCCGACGTTGCAGTTCATCACGAATTGCACGCCGCCCTTCTCAAGCTGGTCGATGCGCTTGCCGACCACGTCCTTTTCCAGCTTGAAACCGGGGATGCCATAGGTCATCAGCCCGCCGGCCCGATCGTAGCGGTCGTAGACGGTGACCTGCACGCCGGCCCGGCGCAGCAGGTCGGCGGCGGCAAGGCCGCCCGGCCCGGCGCCGATGATCCCCACGCTTTCGCCGCGGTCGGCAGCGGCCTCGATCGGCCGCACCCAGCCCTGGTCCCAGGCCATGTCGGTGAGGTATTTCTCCACCGCGCCGATCGTCACCGTGCCATGGCCGGATTGCTCGATCACGCAATTGCCCTCGCACAGCCGGTCCTGCGGGCAGATCCGGCCGCAGATCTCGGGGAAGGTGTTGGTCGCCTGGCTAAGCTCGTAGGCCTCCTGCAACCGGCCCTCGGCGGTCAGGCGCAGCCAGTCGGGGATGTTGTTGTGCAACGGGCAATGCGACTGGCAGTAGGGCACGCCGCACTGGCTGCAGCGACCGGCCTGTTCGGCGGCCTTTTCCCGCGCGTAGTCGCCGTAGATCTCGTCGAAATCATGGGTGCGCCGATCGGCCTCGCGCTTGGCGGGCATCTCCTTGCCGACCGTCACGAACTTCAGCATGTGTTCCCTGGCCATGGCCGAACCCCCCGTGGACCTCCCGAGCCCGCGAAGGTCTAAGCCCCGTCGCGCGGAAAGAAAAGTCAGAAGATGTGACCTAAATTCGGTTTATTCGGTGACGACCAGCAAAGGCGCGGGGAATCTTGCGCCTTTTTAGGTCACGATGGCTGACTTTTTACCGGCGAAGCGCCTCACAACGCGACCAGAACCACCGCGCCGACGATGATTCGCCACCAGCCGAACAGCGCGTAGCCATAGCGGCTGACATAGGCCAGCAGGCCCCGCACCACCACCAGCGCCGCGACGAAGGCGGCGGCGAAACCCACCGCGATCTCGCCCCAGGCGGCGCCGTCGAGAATCTCGCGGTTCTTGTAAAGGTCGTAGACCACCGCGCCGAACATCGTCGGCATCGCGAGGAAGAACGAGAACTCCGCCGCCGACCGCTTGTCCGCGCCCAGCGCCAGCGCGCCCACGATCGTCGCGCCGGACCGCGAGACGCCGGGAACCATCGCCAGGCACTGGCAGACCCCGATTCCGAAGGCCATGCCAAGGGGGAAGCGTTCGGCCTCGTGGTGCCGCGGGCGAAGCGGCAGGCGATCGACCACGACGAGCACGATCCCGCCGAGGATCAGCATCCAGGCGATGAGCGCGGGCGTCTCGAACAGGACCGTCTTGATCACGTCATGGGCCAGAACCCCGATCACCACCGCCGGCAGGAAGGCCAGCAGGATCGCCGCGGCGAAGTTGCGCGCCGCCGGATCGGTCGGCAGCGCCACGACGATCCGGCCGATCCGCGCGGCATAGACGCCGAAGACCGCCAGGATCGCGCCAAGCTGGATGACCACCTCGAACGTGTTGCCGGCGCTGTCGAAACCCATGAAATGGCCGGCCAGCAGCAGATGCCCGGTCGAGGAGACCGGGATGAATTCGGTCAACCCCTCGAGCAGGCCGAGGAGCGCCGCGGCAAAGGTGTTTCCCTCCCCCATCAGGACGGCTTGCGCAGGTTCTTCGCCGAGGCCTTGATCGCGAAATACTGCCCCGAGGGGCGGAACCGCCACAGGTATTCCGGCAGCACGGTGGCCATCGGGGTCGGTTCGATGCCGAGATCGTCAAACCCCTTCGCGCCCCCGGCCACCACGTTGTCGACCGCCAGGTTCCTGACCTGGTCGCGGGTCAGCATCTTGTTCTCGACCAGCCCGCCGGTCAGCGCCTGCATCATGTCGAAGCCGAAGGCCATGATCCGCGCCATCCAGAACGGGATGTTCAACACCAGCCGCCGCCGGTTGATCACCGCCAGCATCCGCGCCATCAGGTCGCGGAACGTCGCCACCTCGGGCCCGCCAAGTTCGTAGACGCCCGGCGCCGCGCGGCCCAGCACCCCGGCCACCGCCGCCTGCGCGACATCGTCGACATAGACCGGCTGGAACCGGGTTCCGGCGCCGACGACCGGCAGGATCGGGCCCAGCCGCGCCATCGACGCGAAGCGGTTGAAGAACTGGTCCTCGGTGCCGAAGATCACCGAGGGGCGCAGGATCACCGCGCCCGGGAACGCCTCGGCCACCGTCGCCTCGCCCAGCGCCTTGGTGCGGGCATAGTCGGAGGCGCCGTTCGCATCCGCGCCGATCGCCGAGAGGTGGACAAGCCGTGCAACGCCCTCTTCGGCGGCGATCCGCGCGATCCGGCCCGCGCCCTCCGCCTGCACGGCGGCGAAGCGGTTGCGGCCGATCTCGTTGAGGATGCCGACGCAGTTGACCACCGCGTCCGCCCCCTCCATCGCGGCGCGGACCGAGGCATCGTCGCGGATGTTGCAGGGCACCGGTTCGACCTGGCCGACAACGCCGTAGGGACGCACGAACAGCGCCTCGTTCGGGCGGCGCACGGCGACGCGCACGCGCCAGCCCTGTTTCGCCATCCGCCGCGCGATGTAGCGCCCGACGAAACCCGAACCGCCGTAGATCGTCACCAAGCTGGACATGGACGCGGCCTTTCGCTTTCGAAACCCGGCCCCTGATTACCGCCAAGACCCTTTCGGAACAAGGCGCAATCGCGGGCCGGCGGCGGCGGGAAAACCCCCGTTGACAGCCCCGCTGCGCGCCTATACATCGCGCTCCACGACACCTGCCCAGGTGGCGGAATTGGTAGACGCGCACGGTTCAGGTCCGTGTGCCGCAAGGCGTGGAGGTTCGAGTCCTCTCCTGGGCACCAGACCCTTCGCCTACCACGGGGGGTCGCATGGCGATACATTTTCACAGAAACGATCTGCCCGACGGGCTGGACCTTGGCCCGGTCGTGGCGATCGACACCGAGACGATGGGGCTGAACCCCGCGCGCGACAGGCTGTGCCTTGTCCAGCTCTCGGCCGGCGACGGCGACGCGCATCTCGTCCAGATCGAAAAGGGCCAGGCCGAGGCGCCGAACCTTTGCGCGATGCTGGCCGATCCCGGCACCACCAAGCTCTTTCATTTCGGCCGGTTCGACATCGCGGTGCTGAAGGCCACGTTCGGCGTGACCTGCGCGCCGGTCTGGTGCACCAAGATCGCCTCGAAGATGGTGCGCACCTATACCGACCGGCACGGGCTGAGATACCTTTTGCAGGATCTCGCCGGGATCGACATCTCCAAGCAGCAGCAGACCTCCGACTGGGGCGCGGCGGACCTGACCGAGGCGCAGATGGACTATGCCGCCACCGATGTGCTTTACCTGCACCAGCTCAAGGCGGAGCTTGAGACCCGGCTGGCGCGCGAGGGCCGCACGGCGTTGGCGCAGGCCTGTTTCGGCTTCCTGCCCGTGCGGGCCGAGCTTGATCTGCTGGGCTGGGATGACGAGGCCGATATCTACAGGCACTGAGGTGCGGCACCGATGACCGACGCGACCGCATATCTCGACACCGCCCGCCGGGTCGTCGCCATCGAGGCGGCGGGCCTTGCCGCGCTGGGCGAGGGGCTGGGCGACAGCTTCGTGCGCGCGGTCGAGGCGATCCTGTCCGCGCGGGGCCGGGTGATCGTGTCGGGGATGGGCAAGTCCGGCCATGTCGGGCGCAAGATCGCCGCGACGCTGGCCTCCACCGGTACGCCCGCGCAATTCGTCCACCCCGCCGAGGCCTCGCATGGCGATCTTGGCATGGTCACCGAGGCCGATGTCGCGCTGGTGCTGTCGAATTCGGGCGAGACGCCGGAACTGTCGGACATCATCGCCCATACCCGCCGCTTTGGCATCCCGCTGATCGGGGTCGCGGCGCGGGCGGGATCGACGCTCTTGCGGCAGTCCGACGTGGCCATCGTCCTGCCCGTGGCCGAAGAGGCCTGCGGCACCGGGATCGTGCCGACGACCTCGACGACGATGACGCTGGCGCTGGGCGACGCGCTGGCGGTGGCGCTGATGGAACACCGCAGGTTCACGCCCGAGCATTTCCGCGCCATCCATCCCGGCGGCCGGCTGGGCGCGCGGCTGTCGCGGGTGGCCGACCTGATGCACGGGCCGGCGGAACTGCCGCTTGTCGCGCTGGACACGCCGATGCCCGAGGTGCTGATCGCGATCACCCGGCGCGGGTTCGGCGTGGCCGGCGTCACCGATGCCGCGGGCCGGCTGGCGGGCGTGATCACCGACGGCGACCTGCGCCGGCACATGGACGGGCTTCTGGACCACGCGGCCGAGGCGGTGATGACCCGCGCGCCGCGCACCATCGCGCCCGACGCGCTGGCCGAGACCGCCGTGGCGGTGATGAACGAGCGCAAGATCACCTGCCTGTTCGTGGTGGACCCGGAGGGCGACGGCCGCGCCGAGGGGATCCTGCATATCCACGACTGCCTGCGCGCCGGGGTGGTCTGATCCGATGGCAGGCGGGCGCGACAACCTCTATTCGCGGCTCATCGCCTGGCTCAAGGTGCTGCTGCCGCTGGCCGCGCTGGGGATCGTCGCCGCGCTGTTCCTGACCTCGCGCACCATCGACCCGACGGCGGCGCTGACCGGCGCGGGGTTCGACGTGCGCGAACTGGCGCGCGACATGCGGGTGCGCAACCCCGATTACAACACGATGACCGATGACGGCACCGCCGTCGCCTTCACCGCCGACAGCGCGCGCCCCGATCCCGACCGGGACGGCCGGACCGAGGCGGTGGCGGTGATCGCCACCTTCGATCCCGGCGACGGCCGGCTGACCACCGTGCGCGGCGATGCCGCCGTGCTCGACCGCGCCGCCGACCGGCTGACGCTGACCGGCAACGTCTCGATCGAAACCTCCGACGGCTACCATGTGGAAAGCGCCGAGATGATTTCCGCCCTGTCGCGCACCGACCTGCGCTCCGACGTGCCGGTGCGGGGGCTGGCGCCGTTCGGCGAGATCACGGCCGCGACCATGCGGCTGACCCGCGAGGGGCCCGCCGATGGCCATGTTCTGGTTTTCAACGGCAGGGTGAAGCTGGTATACCGACCCTCGGATTGAGGATCGACGATGCCGCACCGCTACATTATCGCCCTGAGCCTTTCCGCGATGCTGGCCGCGGCGTTCCCGGCCGCCGCGCAGACGACGGAGGTTGCGCTGGGCGGCCTGCGCACCGATCCCGACGCGCCGGTGCAGATCACCGCCGATCGCCTGCAGGCCGACCAGGATGCCGGAACCGCCGTGTTCACCGGCGATGTCGTGGTCGTGCAGGGCGAGATGGTGATGGCCGCGCCGCGGGTCGAGGTGTTCTATGCCGCCGACGGGTCGGGCACGCTGGACCGGGTCCACGCCACCGGCGGCGTCACGCTGACCTCGCCCGGCGACGCGGCCGAGGGCGAGGACGCGGTCTACACCCCCGCCGACACCACCGTGGTGATGACCGGCAACGTGCTGCTGACGCAGGGCACCACCACGCTGGCCGGGCAGATGCTGACCGCCGATCTCAGCGCGGGCACCGGCGTGATGGAAGGCCGCGTGTCGATGCTGATCCCGGCCGAGGCCGAGGCCGGGCAGGACTGATGGATGGCAGCCCCGACCTGTCCGTGACGCCGGGCACCGGCGGTCTGGTGGTGCGGGGCCTGCGCAAGAGCTATCGCCGGCGGCCGGTGATCCGCGATGTCTCGATGGACCTCGACCGGGGCGAGGTGGTGGCGCTTCTGGGCCCGAACGGATCGGGCAAGACCACCTCGTTTTACTGCATCGCCGGGCTGATCGTGCCCGAGGGCGGGCAGGTGATCCTTGACGGCCGCGACGTGACCGGGCTGCCGATGTATCGCCGCGCGCGGCTGGGCATCGGCTACCTGCCGCAGGAAGTCTCGATCTTCCGCGGCCTCAGCGTCGAGGACAACATCCTCGCCGTTCTGGAAATCGCCGAGCGCGACGGCCACAAGCGCCGCGAACGGCTGGAGGAACTGCTGTCGGATTTCGGCATCGCGCATCTGCGCCGTGCGCCGGCCCTGTCACTGTCGGGCGGCGAGCGCCGGCGGGTGGAGATCGCGCGCTGCCTCGCCGCCGATCCGCGCTACCTGTTGCTGGACGAACCCTTCGCCGGCGTCGACCCGATCGCGGTGGGCGACATCCGCACCCTCGTGCACGACCTGAAGGAACGCGGCATCGGCGTGCTGATCACCGATCACAACGTGCGCGAGACGCTGGAGATCGTCGACCGGGCCTATATCCTGCACGACGGAACCGTGATGATGTCGGGCACCCCGTCGGAGGTCGTGCGCGATGAGAACGTGCGCCGCGTCTACCTTGGCCAGAGCTTCCGCATCGGCTGACGCCGGGCGGCGGGCGGCATCGCCATGACCCTCGCCCCGCGCACCGAACTGCGCCTGCGCGCCCGGCTGGCGCTGACGCCGGGAATGCGCGCCGCGCTGGCGTGGCTGAGAATGCCGGCCGAGGAGATGGCCGAGGCGCTGGAGCGCGAGGCGGCGGACAACCCGTTCCTGCGGGTCCGGCGGCCCGAGCTTCTTGGCGAAGTCTACGAGGCCGCGCTGGGCCGCACCGCCGCCGGCGAGACGCTGATGGAAAGCCTCGCGCGGCAGATTTCCACAATGCGGATCGACGCCGCGACCCGCGACGCGGCGCTGCTTCTGGCCAGCGAATTGCGCGACGACGGCTATCTTGGCGCGACCCTGGCCGAGATCGCCGGCGACTACGCGATCGATACCGCCCGCCTCGGGGCCGGGCTCGCCGCGCTGCAGGCCTGCGACCCGCCGGGGATCGGCGCCCGCGACCTGGCCGAATGCCTCGCGCTGAAGCTGCGCGACAACGGCTTTTCGGCCGCCGAGGCGCAGGGCCTCGTCGCCGGGATCGAGGCGCTGGTGGCGGGCCGCACCGGGCCGCTTGCCCGCCGGCTGGGCCTGACCGAGGCGCGCTGCGAACAGGCCGTGCGGCTGCTGCGCGGGTTCAGCCCGGTCCCGGTCGAGTCCGGCGCGGGCGACCCGCTTGCGGTGCGGCTGCCCGAGATCGTGGTGGAGCCGGACGGCGAGGGCCGGCTGGCCGTGCGGCTGAACGACACGGTGTTTCCCGAGGTGACCCTGGCCGACGACATCGCGGCGGCGCGGGCCGGATCGGATCGTCTCGCCGCGCTGGGCCGGCGCGCCGACGGGATCGTGCGCGCCGTCCGGTCCCGCGGCGAGACGCTGTTGCGCATCGGCCGGCATATCGCCGGCCGGCAGGCGGCGTTCTTCCTTGACGGGCAGCGCAGCCTGGTGCCCGAAAGCCGGGCCGAGGCGGCCGCGGCGCTGGGCCTGCACCCCTCGACGCTGGGCCGGGCGGTGGCCGGCAAGGCGCTTCTGGCCGGCGCGGCGGTGGTGCCGCTCGACCGGTTTTTCGGCCAGGCCCTGCCCGGCGCCGATGGCCCGGTCTCGGCCTTCGACGTGCAGCGGCGTATCCGCGAACTGGTGCAGGCCGAACCGGAGGGCGCGCCCCTGTCGGACGAAGACCTGCGTCAACGCCTCGCCGGAGAGGGCGTTGACATCGCGCGCCGAACTGTCGCCAAATACCGCAAATGCCTGCGCATAGCCTCATCCTTCGAGCGGCGTCGCCGGAGGGCCCGACCCTAGGGCCCGCACGGGCCGAAGCCGTTCCGGCCGGCGGCAATGGCGCAACGGCCATCCCGGAAACCGGAAGCGTGTTCGCGGGCCCGTGGCCCGGGCGAATCATGCCACGGCTGCATAACAAGGAGGTGTCATGCGGTATCAGATCACCGGAAAGCAGATCGACATCGGCGAAGCGCTGCAAACGCATGTCAAATCGGAACTCGGCGAGACGGTCGAGAAATATGCCCAGCGCCCGACCGACGCGACGGTCATCTTCTCCCGCAACGGTCACGAATACCACTGCGAGGCGACGATTCACCTCTCCACCGGGCTGACAGCCGCCGCCAAGGGCCATGCCGGCGAGATCTATGCGGCGTTCGAGAGCTGCCGCGAGAAGATGGACAAGCAGCTGCGCCGCTACAAACGGCGGTTGCGCGATCACCATGTCGAGCGCACCCAGCCCGTTGAATTCGCGGAAGCGCCCATGTATGTGCTCGCCGCGAGCGAGGATCAGGGCGAGTCGGAGCCCGAGGGCCTGCAACCGCTGATCATCGCCGAGATGGAGACGAAGATCCCCACGCTCTCGGTCGGGGAGGCGGTGATGCAGATGGAGCTTTCGGGCGACGGCGTTCTGGTCTTCCGCAACGAAAAGCATGGCGGGGTGAACGTGGTGCACCGCCGCGACGACGGAAACGTCGGCTGGATCGATCCCTCGACCGGCTGAGCAACGGCCCGGGCCCGTCCGGGCGCGGAACGGTAGGACGCATGGACCTGTCCAGTCTCTTGAAGCCGCAGGCCGTCAAGGTCATCGGCCATGCCACGAGCAAGAAGCGCCTGTTCCAGGATCTGGGCGAGATCGCGCGCGATGTCTACGCGATGGATGCCTCCGACACCGTGGACGCGTTGCAGGAACGCGAAAGCCTGGGCCCGACCGGGGTCGGCCACGGCGTGGCGCTGCCGCATGCCCGGCTGCACGGTCTCGACGCGGTCGTCGGCATCTTCCTGCGGCTCGAACGGCCGCTGGATTTCGACTCGGTCGACCGGCAGCCCGTCGATCTCGTCTTCGCGCTGTTCGCGCCGAAGGATTCCGGGGTCGACCACCTCAAGGCGCTGGCGCTGGTGTCGCGCACGATGCGCGATGCCGATGTCTGCGCCAAGCTGCGCGCCAATGCCGATCCGGCCGCGTTGCACGCGGTGCTGACCGAGACGCGCTCCATCATCACGGCCTGACCGGCCGCTCAGCCCTCCGGCTGCCAGCGGCCGAAGCCGAAGGCGGCCATGTCGCGCGGATAGGCGGCGCGCGCCGCCTCTTCGAGATCGGCGCCGTAGATCTCGGCCAGCGGCACCGGCGGCGTGACCCGTTCGGCGGGCAGTGGCGCCGGCGACAGCCCGGCGCTGCGCGCGACATGGGCAAGGTCGTCCTCCAGCCGGCCGGCCCGCGCGATCACGTCGGGCAGCGCCGCCGGGGCCAGCGCCGCCAGCGCCGCGACCTGGCTGCACCAGCGCCGGTCAACGCGAATCGCGGTCTGGCCGTTGAGGTTGCACTTGAGAAAACCCAGGAACGCGAGAAGCGCCGCGCGATAGGCGCCCGGCGTCATCCCGGCCACCTCTGCCGGATCGGGCAGGTCGAACCCGTAGTCCCGGATCAGCCGCCGCCGGATCCGCGCGTAGCGGCCGGTCAGGATCGCCCCGCGAAACGCCCGGTCGGCGCGCTCCAGCGGATGCCGCAGCACCGTGACGGCGCGAAAGCCCGGTCGCGCGGCCTTCCAGCGTTGCAGTGAGGCGCGGGTGAACTCGCGCAGCGGCGCGCCGCCCGCGCCCAGCCCGGCCAGCCAGCCCTCGACCCGCGGCTCCGGCGCCAGCGGCAGCCACAGCACCGGCGCCGCCGCCGCCGCCATCACCGCGGCCACGGCCGGGCCGCGCCTCGGCTCGAAATTCGGCAGCCGGGACAGGCCGAAATAGTCGATCTTCGCCAGGTCCGCCGCCATCCCGGGCAGGTCGGTGAGTTTTTCGGCCAGCGGTTCGGGGTTTTGCACCACCATCCGGCTTGCCCCGGCATCGAGCCCGCCGTCATGCCCCAGCCAGGCGGCAAGGCCCGACAGGATCTCGGCATCGCGCAGGTCTTCGTAATCAAGGAAGAAGGCGGTCTGCCCGGTGGTCTGTAGGCCGCGCTGGATCCGCACCCGGAACGCCGCGCGCGCGGCGAGGAAGGCGTCGAAATCGGCCGCGTCGAAATCGACCCGCGCGCTGCGCCGGCCGCTCAGGTCGGTCATCATCCATTTCCGCGTCTGCCGCGCGATCTGCAGGCTGACCCAGCTGTCCACCGGGTTGCGCCCCAGCACGATCTTGGCGCAGCGCCGATCCGCGAGCACGCTGTCGAACACCCGCAGATCGTGATCGTGAAACAGCCGGAAGCCGTTGATCC
>Ga0180429_10003005_pt1 | contig 13744 bp, 12 predicted proteins | sample SS_ome_FD_132428 | JGI IMG/M metagenome (GOLD analysis project Ga0180429, IMG submission 132428) | Hypersaline lake sediment archaeal communities from the Salton Sea, California, USA - SS_1_S_1 metaG | ecosystem: Environmental > Aquatic > Non-marine Saline and Alkaline > Hypersaline > Sediment ...
ACCGTGGTGGCGCCGATCCCGAGGGCCAGAGTCAGTGTGGCGGTGAGAGAAAACGCCGGCGACCTCAGGAGCGAACGAATAGCCAGACGGAGACCGAACGGAACCTGGGTGAAGGGCACCGAGGCCCGCAGTCGGAAAAGGGAAGAAAGCCTCATCCGGATACCTTCCTTCAGAAGAGCCCGGATCTCCCTGATCCAGAATCCGGCAAGCCGGAGGCCGCCCGCACCCCCAAGGTCGTCCTCCCTCATCCGGACCGTTTCCAGCATTTCCTCCCGGTACTCCCTCCGGTGCTCTTCGGGAAGAAGGACGATCGAAGCCCGGTACACCCGTAGAAACGTGCTCGACAGGAGGTCCATTCCTCGCCTCCTAGGCCGGGGAAACAGGAAGAACGTTCTTCTCGACAGCGATCCCCACCAGATCGGCAAGCCGTGCCGACTCGGCCTTCAAGACCTGAAGCCCAAAAGGCGTGAGGCGGTAGGTCCTTCGACGAGGGTCTTCATCCGGTGGAAGCTCAGACCTCGGAACGACCTCGATGAGATCGTCCTCCCTCATCCGCTTGATGCCCGCGTAAAGGGTACCGGTTTCCAGGACCATGGCTCCTCCGGTCCGTTCCTCGACCTCTTTGATGATGCCGTACCCGTGCCTCGGGGTATCCGCCAGAGCAAGGAGAACGTGATACGTCAGGGAGGTGAGTGGAAGAATGGATGCTGGATCGCGATCGCTCATGTTAGCTCACTGGGGTCCGGGCTCGAGAGTACAGATGTTATCACTATAGGGACTGTCCCTATAAGCATTGGACGGCTCGTCCTGCCACAAAGTTGCAGCGGGTCGTCCCAAACTCGTGCTCTCGAAGATCCAGCCCCTGGCCACCTGCCCCCCAAGAGGGGATCTTACTCGTCAAACATTCAAACGAGTGACGTCACCATGCCGCATCTGACTCTCGAATACACGTCCAACCTGGACGAATGGGCCAACGATCCCGAGCTCCTCCTGAACCTGCACCGCATGCTCCAGACCGTCGCGGGAATCGAGATCGGCAACTGCAAGAGTCGCTGGCGGATGGCCGAGGAGTGGGCGGTGGGAGACGGCAAGGGGAATCCTGCGTTCGTGCACCTCGACGTCCGGTTCCTGGAGGGTCGGCCCCTCCGCCTGAAGGAGGCCGTGGGAGGCGGAGCAATCGAGTTGATTCGCACCCATTTCGCCGAGGCCGATGAGGCTTTCGACCTTCAGATCACGGTCGAGGTCCAGGACATCCGGAAGGCCACCTACTTCAAACACCCGCCTGGGACCCTGGGGCCCCCGTCCCTCTCCATCGTGTAGGGCCGGTGGGGCGTGATCCATTTCATCCACATCCCCAAGACAGGTGGCCACACGCTGGAAGCCATCCTGGAGCGGCAGTACGGCGCCGAGGCCCTTTTCTTCTCCCGCTGGGGCCGGGAGTACGAAGGTCCCCGGGACCGGGCGATCGGCGTCTTCCTGAAGTCGACGGAAGCATCCCTCCCCGGGCAGGTCCACTTTCCCGAGCTCCTGGAGAACGTGGCAGAGCGATTCCAGACCCAAGACGCTGAAGCCCGGCAGGCCACACGGGCCATCTGGGGCAAGAACCTGGAGTGGGGTCTCGGCAATCTGCTTCAGGTCCCCCTGGAGGTCTTCACCTTTCTCCGGGACCCGGTGGACCGGGTTCTCTCCCAGTACTTCTTCACCGTGGACTACACATCCAGGCCTGAGAACGTCTCCCTCTACGAGCATATCGCGGCCCACGTGCAGCCCAACATGCAGACGCTTCTGATGGGCGGGCCCCACGGCCTGGGAGCTCAGCCCGAACCCAGAGTCATGCTTTCCAGAGCCAAGAAGAACCTGCGATCATGCCGGGTGTTCGGTATGACGGAGCACTTCGGGGAATCCATCATCCTCTTGGCCAGGGCTTTCGGTTGGGAGAAAGTGCGCTACGAGCGGAGGAAGGTCAATCGGACCCGGCCCCGCATGACCGACGTTCCCCGAGACGTGATCCTCCGCCTCGCCGCCGACAACGAGCTCGACGTAGAGCTAATCAAATACGCCCAGGGGCTATTCAAGAAACAGCTCAAGGCCTACGGCCCCGAGCTGGAAAAGGACATGATGGAACTGGGAAAGCGGAACGTGGCCTTCCGCTCCCGGGAATCCGCGAAACGGCGGGGGACCCGCCTCTAACCCATTCTCCCTCCCATCAACCCCCCGGCGTCACGCCATACGGGTAATCAGAGTTCCCTTCCAGACACCAGGAAATGAAATCCCTCAGGTCCTGGTTCGAGTTGGCCAGGTCAGGCTTGCGCAGATACATCATGTGGCCGCTCTCGTACCAGGCAAAGCGGAAGCGGTCCTTGAATTCGCCGCCGGGCTGAATGTGGGAGATGCTGTACACGGCGCTGAAGTAGTCGGTGGCGGCGTCGAAATACCCTCCCTGGATCAGCACCTTCATGTACGGGTTGGCCTGCATGGCGCTCCGCAGCATCTCGCCGACGTTGGCGCCGTCATCCCGATTCCAGGGTCTCACCGGGCCCCATATGTTGTACTTCAGATCCGGGTCGAAGCCCAACTCTTGCCGCAGATAGAGGTTCACGGCGTTCCCGAAGGGTCCGTCCCAGTCGGCCATGGCCGGATCGTACTCCGGCGTCTCACCGGCCGCATCCCTGTCGATCCCCACGTATCTGGAATCGAGACGCCCCACCGTCAGGCGCTGGTCCCGGAGCAACTCCTTCCAGAAGCGCCGGCTGTCGATGCGGAGGTTGGCCGAGAGGACGTAGTCGGAAGTGAGACCGGTGTAACGGGCCACCTGGTTGGCGATCTGGTTCCGAGCGCTATCGTCGAGCTGGTCCCCCCGGACCAGCGCGGGCAGATACGTGTCCAACGCGAAGCCTTCCACCTCGGCCAGGAAGTCTTCGATACTCCGGCTTTGGAGATCCGGCGCCAGCTGCTCGTGGTACCAGGCCGTGGCCGCTCGTTGCGGGAGCGTCGTGGCATAGCTGACGTCAGGGCCGGACTCCACGTCCAACCCCGTCATGGAGACCAGAATCACGCCGTTCAGGTAGATCTGGTGGGCATCGGCAAGATGGCCCGCCAGACCCGAAGCCCGTGTGGTGCCGTAGCTCTCGCCGATGACGAACTTCGGCGAGGCCCAGCGATTCTTCCGGATGATGAAGAGCCGAATGAACTCGCCCACCGACTCGATGTCCGACAGGGTACCGTGGTACATGTGGAGGTCTTCGTCGTCCATCATCCGGCTGAACCCGGTGGCGATGGGATCGATGTAGACGATGTCCGCCACGTCCAGGATGGATTCTGGATTGTCTTCCAGGCCCACCGGGGGCTGAAGCTGGAAGCCGTCGTCGTCGTAGCTGACCCGGCGAGGACCCGTGTAGCCCATGTGCATCCAGACCGAGGCCGTCCCGGGGCCGCCGTTGAAGGAAAACACCAGCGGCCTGACGGCACCCTCAGGCAGGTCGCTTCGAGTGTAGGCCACGTAGAACATCCGAGCCGTGACCCGCCCGTCCTTCCGAATGGGAAGCGTCCCCGCCTCGGCCGTGTACCGGACCGATTCTCCCCGGATGGTGGCGGTGTGCTGGGTCACCACGGGCTCCTCGGGGAGCAGCTCCAACTCACCGGTCTGGGAAAGGGCAGGGGGTGCCGGGAACAGAAGGATGGTGAGGAAAGGAAGAAAAAAAATCCGAAGGTACTTGGGTCTGGGCATCCTCATGGTCTACCTTCCAGGTATCGTCCGTTGTCGTCGACATGCCATGCTTTCGGATCTGAAGAGGGTAGGGCCTGGCCGGGAGCCGGGCAATGCGAAAGGGAACGAGAGATGAGGAAGCCCGAGATCGGGAATGGCTTTCCGGTGATCGCCGAGATCACCCCAGAAGAGCGGCAGGAGATCGAGCCTGGCGTGGCCGCGTTCCAGGAAGCCTTCGACGGAGAGGAGCCCCGCTTTCTCTCCCGCGCCCCAGGCCGCGTGAACCTCATTGGGGAGCATACGGACTACAACGGCCTCCCGGTCCTCCCCATGGCCCTCCGCCGCGGGATCCGGATTCTCTGCTCTCCTCGAGACGACAGCACCGTTCGAGTCGTCAACATCGAGGAGGAGTTCCCGGACCGGGAGTTCGAGATCTCGGCGCTCATCTCTGCGGACCCCATCGGCGACTGGGGCAACTACCTGAAGGCTGCGTGTCAGATGATGGCCCGGAGATTCTGCGGCCTCCTCAACGAGGGGGACGGGGACGGCCTCGCATCTGAACCGGAAGCCTACCGCGGTTTCAACGCCATGGTCTGCTCCACCCTTCCGGTCGCATCGGGCCTTTCTTCCTCCTCCGCCCTCGTGATCGCCATGGGCCAGGCCACACTGTTTGCCAACGGCCTCGAGATGGACATGCTGGACTTCGCCGACAACCTGGCGCGGGCCGAGCGGTACACCGGGACCCAGGGCGGTGGGATGGACCAGGCCATCTCCGCTGGGGCCAAGGCGGGCCACGCCAGCCGCATCGAGTTCAACCCGCTGCGCCTGTTCGACACCCCAATCCCCTCGGACTGGCGATTCATCGTCGCCCACACCCTGGTCAGGGCGGAGAAATCGGGCCGGGTCCAGGACGCCTACAACAGCCGGACGAGGGAGTGCAAACGGGCCCTCGACATCGTCGGACCGGCGGCAGTCGAAGCCGGGGCCTTGTCCAAGAAGGACATCAGCTACCCGAACCTCCTCAACAGCATGTGTATCGACGACCTCGTCGAGATGGGAGAGGAAAAACTGAATGGGACCCTCCTCAAGCGCTTCCGCCACGTGGTCACGGAGGGAACGCGGGTCTACGACGCCGAGCAGGCTCTCCGCCGCGGGGACATGCTCACGTTCGGCATGCTGATGAACGCCTCACACGAGAGTCTGAGGGACGACTACGATGTGAGCTCTCGGGAACTGGACGTCCTGGTGGAGCTCGCACGGAATGCCGGCGCTGCCGGCGCCCGCCTCACCGGCGCCGGGTTCGGCGGCTGCGTCGTGATCCTGACCGACGCCGAAAGGGCGGAGAAGGTCTACGGAGCCCTGGCCCACGGGTACTATGACGGTCTACCGAACCTCGCCGGGCCGATGGAGGAAGTCCTCTTCGTGGCCGAGCCGTGGGGTGGAGCCGTGGTGTTGAACCTCTGACCCCGCTTCGTCCGAATCAGATCCCGACCTTCGGGAGGACCCTGAAGATCCCCAGGAGGCCACCGGCCGCCACTGCCAGGCAGGTGAGGCCGGCCCCCACGCTCCCGTAGAGCAGGTACCCGACTCCGAACAGGGCCCCATAGATGGTGGCCAGCCCCAGGAACCACCCCAGGAATCCGGCTGCAACGGGGCTCATCCCGGGCGCCCGAGCCTCGGGCTCCACGTCCAGGATCCGGCGCCACGAGGCGCCGAACGGCCGAATCGCCGTGTAGTAGCGCTGGAGGGTTTCGAGGGAAGCCGGGCGGGTCACCAGCGTCACGAGAAGCCAACCCACCGTGGTGATAGCCACGCCGATGACGAGCTGGATGGAGGCGTCCAGGGCCGTGAACCCCAGGACGTCCACGTGGATGAATTGGAAGTAGATGGCCACGAGGAACGAGACCACCATGGCCGCCACCTCGCTCCAGGCATTGATCCTCCACCAGAACCACCGAAGCAGGAATACGAGACCGGTGCCGGCCCCGATCTGAAGAAGGATCTGAAAGGCCTGGAGGGCATTCTCCAGCCAGAGCGAGACGATCCCCGCCAGGATGATGAGCCCGACCGTGGTGATCCTACCGACGGTGACGTAGTGCTTGTCTTCCTCCCAATCGTTCACGAACCGACGATAGAAGTCGTCCACCACGTAGGAGGCGCCCCAATTCAGGTGCGTGCTGATGGTGGACATGTAGGCGGCCGCCAGCGAAGCCACCACCATCCCCAGCAGTCCGTGGGGAAGAAAGACCAGCATCGCCGGGTAGGCCAGGTCGTTTCGGACGATGGACGGATCGAGATGGGGGAAGGCCGCCTGAATGGACTCCAGGCTCGGGTACACCAGCAAGGAGGCAAGGCCCACCAGGATCCAGGGCCAGGGCCGGAGGCCGTAGTGGGCCACGTTGAACCAGAGGGTGGCTCCCATGGCCTCTTTCTCATCCCTGGCAGCCAGCATTCGCTGGGCCACGTACCCACCACCCCCGGGCTCCGCCCCGGGGTACCACGTGCTCCACCACTGGACCGCCACCGGGATGATGAAGACCGCCGCCGCGGTCCTCCAATCGGTGAAGTCCGGAAGGAGAGAAAGCTTTCCCTGAAGCTCGGGGCTGGTGATGAGTCCCGTGAGCCCCCCCACCTCCGGCTGGATCAGGGCGTAGTAGGCTGCCGCGATGGAGCCGACCATGGCGATGACGAAGAGGAGGAGGTCGGTCACCACCACTCCCCAGAGCCCGGAGGTCGCCGAGTAGAGCACCGTCACCGCCCCGGCCAGGAGCACGACCTCGTACTTCCCGACGCCGAGGAGCACGCCACCGATCTTGATGGCCGCCAGGGTCACGGTGGCCATGATCATGACGTTGAGGAAGACACCCAGGTACAGCGCCCTGAACCCGCGAAGGAAGGCCGCCGGCCGTCCTGAGTACCGCAGCTCGTAGAAAGCCATGTCGGTCAGGGCCTCCGACCGCCGCCACAGCTTCGCATAGAAGAAGACCGTGCACATGCCGGTGATGGCGAAAGCCCACCATAGCCAGTTCTGGCTCACACCACCGCTCCTGACCATGTCGGTGACCAGGTTCGGCGTGTCGGTTGAGAACGTCGTGGCCACCATGGACGTGCCCAGGAGCCACCAGGGTAGCTTTCGCCCGGCAAGAAAGAACTCGGTGGTCCCTCGCCCCGCCCGTCGTGCGAAGTACAACCCGACAATGAGGACGATGAGGCCGTATCCTACCACGACCAGCCAATCGGATGTCGTGAGCTGCATGTGCTCGCCCCTGTTGTTGCGTCAACCTCTCTCGATCGACGGCCCCCTCACCGGTTCCGCCAGGCGGCCTTCAACCCGTCATCCCCAGAGAGGAGTGGGGTACTCCCCGTCCTTCACCATCCCCTCCAGCCCACGGACGACCAACGCCCGATCGGGCGGATGTGTGATCCCCAGGAACCGGCCACGAGTAGGAACCGCCCGCACCGTCGATCCTCCCGAAGCCAACGACTCGTTCACCACCGAGGGAATGAGAAACTCGGGCTGGGAGTCCACGTTCTGCATGACCTCGTCCAGGAACGCCCCCATGGCGTTCTCGAGGATGGGGAAGATGTCCGCACCGAAGATCCAGAAGTTGGTGGAGATGGGCTCGTTCCCGGTCAACCCGACGGGATCCCCCTCCATGGTCTTCCCGAAGAGGCCTTTGCCTGCGGGCCGAATATCCAGGGTCTCTCGGACTTCCGAAAGCCAGCCTTCCTCGTCCACCTGACACACGCCCCGATTCACTCCTCCGTGGTCGGAGAGGGTATCCCCCAGGGTATAGGTAACGATGCCGAAGGAATCCGGGCGGCCGTCCACATCGGCCGCCAGAGCCAGGGCCTGCTCGAAGGACTCCCGGCCATAGAAATCGTCTGCGTTGAGGAGGGCGAAAGGACCCGAGAGGTGATCCTTGGCCGTCAGGATCGCGTGGGCGGTTCCCCACGGTTTGGTTCGCCTTCCCCTGGCCTCCTCGAAAGCAGGAGAGGACAGCACGTCTGGGGGAGTACCGGGAAGATCGTCCAGGCGCTGGTGATGGTACACGACCTCCAGATCGGTTGGCCACCGGCCTTCGACATGATCCCGAAAGAGGTCCTCGATCTCTTCCCTGATGATGAGGAGGACTCGGTGAAAGCCGGCCCGGTAAGCGTCATACACAGCGTAGTCCAGGAGAGCCTCACCGGAGGGGCCAACGGGCTCGAGTTGTTTGAGGCGGCCGTACCGGGTGGACATTCCGGCGGCCAGGAGCACGAGGGTCGGTTTCATGGTTTGGCTTTTCATGGGCGTTAGGGTAGTGGGTCAGCGCCTGTTCCGCACCCACCGGCGCGTATCCGGGCTGTCTTCCCGCGACAAATCCTCTATTTTTTCCGGGCCTTGTGACACGGCCCCGAAACTTCTGAGCCAAGACATGGGAAATCCATGACCCGCATGCGCGCGATGTCAAAGAGGCCCCCGACGGTCGAAAGCAGATCGGCCCTGATGCGAAGGCTCCTCCATCTGGCGGGGCTGGCTCTGGTTTCTTTTTCGGCTCCGGGCTCGGTAGCGGCCCAGGCCCAACCCGATCTCACCTGGCATGGAGAGATTCGACCGCGGATACTGGGGCGAGAACCCGTGGCGGACCAGTGGGATCACTGGATCTCCATGCGGACCCGCCTGGGCCTGGCAGGTCGGTTCGACGAGGGGATAGGGTTTTTCGTGCAGCTACAGGACGTTCGCTTCTGGGGTGAGGAATACGGCACCCGAGACGCCAGCGCCGACGCCCTCGACATTCACCAGGCTTACCTGGAGGTGGAGTCGGTTCCCGGGGCCGGAGGGACGGCCCGGGCGGGACGTCAGGAGTTCCACATGGCTGAAGGCCGGCTCATCGCCTCTCCCCGGTGGGGCCAGGCAGGCCAGTCGTTTGATGGGGTCCGGTGGACCCGGCCATTCGGCGATGCGAAGGTGGATTTCGTGTACTTCCGTACCCGTGAGGGCTCCGCCGGCCGGCACGACTCGAGCGCCGATCTCACCGCCGCCTGGCTGACCCTTCCGACAACTTCCCTTGGCTCCCTCGACTTCGTCGCGGTACACGACCGGTCCGATGAACCCGAAGGGACAGGCCAGAGCACCCTAGGATCGATCTGGAAAGGGACCTCCGGCCCCTTTTCCTTCCGTGCCCAGGGGATGTACCAGTTCGGTGAGAGAGCCGGATCCGACGTGTCGGCCTTCATGGTCGCTGCGGCCGGAACTGCTTCCCTGGCCGGCGGCAAAGCATCAGTCTCCCTCTGGTACGACCACCTCTCGGGTGACGACCGACTCGGAGACGGGGAGACGGGGGCATTTTCGACGCTTTTTGCCGCACGGCACCGGTACTACGGTCGGGGCGACTACTTCCGGGACATCCCGCAGGATACCGGGAGCCTCGGCCTTCGAGACGCGGCCATCAAGCTGGCCGCCATTCCCACTCCGTTGCTCCGGTTGAACCTCGATTTTCACACGTTCCGGACGACAGAGTGTGGCTCGCTTTCCAGTCGCCATCTGGCCGAAGAAATCGATCTCTGGGTCTCCTACCGGTTCAGGGAGGTGATGAATCTGGAGGCCGGATATTCCCTCACCTGGGCTGGAACGGCCATGGAAGAGCTGGGCCGCCTCGAAGGCACCGGGCACATGACCTATCTGATGACCTCGGTTCTCTTCTGACGCTTCGCTCTGACCCTCCGCCACGGTTCAGCAACCCATGAGCCCTTCATCCACCCCCGGCCACCCCATCGATGAGGTCCAGGAACGCGTGGTCTCCTGCCGGCTTTGCCCACGCCTGGTCACATGGAGGGAAGAAGTGGCAAGGACGAAGCGTGCGGCGTTCGCGGACCAGAAGTACTGGGGGCGACCCGTGCCCGGCTTCGGCAATCCGGAGGCCCGGCTTCTGGTGGTCGGGCTGGCGCCCGCGGCCCATGGAGCGAACCGAACCGGAAGGATGTTCACCGGGGATCGATCCGGCGACTGGCTCTATCGGGCCCTGCACCGAGCCGGCTTCGCCAGCCAGGCCGAATCCACCTCCCGGGACGACGGCCTCACCCTCGTGGACTGTTTCATCACGGCGGCAGTCCGGTGCGCGCCGCCGGCCAACAAGCCCACCACGGCCGAGCGGAACGCATGCAGCCCCTTCCTGGAGGAAGAGTTCGAAGCCTTGGACCGGGTGGAGGTGATCGTGGCCCTGGGGAAGTTCGGCTTCGACCAGCTCTGGCGGATTCTGAAAAAACGGGGCGAGGACCTTCCCTCGCCCCGGCCTCGATTCGGTCACGGGCTGGAGGTGGCAGTGCGGCCCGACCTCACGGTCATGGCCTCCTTTCATCCCAGCCAGCAGAACACCTTCACCGGGAAGCTGACGGAGGTGATGTTCGACGCCATCTGGGCCCGGGCGAAGGAGCTGATGGGCTGAGGAGTCGAGGAAACGCCCCGGGGGAAAGACGCTCCCGAGCGGGCTGTTGGTGCAATGGAGCAGAAATCATCCTGCTATTCGCCCTGCTTTTCGCCCCACCGCACTAAAGGATCGTGACGATCCTCGGGGTCAACCGCCCCTCCTCGACCTCCACCAGGGCCACCGACACGGGCTTGGATCCTCGGACAGGCCCCGCGCTCCCGGGATTCAGGTAGAGCACGTTCCCCTCCCACCGGATCTGGGGCATATGCGTATGACCCGTGACCACGGCCGAGAAGCCGGCCCCCTCGGGTGAGAGGTCCAGATCGTATTGATCGTGGAGAACATAGAAGGAGGCCCCGGCCACCTCTGCCACGTCGGTCCGGGGAAGGTCCCTGGTCCATGCCCCTCCGTCCATGTTTCCCCGGACCACAGAGACTGGGGCGATTCGCCTCAACGCCTCGAGGATGTCCGCCCCTCCGATATCGCCGGCGTGGATGATGTGGTCCACACCCTCCAGGGCACCCACGGCCTCCGGTCGAAGGAGGCCGTGGGTGTCGGAGATGACGCCGACCAGGGCACGTCGGAGTTCACTCACCCCTACGCCACCTGGTGCATGTGGACGTCCTGCTGCGGATACGGAATGGAGCACCCGGCGGCCTCCAGCGACTCCTTCATGGCCCGAGTGACATCGAAGTAGACGCCCCAGTAGTCCCCGGCAGCACACCAGGGTCGGCCCACCAGGTTCACCGACGAGTCGGCCAGCTCGCTCACCGCCACCTGGTAGGCTGGATCCTTCAGAATGCGAGGCTCGGCCTCCAGGACACCTTCGATGGTCTTCACCGCCACGGAGATATCGTCGTCGTAGGAGATACCCATGACCATATCGACGCGACGGTTCTCATGGTGCGTATAGTTGCTGATGGTGCCGCCGTAGATGGCCGAATTGGGCACGACGATGTGGACGTTGTCGGGAGTGTCGAGGCCGGTGGAGAAGAGGCCGATTGAATCCACTTTTCCCCTGGGCCCACCCCCGATCTCCACCACGTCCCCGACCTTGAATGGACGGAAGACGAGGAGCATGACTCCGGAGGCCACATTCGACAGTGTCCCCTGGAGAGCCAGGCCGACGGCCAGACCTGCCGTGGCCAGGATCGTGAGGACCGAGGCCATCTGGATTCCAACCATCCCCAGGGCTGCCACGGCCACCACGATGAGCACGAGGTAGTAGGCCAGGCTCGTGAGGAATTTCGCCAGGGTGGGATCGGTTTCCGATCTCTCCAGCAGACGGCCTACGCTTCTTCTCATCGATCCCGCAACCATGCGGCCGATGACGAGAAGGGCAATGGCCCCGATGACCTTGAGGCCCCACGTCATCAGGAGGCCCTGTGCGATGTCCAGGAATTCAGCGACTCGAGCATCCATGTTTTGCATGGGAACTCCTTGAAAGGGAAAACCAAAACGAATCCGCCGGGTGTGGCAGACCCTCGAACCGCCTTTTTGGAATGATCAGCTCGAGGAGTCTGTCTCGACCCTGAAAAGAACCATTGGAGCCTTGGGCACCCACGACGGGAGCACCGTCCCACTTCCCCACCCCGGCATCTCCACTTCTCGCAATGGAACAGCCCGTATGTCCGGCCCCGCGACCTCCGTGAAGTCGGCTACTGCCGACGGTTGTCCAAGCCAGAAGATGGGCGCCCCGCCTCCGGCCCATTCTCCCATATCCTTCAAGACAAGTCCTGCGAGCTCCCGGTCACCTAACCCCACGTATCGGGACCGGGATTCCACGGCCTTGGTGATTTGAACCGGTGTCGGTGTGTGGGCCAGCCGTGCCCGATCGTCGTCCGACAGCTCCCAGACCAGCGTGGCTTCTCTCCGGGCCGGGGTGCCCGGCATCATTCGGTCGTCAACGAGACGCCACCGCCCGAAATAGTCCAGCATATCCTGGACTTCCCGTCGAGCGACGAGGATGGCTCCCGGAGGCACAGCCTCCACCGTCGCTTCAACCACCGCCTGCCCCCGGGCGATTCCCACCCACTCCTGAATCAACGCCTGGGCGCTTCCCGGAATGGCCCGGGACCCGTAGAGAACGACCACGAGGGCCAGAAGAGTAAGAGAAACGCGTCTGAGGGGAAGGGTGCGGGCCATCCAGGCGGCCCCGAGGGCGAAAAGGGGCAGGGTGGACATGAAGTAGCGAAGGGTGAGCTCGGCTTCTTCCTGGGCCCCCCAGTAGTAGGCTCCGTAGAGGAGGGTCAGGGAGGCGGAAGATACCAGGAGGAGCCCTCCCCTCGCCCGATCCCTCGGCCGGCCAACCATCCATAGCATTCCCACAAGTCCCAGAATCACCAAGATGCCCGTCTCGCCCCCCACCATCGCGCCCATGTAGGTGGGGAGGTTGGCCACGAGATTCCCCGGGCCGAAAGCCATCTGCTCGTTGGTGAATCCGTAGCCCGTTCGCCACGGCGCTCCGTAGGCCCAGGCGTTGTATCCACCGAGGATCAGGAGCGGGACGGCGGCGCCGAGGGCGGCGGGGAGGAATCCACCTGAGCGGCTCCCCCCGAGCTCATCCGAGGCATCGGCGGGCCGGCCCGGTAGGCCCCATCTCCGGATGCCGAAGAAGGCCAGAACGCCCAGGCCCACTACCGCTTCGGGGTACCGGACCCAGGGCAGCAGCCCGAAGCTCAGCCCGGCGGCGAACGCCCATCGGTTCGAAGGCCGGTCTTCCCACCGAAAAAGGAGAGCGACGCTCCCGAGGAGGAGGGCGGTCACGGCCAGGTGGGCGTCGCCGTGAAGGGCCAGCCGATTCAGGATCGGAAGAACCGCCACCAGAGCGGCTGCACCGAAGGCCCAGCCGCGCCCCAGCCAGCGTCGGCCCACAAGGTACGTCAGTCCCACCACGACCGTAGCCAGGATGGGGTTCAGGAAGAAGGGGGCTCCGGGGCCACCCAGGGCATACGCCAGCGCCATGACCAGGGGGTATCCCGGCGGATACCGGGAGTGGAAGTCCCCATCCAGGGTCTCGATCCAATGACTCCCCAGAAATTGGAGTGGAGAGTCGGGACGGAATCCGGTGGTGAGCTCCGTGGCGAGCAACCGGGCCTGCACGAAAAGGCCGCCGGCGTCCGGACCGACCGCGATCGGCAGGAAGTGGGAGAAGACCCAGACGAGATATCCGCCGAGGAGAAGGACGAGGAGCAGGTCCCACCGCGACGATCCCGAAGGTTTCTCCATCCGTTTCTCTCCTCGTATGCCGGATTTCACGCCGTCAGCCGGCTCCCCGGCCAATCCTCCCTTTCTACGGAGGCTAGTTCCCGCCCCGCCAGGGGCCAGGTCTCGGTCCCTCGATAGCCCGTGGATCCTGGACTCCGCGGGTCGCCTCCCGTGTAGCCAGATTGAACCGACCACCCGGCGGGATGAAGTAGAACTTTCCGCCGTCCCCGACTGTGCTCCGGTTGTCGTAGATGAGGACGTACGATGCGCCCATGACCTCGAACTCGTCACCCTCCACGACGATGGCCGTGTTCTCGTCGATCCCGATCCCCAACAGCTCCGGGTGTGCCTCGATGACTTCGATGAGATCGAACTGCCGGTTCCTTCTGAGGACGTGTTGGTCGATGGCCGTGTTCTTCAG
>Ga0180429_10003007_pt1 | contig 13740 bp, 8 predicted proteins | sample SS_ome_FD_132428 | JGI IMG/M metagenome (GOLD analysis project Ga0180429, IMG submission 132428) | Hypersaline lake sediment archaeal communities from the Salton Sea, California, USA - SS_1_S_1 metaG | ecosystem: Environmental > Aquatic > Non-marine Saline and Alkaline > Hypersaline > Sediment ...
AGCTTGCGATCTCCAGGATCACGAACCAGGTCCACAATCGTCTTGACCTTCATGCCGAGCTTGGGCTCGTCCGCGAGTAGTTGGCCGGTGACGCGCGTACCGTTAGCCAGTTCAACCATTGCCAGGCGCAGGTAGCGGGTTTCGAAGTCGATGGCCAGCGCGTAGACATCTGTGTAGGTCAGCACCTTGCCTTCGCCCCCGACTTCGACATTCTCGAATCGCTCATTCCTGCACTTCGGGCAGACGGCATGTCGCGGGTAGCTGACTGCGCCACAGGATGTACATTTCGCGGCGTAGACGTGTTCGCTCATGACTCCTCCCTCTGCAGCACGGTGGCCACAACGTTGTTCCCGAATCCGCCAAAGTTGCATGCATAGGCTACCTTGGCGCCTTCGACCTGTCGGCCTTCTGCCTCACCGCGCAGTTGCCAGACTAGCTCAACCAATTGAGCGACTCCTGTCGCGCCGACAGGATGCCCCTTAGCCTTGAGCCCCCCGGAGGGGTTGATCGGAAGCTTGCCGCCAAGCTTGGTGTCGCCGCGCTCCAATGCCTTGTGCCCTTCACCCTTGGGGAAGAATCCGGCGGCCTCGCTCTCTGCGATCTCGAGGATCGTGAAAGCATCGTGCAGTTCGGCAACATCCACGTTGTCCGGCTTCAGGCCTGCCATCTTGAATGCCTTCTCACTCGCAAGGCGAACCGACTTGAGGTCGGTCGGGTCCTCGCGTTCGTGAACCGTGTGCGTGTCCGTCGCTTGCCCAATGCCTGCGACCTTGACCTTGGGCCCCTTCAGCTTCTTGGCGACCGCTTCGGAAACAAGCACAAGAGCAGCTGCGCCATCGCTGACGGGGCAGCAATCGAACAGGTGCAACGGCTCAGCGATCGGCGGATTGTTCACCGCAGCTTCAGGCAGCGTCAGAATGCCTTCCATCGTCACCGTTTGGCGGATGTGGGCATACGGATTCTTGGTGCCATGCTCGTGGTTCTTGATGGCAACCATGGCCAGGTGCTTGCGCTCTACGCCGTATCGGTCCATATACAGTCGTGCGAACATCCCGGCAAGTGAGGGCAGCGTCACACCATAGATGTACTCTGCTTCAGGGTGCGAGAGACTGGCCACAAAGTCCGTACCCTCCAGGCCGTTGACCACCCGCATGCGTTCCACGCCCGTCACAAGCACGACATCTGCCATGCCTGATGCGATGGCTTGAACGCCAACCTTGAAGGCCGATGCACCGGAGGCTGGTCCGTTCTCCACGGACTCGGCGGTTGCAGGATACAGTGCCAGTTGGTCCACCAATGCACTGCCAAGCGCGGTCTGCTTGTTCACACGTGCTGCGCCCATGTTTGCCACGACCACGCCGTCCACTGGGATGTCACCCAAATCCGCATGATGCAGTGCAGCGAGACTGGCAACGCTTGCCAGCTGCATGAGCGGCCATTCCGACCGGCCGAACTTCGTCATGCCAGCGCCTGCGATATAGACGGGATTCATTCCTGTCCCTCCTTCTCGCCTGCAACCTGACGGACGACGGTTTCCTCACCCGGCAGCACAATCGTGTCTGCAGTGCGAAGTACGTCTTCTGGAACCGGACGAGAGCCGGAAACCAGTCGCGGCTTTGCGGCATAGTACGTGTCCTTGGGCAGAACCCAAGATGGCACGCCACCGAGTTCATGCTGAATCTCGAACTTCTTCTCCAGCGGATACTCGATCATCCACCTGCGGAAACCGATGGGGCTCTCTGCCACAATGAGCACTTCGTCTTGGCCACAATGCTCGATGTGGTACTCCATCTTGGCTGCGAACAGGTGCGATCCAACACGCAGGCCGCGTCGGATGGTGAGCGTGTGGTAGCTCATTCCGGTTTGCTCGTTCACGAGCCGCCCATTGACCATGCCCGCGAGCACGCCATCGATCAGGCCGACAAGCACATACTCGTCCTTGACGCGATAGCGCTTGTAGGCCAGGAGTTCTCCGAATAGGCGCGCCGAGACGACATCGTAGAAGTCCCGCTCTACGAGGAGCAGTGGATAGATCGCCTCTAGTAGGGTCGGCACCTCATCACGGGCGACCTGTCGGACGACCATCTTCTCGCCGCTGGCCAGTGTGATCACCTTCGGAGGATACTCCGGCATGTCCAGTGCTGGTGGCCGTAGTAGGCCTTCAAGATCGCTAACGTTGCCCATACCTTCTCCTTTCGGAAACCCAAAACGTGCGCTCGGTAGATGCAAGTCCCCCGAAGACGCACAGAAGTTCGTCAGCCAACCCGTCAAGCTGTCAGTCAGCCTTACAATACGGGTTGGTTGCCACTGGGTCAATGGGCAGAACGTTCAAACGACTGTTCCCAAGGCTTTGAGAAGAGATGTGCGGACCGGTCGAAAGACCGGCCCGCGACGATATCTTGCTAGCGAATGACCTCGACACCGCGGCCTTGAAGGCTCTCGACAACCGCACTCGCTGTCGAGCCGGAAGAGAATGAGAGCGAGAGATCACGAAGGATCACGGTCTCCAGATTCGTGAATTCCAACAGCAATCCAATGTCTGAGATCTCTGTTCCACTCAAGTCAATGGAGCGCAGGTTCTTCAGTGTGTGGATCGGCGCGATGCTCTGAATCGGATTGCCACTGAGATCCAGGTTCTCAAGCAGAATCAGCGCACTTACCGGCTGCAAATCCTCAATGTCGTTGTTCGAGAGATCCAACGTCTTGAGATCGTAGAACACGGACAATGAGCCAACATCCTTGAGTCCAACATCCGAAAGAGTCAGGGCCGTCAAGTGCGGGAACTTGAAGAGTACGCCGAGCTCGTCCAGCATCACGCTCTCCAAGTGGATCTCGCGCAGCTCGGTCAGCTCTCCAATCGGGTCGAAGCTCGGCACATTCATGTCTGCTACACCGATGACCTCGAGGTTGGGCAGCACATCGATGAACTCCACAAGATCTCCGAGCTCGATATCACGAACCCAGAAGCTTGTCAGCTCCGGCAGTTGTCGAAGCGGCTCGAAGTTGTCGATGTCCGCAGAGATCAATTCCAGATGCACGAGCTCGTCCATCGCCCCTAGCGCAGTGAGGTTGATACTGCTTGATGTTTCGATGGAGAGGTTGATCATCCGAACGAGTGGATGTAGCGGGGCAATCGAGCAGCCGCTTTCGCAGGAGAGTGTCAGGTTCTCCAAACGAGTGAGTTCGCGGAGCGCATCCAAGTCGGCAACAGGATTCCCTCGTAGATTCAGCGTCTCCAATCGGGTCAGCGTGTCTAGGGGAGCGATACTGGAGATCTCGTTGCCCGCGAGATTCAAGTCCCGGAGATTGGTCAACGACCGCAGCGGGCTCACGCTAGAGATCTTGTTGTTGTCCAACCAAGCGGTTACCAAGAGCTCGGGGCCACGCAACGGAGAGAGGTCAGAAATCTCGTTATTCGACAGAATCACCGTTGCCAGAGAGATGCAGTTCTGGAGTCCGCTCAAGTTTGCGATCCCTCGATCTGCAGCCTCAAGCACGGTCAACCACTCCACATCGTAGTCGTGGAGCGAACCACGATCGATGAAGACCGCATCTCGTATTGCATCTTCAAGATTTCGGTCAGAGAATGACACCACCTGCTGTCCAGCGGTAAGCACCGTCACCACCAAGAGCAGACCGAGGAAAACTGCCGATAGTTTTCCAGACTTGAACATAGCCACCACCTTGTCTTTCCGTAGGATCCTTCCCAATACTACAACGAACTGCGTCATTGGAGCCGGTGAATCTACACCCATCTCTAGGACTGGTTTCGATATGCAGCTATCCTTCAAACAAGCAGTGTCCAATAGGAGTGGTAAATAAGGAAGAATAGGTCTATAATATAACCGACACAAAGGGGGTAACTTCTTATGGCAGAGAAGCAACTGCTGGACAAGATGTCGATCTACGTCCCACAGAGCAAGCTGGAACGCAAACCTGTGGAGCGTTTGATCAAGCTTGGCGAGAAGCGCGACCGCTCGGTCAACTACCTCGTCGTCGAGGCAATCCTTCAGTATCTCGACCGCGAAGAGAACAAGAGCTAGCGCACAACCAAATCATGATGAGGGGCACGGCAAACGACGCCTTGTTTGCTGTGCTTTTCTCTTTGGCACTACACCCGCGCCGCCAAAGGATCTGAGATTGCCATGAAGACACTCTCCAAGGCGCAATTCGCCAACGCACTTGATTACATCTCGCGGTGCGCGCGCCCTCTCGAGCGAGCAACTGCCTCGATGCGATATGAAGCAGGAGACAAGCAGGCGGTTCTGGATGCTCTGCGCGCCTTTCAAAATGGTGACGGCGGATTCGGGCATGGACTCGAACCCGATGTCAGAACTCCATCATCCTCGGCGCTTGCAACCGCCTTGGCACTACGAGTTCTTCAAGAAACCGGCACACCTTCTCGCCACCCGATGGTAGATTCTGCGATTCAGTATCTTGTGCGCACGGTTGACCGCGTAAACGCGCGCTGGGCTGTACTCCCTCCAGATGCGAACGATCATCCACATGCACCGTGGTGGCATGATGACGGCGAGAGCCTTGCACGAACGTTTGACAACTTCCAAGTCATCCCCCGTGCGCTCCTCGTAAGCTTCTTGCACACCTATCGCGACCTTGTCCCTGCTGATCTGCTGAAGTCGGTCACCGATCAAACGATGAACACCTTGCTCACAGTCCCTGTCCTCGGCGAAGGTGGGGGGAGCGATCTGGAGTACGCGATCGAACTCGCAGAGAATCCAGCCTTTCCTGAGGAACTCAGAGCGCAACTCATTGCCAGGATCGAGTTGGCGATTCCGAACGTCATCGTGCGAGATCCAACACGTTGGAGCAGCTACTGCCTGCAGCCCATCCATGCCGTGCGGCGGCCAGACAGCATTGGTGCTAGTTCTGTCATCGATGACGTACACCGCAACCTCGATTACTTGATTGCCTCTCAAGATCCAGACGGCAGCTGGCCACTCACATGGAATTGGGGCGCTTCCTACCCGGAAATCTGGCCACAGGCTGAGAACGAATGGCGCGGCGTCGTCGCACTTGAGTACCTGAAGATCCTCGGCGCCTTCGGACGTCTCGAACGCTTCTAGCAGAAGTAGTCTCCTCGTGTCGCGCGCTTCCAGCTCGGACACGTTGACGCAGCTTCCGTGTATGCTGTGCACAGAAGCTGTGCAGCAGCTACGAGATGCACTGGAATGAACGGAGGACACGGATGAAGCGCATCGCAATCTTTGGGCTTACGCTCCTGCTGTGCTCAGTCACACTCTGGGCAGATGATCACGGCAACACATCGCTGACTGCAACGCCCATTGAGACGGATGGCACCCTTATCACCGCCTGCATTGATCCTGCTGGGGATATGGATTATTTCCTGTTTCGCGCAGCAGCTGGCCGGACCTATAGCCTAGTGACCAGCCACCCGAGCGCTGACATGGACAGCGTGCTCTATCTTTTTGGCACCGATGGCCAACAGATTCTTTCTGTGGACGACAACTCCGCAGGAGATACTTCGTCACGGATCGTCTGGACCTGCCCCACAGCAGGCACTTACTTCCTCATGGTGCGGCACGCACAGGCAACGCTTGGCACAGGCTGTTATGGCGTTTCCATCTCGGTCTCTCAACTGGATGATCATGGGAACAATCCGCTGTCAGCAACCCCATTTCCTGAAGGCGGCATGATGTCTGGCTACCTTGAGGATGCTGACGATGTCGATGTGTTCATGATCGTGGTCGAGCAAGGCTACGAGTATGAAGTCGCCTTCTCCGCTGCGTCGGACGCTGCGGAGCTTGTGGCAACCCTGACTTCTGAGGGTGGAGCGCTCGCCATGTCACCGATTCGTAGCACTGGAAACGAGATCCTGGAATCGTTCACAGCGCGAGACAGCGAAACGCTCTTTGTGTCCATTGAATCCGTGTCCACGGAAGTCCAGGGCGGCTATACCCTGGCCATTCAGCGTCTGGGATATGGGGACGATCACGCAAACAGTGCGGCTGCCGCGACTCCCATCTCCAGCACCCAAATCGAGATTGCTGGACAAATCGAAGTTGCAACGGATCTGGACTGGTTCTCTTTCGAGGCCAGGGACCAAGCGGAGTACACCTTCGTGCTTCGCTCGGATGCTGATGTGGGAGGACTCCGATTGGGCCTACGAGGTGCCGATGGCCAGCTTCTGCGCGAGGCGGCATCCACAGTAGCGGGAGAATCCGTAAGTCTTGAGTGGCTAGCTCCAGAGTCTGGTACTTTCTATCTTGAGGTCTCGTCCACAAACGGTGCTGGCGGCTACACACTGGTCACCTCCACCACGCTGCAGCTGCAGACGATTGGTCAGTACAACCCGTCCGGTTACTCACTCGATGTCGTGGCCGACGGCAGTCTGGTCTATCTCGTTGTAGGCACCAAGGGACTGCTCGTGCTGGATGTCGAGACGCCGGCGGATCCGTTCGAAATCGGCTCGCACAGCACGCGCGGGTATGCACAGTCCCTGGCGCTCAGTGGACAACTGGTGTTGGTTGCCAATCGCGGAGAGGGCGTCACAGTCTTGGATGTGTCCGATCCGACGCGCCCTACAGAGCTCAGTGTGTTTGACACCCCTGGCTCTGCACAGTCGATTGCGGTGCAGGGCCATCTCGCGCTGATTGCGGATCAACGCGAAGGAATTCAGATTGCCTCGTTGACGTCAAGCGGTGAACTTGAACTTGAGGCAACCCTTGAAACCCGCGGATGGGCTGCGGCGATCGCGGTCAGCGGCAACTACGCCTACGCTGCCATTGGGGATGCAGGCCTCGAAGTGATCGACCTATCCAATCCCAAGTCCCCTGTCTCTGTGAGCTCCCTAGCGCTGCCCGGAGATGCAAGCGATGTCGCATTGGCAGGTTCGATCGCCTACATCGCTGCCGGATATCCAGGGGTCCGTGTTGTTGATGTCTCTGATCCAGCTCAGCCAACGGAGATTGGTTATTTGGGTACAGGAGATGAGGCCGTGGGTGTGTTGGTCTCAGGGAATCTGCTCTATGTCGCTGAGCAGACGGCCGGGCTCTCGGTGTACTCACTCACCGACCCCACCTCACCACAGTTGATCGCACAGATTGACACCCCTGGCGAGGCAACAGCAGTCGGCATCGCGAACGGGTATGCCTATATCGCTGATCGCCAAGAGGGAATCCAGATCGTTCAGCTTCTGCCCTAGACAGAAAAGGGGGGACCAGTGTTGGTCCCCCCGATTTCAGTTTCTCATCTGTGGTATCTACCGAGGCTGCGTCAGCTCTGGCGGCACATCGCCTTCCGCATCGGTTCCATTGCCTGAGATCGTGTTTTCGTATCCCGCGACAAGTGATGCATTGTCAATGGATACGCCGACTCCGAGGTTGTTCAGGATAGAGTTCTGACGGATCGATGCCACCGAGGTCTCCAAGCGAAGTCCATTGATCTCGTTGCTCGACAGGGTCGAAGAGACCAAGGACAGCACGGACTGATTCACAAGCTTCAATCCATCGCTCGTATTCGCACTGATCGTCGTGTTCCGAATGGATGCCGAGGACGTGTCGACGCTGATGCCGTGTCCTGCATTCCCGGTAATGGTGGAGTCCAGCACCAGGATGGCTGCGCGCTGCGAAAGCGTGACACCCGAAGCCAGGTTTGACGACACCTGGGTGGCGTCCAGCAGTGCGGCAACCGACCGAATGAGCGACAGCCCACCCAACGTATTGCCAGAGAACACCGAATCGATGGTCATGAACGCGGATTCGTTGATCGCCTCGATGGCCCAGCCCTGGTTGTCTCGGATCGTGCTGCCCGTGAGGGAGGCGGGTGAGTTGTTCAGCACCACACCGGATCCTGGATGCTCCACGATGCTCGAATCCAGCACTGTCAGCGTCGCATTGGCTGTCATGACGGCAACATCGCCATTTGCTCGCAGGACTGAGCCGTTGGAGATCACGGCTGAGCTGTCTGCGAGATCCAACGCGTAGCCAGTATTGCCAGAGATCGTGCTTGCGGAGATGGTGATCTGCGCATTGGATGCCGAGACTCCGTTCCCGCTGTTGTTCGTAAGCACGCTGTCCACCCATTCCAGCGAGGATCCATCCAAGATGATTCCGTGCGTTGGGTGATTCTGAACCGTGGCATCGTTGAACGAGACGGTCGACGTCTTGGCATCTACACCGGTGCCGCTGTTGTCATCGATCTCCGAGCTACGAACCTCTGCCCTAGAGTCCACAAGCACGAGTGCTGCAGCTCCATGTCTGGTGATCGTCGTTCCGGAGACCGAGAGGGTTGCCGCTGTCGCAGCAACTGCGGCGCTTCGGTTGTCGTAAACCTCGCAATCCTGAAGATCGACAGAACTGGAGTCCAGTATCATTGCATCGTCGGGATGCCCTGTGACCGTACACCCGATCAGGGTGACTCGGGATCGGTTGGCAGAGATTACGGCAGATTCGCCATTGTCGGACAGGATGCTAGTGGACGCGCTCGCGGAGCTAGAGTCCGTGCGAATCGCGGTGCCGTTGTTGTCCGAGATGGTACAACCCTGCGCCGTGACTTTGCTGTTCGTTGCGTCGATGCCGTCCCCGCCATTGTCCTTCAGCACAGAGTCGGTCAGCTTTCCAGATGCGCCTTCCAGATGGACGGCATCATCCGAGTGATCGGTCACCTGCGACGCAGAGGAGATGTTCACGATGCCGCCGGTCGCCAGTACACCATATTCGCCGTTGGAGTTCACCAAACTGGCCACGATATCCACGCCACCGTCTTCCAGCTTCACGCCGCCGTCGTTGTTCCCAGAGACGGTTGAAGTGGTCAACGTACAGGTCGCGCCCATCGCGCCGTAGATGCCGAAGGTTCCGTTGTCGGTAATCTCACAATCCGTGAACTCACCCGCGGTTCCTGAGAGCGCAACGCCGTAGACCGGGTGATCGGTGATGATCGATTCAACAGCGATGATCTTGCCGTTAAATCCGAGGATTCCGACCGCGCCATTGCCCTTCACTTCCGAGCCGCTGAGCTCAACTGCACTGGACTGGAGCTCGATGCCCTCGTCCCCGTTGTTGCGAACGTTGGTTCCTCGCAGCTTGACCTCGGAGTTCTCCTCTGCGTAGATGCCACGGCCATCGTTCTGCTCGATGTCCACGAGGTCAAGGTCGGCTTTGGAGTCCGACAGGTAAAGCCCAGTCTCCGGGTGATCGAGAATATCGGAGTTCGAGATCACGAGCGTCGAGAGTGTTGCATCGATCCCATGCTGGTCGTTGTCCTCGATGGTGCTTCCCTTGACCTCCAGGAAGCTGTTCGAGAGCTTGAGTCCGGTGGCATCGTTGCCTTTGATGGAACTGCCATCAACCACACGCATAACTGAATTGGTCGCATCGATGGCTTCGGTCCCATTTCCGGAGATCTCGGTCGCTCGAACGTCGGCGGATGAGTCAGTAAGGATGACGCCCCCGCCGGTGTGATTCTTGGCAGACGTGTTGATGAGCGTGATCCTCGCACGCGCGGTTCCCAGCACAGCCGCAAGGCCATTGGCTGTCAGATCGCCACGCTCGAATGTAGCTTGGGAGAAGTTCAGCTCTAGACCATAGGCAGTGTTGTTGGCCACCGAGCAGTCCACTAGGTTGGCACCTGAGCTGTCACCATATACACCGCTACCCGCGTTGCCGGTGATCGTTGTGTTGGTGGCGCCGATCGTTGCCTTGGAGAGCGAAATCCCGTGCGAGCCATTGTCACGGATTGCGCCACCCTCCATGGCCACAACTGAGCTCGTTGCCAACAGGCCGATCCCGGTGCTGCCGGATATCGTTGTGCCCTCAATCCCAGCAGCAGAGTTGGCCAAAGCGATGCCATCTCCGCCTTGGTTGGTAAAGGTACAGTCAAACAGTGCAGCTGTGGAATCCGAAGAGCCAATCCCGTCGTCCCCGTTGTCCGAGAACGTGCAGGTCGTCAAGTCTGCAGTCGAGTTCACGAGATGAATGCCGTGCTGCTCGTTTCGGGATACATCCGTTTGCTCCATCACGACTGCGGCGATGTCAGTACCCACGCCATGCGGCGCGTTGTCAGTAATCGAGCATCGCAGGAAGTCACCTGAGCTCGTAGAGAAGTAGGCCCCGTCATCCGGGTGGTTGGTGATTGTGCAGTCTGTGAGCGTTGCGCTGGAATTGTTCCCACCGTAGATGCCGTGGATTCCGTTCGCATTGAAGGTCGTGGTCTCCACATCGATGAGCGCGTTCTCCTGCAGCACACCGTTGTTTGTGTTGTTGTTGATCGTGCTGTTGGTGACGTAGAGCCGAGATTTCTGCTCGAAGATGCCTTCCGTTCGATTGGAGGAGATGTCTGAATCCGAGACGTTCGCAGAGCTGCCACTCAGGTGCAGTCCGTTTGCGACTTGCTGCGTGAGCGTAGCGTTCGTGATCTTCGCTTCGGCGTCGATCAATGAAACCCCGTCGCGACCATTCCCGCTGGCGCTGCTGTCCGCGAACTCGAGGAAGCCAGCATCCATCAAGACGCCATCCTGCGTGTTGTCCTTGAATGTTGAACCATTCCGCACGGTTAGGGTGGACTCGTTGATCGCGTAGGCTCCATGCTGCCCGTTGTCAGACAGTTCGCTGGCATCGATCGTTCCAATGGAAGCATCCAACAGCAATCCATTGATCGTGTTGTCCAGTATGCGTGCACTGCTTTCGATACGTACGGTCGCAGCATTGAGCGCATGGACCCCGTGCGCGCCATTCTCTGAGACGAGGCTGTTGGAGATGGTTGCAGAGGCTGTGTCGACGCCCACACCGTTGGTCCCGTTGTTTGCGACCGTGCTGCCTGACGCCACTGTGCCCGTGCTTTCGCCACCCATCACGTTCATACCGTTCTCGGTGTTTTCAGTAGCCGTGGAGGATTGCAGTTCTCCGATCCCACCTTCGACCCGCATGCCATCTGCGCCGTTGGAGGATAGCGCAGCGTTATTGCGCGCGAGCGCCGTGGAGCCGTTGATGACGTACACGCCATGTCGAACGTTGCTGCTGATAGATCCTCCATCAATCGTCACCTGAGAGGCATCCACCAGAACGCCATCCTGGTCGTTGCTGGCAATCGTCGAGCTTGTCAACGTACCAATCGCTCCGTTGATCAGGCGGACCCCAGCAAGCGCGTTTCCAGAGGCTGTGGCGCTGTTCATAGTCGCTGACGTCGCGTCAACCAGGAGCCCACTCTGGCCGTTGTCCGACAGGGTTGAGCCGTTATCAATCGTCGCGATGGATCCATTCAGCACCTGAACACCGTCAGAGGTCTGTCGAGATACCGTGGTGCCGGAGATCGTCACGGTGCTGGCTTCATCAAGCAAGATGCCGACGCCAGTGTTGTCGATGATGCTACTCGTTGACACACTGCCTTGGGAGGCGCGGTAGAGAATGCCCGCGCGTTCGTGTCCGCTAATCTCGGCGCCGATGACCGAGAGATCCGCCCGCTCCGCTTCGATGCCAACACCAACGTTGTCTCGGATCTGCGCAGTCCCTTGTAATGTGAAGGTCGCGTCGCGAACGAGCACACCACCCAAGACGTTGCCGGTAATCACCGTTGGATCCGTGCCGTCATCGAAACTCACAGTCGAGTTTCCGTCCACCACAATGCCGTAGCCACGATTCGCGGTGAACTCCGTGCTGGAGATGGTTGCGGTTGCGTCCTTGATCTGCAGACCGCCATCCCGATTGTTGGTGATGTAGGAGGTGATCAACTCGATTTCAGCGTCGTCTGGATCCAACGGATCGCCGATGAGTTCGATGCCCCAGGATCCGTTGTTGTGCACGGTAGTGTCCTCAAGGATGTAGCCGCTGCCAGTGATGCCAGCGCCCACATTCTCGCGAACCTCACACTCGATGATTTCAATATCCCGGCAGTTGACGGCACTGAAGCCAACCGATCCGCTCTGGACATTGAGATACTTGAAGGTGATGTCGCTGCAGTTTGAAAGCTCGAACACCGGTTCACTATCACGCTGTCCACGAATCTGGACGTTTCTCCGGAAGCGGAAGTCTCCCTCGATCGTAAGCCTCCGGACATTGCGTAGCGTTACGGACTCTCTGAAGTTGAATCGGTCTTCAATGATGATTGTGTCGTTCCACGAGGCCGCGCGAACCGCTGCCTCGATGGTTCGATGATCACTCGGCACCTTGATCTCGGCTGCATTCACAACCACGACAATGCTCAAGGCGAGTGTGCAAGCAATGATGCTTGTAAGCAGAAACCTCACTCCAGCACGCATGAACTCCTCCTCTTCCCTCGGATCCCCAACCACTAGAAACAAGTTGTTCCCACTAGGCATCCTGGCGCGAAGGCTGCAGGAATGCAACCCTTCACAAGATGTCCCGTGGCACCGTTTCCCAAGCTCTGTTACATCTACGCTGTCGTTGGCCGCTCGTTTCGGCAGACTCCTGCTCCATTGGGGACTTCACTTCATGCGACAGCTGGCGCGGTTTCGAGCGGGTCATCCGGGCAAGTCTTGGAACCTGCTTCACATCTTTGCCATCGGGGATCGATATCGAGCACACGCAGCCACGCTAGAATTCAGTTGTGAGCAAGCTCGTGAAGGGAGTTCGCGTGAAGAGACAATTCAGTTGGGGACTGATCCTGGTGCTTGTCCTAGCTACAAGCCTCGTCGGCGCTGCTCAGACCGACAACGCGCTGGGCATGGCACTCGCACTTGAGCAGCGCGTCATCGATGTCTACGAATCCGCTGCACCCTCGGTCGTAAACATCACCAGCCTTGCCTATGTTTACAACCGATTCTTCGGCAATCTTCCGCAAGAGGGAACGGGCTCCGGATTCGTGTACGACGCGGAAGGACACGTCATCACCAACTATCACGTGGTTCAAGGTGCGGATGAGCTGATGGTCAGTCTTGCCAGTGGAGAGGAGTATGAGGCACAGGTCGTTGGCCTGGATCCAAGCAATGATCTCGCGGTACTGCGAATTGATGCAGGTGCTTCCCTGCCACCTCCACTTGCGCTTGGCGACTCTACCGCGCTTCGTGTCGGGCAGTTTGTGATTGCGATTGGCGCACCGTTTGGCCTGGACCAGACATTGACGACAGGCGTGGTTAGCGCACTGGGTCGGGTGATCGAGAGCCCTGAGGATGACCAGTTCATCGGCGAAGCGATTCAAACGGACGCAGCCATCAATCCCGGAAACTCCGGCGGGCCCCTACTCAATCTCCACGGCGAAGTCATTGGCGTGAATTCGCAGATCCTGAGTACGAGCGGCAGCTCTGCTGGGATCGGATTCGCGATTTCCGCAGGAACCGTAGCACGCGTTGTTCCTGTACTCATCGAGAACGGACGTTACCCCCATCCGTGGATGGGAATCCAGACGCTAGATCTGAACCCCTACTCCGCTGCGGTCATCGAGGACGCCGGCATGGCACTCCCAGTCGAGCATGGTGTGCTCATCATCGGTTTCGATGAGGGGTCTCCAGCACAGGACGCGGGGCTGAGCGCCGGGGATCGCACGGTACGCTACAGTCGCTATCTGCTTCGACTGGGGGGCGACATCATCATCGCGGTGGACGAGACCCCTGTGCGCACCATGGCCGACCTTGTCATCTATCTGGAAGCCAATACGGTCATCGGAGATCTGGTGCTGCTGCGCATCGTGCGTGGGAACCAAGAGATCATCCTGCCTGTTACGCTGGGGGAGCGTCCGCTTACAACTTAGGCTCTGCTGCTACACCGGTGGAGGAAAGTGACGCGGACGAGGTATTTCGCGCGGTGCCAT
>Ga0180429_10003008_pt1 | contig 13738 bp, 12 predicted proteins | sample SS_ome_FD_132428 | JGI IMG/M metagenome (GOLD analysis project Ga0180429, IMG submission 132428) | Hypersaline lake sediment archaeal communities from the Salton Sea, California, USA - SS_1_S_1 metaG | ecosystem: Environmental > Aquatic > Non-marine Saline and Alkaline > Hypersaline > Sediment ...
GCCGATCTGGCGGCGATCGCCTGGCAACTAGGACGCGAACCCCGCGGCGTGCTGGGCATCGCCGCCCGCTGCCCGTGCGGTGACCCCTGCGTGGTGACCACGGCGCCGCGCCTCGACGACGGAACCCCGTTTCCCACCACCTATTACGTCACCTGCCCCCGGTTGAACAGCGCCATCGGCGCGCTCGAGGGCAGCGGTGCGATGCGCGAGATGGAGCATCGGCTGGGACTCGACGATGAACTGCGCGAGAAATATCAGGCGGCTCACGAGCGTTACCTCGCAGAGCGTGCGCAGCGAGGCGAGGTTCCCGAGATCGAGGGGATCAGCGCGGGTGGGATGCCGCAACGGGTGAAGTGCCTGCACGTGCTCGCCGGTCAATCCCTGGCCAGTGGCCCTGACGTCAATCCCTTCGGGGACGAGGCGCTCGCCGAGGTAGGCGAATGGTGGGTGGCGCGACCGTGCGCGGATGAACGTGGGCGATCGTCGTGAGCCGCTTCGCCGCGATCGACTGCGGCACCAACGCGATTCGGCTGTTGATCGCGGAAGTTATCGACGAGCGTCTCGTCGAGATCGATCGCCGCATGCTGACCGTCCGCCTGGGCGAGGGCATCGATGCGACGGGTGAGTTCGCACCCGCGGCGTTGGAGCGCACATTCGCCGCGGTCGACGAGTACGCCGCCGACATCGAGCGCAGTGATGTGGTGGCCCTTCGGATGGTCGCAACCTCGGCATCCCGCGATGCGCGGAACGCCGATGCCTTCCGAGAAGGCGTGCGCGCTCGCCTCGGGGTCTTGCCCGAGGTGATCAGTGGAGAGGAGGAGGCGGAGCTGTCCTTCCTCGGGGCGGTGCGTGGCCTGGGGGCGTCGTCGTTGTCCTTGCCCTTGCTGGTCGCCGATATCGGCGGCGGGTCGACCGAATTGGTGCGCGGCGGCGCCGACTTCGACACCATCTCCGCGCGCTACAGCATGGACATCGGCTGTGTCCGGATGACCGAACGGCATCTGCTCGGCGATCCACCATCGAGCGAGGAAGTGGCGGAGACGGTCGCCACCATCGACCGGGCACTCGACGAAGCGCTCGCCCAGGTGCCGGTAGAGGACATCTCCTGCTTCGTCGGGCTAGCAGGATCGGTCACCACCGTGGCGGCCCTCGCCCACGGGCTCGAGGCCTACGACTCCACCGCCATCCACGGGTCGGTGACCACACTGGCCGAGGTCGAGCAGGTGACCGAGCGGCTGCTGGCCCAGACCCGTGCGCAGCGGGCCGCCGAGCCGGTCATGCACCCGGGTCGGGTGGACGTGATCGCCGGGGGCGCGCTGGTCCTGCGGCAGCTGATGCGGCGGCTACCGGTCGATTCGGTGATCGCGGGGGAGACCGACCTGCTCGATGGCATCGTTTACACCCTGTCTACGCAAATGCGCTGAATCTCACCTACTTTTTTCATGTAATCGCTTGTGTTCCCCAGCAGGGTGCGCTCTAACATCCTTGGCACAGCAAGCCACGGCTGAGCCAAGGAGGGGGTATGGCGATCACCATCCGCGACGTCGCGGAGGCTGCGGGGGTCTCGACCGCGACCGTTTCGCGCGCGCTGCGCGGACTACCGAATGTGGACGAACGCACGCGGGGCCGCATCCAGCAGGTGGCCGCGGACCTCGACTACGTCATCTCACCGAGTGCCTCGCGCCTGGCGTCCGGGCGCACCGGATCGATCGCCGTCGTCACCCCGTACGTGGCGCGCTGGTTCTTCTCCACCGTGCTGTCCGGTGTCGAGGACGTATTGCAAGAAGCCGATATGGATCTGCTGCTGACCTGCATCGGCGATCACAACACCCCTTCCGGGCGCTCACCGGTCGCCCCGCGGCTACGCCGTCGAGTCGACGGCATCCTGGTGATCGCAGTGCCGCCGGCCGACCCGCAACTGCGCGAGTTGCTCGACTTGGATATGCCCACGTCGATGATCGGATTGACCGTGCACGGAGTACCGAGCGTGACGATCGATGATGTCGCTGCGGCGCGACTGGCCACCCAGCACTTGATCAACCTCGGACACACCCGGATTGGGATCATCGGTGGATCGCCGTCGGAAGCGCCGTTCACCGCGGAATTCGACCGCGAGGCGGGTTTCGCGAAGGCGATGTCCGAGGCAGGGTTGGATATCGACCCGATGCTCGAGTCCTACGGGTACTTCACCATCGAAGGAGGCGAAACCGCGATGACCGCACTGCTGACCCAACCCAAGCCCCCGACCGCGGTCTTCGCGCTGAGCGACGAGATGGCGTTCGGAGCCCTGCGTGCGCTGCGGGCGCACGGATTGAAACCCGGCACGGATGTCTCGGTCGTGGGAGTGGATGGCCACGACATGTCCGAGCACCTCGACCTGACCACCGTGGTGCAACCGGTGAGCGAACTCGGGCGTATCGCGGCCGATGCGCTGCTGACCCAGATGCGCGGTGGGGAATCCTCCCAGGAGCCGACCCGAGTCCCGACCAAGCTCGTCGTCCGTGGTTCCACAGGCCCCGCTCGTGACTGAGGTCGACCACTTCGAGAACGTCGAGCAAGATCCCGAGCAGCACAGTTGGTGGCAACGAGCTGCCGTCTACCAGGTGTACCCGCGGTCCTTCCGTGATGGCAACAGCGATGGCCTCGGCGATCTGCGGGGCGTAATCGAGGGGCTGCCGTACCTCGCCTCGCTAGGCGTCGATGCGATCTGGCTCTCCCCCTTCTACCCCTCCCCGCAGAAGGACGCCGGTTACGACGTCTCCGATCCGCGCGCGGTGGATCCGATGTTCGGAACCATCGAGGATTTCGCCGAGCTGGTCCAGCAAGCGCACGAACGCGGATTGCGGGTGATCGTCGACATTGTCCCCAATCATGTCTCGGCAAGCCACCCGTGGTTCCTCGAAGCCCTGGACTCCCCACCGGGATCGCTGCAGCGACGACGATTCCACTTCCTCGACGGCCGCGGTGCGAACGGAGAACTGCCACCGAACAATTGGGAGTCGATCTTCGGGGGCGCGGCGTGGACTCGCGTCAAGGAAGCCGACGGCACGTGGGGTCAGTGGTACCTGCACCTGTTCGATTCCACGCAACCCGATCTGAACTGGGACAACGACGAAGTCCGCGCCGATGCGTTGAACACGCTGAAGTTCTGGCTGGATCTGGGTGTCGATGGCTTTCGGGTGGATGTCGCATTGGGCCTGGCGAAGGACATGACCTACCCGGATCTGATCGATCCCATCGGGATGAGCCAATCCCTGCGCTTCGATCTGGATCCGGCCTCGCAGGAGGCGATGGATCGACGAGCCGGCCTGGCGAATTCGGCCCTGTTCGATCGGGACGAAGTGCACGACATCTACCGCGAGTGGCGCTCGCTACTGAACTCCTACGGCAGCGACAAGATGGCGGTAGTCGAAGCGTGGGTGCCGCCCGAACGTGCATCGCAGTACGTATCGCGGGACACACTGCATCAGATCTTCGGATTCGATTTCCTCGTCGTCCCGTGGGACGCGACCGTGATGCGCGCGGTGATCGAGCGAGCGATCGAAGCGGTCGCCACGGTCGGAGCGCCTCCCACGTGGGCATTGAGTAACCACGATTCTCCCCGCGTGGTGACCCGACTCGGGGACGGCGCAGACGGCCTCAACGGCCTCGCACGGGCACGCGCCCTGGCCTTGGTGGCGCACGCACTGCCGGGTTCGGTGTACGTGTACCAAGGGGAGGAACTCGGCTTGTCCGACGTGCAAATCCCCGACAGCGCCCGGCAAGATCCCGTGTGGTTCCGGTCGGCTGGCGAGCAGAAGGGCCGCGACGGTGGTCGGGTGCCGCTGCCCTGGTTCGGCACCGAGCCGCCCTACGGCTTCACCGATCGCTTCGACGCCACGCTGTGGCTTCCACAGCCGGAAGGGTGGGCGAAGTCGACCGTCGAAGCCGAGGACATCGATCCGTTCAGCACGCTGAACCTGTACCGGGCATCGCTGGCATTGCGGCACTCCCACCCCGGGCTGTCCAGTGGCGACGTCGTATTCCTGGACACCGGCGACCCTTGCGTCCTGGCCTTCCAGCGCGGGGCCGACGTCGTCGTCGTTGCGAACACCTCCAGCGAATGGATCACCGCACCGGCCATCGGCCTTGTGCTCTTGGCATCCGGACCGATCGAGACCGGTCAAAGCGGCCTGCGGATCGGCCCGGACACCACTGTGTGGTTGCAGACCTGATCGCGGCCTAGAAGATCCGCTCGGCTTCGCCGTCGTCTTGGAACAAGTACGTGCGTTCGGGGGTCACGTGGACCTTGTCTCCCATACGCGGTGCCGAGTGGGAGCGATCGCGCGCAACGAGCGAGACGTCGCGACCATCCGCGGTGGCCATGTCCCCGTAGACGAAGGTGTCCGCACCGAGCTCCTCGACCAGCGTGACGGTCATGGTGGCGCCGATGTCCGACAGGTGCAGATCCTCCGGGCGGACGCCCAGCTGCGCCGTGCCGCTGCGCACCTTGTCAAGCAGTGAGCGCTCGATGGGCACGTGGTGATCGCCCATCATCACCCCGCCGTCGCTGACGGTGACCGGGACGATGTTCATCGACGGTGAGCCGATGAACGTGGCGACGAAGGCGTTGGTCGGCTCGTCGTATAGCGCACGCGGGGAGGCCACCTGCTGCAGTAATCCGTCCTTGAGCACCGCTACCCGATCCCCCATCGTCATCGCCTCGACTTGGTCGTGGGTGACGTAGACGGTGGTGGTTCCGAGCCTGCGTTGCAGCGCCGCGATCTGGGTTCGAGTCTGTACGCGCAACTTGGCGTCGAGGTTGGACAACGGTTCGTCCATCAAGAACACCTGCGGCTCGCGGACGATGGCCCGTCCCATCGCCACGCGCTGGCGCTGACCACCCGACAGCGCCTTCGGCTTGCGTTCGAGGTACTCGGTGAGGTCGAGCAGCGCTGCCGCTTCCTTCACGCGTCGATCTATGTCGTCCTTGGAGACCTTCTGGATCTTCAGCGCGAAGGCCATGTTCTCGGCGACCGACATGTGCGGGTACAGCGCGTAGTTCTGGAAGACCATTGCGATATCGCGGTCCTTCGCCGCCACGTTGGTGACGTCGCGGTCACCGATGTAGATGTGGCCGGCGCTGATGGGCTCGAGGCCGGCGAGCATGCGTAGCGAGGTGGACTTGCCGCACCCGGAGGGGCCGACGAGGACGAGGAACTCACCCTCACCGATGTCGAGGTTCAGATGCGAGACCGCCGGATCGGTGGTCCCGGGATAGACGAGCGAGACGTCGTCGAAGCGCACAGGCTGACTCATGGTGGTTCCTCTCACCGGCAGGAACGTGCCGGACGATCCGAAGTAAGAGCGATGTGTGTCGATTGTTCAGTTGTGCTCGCGAGCCTAGCGTCCCGAATGCAAGCGTTGGCACGGTTTGTGGCGAAAGGGCATCTTCCCCCGAGCCGGGAACCGGTGTCCGGCGGGTTGCCGGATCGTTGCCTAGATATCAAATCGTGATGCGTTACATGGATTTGTTGCACCTTTACAGGTTGCTTGCGGTGGGGCCGGGGAGGACTATGAACACGTTTACGCGCCGAGGACCTCCCTGGGCGTCACGTCAGGCAAGGAGAATCCATGACCGCAATCAAGCGGCGTCGTGGGATGGCGCTCCTCGCGGGTGGGCTGGCAGCCGGCATGCTGCTCGCCGCGTGCGGTGGTAGCGACGATTCCGCGAGCGACAGCGCCGGTGAGGAGACCGCAGCCGAGGACACGGCCGCGGAGGACACCGGCGGCGAAGAGGACGCCGGTGGCGAGGAAGACGCCGGCGGCGACATGGCGGCGGGCTGCGAGGCCTACGCCGACTACATGGGCAACGAAGGCACCACGGTGAACGTCTTCACCTCGATCCTGCCGCCCGAGCAGCAGTTGTTCGAAGAGGCGTGGGCCGGGTTCGAGGAGTGCACCGGCATCGACATCGTCTACGAGGCCAGCGACCAGTTCGAGGCGCAACTGCCGACCCGCATCGCCGGTGGCAACGCCCCCGACATCGCCTGGATCCCGCAGCCCGGTCTGCTCGAGCGGCTCGTGGCCGACGGTGGCCCCGTCGCGGCACCGGCGGCTACCGAGGCCCTGGTGGACGAGTACTGGAACCCGGCATGGAAGGGCTACGGCACCGTCGACGGCACCTTCTACGCCGCTCCGCTCGGCTCGAACATGAAGTCCTTCGTCTGGTACTCACCGTCGGTCTTCGCCGACAACGGCTACGAGGTTCCCACCACGTGGGATGAGCTCTGGGCGCTGTCCGACCAGATGGTCGCCGACGGCATCGACCCCTGGTGCGGCGGACTGGAGTCCGGCGGCGCCACCGGTTGGCCGGCCACCGACTGGCTCGAGCAGGTCATGCTGCGCCTCTACGGCGGAGACGTCTACGACCAGTGGGTGAGCCACGAACTCACCTTCCAGTCGCCCGAGGTCGAGGCTGCTATGGACGTCGTCGCCGGTTGGATGAAGAACCCCGAGTACGTCAACGGTGGTTTCGGTGACGTGCAGACCATCGCGCTGACCCCGTTCCAGGATGCCGGCGCCGGTATCCCCACGGGTGAGTGCGGCATGCTGCAGCAGGCGTCGTTCTACGCCAACTTCTGGGCCAACTTCGACGAGAACGCCACGGTGGGCCCGGATGGCACCGCCTACGCGTTCTACCTGCCGGAGATCAGCTCGGAGTTCCCGCAGCCGGTCGTCGGCGGCGGTGAGTTCGTCGCTGCCTTCGCGGATCGTCCCGAGGTGCAGGCTGTCCAGACCTACATGGCCAGCCCGGACTTCCACACCAGCAAGGCGGCGCTGGGCAACTGGGTGTCGGCGAACAGCGGCGTGCCGCTGGACACCTACGCAGCCGATTCCATCGATCAGCTGTCCGCTGAGTTCCTCACCGATCCGAACGGCATCTTCCGTTTCGATGCCTCGGATCTGATGCCGGCCGCGGTCGGTGCCGGTGAAATGTGGACGCAGATGACCGCGTGGTTCGCCGAGGACAAGCCGACGGCTGAGGTCCTCGCCGATATCGACGCAGCGTGGCCGGCGTCCTAACCGGATGACGATCACAGTTTCGTGAACCGCTGACTGCCGGGGCCCGACGGGAGTACCGTCCAAGGCCCCGGCAGTCGGCGTTTCGAAACCCCTAGATGAAGTCCCGATAGGTACCCGAGACAACACGCGGCGAAGGAGGCGGGCAGGTGGAGGAACTGCTCACCGGACTCGAGAAACAGTGGTCCGGCTTCTTGGGCATCGTCGTTTTCGGCGTTCTTATCGCGGTGTTGTTCTTCCTCGGCTCACGCTTTCGCGGACGCCTCAGCAGGCCGGCTGCGATCTTGATCTTCCTCGGCCCCGCGGCGCTGTTGCTAGTGATGGGGCTGATCGTCCCGGCGATACGAACGATTTTCGCCAGCACCCAGGACGCCTCCGGCAACGAGTTCGTGGGCTGGGCCAACTACCAGTGGATCTTCGATTCGCAGTTCGACATCATCGTGAACTCGATCCTGTGGATCGTCATCACCCCGATCGCGGCCACGGCCTTGGGCCTGACCCTCGCGCTGCTCCTGGATCGCATGCGCCGGGAAGCGGTGGCGAAGTCCTTCATCTTCATGCCGATGGCGATCTCGTTCGTCGGTGCTTCGATCATCTGGAGCCTTATCTACGAATACCGGGCACCGGATAAGCCGCAGGTGGGCCTGCTGAGCCAGATCGTCATGTGGCTGGGTGTGGACGAACCGCCGAAGTGGCTGCTGTGGCAACCGTTCAACAACTACCTGCTCATGGTCATCATGGTGTGGATCCAGGTGGGCTTCGCGATGGTGGTGCTCTCCGCGGCGATCAAGGCCATCCCATCCGATGTGGTGGAAGCAGCCGAACTGGACGGGGCTACCGGCTGGAAGTTGTTCTCGCGCGTGACGATCCCGATGATCCGCGGAACGTTGATCGTCGTCGTCACCACGATCATGTTCGCGGTGTTGAAGATCTTCGACATCGTGCGAGTGATGACGAACGGCAATTACGGAACCCAGATCGTCGCCAACGAGATGTATGCCCAGGCGTTCGTGCAATTCGACGTGGGTCGAGGTAGCGCGCTGGCCGTCGTGCTGTTCGTGGCGGTGATCCCGCTGATCGTCTTCAACGTCGTTCAACTCAGGAAGGATCGGGCCACACGATGAGTGTCGAAGCACATGAGATGCCGCGCCTTCCCGACGTGGATCCGCTCGAGGACAAGCCCGAGTCGATCCCGCAGGCGGCGCGCCGCAAGCTCAGCAGTCCGTGGGCGTCGTTCGTCGTCGTCGTCATCACCTTCTTGTGGACGATCCCCACCCTCGGCCTGCTGATCACCTCGCTTCGGCCGGCGGCGGATGCGCAGAACTCCGGCTGGTGGACCTTCTTCGCCAACCCGGCGGTCACCTTCAGTAACTACGCCGAGGTCATCACCGGTGGCGACACCATCCCAAGCGGCATCACTCCGTACTTCTTCAACTCCTTCGCCATCGCCATCCCGGCGGCGATCTTCCCGCTCACCCTCGCGTGCATGGCGGCCTACGCCCTTGCCTGGGTGCGCTTCAAGTGGTCCACCGCGGTGTTCTTCGGCATCTTCGCGCTGCAGGTCGTACCGCTGCAGATGGCCCTGCTGCCGTTGCTGCAGATGTTCAACCTCGGCTGGAGCCTGGGTCCGATCCCGATCTTTCCGGACCTGAACCGTCCCGGGTCCGAGCAGTCGCTACTCGCCGGCACCTACATCCCGCTATGGATCGCGCACACCATGTTCGCGTTGCCGCTCGCGATCTTCTTGATCCACAACTTCATCGCGCAGTTGCCGCGCGATCTGATGGAGGCGGCGCGGGTCGACGGTGCCAGCCACTTCCTCATCTTCCGCAAAATCGTGCTGCCGTTGTCGGTTCCGGCGATCGCCTCGTTCGCGATCTTCCAGTTCCTGTGGGTGTGGAACGACCTCCTCGTCGCCCTCACGTTCGCCGGTGGCACACCCGACGTGGCTCCGGTGACGGCCTATCTGGCGAATGTGAAGGGCACCTACGGGGCGCAATTGCACTTGATCACGGCCGGTGCCTTCATCGCGATCGTGGTGCCGCTGATCGTGTTCTTCGCGCTGCAGCGCTACTTCGTCCGCGGCCTCCTCGCCGGCTCCGTCAAAGGCTGACCCTTTTTCCCACTATCTGGGAATTTCACCGTCAATTCCCCGCAATGCACACCACCAGCGTCATATTTCCCAAGTTTGGATTAGCCACTCGCTGCGGGGATAGCCTCATCGAATGACCGACGACGACGCTGCTGCGATCCCCGACCTGGAAATCCCAACGGGCTTCGAGTTGGGGGTCGCCACCTCCGCTTGGCAGATCGAGGGCGACCTCGCCGGACGGGGTCGATGCAACTGGGACGACTTCGCCGACACCCCCGGCGCCATCGTTGACGGTGCCACCGGTGATCCAGCCTGCGATCACGTACATCGCCTCGAGGAAGACCTGGGCCTACTGCAGTGGCTCGGCGTGGACACCTATCGCTTCTCCTTCAGTTGGCCGCGGGTGATCCCCGAGGGAACCGGCGCCGTGAATCCCGCGGGCCTGGACTTCTACGACCGGCTGATCGACGGCCTGCTCGAGCGCGGTATCGCTCCTGCGGCCACGCTCTACCACTGGGACACCCCGGCACCTCTCGAGCGGGCGGGCGGCTGGACGGTTCGCGGGACGGCGGAAGCCTTCGCCGAGTACGCGGCCGTGCTCGCCGAGCACTTCTCCGATCGCATCGAGCGTTGGGCCACTCTCAACGAGCCTTGGTGCCCGGCGTTCCTGGGCTATGCCGCCGGCTACTTCGCGCCCGGACGAACCGAGCCCGATGCCGCCCTCGCGGCTGCGTATCACTTGATGCTCGGCCACGGCCTGGCTGTCGACCGGTTACGGGCGGCGGGTGCGCGAAGTGTCGGCATCGTGCTGAACATCATCCCGACGGTCACAGACGATCCCAAGTTGGCCGAAGCGACCCGGCACGTCGATGGCATCCAGAACCGACTCTGGCTCGACTTGCTCGCGGGTCGGGGCATCCCCGAGGACATCCGCGGGAATTGCGCGGATCTCACCGACTGGTCCTTCGTGCGCAACGAGGATCTGCCCATCATCGCCACTCCCATCGATTGGATCGGCGAGAACTACTACTCGATCAACCGCGTGGTGTCCGTCGAGGACGCGGGCAGCGCAGCGATCGGTCAAGACGCCTCCATGTTCCCGGGCGCTCCTGAGCACGCCTTCTCGCCGCGCCCACCGTTCACCGATATGGGTTGGGAGGTCTATCCGCCCGGCATCGTGATGGCGCTGGAACAGATATCCGAAACTCTCCCCGGCATCCCGATCTTCATTTGCGAGAACGGTGCCGCAGTGGAAGAGGACAACGACGACGACGCGATCCGCGACCCCATTCGAACCCGATACCTGCACGATCATCTCGAGCAGGTCCTAGGCGCCCGGTCGCAGGGAATCGACGTGCGCGGCTACTACGCATGGTCCTTGTTGGACAACCTGGAATGGGCATCGGGCTGGACGAAGAAGTTCGGACTCATCAGAGTGGATCCGGACACCGGTACGCGCACACCGAAGGACAGTGCGTACTGGTACCGCCGGCAATCGGTAGGGAGGAATGCATGAGCGTCGTTGCCATGGATGTGCAAGGAGCCCCCGTCGAGGGCTATCTCGCTATACCCGAGAGCGGTGTCGGTCCTGGCGTGTTGGTGATCCAGGAATGGTGGGGTCTTGTTCCGCATATCAAGTCCGTAGTCGAGCGATTGGCGGATGCCGGCTTCGTTGCGATGGCCGTCGATCACTACCGCGGTGTGGAGACGACCGAACCCGATGAGGCCAAGAAACTGATGATGGGCATGAAGATCGCAGCGGTGGCTGCGGACATCGCCGCCGGAGCGGATTACCTGCTCTCACGCGCTGAAGTGAGTAGTTCGAGTGTCGGTTCGATCGGGTTCTGTATGGGCGGTGGCCTCTCACTCCTTGCTCCTACCGTTGGCGCGGTTTCCTCCGCAGTTGCCTTCTATCCCGCGATGCCGTGGCCTGACTACCACCCCGACTGGGACAACTACAGCGGCAAAGCCGCGTTGATCCACAAGGCCGAATCCGATGAAGGCCACGCCGGCCCCCGGATAACGGAGTACGCCGAGGCGATCACGGCTGCCGGGGGAGAGGTCTCCATCTTCGACTATCCCGGCAGCCAACACGCCTTCTTCAACGATGACCGACCCGAGGTATTCCACCCCGAGTACGCAGCGACCGCGTGGCAACGCAGCGTGGAATTCTTCAGTGCCCGACTTCGCTGACCGGGTTGCCGACGTCGACTCGATCGCTGAACTCGACGCGGCCATCTGTGCCTGCCGGGAGTGTCCGCGGCTGATCGACTGGTGTCAGCAGGTCGCGCAGGTGAAACGGGCTGCGTACCGAGGCGATGATTACTGGGGCGGTCCGGTTCCCGGCTTCGGCGCAGGTGAACCTCGCATCTGGATCGTAGGTCTGGCTCCCGGCGCTCATGGCGCCAACCGCACGGGACGGATGTTCACCGGCGATCGCAGCGGTGACTGGCTGTACGGATCGCTGTTCCGCACCGGGCTCGCTAGTCAACCGGAATCGACCTCGCGCAGTGACGGCCAGCAACTCGACGGGGTGCGCATCACCGCTGCCGTGCATTGCGCACCGCCGGATAACAAGCCGACCACCGAGGAACGAAGCACGTGTCGTACCTGGCTACGTAGGGAAGCCGAACTGGTTTTGCCGCATGTAGAATCGGTCGTGGCACTCGGTGGTATCGCGTGGTCGGCCACACTCGATTCCCTTGCGCACGCCGGATGCGAGATCCCCCGGCCGCGCCCGAAGTTCGGCCACGGCGCCGGCTTCGTCATCACCGATCCGCGCCGGATCCAGGTACTCGGCAGCTATCACCCCAGCCAGCAGAACACTTTTACCGGACGGCTCACCGAACAGATGCTCGATGGTGTGTTCCTCGCCGCTGCACCGGGCGGATCTCGCTCGAATGGCTAGAGTCGGGAGGCTATGAGGTCCAATCTGCAGGCTCACTACTGCGAGGCCCCGCTGGTGGTGCGTGCAAGGAGGTCGTGAAGTGGCCAGATTGCACGAGGTGGCGGTTCGCGAACTCGTAGCCGAGATCGTGAGCGGCCGGTTCGTGCCCGGGGAGTGGTTACCCAGGGAAGTCGACCTCGCCGAGCGTTTCGACATCAGTCGGGGAGTCGCACGGGAATGCATCCGAGCCCTCGAGGAGCGGGCACTGGTCCTGGTGCGGCACGGGCAAGGTGCCCAGGTGCTCGAGCCGCAGGAGTGGGACGTGCTCGATGGTGTGGTGGCTCAGGAGATCTTGCGCGGGCCGCTACCCACCACATTGCTGGTGGAGTATTTGGAGTGTCGGCAGGGACTGGAGATCGAGGCGGCGGGTTTGGCGGCTCGGCGCTCGAGCGAGCAGGCCCGCCTCGCGTTGGCCGCTGCCTACGAAGCGATGACGGCTGCGGCGGGGAGTGCGAACAATGCCAGCGCGCCGGATAGCGAAGCCGAATTCCTCGCGGCGGACGTGCGTTTCCACGAGGCACTGGCGCAGGCTTCCGGCAACCGCGTGATGACCCAGACGCTGTTGCGTATGCACAGCGCCCTGCTGTGTGTGCGCTTGCCGCTCGCGCGTCCGGAGCGACGGTTGGACATCGGCCTACCGGAGCACGCGCGCATCCTCGCCGCGGTCGAGGCGGGCGACGAGGCAGCCGCCCGGCAGGCGATGGCCGCGCACTTGGAGACCATCGCCGGGTACGTTGCAGAAGAGGTATCGCGCAGAGACTCATTCACTTGATCTCGGCCAGCTACGGCCACGACCGAGGAATCGAGGTGTTCGGTTCGGCTGGCATTGTGTCTTCCGTGAACGAGCGTGTGCACGCAACGGAGGTCACTGGCGCTCCCGTCGTCCTTTGAGCACCTGCTCTTCGTGTCCTTCGCGTCCGCGACGCAACCGATGGACTACGACGAACCGACCAATCGCTCAGCGGGCGGGAATACCAAGGTCACTTCGGTGAATGCTCGAAGCGTGCCATCTTCTGCGATGAAACTCGGGGAGAGCACCTCGACCGGGTAGGTGACCATGTCGCCATCGACCACCGGCTCCGCGGCACGCAACTCGATCCGATCCGTGGTGGCGGCACCGGGATCGGGGTTCGTCGCAGCGTCGTGGATCAGCAGCGTGACGTCGAGGGAGTCCGCACCGAACATCTGACTCCACTCGCTTTCCAGCCGTAGCGCGGGCATCAGTTCGCTCTCACCCGGCGAGTCCTCCCGGACCGCGAGTACCTGGGGCTCGGCCGGCGACATCGTAAGGGTGAACAGCCCCTCGGAGGCCGGAGTCAATTGCGCACTGTCCGCGGAGTGGGCGAGTACCCACCGGGCCACCTGCGGCTGGGCCTCCCGGCCCTGCCAGAGTCGACCGGCGCCGAATCCAGCGGCGACCGAGCCCAGGCCGATCGCCACGATGAGGATCCACACCCACAGGCTCAAGCCGCCGCGCATGCGCGCCAGGGTAGGGCAGCAAGCGAGGTCGATGCCCGCGCGCGGTAGACGGGTGCGGAATCATGGGGCCCGCAGCGGACGCGGCCCTCGTAGTCCAACTGGTAGAGACACCCGGCTTAAACCCGGCACAGTATGGGTTCGAATCCCATCGAGGGCAC
>Ga0180429_10003011_pt1 | contig 13727 bp, 10 predicted proteins | sample SS_ome_FD_132428 | JGI IMG/M metagenome (GOLD analysis project Ga0180429, IMG submission 132428) | Hypersaline lake sediment archaeal communities from the Salton Sea, California, USA - SS_1_S_1 metaG | ecosystem: Environmental > Aquatic > Non-marine Saline and Alkaline > Hypersaline > Sediment ...
ATCCCGACACCCACGGCACGGAGAGCCTCCAATTGCACTTCCGCCTTGGTCAGGTTGTTGGTAATGTTGCCACCACCGAGAATCGCCGGCACGTCGGCTCGCACAGATAATGGCAGGGTCCCCGCCAGCAATACGACTATCAAGGCTTGCCCGAGCAGCAGACCGGATTTCCATTTGAGGATCGTGACTGTGCGTTGGTACATCTTCATCGGTTACCCCGTACAATGTACTGTGAAATGTCCGGTGACGACGTCACGCGAGCCTTCCTGCACTGAATTCGCCAGATGGAAGAGGATGTTCTTACCGCGGCGCGTCCGGCGGCCACTCGCCGAGCGGGGCAGACCGCCGCCATGCTACACCGTAGGTACCCTGATAGGCGCCGACCTCGCCCGACTCGGCAAGCCTTGCGTCCACGGTGTACTCGCCGGCAGCCGAATCGCCCGACTCGGCCAGCGGTTGAGCCCACTGGTCGGCCCGGAAGCGTACCTTGATCGTGCCCGACAAACGATCATCCTCAAGCGCTAATCCCTCCGCGTCGATTACCGGACGGGCCTGCGTAGTGTGGTCGGCAAATCCCTTGATACGTTCGAACTTCCCGGCCCGGACGGTGAGAAACAAGAGCAACCGGCCCTCCCGGCCGCCTTGCTGAATTGCCGCGTCGTGCAGTTGCAGCACGTGCGTACACTCGGGCATCCAATGCGGTTGCCGGGGCATCGCGGTAACGGCGCCGCTTCGCTTGACGGGATTCTTGAAAGCTACGAGCGTCGAATGAACCGTTCCTGTCAGTTGGCCGGCCTTTCCTAACACGGCGTTCACGTCACACTTGTCGAACCGGCGATATCCGTCTATGCCGATACCGAGGCTTCCCGAAAGCCGCGCCTGGACCGGATCGGTATGCGCACGATCGTGGAAGATGAGCAACCGGTCTTCCATCGGGAACGGCGCCTTCGCGCCGGGAACCAGTTGTTCGAAGACGATCTTTCCGCGCTTTTCCTCGGCGACGACGAGCCGATCTTCCTCGACACCGACGATCAGGAACACCCTGCCGTCTTGAATCGCGACCCTTCGCTCGGCGCCCCGGTCGAGTGTCCACGAGTGGCGATATTGAAGCTTGTCCGGCAGTGTCCAAAGCCGGGTGAGGCCCGACGTCGATAAGCGAAAGGCGCCGAAAAGCCCGTTTTGCTTCTTCTCGTTTGACGCTTTGCTGCGCGCATTGAGCGCGACCGTGTCTCCGGTGACGTTCACCGTGCCGATCTGTTCGCCGAGCCCCTCATGCACCCAGAGGACCTTGCCGTCGCGCGGGTCGATCAATCGAAGACTCCCCACGCCATCGTTGACCACCAGGTATTCTCGTCCGGCGTGCCGCCAGATTGCCGGTGTCGCGTGACGAGAGAGGACGCGATCCTCGATAGCCCAGCGCTTCTTGCCGGTTCGCACGTCCATCGCCGAAAGGCCTTCGTGGGGCACGAAAACCACGCCCTCGGCGACGACCAACGACGACTTTTCGCTCGCCTCCCAGCAGAGTTTTTTCGATTGTAGGTATTTTTCTCGCAGTTGTTGCAGTCCGGGCTCCGCGAGAACCTCCCAGAGTTTCTTCCCTGTTTTCGCGTCATAGGCGTAGAGCCATCCGGCGGTGCCCATGCTGAAAACGCGGCCGTCGTCGTACGCTGGCGAGACGCACCAGTGGCCCCGTTTGTGTCCCAGACGATTGAGCCCCTTGCCGCTTTCCTTTTTCTCCCATCGGATCTTCCCGGTGCGGGCGTCCACGGCCAGCAGGATATCGTCGGCGGTCACGCTGAAGAACCAGGGCGGCAAGTATTTCGCCGGATCGTCGACGGTGCGCCACGCTTCCACCTTCGCACGCATCTTTCCGTCGGGCTTGAAGTACGTGACGAAGACCGTGTCTTCGGCGACGATCGGGCTGGATGCTCCGCCATAGAACGGTTCGATTCCATGTTCGAGGGACAACCTTAGATGACCGGGATACAACCCCTTGCCAACGCCCATGTGATGATCGACCGTCCAGGCAATTGGGGCATCATCGAGGTGTTCAACCAGGGCACGCCCCACCTTCTCCGGAGTTCGGTCGCCATCGCCGATGAACATGGGCCAGTTGGTCCCGGCGCGCGCCGCGCAAGACGGTCCGATCGTCATGGCAACGGCCAAAGTGGTGATGCAGCGTCTCATCGGAACCTCCTTTTGGGATTGGTACAGCGGCTCTGGAAATCGGCGAGTGTTCGTTTATTATATCCATCTTGGCGGCTCTCGATAGCATAAGCACGGCCGCGGCCACGAACGGAGAAAACGCTCACCGTTGATAGTGCAAAACGCCCGACTCGACACTCGCTTCCGCGGGCTTGCCGTTTACGAGTAACTTCGGCGTTCCGGAGACTTTCACTGATATCGCCCGCACGTCGCCCGTGACATTGACTGTGTCCCTACTCACGCGCACAAAACCGTGGCCGCTGAACGTAAAGGACTCGCCGCCGTCGCCCAGTTGCAGGACCTCCTCTTTGGCGGGAGCAAGGGCGTACAGCACGCGATCGCTTATGCCCTTGCCGACAATTCGCCCGGCGCTCAACCGCGACACTGACGCCGCCGACTTTTGATGTTTTCGAGTACGCCTCCACTTCATCTTCGCGCGGCGTGCGCGGGCCACCCTTTGTATAGACGGTGGGCGAATCTAAGAAGTAGACCGACGTATCGTCGGCGCCGAGCATGTGGATACGAACGCCGACTTTCCGATCGTACCACGCCTTGCCCATGAGGCTCTCAGCCGGGGCGATCGCGCACGTCTGCAACGTTGTCAACTTCCAGGGCCTGTCGCCCGCGGCAAGCGCATGCTGCGAGGCGACATGCACTTCCGGAATGTTCAGCAGCGTGGTGCAGAGCGCCGTCGTCTTCTTCCACTTTGCGGGATCGGCGGGTTGCGCTTCTCCGAGAGCGTGGACGAGCCAGTGGATCGTGCGCGGCCTGTCGCTGGTCACGCGATAGATGTCCAGCAGGTACTCGTCGGTCAGAAACAGTGCCCGCGTGAGGTCGGTTTCAGGATACACCTTCTTCGCCGCGACTTTCGGTTGGTCGCTGCTTCGCACTTCTCCCTCGCCTTTGTAGACCGGTTTGGCGCCGATTGTCGTTGCGCTAACGAATGTCACGAGCGGCGCGAACTGATGCCGCGCCGATCGCACGCCCTGCACCACAACAGCAACGTCCCGACGCATGACTTGATCTTTCCGAACTCCTCGAAGTACAGCCCGCCGTCGGCCAGGTAGTCGTCGAAATACCACTTGATGCCGGTGGGGGATTCCCACAGCTTCCTCATCAGTTCTTTGTCGCCCATCGCGGCAGCAAGGATGTGTGCCGAGAGCATGCGCGGCCACTGCATATTGGGCAGCCAACTGATGCGAGTATCCCGTCGTGGGTTGTCGAGTTGGTAACGGATGTGCTTGCGAAATGTGTCTTCGAGTTTGCGACGTTCTTCGCCCGTGAGGTCGTCGTAGAGGACATCGTAGCGGAGGCCGTGCAGGTACATGGTGTGTCGCCGGCTTTCGCCGATTCTCGCCCCGACGAAGCTGAGCAAGTATTCTTTCTCGGCTTCACGGGCCGGAGTGTCATTCATAACGCACGCATCAAACAGCCGCACGAACTGCGGAGCGAAGCCCTCGAGCGATTTCATTCGCTGGTATTCGGATTTCGCCCAGTCCTCCCTCTCGATTCGCTGACGAATCGCACCCGCCTCATCGGTGGTCCAGAGCACAAAAGGGTGGTCGGCTGCCATCGCTGTGAAAGCGAAACAGCAGCAGGGAAGAATGGCAAGAACTCGAAGCAGCATGATGACCTCCAGTCTATTGGAAAGTACTCACGTAGATATCCCCTCCCGCGGATGGCTTATGCTAGGATGCGATCCCTTGTTTTGCGTTCTCGTCTCGATTCACGCCCGATTCCGTTGTTCCGATAATCCCTCTCTATCAAGAGGAAGTAACCAGTCTACCCGTTTTAGGCGCGCACCGCCGAACACTCCCTCCAAACAGACGAAAGAAACGACGCCTGTTCACGAATCCAGGCCTCGAGGCCGGACCCAACGAAGATCGCAACTCTTTACCTTACCGCACGTTACAGCACTTCCGACTACCGGTCTCAACTCCAGCCACTGGGCCGACCCCGTTTCCGCACGCACAAGATCGCGGTCGACCGACCTCATACTCCGGGTGAAAACTTACACACAGACCGGCGCGGAACAAGGCAACCCCCACAAAACACCATGGGTTCGCGATAGCTTCATCCTGGCGACACCTTGTAGTCCCCGCTGATTCTCTGAAAGAGCCGATTTCTTGCCGGCGCGCCTAAATTCGATGGCAATTCTCCTTATTCATGGGTAGAGTATCGATTGGCATGCATGCCATGGTTTGGGACCGACGTTCGGCTGTCTTCCATTTTCCATTTGGTCCGGCCTTTTGCCGACAACGGCGTAAGACGAAGGACCAATGAAACGATTCATTAACTCGAGGAGAACGCCATGGGTAGGCGGCAATTTGTGATCTGGCTGGTTGCCGGAATGATGATGGCGGTGGCCACGCCGGCCCAGGGAGCGGAACAGGAACGTAGCTGGCAGATCATCCTGAGCGGATTCTTCAAGGGCGGAGCCAAGCCGCTTTATCTTTATGCCCGCGAGCGCGACGGAGAGTGGGTCGCCGTAGTCGGCAGTTCGCGAGACCCGGACCGCCCAGGCGGCAAGACCTATAACCGAAGCTGGTATTGCGGCGACTTGTCCGGCGTGCCGATCCAAGACGGAAAGGTGAAGGGGCAGTTTATCCTGCACGTCACGCCCGACCTCTGGGTACCCGCCAACCATAGGGATTTTCAGGTTGTTTTCGATATCGACGCAACGCTCAATGGCAGCGACAAGCTGGAAGGCTCATACAAAGTGGTGTCGATAGGCACGAAGGACGAAACGACTCGCGACTTCGGCAAAGCAGGCCGAGTTAGCGGCTCCGCCGAACTGAAGACGCAGGCGGCGCTGCCCGATCCGGTTACGTTCCGATGCAACATGCAAGGCTCGCTCGTGGGAGGCGATCCGAAGTACGGTGGCCGGTGCATGGTCCTGTGGCTTGGGCTAGAGAATGGAAAACTGACGTCGACTATTCACGGCCTGTTGAGCCAGAAGTTCGAGGTGTACGGCAAGGAAGGCTTCACGGCCGCGGGCAACACGGCCACCGCCGACGCCGACCGGCTTACGGCCCATATCACGGTGCCGACGAAGACGCTCGACATGGAGCCGTGCCAGTACATTTTCGACCTCGACGGCCGACGGCTGAATCAGGTGATCGTCGGGACCTACAAGTTGACGGTGAGAATTGACGGCAAGGCGGACGTCGCGATCATCGGCAGCTTCGACGGGGGCTGGTCGGAAGGCGTTACTCATTTGAAGGCGGATGCCGCGGCCGAAACTCCGTACGACACGAAAAGCCGTTATCCGCACGTCAGTGTCTGTGCGCTGGTCAATTGGCCGATCGGCGAAAAGGAAAGAAGCCCGGCCGACGTGCTGCCGCGTTGCTACCGCGACTCTTCGTGCGGCTTCTACGTGTGGCGCAACCGCTGGCAGGACGGCAACGATACGGTCATCACCGTGCCGACCAACCGGACGGAAGGCTACATGAGCGCGAAACCGGATCGGGCTCTGTCGCTAAACACGATGGGGCGGCACGTGCGATGGGGCACGGTCAAGGACGGGCCGACAAAGCACTGGTCCACTTCGCCGCGCGGGGAGACCAGTTCGCTCACGCTCTCGGATGGAACGTGTTTCGCCGTCGACTTCTCGGGCGCAAGCGGTGCGGACGTCATGCTGGTGACCACCGGCAAGGCGGAAGGCCAAACCGTGAAAATCGGCGGCAAGACGCTCACGTTCTACTTCCCGACGCAGAAGGCCGCGCCCCAAGTGAAGGCTCAGGGCGATGCGGCCGTGGTCGGCAAGCAGCGAGTTGTGGTAAGGGACGGCAATTTGGTTTTGTCGGTAAAGGGGAAGTAGCGAAACAGCGGAAGTCCGTGGCGCAATAAGAGGCGCTGCTTTACGCTCGCATTCCTTTCCTGCAACCCGAGCGGGAATGGAACCGTTTGGACGCGAATGACTTGAGGTGAAAAGGAAATGTCGATTCAGAGAGGCGCCATACGTGTTCTGCTCGGGTGTCCGCCGGAGGACGGGAACGCAAACTGCTGACTCGCAAAAAGGGAGGTTCTCATCGTGCAGCTACAAGCCATTACACTCGTCGGTTGGCCGCGGTTTCATGGTCTTCTTGTGCTTAGCCTCGCTGTAGTATTGGGCGCCACTGTGTCGGCCCGAGCCGAGCGGCTCAAGTTCGACGTGGTTCAACTCGGTCGTGCTCCGATCGCAGGGTCGATTTCCAAGTACACCGCGGACGGCAAATTCACGCTCACCGGCGGCGGCCGGGACGCAAGCGATGCCTGTTTCGAAGGTGCGTTTGCAGGCGTCCGGACGCAGGCGTCCAACTTCACGTTCATCTGCCGTGTCGCCAAAGCGCCTACCGGCACTCGCGACCCACAGTACGGCGTGATGATGCGAGCCGGCCTGAAAGGGCCCGAGAAACAACTGAATCTACGCTACGACGGCCGCGCCTCGCATCGGGCATGGCGTTGGCTGATGAAGTACCACGTCACGCCAAGTTCGCACGACGGTAGCAGCCGCGCGTACGTCTACTCGTACGACAAGTCCATCTCCGCCACCGAAGGCATTTGGCTCAAGGTCGTCCGCCGCTACCCGTTCGTCTACTTGTACACGAGCATGGACGGCAAAACCTGGACCGAATTCGGAGCCGATTATCTCAAGGTCATGTTGCCGCAGAAGGTATGGGTCGGCCCGCAGATTACCGGCGGAGCCGACGGCAAGACGCCCAACTCGATCACCTTCGACCGGCTTTCCTTCGCGTTCGACGAAGGCAATGCCACGGCACCAACGGCCGACTTTTGGAAGGAATATCATCCACCGCTGGAGCCCTACGTCGCCTACTTCGCCAAAGTCGAAACCGGCACGGCCAAGGGCCCCTTCTCCGCCTACGTCCAGATGCCCAAGGACATGAACCCCAAGGACATCCGCGGACTCGTTTGGACGACCGGCTGCAAGGAGATGATTGTCAATGGCGGCGAGGCCATGCCCTGGACGCACCAGGACGGGCTCCGCAAGCCGGCCGACATGAAGCAGTGGGAAGGCGCCTATGCGATGCCGAAGACGCGGGCGTTTAACCAGATTCTCGCGCACTACGGCCTCGTGCGCCTTGGCGGGGCCTTTCCGGTGGAATGCTACCCGCAGGCGATCGAGCGGCTCGCCAAAGTCTCGCCCATCAAACATCTGCGCAACATTCCGTTCTGTGCGACCGGCGCGTCGGCCGCGGGCGGCGCGTCGGCGAAAGCGGCCAATCTGTATCATGAGCATTGTGCGGCCGCCGCACCCACGCTGATCGGCATGGCGGGAGCGGCTACCGCGGACCGTGCCGTGCTGACAACGCCCCATCTGCACGTGTTTGGTTCCAAAGACGGAGGCCATCTAAAGGACGTCGAGAGCTGGATCCCCCGACTGCGTGAAAGCCGCGCGCTCTGGGCGCCCACGCCCATGTGGCGTGTCTACCACCGGCAACACAAGTCATACGCGATCGTCTTCCCCTACTTCATCGAGACGCTGCGGTTCCGCGTGCCCGGCAATGCGGACTACACGCGAGGCGCTCCCAAGCTGAAGACGCTCGATATCCAAAGCGGCTGGTACGGGCTTGCGGACACATGGTACACGAACTATCCCGAGGTCGTGCCGGTGCGCGGACACAAGGGCGACTCGAAGAACTTCGTTTGGCTGCCCAGCGAATTGACGGCCCGTGTCTGGCAGGCGTTTGTCTCACAGAATCCGAGAACCGTGATTCACTTCCCGATGTTCGAGGGGCACAACAATTATGGACAGCCAAATCCACACGGCTGGCGGAACAGTTGTCTGGCGGCGGACGAGCCGTTTGAGTTGGTCGCTTCCGGGCCGTTGAGCGATGATCTGAATGTTGAGTACTACGCCGGGCTCACGAAACTGAAAGTGCTCAAGGAGCACAGCACGCCGTATCGCGTTACGCTCGCCGCACCAGAGCCGGGCTTGCACGCGGTCTACGCGATTACCCAGTGGGAAGGCCATCGCGAGATCTCCCGCCCGGTAACGATCATGTTTCAGAAGCGGCGATAACCGTTGGAACCTCGGGAGACTCGCATGATGACCAAGACCTTGCGTTTCGCGTTGTGGATCATCGTGGTAGGGGCCGTATTCTTACAAGCGGAAGCAGTTGTACAAGCGGACAGTGCAGTGACGCGAGACGCGATTTCCGAAGCCGGGTTGACCGGTGGACTGGCCGTGTTCGCTGGTCAGAGCAACGGTGCCGGAGAGATCGAACTCGCACAAAGAGGACGGTGGGTGGTCTTGACCGTCGTGCCCGATGAAGCGTCGAGTCAGCGCACACGCAGTGCAGTCGAGGAGGAGGTGCGTCGAGTGTTGGTGCCGGTCCGTGGCATTGCGTTGGTAAAGACCAGCGGCCAATGGCGTTCGCTTGAGAAACCGATGCCCGCGGGGTGGGACGAGTGGACGCACTTCTTCCATGGCCCGGACGGCAACGCCGTTTCTCGGGACACGGCCGTCGGTATCCCCAACGCACTACGGCTCATCGCCGGGCCGCGTCTACAGGACAGCAACGGCGCGAACGGCCATCGACTCAGCGGCGGGATCGCCGTGTCGGAGTGGAACTACACACAGTCGGGCGGCAAAGACCGGCAAAAGCTGGTCGTCGAAGGACGCGATGCACTGAGCGGTGCCCTGCTCTGGCAGAAGATCGAACCCGTGTACCGAGGCGCTCCGCGATCCGTGAAGACGAAGCCGTTGATTCTGGCCGACGGCCGGCTGCTGCGGATGGTTGACGACGGAGAAGAGTCAGCGCGTATCGGCCACTTCGATCCGCGCTCCGGCGAACGGGTCCGCGTGTACCAGTCATCGTTGAATCTTCGCGACGGCCCTTATCAGTGGAGCGCCGAGCCGCAATTCAACTATCACGACGGTCTCGTGGTGCAAGCGGCCGGCAAGGATTTGCGGTGCTTCGACGCCGAGAACGACGAACCGCGATGGTCTTACGAGACCACCGGCGGCGAGATGTTCGACATGTTTCTGCTCGATGACGGCACCATCCTCACCTACGGCCACCAGTGGGCGCGGATCGATCAGGCCACCGGCAAGTTGTTGGCATTCGGGAGCACCGGTGGGAACGCCCGTTGCGATACCAGTACGTGTGCCGCGAATCTCGTCACCGCCGGGTTTGGAAACTACTTCGACATCAGCGACCCGCAGCCGAAGTGGACGCGGCGCGACATCGCGCGTGGACAATGCGGCGGCCGAAGTACCCCCGGGTATGGCATGACCTACCATCACGGCAGCGGCTGTGGCTGTTTCTTCATGATTCGAGGCAACATGGCCCTGCAACGTTTGCCAGAGCCACTTCGGTGAGGCGCCCGCTGAACTCAACACCAAGCTGCGGATGAAGTACGTCTCGGGTCAGGAGATACGCTTCGAACTCGATCGGGGTGTCGGACCGGACGTCGGTGAGATTTTCGTCTGCGAGGACGCCAAGATCGAAATCAATCGCAACACCTTCAAGAGCAACCCGCCCGATCTTATCAAGCAGCTTCCGCCGGACCCCGATGCGAAAAAGGAGGTCACTTGGCCGGCGCGAATGGGTTGGATGGGACGTTGTCACCTTCGCAACTGGCTCGAGTGCGTCAAGAGCCGCAAGCGGCCCAATGCCTATGGCGAGTTGACCCAGCGTTCCGGAACGATTTGCTGTCTGACGACCATTGCCCGGATCTTGAATCGGACGCTGAAGTGGGATCCGAAAAGCGAACGCTTTGTCGACGACGATGCGGCCAATCGGTTTCACTGAGGAGAATTGCGATGAGAGCCGCGTTGTTCGCAGCCGCTGTCTGTATGTTGGCCCTCCCACCGGCGGCGTCTTCCGCAGTGTTCCAGTACGCCGTGCCGGTGGCGACCAACAGGGGACCGAGTACGGCTTTTCTGTGGATACCTCCCAGGGCTTCGCGAATTCGCGGCGTGGTAATCGGCGGGATGACGCTGATGGAGCGGGAAATGGCAAAAGATCCGTGCATCCGTCAGGCGTGCGCTGCCGAACACTTGGCCATCGTCTTTCTGAAATGTGGACTGGGTCGAGCCGACCTGCAACAAGTTCTCGACGACCTGGCCAAGGTCTCGGGCTACGGCGACCGGAGCAACCGGTAAGGAACTTTGGCGCAGAGAGATCGGCGCCGACGTAACAACGAAACCTGTCGTTGTCGCTGGCAGCATTCTTGTGGGGACGACGAAGGATTGTACGCGGCGATCATTGGTAGATGGCGCCGCCGTTGGAGCACCAATCACGCCGGGCGTTGTCGGCAACGTGTTGGTCGACGGTCCGCGAGTGTGGTTCGGAACGGCCGACGGCACATTGCACGTGGTCGACATCGAAACATGGCGTCCGATTGCGACCGCCGAGGTGGCTGTCAATCGCGGCGGTTTGATCAAGGTTCGCGACCGAATCATCGCGGCAGGTGACGCGGCGTATCACACGGTTGAACTCAACGACAAGGGCGACGACATTCTCGTTGGAGACTGGTTCGATGACGTCTCTTGGCTCGGCTCTCCGGTGGCGCCGTTCTCATCGGCCGATGGGCGGCTCTGGGTTCCGGCGCGCGGCTGGAGCATGATGTGCCTGGGAGGTGCGCCATGACTCGCTGGATTTACGCATTTTCCGCCCCCGCGCCCGACGGCAATGACGAACGTTCCCTCTTGGGCGGCAAAGGGGCCAGTCTCCGGCAAATGACAAAGGCGGGCCTCACCGTTCCGCCCGGCTTCACCATCACGACGGAGTGTTGCGCCGAGTATTTCCGTCTGGGCCGGCAGTGGCCGGAGGGGCTTGGAGCGGAACTCCAGTCTCATCTAGCGCGTCTGGAGACCGATGTCGGGCGGCGTTTCGGCCGGGGCGAGCGGCCGCTGTTGGTGTCCGTTCGCTCGGGTGCCGCACGTAGCATGCCGGGGATGATGGATACGCTGCTGAACTGCGGCCTGAATACGCAACTGGCCGAAGAGGTTGGCGCCGAGTCCAGGTTTTGGCAACTCTACCAACAGTTCATTGCGTCGTACGCAAGGACCGTTCATGGCTTGGACACGGCGCCGGTGGAGCACGGCGCGGCCGATCGCGATGCGATCAAGCGAATCCTCGCACTTTACGAAGAGAAAACCGGCGAGCCGTTCCCTCGCTCACCGTGGGATGCCCTGTGCGGCTGTATCAACGCCGTCTTCAATTCGTGGGAGAACCCGCGCGCCATCGCCTACCGCCGGCGTCACGGCATGCGCAATCTCCAGGGCACGGCGGTCAACGTCCAGATGATGTTCCCGTCGCACGTGTCGGGCGTCGTGTTCACTCGCGATCCGACCGCGCCGCAAGAAGAACGTCTCGTGGTCGAGGCGGCGTACGGGCTCGGTGAGTCGGTGGTCTCGGGCGAAGTGACGCCCGACCGCTACTTGGCGGCCCGCGACAACTTCGGCAACGTGACGGCAACGATCGGGCACAAGGACGCCGTCATTTGGGCGTTGGGCGACGAGCAGACCCTCGATCCCGACGGCCGATGCCTCGACGCTGGGCAGCTCCACGAATTGTGCCAGTTGTGCCTGAACGTGGAAGAGCATTTCGGGCATCCGGTCGACGTCGAGTTCGGCTTGGCCGATGGTCGTCTGGCGTTGCTGCAAGCCCGCGCGATTCGCGGTCTGGATGTTGCGCTGGCGGTCGAACCGGCCCGTCAGAAAGAGATTACACGGCTTGCGAATATCGTCCAACTCCTTCGTGGTCATGGCCCAGGCTGGGCTGGAGGCCATATAGGCTTCTCCTTGGCCGCGGACGAAACGTTCGGAGGATGCAGGAACGACATGAACGTGCCGGACACGCTGTAGCCCAGGGGGTTATTCCCACGGCAATCTGGTCGTGATCACCAGACATCTGCCGCGCTTCTCCTCTGAAACCGTCGCTCCTGTCTCTTCGGGTTTCCAAGGCCAGAGCAACACACCGGCGGCCGAGGTCTTCAAGGCCACCTTGGCAACCAACTCGCGCCGCTGAGTATCGATCACCGCGAAGTAGTGCCCATAGGGCTCGGCGACATAGGCGTGCTTGCCGTCTTCCGAGAACGTGACACCAATCGTGTAGGCGTTCAAGCATCGGCCTACAGCGAGAGTCGCCAGACGCTTCAGGTTGCTTTGGTCGTGTATGTGTACAGTCGCAGCGCTAGTGACAACGTAGACGTCGCTTCGACCGGGGGCGAAGCCCAACCACGCCGGCCGGTCATCCTTCAACGGACCGCACACGGCAACCACCTTCAGCGATTTCACCGAGAGCAGGGCAATCCGGCTATCGAACAGACGACACAAGACTACGCCGTTGCGAATGGCCTGGGCGGAGTACACGCCAACGCGGTCCTCCACGACCGAGGCTGCTTCCGGCCTGTCCATGTCTAAGCGGACCACACGGCGCCGGGTGAACGACCGACGCTCGGCGTCGAGGCCGTCGCTGTTGGCAAATAGCAGCAGTTTCCCCCTGCCCAATGGAACGCCGCTGAACTGCCAAGCGGGACCGCCGTCTTCGCCGGGCTTCAAGAACCGGAGGGCCGCCTCGCCGACGTCTACGTAGGGCAACCCGCCAGGCGCGGAACCCTGGAGCGTGTAGGCGTACTTACCATTCGGCGAGAACATCCACCGCGTGCAATGGTAGTTCTTCAACGTCTCCAACGAGAGGAGCACTTTCTCTCCGGCCCGGTCAATCAGGCACGAGACCGACTCGTCCTTAAAGACGATCGCACGGTGACCGTCTGCACTGAGCGCTTCCAAGGCCCATCGACTGGGAACCTCGTGCGGCCGTCCACATCCTTGCGGATTAAGAGCCAGACAGCCTTGGCCTTTGCGGAAGTAGTAGGCCAGGTTCGCATCGCCGGTTGGTCGATAACGCGGTGAGTGCACAAATCGCGCCGACTGGGCATATTCCAGCCAATAGCGGCGATCTCCGATCACAATGGTTCCCTGGCCGTTGTGTGGATTCGGCACGAGCATTCGCGTGTACGTCAACTTCCGCACTTCGTCCTGGAGGCGATTGTTCTGCTGGCGCAATCGGGAGAGTTCGGCGGCCGGGTCCGGCTGTTCCTTGCATGGGCTCTGGCCCCGGCTGCCGGTCTCCCCCGATTCTTGACCATCCAAGGCAGCCTCCTCGTGGCGAATGGACCGGTCTACCCAGGCCTCCTCGTCCGAGCCACGTTCTGTAAGATGTTTTGTGGCCTGGAAGTGCTCGAGTGCTTTGTCGTGCCGTCCCTGTGCGGCATACGCCTGGCCGATAGAGAATGCGGCCTTGAAGTTCCTCGTGTCACGCTCCAGGATCCGCTTGTACAACTCGATCGCATGTTCGTTGGCGCCGTGACACTGAAGAAACAAGTGGTCAGCCATTTTTATGGTTGCGTCGATGTCGCCTTTGCGCATCAACTCAGGGACCGTTTTCAGTTCATCACCTTCCAAGAGACGGCGATGCAGCGTCTTCGGACACTCTAGAGACGACCTGTCCGGCGCCGAGGAGTCTTCCTCCGGGATTCCCGGCGGCAATGCACGGTCCGTAGCGCTG
>Ga0180429_10003012_pt1 | contig 13727 bp, 7 predicted proteins | sample SS_ome_FD_132428 | JGI IMG/M metagenome (GOLD analysis project Ga0180429, IMG submission 132428) | Hypersaline lake sediment archaeal communities from the Salton Sea, California, USA - SS_1_S_1 metaG | ecosystem: Environmental > Aquatic > Non-marine Saline and Alkaline > Hypersaline > Sediment ...
CGAGAGCACACCGGTAATGGCGGCCAACTGCTCCAGCTCTTTGCGCAGCTCTGTGGCCGGAATCGACATGCGCGCCTCGTCTACCGATTCGTTCAGAGCGGCCACGCGGCAGTTGAGCTTTGTAAGAATGGCGGGCAACACTTGTGAGGTGGGTGCGTTGGCAAAATCGAGGGCCACATAGGGCCTGGCGGCGCGAATCGCATCCACATCCAGGGCATCCAGAAAGGCCTCGGAATAGCGCTCGACCACATGCGCCGCATAGTCAATCGTGCCGATCTCGTCCAGGTAGACCCGGCGAAAGTCCTCGCGGAAAAAGACCTTTTCGATATTGCGCTCTTCCGATTTCCGCAGGTCCTGGCCGTTCTCGTCAAAGAACTTTATGTCGACCACGCGACTGTCGTAGGGACTCAGACGGACGTGCATACCGCCGCAGGCATCGCTGATGCGGGTGATGTAGCGGGCCACTGGGATGGGGCTCGAGCGCAGGTCGACGACGTTGACGCCCGACGACGGCAACCCCGAGATAACCCCCCGCTTGAGCATTCGCGGCGAGCGGTGTGGGTCTCGGTTGATCGTCACGGTCGAACCCTTGGCCATGGTGGCGCCGAACGCGGCCCCCAAACGCGCCGCTAGTTCGGGGGTCAGGTCGATATTGACCAGCCCCGTGACACCATAGCGCCCAAACAGCACATGTCGCCCCTGGGCGCCCCAGATGATGCTGCTGTTAACCGTTGCGCCGCCCTCGACCTCTTTGCGAGGCCAAATCTTGACCGAGGGGTGGATCACGGCGCCCTCGCCGATCACCGAAGAGTCGCCGACGACAGCGCCCTCAAACACCACGGCCTTGCGCTTGATGTTGCACTGTTGGCCAATGATGGCACCGCGCAGTTCGGCGCTCTCGCCAACATAACAGTTGCGCCATACGACGCTGCGCTCGAGATGGGCAAAGCGATCGATGACGGTATAGTCCTGGATGACCGTCGGGCCATGCACAATGACCCCCTGCTTGAGCTGGACGCCCTTGCCCAGGTGCACCGCGCCATAGAGTTGGGCATCGGGCGCGACCTGCACGCCCTCCCCACGGTGGACCCGATCGCCCCAGTAGACACCTTCGACCCCCATCTTGACCTTGCCCTCGAGTATGTCGCGCGTGGCGCGCATATACTCGCTCAGGTTGCCGACATCGCACCAGTAGCCGTCGGCGACATAGCCGTACATCGGGTCGCCCTTCTCCAGCAAAATGGGAAACAGCTCTTTGGAAAAGTCAAACTTGGTCTCTGCCTCGAAATAGTCCAGAACCTCTGGCTCGAGCACATAGATTCCGGTGTTGACAGTATCCGAGATAACCTCACCCCAGGAGGGCTTTTCCAGGAACTGCTGGATCTGCCCCTCCTCGTTGATGATCACGACGCCATACTCCAGGGGATCGGGCACGCTGTAGAGCGTCAGGGTCGCCATCGCTTTGCGCTCACGGTGAAAGGCGGTGATTCGGCTCAGGTCGAAATCGGTCACCGCGTCTCCGCTGATGACGACAAAGGTCTCGTCGAGGAACTCTTGCGCCAGTTTGACGCTGCCGGCAGTGCCCAGAGGCGTCTCCTCAATCGAGTACTGGATGTTCATGCCGATGCTCGATCCGTCCCCGAAATAGTCCTGGATCGACTCGGCCATAAAGTGGAGCGTGATGACCACATCGGTGATACCATGCCGCTTGAGCAAGTCCAGGATGTGGCCGATCACCGGCTGACCGACAATGGGAACCAGCGGTTTGGGTCTATCAATCGTCAAGGGCCGAAGTCGAGAGCCCGCTCCGCCAGCCATCACTACTGCTTTCATTCAGTTCCTCCTGCTGTGGCCTGTTCACGCCGCCCGGCACTCCTCGGAGCTATTATACCATCGCGGCGATCCGCTGGGTAGCAGACTCGTGCGCATGCACGCTGGCGTCGCCAGGCCCTTGACAGTGCACTACCAGCGTCCATAATGCCTGTAGCTACAAACCGCAGCGCTTTGCGCAATCATCGGCAGAAGGGACACGGGACCATGAGCAAGTACGACGTCGTTGTCATTGGCGGCAGTGCGGCCGGCCTGGCTGGGGCGATCACCGCGCGCAGACACTATCCGGGGAAATCGATCCTGGTGATGCGCGACCAGCAGCAGACGGTCATCCCTTGCGGCATTCCCTATATCTTTGGCGAGTTGAGCTCCTGCGCTCAGAACCTGATTCCCGACGGCGTTCTCTCCAAGAACAAGATTGACCTCTTGGTCGATCACGCTGTGGCGGTCAACCGTGAGGACAAGACGGTCAGCACCAAGGGCGGCGAGACAGTCGCGTACGAGCGACTGGTATTGACCATTGGCTCGCTGCCGGTGGTCCCGCCCATTCCGGGCCGGGAAAAGGCCGGCATTTTTGCTATCGAGAAATCGCCACCCTACCTCGAATCGATGATCCAGGCGATGGACAAGGCCAAGAACGTGGTCATTGTCGGCTGCGGATTCATCGGTGTCGAGCTGGCCGAAGAGTGCGTCAAACGACGCGACATCAATGTGCGTGTGGTTGAGATGCTGCGCCACTGCCTGCAGCTCACCTATGATCAAGAGTTCAGCATCAAGGCCGAGGAGCAGCTCAACAAGCAAGACGTGCAGATCTTTGGTAGCGAGAAAGTGGTCGCCTTTACGGGCGGAGAACGTGTCGAAGGAGTGGCCCTCTCGAGCGGGCGCGAGATTCCGGCCGACATGGTGATCATCGGCATCGGGGCCAAGGCGAACACGGCGCTGGCCGAAGATGCCGGCCTGGAGCTTGGGCCCACGGGCGGCATCCAGGTCAACCGCTATATGCAGACCAGCGACCCGTCCATCTTTGCCGCCGGCGACTGTGCCGAAAAGGTCTCGTTCTATGACGGCAGCCCCAGCAAGCTCAAGCTGGCCTCGATCGCCACGATGGAGGCCCGGGTGGCCGGCGCGAACCTGTTCAACCTGCGTCGCGCCAGCCAGGGTGTGATCGGGGTCTATTCCACGGTGCTGGGCAACACGGCCTTTTGCGCCGCCGGACTCACCGAGACCCAGGCCCGCGAGCGCGGCTACAAGGTGATCGTCGGTACAGCCGAGGCCGCCAACCGCCACCCAGGCTCGATGCCCGGGATGGCCATGCTCAAAGTCAAGCTGGTCTTTGAGGCCGGCACGCATGTGTTGCTGGGCGGACAGGTCAGCGGCGCCAAGAGCGGTGGCGAGCTGATCAATGCCATCAGCGCCTGCATCAGCACGCGCATGACCGCCGATGACATCGCCACCTTCCAGACCGGTACGCACCCGGGCCTGACGGCCTCGCCGATCGCCTATCAGCTGGTCAATGCGGCCGAGCTGGCGTTGGGCTCGGAGCGGTAGCGAGCTATCGAGTCGAGGAACCCACGCCCAGGGCACGATGCCCTGGGCGTTCCTTGATCCCCACCGAACCCTTGGAGAGCCCATGTCGCTCAACCCGCTACAAGTCCTTTCGGAGATCGGCAATCTCCAGGAGGACCTGCCCGACCTGCGCTGGTCACGCTACCACCACGCAGTCTATACGGGCCAGCTAGTACCCGGCTGCCACCTCTGTCTGCGTCGCGCCTGGCAGGTGATTCACGTCGGCGCGGCCTGCAATCTGGACTGTGTCTTTTGCCCCATCGCCGCCGCCGACCGAGACATGAGCTTGCTGGGCCAGAACGGTCCTCCGAGCGAGCCAGACCGGCGAGAGCGCGCGTTGCAGACCGCCCTGGAGGCGATTCGCGAGGGGCGACTGGAGGGCGTTTCACTGTCGGGCGGTGAGCCGCTGCTGCATATGGACGCCTTGGGGAGGGTCATTACGACGCTCCTGGAGGCCAAGTCGGATCTGCACCTGTGGCTCTATACCAACGGAACGTTGGCCACGGAGCAGAACATGCGCCATCTGCGTGATCTCGGCGTCAGCGAGTTGCGCGTCAACCTGGCGGCAACACGCTATGCAGCTCGGACACTCGAGATGCTGCGCCTGGCGCGAGGTATCTTTCCACACCTGGTCGTCGAGATCGCGCCCTACCCGCCGGATCGCGCACCGCTCCTCGAGTGCCTCGGCGACCTACATCGTATAGGGATCGACCAACTCAATCTGCAAGAGTTGGTGATCACCCCGGGGAACATCGACCGCGTCGACGGTCGAGTGTACGAACTGGCGGGGATTCGACTGCTCTATGGCAGTCGCTTGCTGAGCTACCGGGTGATCAGTGAATGCCGTCGGCAGGAGTACGGGTTTACCTGCGTCGACTGCTCGGCCGGCATCAAACGGCAGCTCGACATGGGCAGCCCGCTGGGGTACTAGTCCGGTCCGTCGGTCGGCTTGGTTCAGGGCGCGGTCGGCCTATACTGTTGGTCAGCGACCACAGATTGCACAGGGAGATTCGGTTTGGGCATACTGGCCTTGGTTCTCGTGGCGGTCGGTTTGGCCATGGACTCGTTCACTGTGGCCATTTGTGGTGGCCTGCAGATGCACCGCGTCCAGTTTCGCATGGCAGTGCGCATCGCATTCATGTTTGGCCTGTTTCAGGCGCTCATGCCGGTGTTGGGCTGGCTGGCGGGAACGCGGGTCATCGAACTGGTAGCAGAATGGGACCATTGGGTGGCCTTTGGGCTGCTCGCGGCGGTAGGCGGAAAGATGATCTGGGAGGCCCTGCGCGGCGATCCCGAATGCCAATTGGTCGATCCCCGCGACTGGCGCATTCTGGCGGCGCTCTCGATTGCGACCAGCATCGACGCCCTGGCCGTGGGGCTGAGCTTTGCCGTCGTGCGCCAGCCCATCCTGACGCCCGCCCTACTCACCGGGGTGATCACGTTTGGTCTGTCGTTGGGGGGCGTGTACCTGGGACATCGCTTTGGGTCTCTGATTCATCAGCGAGCCCAACTGGCCGGCGGCATTCTGCTGATCCTGATCGGCAGCCGCATTTTGGTCACGCACCTGGGGCTGCTGGATGCGCTGCGCGTGGCACTCTAGCGATACCAACCACCGGGGACACGCGCAAGGTCCTGAGCCTGCAGAATGAGATCGCAGATGGGAAGGATTGCGCGGCCGATTATCCGTACCATTCAGGGCTGGCAGAAGCCGCGCGACCCGAATTGGCAGAGTCAATGCAGCGGAACAAGGATACTCGCTCTGCACGTGGGCGCACACGGGGTGCGCCCCTACCGAATAGGGGCATTGGCATAGCCTGTCTCTGCCCACTGCTCGGCGTGAGCACACGAATGACGACATTCGCCTACGCACAGGGATTACAGCAGCACAGGAGAGTGAGCAATGGGTTCATGGCAAGGCTACTTGGATGCGCATCGCGACGGCGCCATCGAGGACCTGGTGGATTTCCTGCGAATCCCCAGTATTTCGGCGCTTCCGCAGCACGCCGACGATGTGATCACCGCCGCCAACTGGGTGGCCGAGCGACTGGCACAGGCCGGCATGGAGCACACCGCGGTGATGCCCACCGGCGGCCATCCGGTGGTCTATGCCGACTGGTTGCACGCTGAGGACGCCCCGACGATCATGATCTATGGCCACTTTGACGTGCAACCGGTCGATCCGGTGAACGAGTGGGAGCATCCGCCCTTTGAGCCTACCATCGAGGGCGATCGCGTCTATGCTCGCGGCGCTTCGGATGACAAGGGCAATCTGTTGGCGCCGATCCTGGCCCTGGAGGCGATGTTGACGTCCGAGGGAGCACTGCCGGTGAACGTCAAGTGCCTGTTTGAGGGCCAGGAAGAGATCGGCAGCCCGCAACTGGGGACATTCGTCGAGGCGCACGCCTCGCTGCTGGCCTGCGATGCGATCCTCAATGCCGACGCCGGCCAGTTCAGCGCGACGCAGCCGGCCATGGGAATGGCGCTCCGCGGGCTCTGCGGGGTACAGATCGACGTGGACGGACCGAACTCGGACCTGCACTCGGGGAGCTATGGCGGCGCGGTCCAGAACCCGATTCATGCCCTTGTGGACCTGCTGGATGCCATGCGCGACGAGGACGGCCGTGTATTGGTCGAGGGGTTCTATGACGACGTGCTGCCCCTGACCCCGAAGGACCGGCGAGACATTGCGGCGGTTCCCTGGGATGAGCAGACCTATATGGACGACCTGGGCGTTGACGCGCTTTGGGGCGAGTCGGGTTTCACGCCGCGCGAGCGGGCTTGGGCGCGTCCCACCTTGGAGATCAACGGCATCACGGGCGGATTCCAGGGCGAGGGCACCAAGACGGTGCTGCCCCGCACGGCAAGCTGCAAGATCACCTGTCGGCTGGTGTCAGATCAGGACGGCGAAAAGATCATCGAGGCGATCACATCCTTTGTGCAGGCGCATTGCCCGCCAGGCGTTCGCGCCACAGTGACCTCGTTCGGGTCCGGGGCCAAGCCTTACCACGTTCCCAATGACCTACCGGTCGTCCAAACCCTCGCCGGGGTGCTCTGCGAGATGTATGGTCGGGAACCGTTCTACACACGTAGCGGTGGAAGCATCGGCACTTGCGCAATCCTGCTCGACGTGCTGGGGGCCTATACGATCAGCTTTGGCTTTGGGCTGCCGGACGAGCGCTATCACGCGCCGAACGAGTTCTATCGGCTGTCGAGCTTTTTCCGAGGTCAGACGGCGTACTGTATGGCGCTGGAGACGCTGGCGCAGTAGCCAGGTGCTATCTGCCACAGCGGCCCAAGTTGATGGGGCGGATGATGATCCGCGACACCACGTGGGCACGGACAAGCTGTGCCCCTACCGGGGGATCGCCCAGGGTGTCCGCGGGAACAACAGCCAGGCGCCGGACACATAGTCCGGCGCCTGGCTCTCTGTTCCTTGGTTCAGTTCGGCAGTCTGAAGCTAGAATTCCCAGTCAAAGCTGGGACGCGGCAGACGCAGCAGCCGATCGAGATCGTCGAGTAGCGTGGGGGGCGCCGAGATGTCGTCAGTGATCGCAAGCCCCGAGGGGGGACGGACGCCCAGCCACAGGCGCGAAAAGGCGTTGACCGTCGCCGTCATGGTCGGCAAGTCGGCATCGCTGCCCATAGCAGCCGTCGATTCTTGGCCCAGGCGCAGAACGTACTGGCCGCTCAGTCCGCGCCAGGTCTGCTCATCCGAGAGAAAGCTCTCGATAGGATCGCTCAGCTGGAGATTGAAGGCGACCGGCTTGCCCGCCAAGCGGACTGCAGCGACGCAGGCCTCGAGGTCCAGAATACGCATCTGCCACCAGGCCTGACTGTGGGTAAAAGTCTCGTACTCACCTTTCTTGGTGAGGTGCCCCCAGCGGAAAGGTTGCCGCACCAGATCCTGCAATTGCATGCCCTGCGGCTCGGTCATCTGCACACAATGCACCTGATCCCCAATCGATTTCAGCAGCGCCATCAGTTCCAGGAATTGCTCTCCCGTCTGGTAGGCGAACCAGGGAATGCGGTACGGACCGTTTTCTCCCTTGGGCATACACCAAAAGTGGTGCGTCAGGCGCCCGCTCTCGTCCCAGTAGCCGAGACCAAAAGCCTCTTTGGACCAACTGAAATGCCCCCGCATCAACCCCTCTCCAAACAGGTTCACGTTGCCGTGTTGCCGTTTGCGGGCCAAGCGACCGGCCAGCATCGGGAACCAGTCGTGCTTGGTCAGACGCTGCGGAATGCGGGGCTCGATATCGATCTTGAGTTCGGCGGGATCGAACGACACCCATTGGTCATAGGCGCCGGTGCCAAACCCCAGATGGTTGTAGAAACCCTGCTCGAACATGCCCAGGCCGGTCGCCGCCGCGCCCGACTCGGCAGCCTCTGCGACCAGGCGGGCGGAAAGTCGCCGGGCCAAACCACGTTTTCGCGCCACGCGGCTGCAGGTCACACCGGTTACGCCGGAAAAGGGCAGCGTCTCGTCGAGATAGCGAATATCGCCCGGGGCAGACATCACCAGGGCCTCGGCGGCTCCGTTGATCTCGGCCACCAGAGCGTTGCCGTCGGCAATCTCGCCGTCCATAACGGCCTGTAGCTTTTCGTCGGCCTCGGCGGGGAACCACCCCACCTCTTGCCAGATGCGCTGAGCCGCCTTGCGGTCCCTTTTCTTGTCATAGGGTCGGTAGATGATCTCCATGCGGTCTCTCCTCCAGTCGCGCACGACGGCGCACGCTTCATTATAGCGCAAGATCACATGCCCCCAAAAGATCGTGGCCCGAGCCGCGCCGGTTTTGCCAGCACCCCCTTTCCGTGTTATCCTAATCGTCAGCGTCCGGCAGGAGCATGCCCTGGACGCTTTTCGTTGGCTTTTTTACATGGCTTTATTGGGAGTTTTTCCGTGCTTTGCCAATTGCTACATAATGGAGTCATCGTGCCGCCGGCTCCAGAGCCCACCGGCTTGACGATATCGGTTCGCGGAGCGCAGCGAACGCTCTCGCCCAAACAGGACGAGATGGCGCAGGCCTGGGCCCGCAAAAAGGACACGCCCTACGTCCAGGACCCTGTCTTTTGCGCAAACTTTTTGGGGGATTTCTCCGCAGAGCTAGGGGTCGAGGGGTCGCTGACGCTGGACGAGATTGATTTTGACGCGTTCTATCGCTGGATCGACGCCGTCAAAGCAGGCAAAGAGGCCCTCAGCAAGGAGGAGCGCAAGGCGTTGGCCGCCGAGCGCCGCGCCAAGCGCGAGGCCCTCAAGGCCAAGTATGGCTATGCGATCGTCAACGGACAGCGCGTCCTGTTGGGGACCTATATGACCGAGCCAAGCGGCATCTTTATGGGGCGCGGCGAGCACCCTCTTCGCGGTCGCTGGAAGGAGGGCGCCGCCCAGTGCGACATCACCCTCAACCATAGCCCGGATCACCCCAGTCCCGAGGGCGCGTGGCAAGAGATCATCTGGCAGCCCGAGTCCCTGTGGGTCGCGCGCTGGAAGGACAAGCTCTCCGGCAAGCTGAAATACATCTGGCTGGGAGATACCGCGCCGGTCAAGCAGGAACGCGAGGCCGACAAGTTCGACAAGGCCATCAAGCTCGAAGCCAAGATCGAACGGGTACAGGCGGCGATCAACAAGGGCCTTTTGTCTGACGACGCGACACTGCGCCGCGTGGCCACGGCCTGCTATCTGATCGATGAGCTGTGCTTGCGCGTGGGCGACGAAAAAGACCCCGACGAGGCCGATACCGTCGGCGCCACCACCTTGCGACCCGAGCATGTCACGATTCACGACGACGGCCGCGTCGAGTTTCGCTTTCTGGGCAAGGACTCGGTCGAGTGGCACAAGACCATTCGCCCGCCCCAGGTGGTGCGCGATAACCTGGCCGAGCTCATCGAGAATGCACGGCCATCCAAGGCCTCGGAGCGATTCGATCGCGACTTGCCGCAACTGTTTCCGGACGTTAGTAGCGCCCGCGTCAACGCCTTTTTCCAGTCGATCATGCCGGGACTATCGGCCAAGGTGTTTCGAACACACCATGCAACGCAGACGGTCAAAGAGAGCCTGGCCAGCTCCAAGGTCGGCCCCAAGAGCGCCGAATACCTCAAGTGGCGCGCCGCAAGCGTTGCCAACTATCAGGCTGCGCAACTCTGCAACCACACCAAGCAGTACAATGGCGACTGGCAGCGAAGCAAGACGCGCTATGAGGAACGCGCGGCCAAGGCCGAGGCGCGCATCGAACGGTATACGCTGCAAGTGGACGAATACCAGAAAAAGCTGCGCTCGATCCGGGCCGAAGCCAAGCGCAAGCTGGCCGCCGTGGCAGACAAACCCGAGCGGCTGGCCACAACGCGCGTACGATATGACAAGCGGATCGCGGCCGCCAAACGCCGTGTTGAGGGCGCCAAAGGTCGCAAGCAACGCGCCCGCGACGCGCACGGCAAGATCAAGGCCCAACTGCTGATGGCCGGGCGCAAACGCACCTGGAACCTGGGAACCAGCCTCAAGTCATATATCGATCCCCGGGTCTATGCCCGCTGGGGCCGCAAAGTGAACTATGACATCTTGAGCAAGTACTATCCGGCCACTCTGCGCCGCAAGTTTGCCTGGGTGCGCTTTGCCGATGCCGGCCTGACGGCCAAGGCCAACAAGATCGCGGTCCGCACCTGCATGTCGCTGGACGCGGAACAGGCACTGGCCTTTTGCCGAGAGGTAGCGCCGCGCTACGCCGAGATCGAGATACCCAGCTCACCGGAGCAACTCGAGCATTGGTTGCCGGCGTTGGAACAGCCGTGGCGTGAGTCTCTGATCGCTAGCGACAAGCGCGGTCGAATCCTGGGCCTGGCGGCGGTCGGACCGACCTTTGAGGCCGATGAGACAACCTACCTGGACCTCACCGTGCTCTTGGCCGAGGGATTGGGCAGCGACGCCGCGCTAGCCAGCAAGTTGGCCATGGAGATCACCCGTTCGCTGCAGGCGTTCGAGACGCAGCATCCGCGGGCGCGGGTGACGCTGGGTTCGAGCGCCCCCTCCTGGTTTGAGGAGGCACCGCAGCTGGTCTATATGCTCTCGCTGCAGCCCGAGGAAGAGGCTGCCGAGGAGAGCGAGGCGTAACCGGACCCGGAGGGCCTAGGGTGCTGCCCTAGGCTACTGAGAGATTGCGCCTCCGGTGCGTGTTGCCAGTTGCCTAGACGTACCGAGCAGCTGTGACAAGCCTTTCGCGTGGCTGATGCAGGCGAGCCAAAAGCCGGAGCACGGAGGAACGATCCCCCGTAGCTCCAAGCCAGGGAACCGGTTCCTGGACGGACGAAGGCCACCCGATTACGCGCAAGAGGCGCAGCATCATCGTAGCCTGGCCCAACGAGCCAGGGGTTGGGACTGTCGGCTCCTCTTCGGCCCGCCGAATGACGCCGATGTACACCGTTAGCGCCCACAAGCAGTTGCCGAGGGTCGGGCCGGAGGGTATAATGGCTGCCAATCGGCAGGCGCCACGGCCCCGTCATTGTCCTCTGCAGTGCTTTTCTTTACGTCTTTCCACTGTCAGAGCCTGCACACTAGTGGCCTGCTGGCGAGATCATCGGGCGGTGGGCGCGCCCCAGTTGCTCAAGCCAAAGCGTAGGAGGAGCGGCCGAATGGCCAAGCTGGACTGGCAATATGAACTGCGGCAACTGCGCGAGGACCATCGCTCAGGGGCACGAGAGATTGCCACCCGGGCGCTGCATTTGCTGCTGGACCGCGTCGGAGACTCGCAGCCGCGTGGGGTCAACAGCTATCGGCGCTGGCTGCTACGCTCGGGACGCGAGTTGATCGCTGTACAGCCTGCCATGGGCGTGCTCTTTCGCATGGTCAACGATATGCTTTGGGCCAGCGACCGGGCCCTGAACGCCGAGACGATTCGCCAGGACGCGATGGCCTTTTTGCAGGACTATCAGATGCGGTCCGGAGCTCGGATCGACACGCTGAACCATCAGGCCAGTGACCATTTGGCGCGCTATGAGCGAATCGCCACACATTCGCGCAGTTCGACCCTGGTTGGTGCGCTGAGTCTGATGCGCCGCAAACGGCTCAAAGTCTATTGCGGCGAAGGTCGCCCGATGTACGAGGGGCAAACGCTAGCCAACGAATTGGCGTGGGCCGGGCACTCGGTGGTTCTGGGTGTCGACATGGCGCTCTTTGGCTGGCTTTCGCAGGTTGACGCGCTGGTGGTCGGCGCGGACGGTCTCTCGCGCGATGGTCTGGTCAACAAGCTGGGCACGGCAGCTCTCATGCGCGCCGCAGCCGACCTGGAACTGCCCCGCATCGTCATATGCACGGTCGACAAGTTGCTGCCTGCCCATTGTCTGCCCAAGGCTGGCTTGGGCGGCGGAGACCCCCAAGAGATCATGCCGGCCTCTGAGGAGGCCATTGAGATACGAAACGACTATTTCGACGTGACCCCCCTGGAGGATGTCTCGCTGGTGCTGACCGATGAGGGCATTCTTCAGGGTGAGACGCTCTATCGGAAGCTTGACGGCCTGGAAATCTATCCGGGTCTGCGCAGCGCCTGACGACGGCAACCCCTCGGGCCCAGCGTCGTAAAGAGAGACACACGCCTCGGCCCAGGCCTGAAGGACGGCTGAATGGACATTGGTACGGTAAGACAGGTCGATCTCGACGAGACGATGCGCTCGGCATACCTGGACTATGCCATGAGCGTGATCACGGCGCGCGCGCTGCCCGATGTGCGCGATGGGCTCAAGCCGGTGCAGCGACGCATCCTGTATGCGATGCACGATATGGGCATCAACGCGAAAAGCGCCACAAAGAAGAGCGCGCGCATCATCGGTGAGGTGCTGGGCAAATACCATCCCCACGGCGACACGGCCGTGTACGACACGATGGTGCGCATGGCGCAGGACTTTTCGATGCGCTACCCGCTCGTGGAGGGCCAGGGTAACTTTGGCTCGGTCGACGGCGATGGCGCCGCTGCCATGCGCTACACCGAGGCCCGCCTGGCGGCCATCGGCGAAGAGATGCTCGAGGATATCGGCAAGAACGCCGTGGACTTTGCCGACAACTTTGACGGCTCACTGCAAGAGCCGGTGGTGCTGCCCGCCAAGCTCCCGAACCTGTTGCTCAACGGCGTGGGGGGCATCGCCGTAGGCATGGCGACCAATATCCCGCCGCACAACCTCGGCGAGCTCGCCGACGCCATCTGCTATCTCATTCGCCACTATGACGCAATCGAAGACATCGCGCTGGACCAGTTGATGCGCTACATCAAGGGGCCCGATTTCCCCACCGGCGGCACAATTCTGGGCCGCGAGGGGATCCGCCAGGCCTTTGCCACCGGCAAGGGGCGGGTGGTGGTGCGAGCGCGCGCCCATGTCGAGAACCGGCGCGGCGGACACGCGGCAATCATCATCAACGAGCTGCCCTTCCAGGTCAACAAAGCCAAGCTGGTCGAGCGCATCGCCGCTCTGGTCCGCGACGACCGTTTGGAGGGCATTGCCGACCTGCGCGACGAGTCGGATCGCACCGGCATGCGAGTGGTGATCGACCTCAAGCGAGGCGTCGACCCGACCAAGCTGATCGGCGACCTGGTCCGGCTGACCCAGTTCCAGACGACCTTCGGAGTGAACATGCTGGCGCTGGTGGACGGCGAACCCAAGCGTCTGTCGCTCAAGCAGGTTCTGCAGCACTTTGTCGAACACCGTCACGAGGTGCTGGTTCGCCGTACGCAGTACGAGCTAGAACGTGCCGAGGCGAGAGCGCATATTCTGGAAGGTCTGCTCAAGGCTTTGGATTATCTCGATGAGGTGATCGCCACCATCCGCCGTTCGCGTACCGCCGACACCGCTCGACGAAACCTGATCAAAAAGTTCAAGTTCAGCGACTTGCAGGCGCAGGCCATATTGGACATGCAGCTCAGGCGACTGGCCGCTCTGGAGCGAAAAAAGATCGAGGACGAGTACGCCGAGGTCACCAAGCGAATCGCCTATCTCAAGGGCCTGCTCTCTTCCAAGGCGGCCATCTTGGGTCTCATCGTGGAAGAGCTGACCGAGCTGAAAAAGACATATGGCGACAGCCGCCGCACAGCCATCGCGGATGTCGATGCCGATGAGGCCTGCAGTCAAGAGGACCTGATGCCCAACGAGGCGGCCTACATCCTCTATACCCGTGGCGGCACCGTCCGGCGCTGGCCGCTCAAGACGGCATGGGCCAAGAGTGGCATTCCGGGCATGTCCTCTCGCGAGAAGGACGCCCTCGCCGGCGTGCTCTCTGCTCAAATGCAGCAGAATGTCACCTTTTTCACCGCGCGCGGCCGCGCATTCTGCCTGCCCGCGCACCAGCTCCCCGA
>Ga0180429_10003013_pt1 | contig 13724 bp, 13 predicted proteins | sample SS_ome_FD_132428 | JGI IMG/M metagenome (GOLD analysis project Ga0180429, IMG submission 132428) | Hypersaline lake sediment archaeal communities from the Salton Sea, California, USA - SS_1_S_1 metaG | ecosystem: Environmental > Aquatic > Non-marine Saline and Alkaline > Hypersaline > Sediment ...
GCGGACCTTGGCGTTGGGTGCCGGAACGAGCGGGGCCGGAGCCTCGACCGTGGCGTCCCAGCGACGGACGGCCCGGGTCGTCAGTGGCTGCCGCCTGCTCTCGCCGATCCACTGAGCGAGCTGCGACTTGATCCACGACGCGACGTTCTCCATGAGTCCCGTGTCGCCTCCACCGGAGAGAACGAGCTGCGCGGGGCCATCGAGCGAGAACGGCTCCCCCATCGGCGTGAAGCCGACGATCCGGCCGCCCGGCTTGACGACGATCGTGTCACCGTCCTGAAGCACGAACCCCTCGGCCACCTTTGCCTCGCCGTCCGCCCGGTGCACGGCGACGTCGCCGGCCGAGGAGATGACGAGCCCCTTCCCGTCCGTGGACTGCTGGGCCGAGACCGTTCCGGCCACCAGCAGCAGAGCGATCGCGGCCAGCGCCGCGACCACGTGTGCGATCGGAGTCCACCTGTTCATGCCGATCCTCCTTCTCGGGGCGCCGCTCCGTAGTGAGAACCCGGCGCCGGACCTCTCGCGGCGCGAATCGGAACCGCGCGCCGTCAGTTTGCACCCCCCGTCACCACGAACCCGGACCAGTAGTAAGGATGCTCGTACGGTCGCCGCCCCGACTCGTCTTCGTAGTCTCTCAGCCAGATCTTCGCGTCTCTGAGCGCGTCCGCGGTCCTCGCGTCGTCCCGGACGAGATTCCCGTAGAACCGCCCCATGAGAAGCGACGTCGCGTCGTCCTCGACCTTCCACAGGCTGACCAGCAGGTTCCTGGCGCCGGCCTGAAGGAACGCGTGCGCCAGCCCGACGTGTCCCTCGCCTCCCGCCTCTCTCCCCAGCGCCGTGCCGCACGCGCTCAGCGTCACGAGGTCGGCGTCGAGGGTCCACTCGCGCGCGATCTCGTCCGCCGTCAGCAGCCCGTCGTAGACGCGTCGCCCTTCGAGCGCCGCGTCGAGCTGCGACGGAAGACCGACCTGCGACAGCACGAGCGCGGAGCGTCCGGGGCGTTCGTCATCGATGTGCGCGTGCGTCGCGAAGTGGAGCGTCCCGAACCCGGCGAGTTCGCCGGCCGTGGCCAGCCGGACGAGTTCCTGCTCGGTCGCGTCCGGTCCCAGGAGCACCGTGGCGTCGGGCAGCACGGCCGCGATCTCGGCGACCTCGTCCCTGGTCGCCGGCAGCCGCGGAAGCGCGGGCCCGGCTCGCTCCCTCTTCGCCGCCGCCCGCCCGACTCGCTCGCCCAGCATCTCTGCGAGGTGCGCGTTGGTGTAGGGCGGGTCGCCGACGAGCAGCGCCGGACGATCCTCGTCGTCCGTCGACTGCCGTTCAGTCAGCCAGGTCGCCACTGTTGCTGACGGAACATAGGATACCGCAAATCGCTCGCCCATGTATACACCATTATCGTCGACGAGCGCCTCGACGGGGATGCCGAGCATCGCGCCCGAGGGAACGACGAGAAGCCGCCGCGCTCCCCGAAGCCCCCGCGCGATCGGCCCGATCCGCTCCGCCCACACCTCCGCCGCTTCGCGGCGGAGACCGGCCAGCGGAGAATCCGGCGTCCGGAGCGCCTTGAGGAACGGGAGCATGTGCTCAGTAGGCCCCTCGTTGGTGGCGGGCAGCTCGTAGCGGCCCAGCCGCGCCCATAGGACGCCGCCCGTGTCTCGAAGCACGTAGACCCAGGCGTCGAACTCCCCGGCGGCCGAAGGCACGTCGACCCAGCCGATCAGCGCCGCGGAGTACGGGAGCGCCTGTTGCGCGACGTCCAGCGGCACGGCCCGGTCGCCGGCCACTGGGTAGCTCGCCGCCATCGCGCGACAGAACGCGCCCCACTCCGCCTCGGCCCCCAGCAGCCGCGTCCTCGCGGAGTCCGCGTGCCCGGAGGCCTCGCCGGTCGTATCCTGCCGGGCGGCCGACAGGAACGCCGCGAGCTCCCGCTCGCAGTCCCCGAGCGCGTGAAGGAGCGAGTCCTTCCGCGCCAGTTCTCTCTCGCTCATTTGTCGCTCGCGCGAGCCCGCGAGGAGATCGGCCAGGGTCCTCGCCAGCGCGTTCTCCGCCGCGCTCCACGCGGCCTCGCCCTCCCCGAGGTCGAGACGGACGGCCGCCAGGTCGCTGTACGGGGAACGAAGGAACGTCGCCCTCTGGAGTCCGGGGCCAGCGCGGAGCCGCGCGACGTCGTACGACCGACACGCTTCCTCGAGCGCCGCCTCCGCTGCGCCGAGATCGCCGCTCTGCCGGTAGGCGGCGCCGAGTTCGTGCAGCGCCAGGACGGTGTGCGGATGTCCGCCCCCCAGCAAGCGACGCCGGAGGACGAGCGCGCGCCGATAGAGCCACGCGGCCTTGGTGTGGTCGCCGCGCGCGCGTTCCAGCAGGCCGAGGTTGTAGAGGTTCGTTGCGACCTGCGGGTGGACCTCCCCGAGCAGTCGACGCCGGAGCTCCAGCGACTCCAGGAAGAGCGTCTCCGCCTCGTCGTACTGGCCGGTCGCCCGCAACAGAACGGCGAGATTGTGAATCGACCCGGCGACGTCCGGATGGTCGTCCCCGAGCGTCCCGCGCCGTTGCTCGAGTGCGCGCCGATAGAGCGCTTCCGCTTCGGCGTACTCGCGCTGCGCGTAGAGAGAGGCGGCCAGGTTGTTCATGCCCTGAGCGACCGCCGGGTGGGTCTCCCCCAGCCCGGCGGTCCGGACGGCGAGCGCCTCCCGGAAGAGGCTCTCGGCGGCCGCGTAATCGCCCTGCGCGTAGAGAAGCCCCGCGAGGTCGTTCAGACTCGACGCGACGCTCAGGTGGTCGCTGCCCAGGAGCTCGCGACGCATCGCGAGCGCCTCGCGGTAGAGCGGCTCGGCCGCGGCGTAGTCGCCCCGGGCCTTCAGGACTCCGGCGAGCGTGTTCAGTCCCTCCGCCACGGCCGGGTGCCGCGGGCCGTGCGCCCGCCTCCTGATCTCGAGCGAGCGGCGGTAGAGCGGTTCGGCTTCTGCGTACTTGCCCTGCGCCTTCAAGACGGCCGCGAGATTCCCCAGAGCGGCGGTCGCCTGAGGATCGTCTTCCTCGCAGGTCGTCTCGATGATGGCGAGCGCCTCGCGAAGCAGCTCCTCCGCGCCGAAGTAGTCGCCCTGCGCGTGCAGGAGCGAGGCGAGGTTGCTCAGCGTGAATGCGATCTCGGGATGCTCGTCGCCGAGGAGGACGCGTTTTAGGCGGAGCGCCTCGCGGTAGGCCTCGCCGGCGGCATCGTGGTCGCCGCTCGCCGCGAGGAGAACGGCGAGGTTGTTCGTCGTCGTCGCGACGCTCTCGTCGTCGGGGCCGGGGATCGCGCGGCGGATGTCGAGCTCGGCCCTGAGCGCGCCGAGGGCGCAGTCGATGTCCTGCGCCCGCCAGCACGCACCCGCTACGTCCGCGAGACTGTCGGCGCGCGCGAGCCGCGCCAGGCTCTCTTCCGGGAGATCTTCCGCCGCGAGCGGCTCCGCGGCCGTGACGCCTGCAGGTAGCGCGACGGCGACAGCGATCAACCACACGGCCGCAACGGACGGCCTCACGGTCTCACCTCCACGGGCCCCGGGAGCTAGCGAGGATCCCCGATCAAGATGAAGGAAGACCAGAAGTACGGGTGTTCGAAGGGTCTCGTGCCCCAGACGCCCTCGTAGTCCCTGAGCCAGGCCTTGGCCTCCTGGAGCGCCTCGACCTTCGAGAGCGTCCCCGCCTCGCGCCCGGCCCGCGTGCCATCGAAGGCACCGATCCAGTTCTCGTAGAACCTGCCGACGAGCATCGACGTCGCCAGGTCGTCGACCTTCCAGAGGCTGACGAGCAGGCTCCTCGCGCCGGCCTGCAGGAACGCGTGCGCGAACCCGACGTAGCCCTCGCCGGTCACCTCGCGCCCGAGTCCGGTCTCGCACGCGCTCAGACTGACGAGCTCGGCGTCGAGGTCCCACTCGCGGACGATCTCGCCGGCCGTAGCCAGCCCGTCGTAGACGCGTTGTCCGCCCAAGACCGATTCGAGTCGGTCGGGAAGACCGGTCTGCGCGAGAACGAGCGCGGAGCGGTCCGGGCGTTCGTCGTCGACGAGCGCGTGGGTCGCCAGGTGCAGCACGTCGAACTCCGCGAGCCCGCCGGTCTCCGCCAGCGCCGCGATCCGCTGCTCCGAGGCCTCCTCCCCCAGAAGGACGGTCGCCTCGCCGACCACCTCCGCGATGCCCGCCACCTCGTCCCGCGACGCCGGAAGCGCCGGGTACGCGACGAACGGCGGGTCGCCCAGAAGAAGCGCGCTCGGCGACTGCGTCGGCGACGACGGCATCCCGCGTGCCCTGAGCCAGGCGGCGATCGTCGCCGACGGAGCATACGACACGGCGAACGTGCTGCCCAGCAGCGACCACGTGTCGTCGGCCAGCGCCTCCGCCGGAACGCCGAGCATCGGTCCCGAGGGCACGACGATCAGCTCCTCGATGCCGTCCAGCAGCGGCATCAGAGGCGCGAACCGATGCTGCCAGAATGCGCGCGCGTCCCGGAGGATGCCGATGCGCGGAGCGTCGACGCCGGAGGACAGGTCCTTCCGAAGCCGCGCGGCGCGTCGGCGCCAGGCCCCCGGCGACGGCGCGTCGTCGAGTCTCGCCCACGAGACACTCCCGTCACCCTTGAGCACATAGCCCCACGACCTAACTACGCCCGCGCCGGCCTCGAGGTTGACCCATCCGACGATTGCGGCGGCGTCCGTAAGCCCCGACGTCACCTCGGATAAGGTGAGAGCGCCGCCTTCGGTCACGGGGTACTTCTCCCGCATCGTCCGGCCGAACGCGCTCCACTCGGCCTCGGCCGCCAGGAGGCGGTTCCGGGTGCCGTCCAGCGTACGGTGGAGCTCCGCTGTCGTATCGGTGGCGGAGGCCTCGACGTACGCCTCCAGCTCCCGTTCGAGGTCGGCGAGCGTCGTACGGAGCGAGTCCTCTCTCGCCCGCTCGGACTCCGACAGCTTCCGCTCACCGGCCGTCGTCAGCAGATCGGCGAGCGCCCGGCCCTGCGCCTGCTCCGCCGCCCGCCACGCCGCTTCCTCCTCGCCGAGCTCGAGCCTCGCCACCGCCAACGCGACGAACGGATCCCGCATTCTCTGCGCGGCCGTCGCCCGCGAGATGCCGGTTCCCGCGCGGAGCCTGGCGGCGTCGTGTGACTCCGCGGCGCGCTCGAGAACGTCCGCGGCCCGCGGGTAGTCTTCGAGGAAGAGATGAAGGTGACCGATGCTGCTCATGCTGTGGGCGACGGCGGCGTTGCCGTCTCCGAGGAGCTCCCGGCGGATGCCGAGCGCGCGCTCGTAGAGCGGCAGCGCCCGGTCGTACTCGCCCCTCAGCTCGAGAAGCGAAGCGAGGTTGCTCAAGGACGTCGCGACGTCGAGGTGCGTCCGACCGAGGAGGCGCTCCCGCAGCTCGAGCGCGGCGCGGTACTCGCGCTCGGCCGCGGCGTAGGCGCCGTACGTCTGGAGCACGTGGGCGATGGCGTTCCGGGTCTCGGCGACCAACTCGTGCTCTCCACCGAATGCTCCGACGCGGATGGCCAGCGCGTCGCGCAGGAGCATCTCCGCGCCCGTGTAGTCGCCCCGGCTCTCGACGACGTGCGCCAGGTTCGCGAGGCTCCTCGCGATCTCGGGATGATCGTTCCCGAGCGCCGCGCGGTTGATGGCGAGCGCCTCGCGGATCAGGGGCTCCGCCTCAACGTCGTTGCCCGTCGCCGCGTGGAGAGCCGCGAGGTTGTTCAGACCGGTGGCGACGCGCGGGTGCTCGGGGCCCAAGATCCGCCTGAGCACCGAGGTCGCCTCCCGCAGGAGCGGCTCGGCGGCCGTGTAGTCGCCCTGGGCGTAGTGCAGGCTCGCGAGGTTGTTCAGGCTCGTCGCGACGTCGGCGTGTGCCTCGCCGTGGATCGCTCTCCGGATCGCCAGGGCTTCGAGGTAGAGAGGCTCCGCGGCGGCGAGGTCGCCGCGGCGATGGAGGAGCATGCCGATGTTGTTCAGGCACGAGGCGACATCGACGTCCTCGTCGCCCCACGCCGCGCGGTAGATCTCGAGGGCCTCGTGGAGGAGCGGCTCCGCGCGGTCGTACTCGCAGCGCTCCTGCATGAGCATCCCGAGATTGTTCAGGCTCGTCGCCACGTCTGGGTGATCCGCTGTCAGGAGGCCGCGGCGCATCTCGAGCGCCTCGCGGTAGACGCGCTCGGCGGGGTCGTAGTCGCCGCGAAGCTGGTGGAACCGCGCGACGGTGTTCAGGGCCGCCGCGACCTCGACGTGCGACTCGCCGAGAAGCTCACGGAGGATCGCGAGCCGCTCCTCCGCGGCGGCGAGTCCGTCGTCGAACCGGCCCTCCCGCCAGTGATTCCGGAAGACACCGGTCAGGCTGTCGGCACGCGCGAACCGGCGGCGGTCCGGTTCCGGCAGATCGGCGACGAGCGCGAGCATGTCGCGCTCGCGCTCGATGTCCCGAAGCTCGAACGGCATGACGCCGGGATCGTCCCGCAGGGCGTCGAGCAGATCGCCCGCGGCCGTGGCGGCCGCCGCGTAATCCCCCGCCGCCCGTGACTCCGCAAGTCGTACCTCGATGGCGCCCGGATCGCCCCCCGTCGCCGTTGCCCGGCAGGCGAGCGCGAGCAGCGCCAGCACCGCCACAACGATCGCCGGGAGCGCCGTGCCATCGGGACGTCGAGTCATTCGGGAGTCTCCAAGACGGCAGGAGGGCACGCAGGGCGAGCCCACCTGACTGAAGTTCAGATGTCACTGATGTCCCTACGGTATCGGCACATGCGCCCACGGTCAAGGCGAACTTGCGCGGCGCCGGAGGCACGCGGGATGCCCGGCAACCACCCGTCGTGGGCTACAATGAAGTGGGTGAAGAACCGACGGAGTCGAGTGAAGGGAGAGTCACATGACCGTGGAGACGGGCGCCATCCAGACACGCACGCGGGGGGACGGCGACACGATCGACCTGACGCCGGAGCTCGCCGAGCTGGTGCGGGAGAGCGACATCGCCAACGGGATCGCGACGGTGTTCATCGGGGGCTCGACGGCGGGCATCACGACGATCGAGTACGAGTCCGGCGTGATCGAGGATCTGGACGAGGTCCTGGAGACCGTCGCCCCGCGCGGACGCGACTGGCGGCACCACCGGCGGTGGGGCGACCACAACGGGTACAGCCACATCCGCTCGGCCCTGATCGGCCCAAGCCTGACCGTTCCGTTCGTCGACGGCGAGCTGACGCTCGGGACGTGGCAACAGGTCGTGCTCATCGATTTCGACGAGCGGGGACGAAATCGGACCGTCCTCGTGCAGATGCTCGGGGAGTAGTCCGGCCGCGCCAGGCAGGCCGGACCACCGGAGCCCGCCGAGTCGCACGGCGCCCCGACGGCAGAGAAACGAGAAGAGGGCCGCGCGGGTGCGCGGCCCTCTCTCTCGGAGCAGATCGCTCGATACTTACCTGTACAGCGCCTTCACCATTCCCCAGGTCGCCGACTCGACAGCGGTCACGCCGCAGGAGTAGGTGCCGATCGGGAACGGAACGGTGCACGCGCCGTTCGTGGTCCCGCCTTCGAGCTGGTTGGTGCCGCTGAAGGTCCAGTTGGCGAGGACGAACGTCGTGCCGTCCGGGCCGGTCCCGTCAACCCGGTAGGCCCAACCGTCCACGCTGTCCCAGGCCGTGCCGGTGCCGTCGACGTTGATGTCGCCGTGCACGTCCACGACGCTGCCGTTCAGGAACAGCTCGATGGCGTCGTCACCGTTGATGAGCATGGCGCCGCTCGTGTAGTCGGGGGCGAAGCCGAAGAACGCGGTGAATCCGTCCGTTTCGCTCGCGACGTAGATGAACTGGCCCTCGGCCGCGGAATCGGCCGGGAAGGTGAACTCCTCGCCGTCCGTGCCCCCGCCGTTGTTGGCGGACCCGAGCCCGTAGATCGAGAGGTCGGCGATGTCGGCACACGCCTTGAGCTCGACGCCCTTCGGCACCCCGCCCGTGAGCGGACCGTCGTAGCAGCCGGTGATAATGAGATCGGAGGCGCTCGCGCCGGTGGCGAACAGCGAGAGGGCCATAACGACTATGAGCAGATTCTTCATGATTTCCTCCACGCACGCCCGCCAGACCGGACGTGCCCAATGCTCAAACCTGCGGACCGCAGCCAGGGCGGCGCCGCTCCACTTCTCCGACAACGTGCCTCTGCTCTCGTCCTTCGACCACCTCCTTGTATTGGTCTCGGGCCGCTTGCTTCAACGTAAGACTGTACGCCTGCGGCGGGACGCCGGTCAGGGATGCCAGCATCTCGCTTCTTCCTCCTGTAACGCATATTATACCAAGAGGCACGGACTTCGTCAAGAGCGAACCGATACGCGTGTCAGAGATATGTGATTATAGAATCGAGAGTTAGCTGAACGGAAGCGACCGGCGCGTTCCCGGCGCACCCCGCTGCGGCGTTTCCGCCCCAAGGGGCTCGGGAGGGCAGAGCCTGCGGACCGGAGCGGTCAGCTGCCCTCGGTGTCCGGCGGCGAGAAGAGCGACTCGTCGACCGGCACGTTGTGCTCGACGCTGTCGATGAAGAGCGTCGTCGATCCGCCCTTCCTTCCGTAGACGACGCGGAACGGCATGAGCACGCCGTCGACCTCGCGGTAGTCCTCGAGCACGTGGTGGTAGCCCATCCCGTTCAGGAGGCCGGTCTCGACGTCGAAGGTGAGGTCGTGGCTCGGCTCGTCGTCGATCCGGACGACGTAGACGTGGCGCCACTCCCGCATCTCCTTCCCCGCGAGTTCGAGCTTATCGAAGTGCCTGCGGAAGTTGAGCGCGTTCTGCGGGTCGCGGAGCCAGATTTCCCGCCGCCCCGTCCTCCGGTGGGCGGAGCGGATCTCGCCTGCCTCGTGCGACCACTCGATCTCGCCGTCGAACCCCTCGAGCCGCCCGCCGTCAGGCGTCCGATACGCGACCAGGTACTGCCCACCCGCCTTCGAGTAGATGGTCAGCGAGTCGACCGCGTAGACCGGCGGCGTGCGCGACGGGAGATCGGTGATCATGCGGCCGTGGACGACGCGCGTGTGGAGCTTCCTGAAGGCCTCGCGCCCTCCGACCGCCTCGACGTAGCGGTCGAGGATGGAGTCGAGGGAAGGAAGCTGATCGCGGGCGGGGTCCGCCGCGGCAAGCTCGACGCCGTCGGCCTCCGTTGCTTCGACGTCGCTCGCCGCCACACGCCCGGCCAGTAGGAGCGGCGCCACCAGGAGCAGCGCGGCGAGGACGGCGCGCAGCCAGAGGATCGCAGTCCGGCTCATCGTGAACCTCCTTGTCCATGGGCTCTCACTGCCCCACCAGACGCCCGGGGCGCGCGGTCTCTTCCCATGGATCCGCGCCCTCCGTCTCCGCGGGCAATCCGCGGGCGCCCGTCGCCCTTGTGCGGCACCCGCCCGGGCACCCCTCCCCCAGGAAACGGCTTGACATCGCGGCCGCACGTGTTAGTATATGAGCAGAGGCTAATATAATGAAGGATGAGAGGAACATCCAGGAACTGGCCGAGGTCTTCCGCGCGTTCTCCGACCCGACGCGCCTGAAGATCGTGAAGATCCTCGCCGACGCGCGCGGGCCGCTCTGCGTCAACGCCCTTGCGTCGCGGCTCGAGGTCACCCAGTCGGCCGTCTCGCAGCATCTCCGGATCCTCCGGCAGACCGGGCTCGTGACGGCGCACCGCCACGGCCGGTGGGTCCACTACGCCCTGAACGCGGACCGGATGAAGGAGCACAGGTCTCTCCTTGTGAAGACACTGGGGAAGGAGATCGGTTGACCGAGAGGCCGTCTCTCTTTTTCGATCACTCATTAGGTTGTACGCATATACTCAATCGATGAGGGGAGGTGAACGAGAATGTGCTGTCGATCCGAAGACTGCGGCACGAAGAAGGAGCTCAAGTGCATCGAGCAGTTCGAGCACCTGCGCGAGTGCTGGGGACAGGAGAAGGACGCCGACCTGCTGGAGCGCTACCTGGGCCACCTGAAGGAGCTCGCCGGCATCGTCGAGGCGCGTTTGGCGGAGATCAGGAACGGCTGACGGAGGGAGAGACACGATGACCGGAAGACGCATCCTCCTGGCCGCGGTGCTCGTCGCAGTTGCGGCGACGCTGATGGGCGCGGGCGGGACCCAAGAGGCCGACGCACCTCCCCCGCCGGCCGAGCAGATCCTCGCCGGCGTCGAGAAGGCCAAGGGCTTCCGCCCACCGGCGCTCGAGGTGATGTCCGGTCGCGAGGGAACGCTCGAGTCGTTCATGATCTATGGGAAGAGGGCCTTCGACGGTGGCCCGCTCTCGGAGAGGGAGAGCTACCTCGCTGCGCTCGCTGCCGCGGTCGCCCTCAGGTCTCCGACCTGCATCCGGGCGCACTCCGAGAGCGCGATCCGGGCCGGCGCGACGGAGGAGGAGGTCCTCCAGGCGGCATTGATCGCCGGCGTCGTGTCCGGAACGTCGGCGCTCCACGTGGCGCACGAGGCCTCGGACATCCTGCGGCCCTGAGACGGCTAGGGCAGGAAACCGAATCCCGCGTCGCGGATCGCCTCCGCGACGCGGCGGTTCATCTTCACGAATACGTCGGTCGGGTAGCGGAGCTTGAAGAGAAACTCCGCGTGGCTCTTGATGTGGAGCCTGTCCATCCGCTTCCGCGCGCGATCGACCCACCCCGTGTCGGCCTGCCGGTCGGCCTCGACGACCTCGACGTAGGCACGCTCGAAGTAGCGATCGGGGTCCGCGTCGATCTCCCCGTACTTCCCCTCGTAGGCGGCGCGGATCGCCTCTCCCGACGGCTCGCGGTACTCCTCGTCGTGCGCGATCGCGTCGCGCGGGAGCTTCGGGATGTTCCTCGGGACACTCTTCGGATACCCCAGCGAAAGCACCATCATCGGAAGAACGCGCTCGGGGGTCTTCAGGAACTCACGCGCCTCCGGAATCGCAGACTGGATCGTCCCGACGTAGACCGATCCCAGGCCCTTCTCCTCCGCCAGGAGCACGACCGTCTGCGCCGCGCACATGACGTCGGCGTAGGCGATCAGGAAGAACCCGAGCGAGTCGTGCCCCCGGAAGTCGACCCCGTACATCTTCGCCCACTCCCCCACCTTGTAGTAGTCGAGGCAGAACACGAGCGAGAGCGGCGCGTTGGCGACCCACGGCTGGCCGCCGACGATCTCGGCCAGGCGCGCGCGCCGCCCGGCGTCGCGCACGGCGATCACCGCGAGCGGCTGGATGTTCCCGCCCGACGGCGCGGCCGCGGCGGCGTCGAGCAACTTGTTCACAACGCCGTCGGGTACGGCCCGGTCTTCGAACCGCCGGACCGAACGACGTTTCGCGATGGTCTCCTGAACGGTCACGGCATCTCCTTCGCCCAGTAGTGGGCGGAGTACCGGGGCACGAAGCCGATTACGCGGTAGAAGCGCATGGCGGAACCGACCCAGACGCTCGTGGCGCCCAGGCCAGCGACGCGGCGGATCGCTTCCATCACGACCTCGCGCCCGAACCCCAGGCGAATCGACCCGACCGGCTCGAGGATGCCGATCCGGTTCCTCTCGTCGTACCAGACGATGCAGCACGAGACGTACTCGCCGTCGGGCGCGGTAATCGAGACGTCGAGCTCGGGACGGTAGTCGGGCGCGCGCTGCAGTTCCTCGTAGGCGAACGCCGTCGTCCAGTCGAGCGGATCCGGATGGTGGAACGCGAGGCCGAGAACCTTCCGGCGCCGCTCGATGTCGTTGACGTCGGCCATCGAGCGGACCGCGTAGCCGTCCGGCAGGTTCGGTGAGGGGGGCTCCTCGATGACGAACTCGGAGTCCCACTCGGTGTGCTTCGTGAGCTTCGTGTAGCCGCGGGATTCAAGGATGCGGGCCAAGGTGGCGTCGTCATCGTAGATCCAGAGAATGAGCCGCCGCGTCTCGGGATCGAAGAGCGTCGCCTCCGCGAAGTCGAGCATCGGCCCCAGAAGACCCTCGCGCCCGGGGCGGCGATGCAGGAATGCGGACTGACCCGGCCACGGCTCCTCCGGACAGACGACGCCCTCGATCCGGCCGGCATCTTCCCAGATTCCGACGAGGCCCTCCCACGCGCGGATCGCCTGCCTGCTCTCCTCTAGCGTGGGTGTGCGGACGCCCTTCGGTCCGCGCATCGGCGCGACGAAGTACCGCGCGTAGTTCCAGCGCTCGATGCGCCAGTTCAGCGTCCTGCCGAACGCGGCGTAGGTCTCCGAGAGGAAGTCGCGGATCGCGAGGAAGTGCGCGTCGGGGTCGTACGGGCGGAAGCTCGCGGACATGCGGCTCTCCAGGTCTGGCGCGGCCGAGCCGACGCGGGGCCGCTAGGGGTCGGTGTGCGCCGCCATCCTGTAAGCGTAGACCATCCTCGGGTCGCCGTCGACCGCCTCGTGGGATCCCTCCATGCCGAACTCGTTCGTGAGCTCATCGCGGACGCCGTGGGCGACGCCCGCGGAGGTCGCGGTCCTGAATATCCAGAGGTCGCCGTCCTGGTTCACGCCGTGCCCCCGGAAGAGCGCTTCGGTCGCGCGGTCGGCGACGCCGATGTACCAGTACGAGAAAGGACTCCCGGTCGCGCCGACGTACTCCTTGATCTCGTCGATGATCTTCTTCTTCGTCTTGGGCATGTTCAACCACCTGCCGTTCAAATCTAGTCCACGATCGCTGCCATCTGTTTGTAGACCAATTCGAATCCGTCGCCGACGTCACGGATGCCCCACTCGACTCCGCGGAGGAGCGCGCCGCCGTATCCCCCGTTGGTCGCGAGTTCCGTGATGTGGGCGTCCTGCAACCGCACGAGGAAGTGCAGGTAGACGCGGTCGCCTCGACTCTTCCCGTAGACCGTGAGATAGGTCCTGTCTTCCATGGTCAGGAAGCCGTGGAAGTGGAGGTCGAGCCGGTTGGGACGCCCCTCCGCCACGAGCGCCTCGACCACCTCCCGCTCATGCGCGTAGCTCACCGAGTCCGGGCTCGAGGCCGTGTACGGGCCCCCGGGGATGTCGCGGCCGCAGCCGGAGACCAGGGCGAGCGCGATGACCGGCGCCGCGGTCCATGCGATGCGTCTCTTCACGCTGCCTCCTCGACTGAGGCCTCTTGCGGCTCGGCGCCCATTACGGCGCTTCCGCACCTTCCTCCGGGTACCACAATCCGCCCGTCTCTGCAAGCCAGTCGGCGATGACGTTCGTGACGGCGGCGATGTCGCCGTCGGAGACGTCGACTTCCATGGACGGAATGCGCGACACAACGACCAGCTCTCGCATCTGGACCTGTTCCTCCACGAACTCCGAGACGTTCGTGTACTGCTCCGGCTTCCCCGACACCTTCAGGCGCTCCTCGAGCGCGTCCTCGAACGTCTCCGGGCGGCGCGTGCAGAAGACGAGGCGGAACCCGAGGGGGACGAGCCGGTCCTCGAGCCACTTGAAGTCGACGTCCCGACCACGGACGCGCTTCTGATAGAGGCGCGTCGACAGGTGGAACCGGTCGACGATCCACGAGTAGTACCTGAGGAGCTCGAACAGGTGAACCCACGTGCGGTAGGTCTCCGCGGCAAGTTCGTCTTCCTCGGGGAGGAAGTTGATGAGGCCGCGGCCCCACGGCTCGTTCGTAAACCCGCACCACTCGGCCGAGACGACCGGCGAGTGATACCGGTACGCCCTCTCTCCCACGATGCGTCGATGCTCGTTCAGGGCGAACGCGATGTCGGTCTTGTGAGTGAGGCGCGTGCCCTCGAGGATGATCTTGGGGCAGA